>RCMZ01000951.1_pt1 | contig 10613 bp, 9 predicted proteins | sample 2041141 | NCBI WGS metagenome assembly RCMZ01 (sample SAMN09708263, study PRJNA481090) | Wastewater metagenome, whole genome shotgun sequencing project. | biome: sewage; isolation source: Davis station wastewater (DW) | place: Antarctica: Davis Station | collected 2010-03-01
GGACAGGTCGGCCTGACAGAGGCTTGGGGCGACCTCATGCCCGAGGACAAGGTCGACGCCATCAAACGCCTTCGCGCTGACGGCAAGATTGCCATGGTCGGCGACGGGGTGAACGACGCCCCGGCCATGGCCACGGCGACCGTCGGTATCGCGATGGGCGCGGCTGGCTCCGATGTTGCGCTTGAGACCGCCGACGTCGCCTTGATGTCCGACGACCTGTCGCAGCTGCCCTTCACCGTCGGTCTCAGCCGACAGACGCGGCGCATCATTCTCCAGAATCTCTACGTCAGTCTCGGAATCGTCGCCTTCCTTGTGCCGGCGACGATCCTCGGCCTTGGCATCGGCCCTGCCGTGGCGCTCCACGAGGGGTCGACCCTGCTGGTGGTGTTCAACGCTCTGCGCCTGCTCGGCTACCGCGACCGAACGGCGCCCATCCTTCCCAGTGCAATCCCGGCCGCCCCCGTGGCCCCGCCGGCTCTCTCGAGGACATCGTCATGAAGCGTTTCGGATGGATTTCCGTCATCGCCGTCTTTCTCGCCCTGTCGGCCTTCGCCTTCGGGATGATCTCGCGGCAAACCCGCGAGGTCCCTGCGGCGCCGTCGGCGGCTGCCTCTCGCCCGAGCGACACCGAGGCAAGCCACGCTGGCGAGACCACGGACAGCCCATCGACTCGCGCCTATCGCGAGGCCAGCGCGAAGATGCACCAGGCCATGAGCATCAACTACACGGGCGACGCCGACATCGACTTCCTGCGCGGAATGATCGCCCACCACGAGGGTGCGCTCGCAATGGCCAAGGTCGCCGTCGAGCATGGCGAAGCCCGCGACGTGCGCAGTCTGGCCGATGAGATCATCGCGGCCCAAGAATCCGAGATTGTCCGGATGAGAATCCTCCTGGCCCGCCATGAGGACACGCCCGCGCCCAACGCAAGGCCCTGACGCATGGCCGGCAAGCGCTTCACCGTGCGCGGCCGAAGCATTCGTTGGCGCGAAGGCCGCTATCGCCAACGAGGGCGGCGGCTTCAGACACGCCCGCTAAGGCCAAGGCCCGTGCTCGATACGCTCATCGCCATCGGGGTCAGCCTGTTCGCCGGCGGCCTGGTCTTCTGCATGGCGCTTCTGCTGCTGGGCGCCCACAAGGTGCCGCTGCATTTTGGGTACGGCGCCATTCTGGGCGGCGTGATCGCCTGCTCATTCGTGTTCGGCCCCCGCGATAGGCCAGGACTGATGGTCGTCGGAGGCTTGGTCGTCGTTTGGGTTTTGGGAACGGCCGTTCTCTACGCTTCGCGAGACCAGATCGTCCTGCGTCCACATGAGCACCGCAGCGCCGCCGCCGGGTCTGCGCCACGGAAGGCTGACTGAATGCCCGAAGCCGCGCTGACCGAGCCATCGCCTCGCCCCGTCCGGATCGCGCGCGGCGGCTGGCTGGACGCGCTGCGTTTTATCGTAGGGGCGCTGATCATCCTCTACCATTTCCGCGAGGCCGCGCCTGTGCCTCTCGGACAACTGCATCCAGTCTTCGAGCGCGGCTATCTGCTCACCGACTTCTTCATCATCGACTCCGGCTATGTCCTGGCCCGCATCTACGGTGATCGCCTCGCGTCCGGACAGGCCTCGCTGCGCGCCTATGCGCGCCAGCGCCTGCTGCGGGTCATTCCGGCCCACCTGGCGGTCAGCCTCGTTCTGGTGCTGCTCGTCGGCGGCGCCGCCCTGGCCGGGATCGCGCCCAGCAATCCGCGCTGGTTCGACTGGTCGCAACTGCCCGCGCAGGTGCTACTGGTCCAGGCCTATGGCGTGCCGGGCGGGCAGGGGTGGAACGCCCCGACCTGGACCCTCTCGGCCCTGATCGGCTGCTATCTCCTGCTGCCCTGGATCTGCCGCGCTCTGTGGCGCTGGCCGCCGGTCGCAGTGGTGATCGGCGCGACGCTCCTCGTCGTCGCCGCCGATATCGCCGCTTCGCTGTGGCTCGGCGATCCGATCTACCGCCTGCCGATGCGCTACGGCATCCTGCGCGCCCTGCCGCTCTTCCTGCTCGGAGTCGCGGCGGCCTTCTACGGTTCGCGGGTCTGTGTCGCGCCGCACCGGGCCAGGGCGATCGGCCTCGCCGCCGCCTTCGCGCTCGTGGGGCTGCAGGCCTTCGGCGCCTTCAGCCTGCTGTCGCTGGGCCTGATGACCGTGATCATCTGGGCCGCCGGCGCCGTGCCGGTGCGCAGTCCTTCACGGATGATCGAGCATTTGGCCCTTATGTCTTTCTCGATGTTCCTCACCAATGAGGTGAGCCGCATCGTCTGGTTCGGCTTGCTCGACGCCTTGGGACAGGAGGCCTGGTCGTCCGACGTTCGCTGGGTCCTGTGGGCCATCGGCTTGGTCGGGGCGTTCGTGGCCGCCGCCGTGTTTCGCTACGGCTTCGACCGACCGGTCCAGACCTGGCTTAGTCCGTCCCGACGACCGGGGTCGACCCGAAGGTCGGCCGCCGCCACGGAACGGGCCGTGGAATTGGGCGGCCCCGGCGTCGCCGCGCCCGGGCGCCCGGGGCAGGCCGCCATCGACCCGCCCCGGGCTTGATCAGGGGCGCGGCTCAGTGCTTGTGGGCCCGGACCCCGCGGCCACCTCCGGCCCTGTCTGGGGGGCCAGATCCCGGGCCGCGCCGGGGCGCTGCGGGCGGCAGGCCGGACACAGACCCTGGCCTTCGAGCGTGATCCGTTCGATCTCGTAGCCCGCCGCTGTCGCGGCCGCGCCCAGCGACGCCATGCCGGACGAAGGGATCTGGCGACAGAAGCCGCAACAGTCGCACAGAAGAAAAACCGCAGGCGAACCGAGGCGTTCGGGATCGCAGGCCACATAGGCCTTGAGGCTGGAAAGACGATGGATCAGACCGTGAGTTTCGAGGAACTGCAGCGCCCGATAGACCGTAGCCGGCTTCGCGACGCGAGCATCCTGGTGATACGTCGCCACGAGATCATAGGCCTTGGCCGGAGCGCCCGCGAGTAGCAGGAGCTCCAGCACCCTGAGCCGGGGGCGCGTCAGCCTGTCCCCGGCGGCGGCCACGCTGGCGGCGGCTGCGTCCAGGGCGCGTTCCACCTGTGCGGCCGTCGGCGGCGCGGTCTCCCGGTCGTGCGGACAAGGCGAGGTCATGAAGGGGCTGGGCCCGCCTCCAGGGTTCGTCGGACGGCGCCCTTCACTCCGACCGAACGGCGCGCTCATTTTTTAGCTTGCATCTACAGTCGCTGGAGGAGGTAGCCTTGCCCTGTAGAGATCACAAGGAACAGACATGACGGCGCAAACCCTCGAAAGCCGATACCGGGTCACCGGGATGGATTGCGCCAGCTGCGGCCGCAAGATCGACACGGCGATCCGCAGGCTGCCGGGCGTCGAGGACGTCTCGGTGGCGGTGCAGACCGGCGTGCTCAAGATCCGGCATGGCGGAGACCTCGCCGACGAGGCGGTCCTGCAGCAACTGCGCAACCTCGGCTACAGCGGAGAAGCGGCCGCGCCGACGTCTGGAGCCGTCGCTGCGGCGGCGGGCCCACCTCCGGCGGCCGCCCGGGCCGGGGGCGCCCCGTGGTGGTGGACCGGCAAGGCCCGCCTCACCGCGCTCTGCGGCCTGGCGCTGTTGTCCGCCTATGGACTGGGCACGCTGTTCCCCTCCCTGGAACGATACGCCTTCCTCGCCGCCCTGGCCGTGGGGCTCATTCCGATCGCGTCGCGCGCTTTTTCGGCGGCGCGCCACGGCACGCCCTTCTCCATCGAAATGCTGATGACCATCGCCGCCGTCGGCGCCGTCTTCATCGGAGCCGCGGAAGAGGCCGCCGCCGTCGTTTTGCTGTTCCTCGTCGGCGAGATGCTCGAAGGGGTGGCGGCTGGTCGCGCGCGCAAGAGCATCCAGGGGCTCGCCGCCCTCGTGCCCAAGACCGCCTTCGTCGAGGTGGACGGCGTGACCACGGAGGTCGCCGCCGAGACCGTGGCGGTGGGCGCGATCATCCTCGTCCGGCCCGGAGACCGCGTTCCGGCGGACGGCGAGATCATCGAGGGCGCGGGAGACCTCGACGAGGCCCCGGTGACGGGCGAGAGCGTGCCCAAGCGCAAGGTCGTGGGCGATCCTGTGTTCGCCGGCACGATTAACGGCGGCAGCGTCCTGCGGGTGCGCGTGACGGCCTCGGCCTCGGACAACACCATCGCCCGGGTGGTGCGTCTCGTCGAGGAGGCGCAGGAATCGAAATCGCCGACCGAACGCTTCATCGACCGCTTCTCGAAAATCTACACGCCGGGCGTGCTCGTGTTCGCCGCCCTCGTCGCGGTCACGCCGCCGCTGCTGTTCGGCGGGACGTGGAGCGAATGGATCTACAAGGGTCTCGCCGTGCTGCTGATCGGCTGCCCCTGCGCCCTCGTCATCTCCACCCCGGCCGCCATCGCCGCCGGCCTGTCGGCGGGCGCCCGGCGCGGCCTGCTCATGAAGGGCGGGGCCGTGCTGGAAACGCTGGGCAAGATCACGGCGATCGCCTTCGACAAGACGGGGACCCTGACCGCCGGCAAGCCCGTCGTCACCGACGTCGTCGCCGGAACGCGGGACGCCTCCCTCCTGCTGACGCTGGCGGCCGCGCTGGAAACGGGATCGAGCCATCCGCTCGCCCTCGCCATCCTCGCCCGAGCCGAGGCGGATAAGATCACGGCGCCACCGTCGTCGGCCACCCAGGCCATTGCGGGGGAGGGCGTAGAAGGCGAGGTCGGCGGCGAACGCATCTTCCTCGGCTCGCCGCTGGCCGCGGCCCGACGCGCGCCGATCACGCCGGCGCAGGACGCGACCATCGCCGCTCTGAACGCCGAGGGCAAGACGGTTTCCGTCCTTGTCGTCGAGGAGGGCGTCGCCGGCTTCCTCGCCATGCGCGACGAGGCGCGGCCCGACGCGGTTCAGGGGCTGGCTGACCTCAAGGGGCGGGGCATCCGCACCGTCATGCTGACGGGCGACAACCGCCGCACGGCGGAGGCGGTCGCAGCCGCGCTGGGCCTCGAGCCCCGGGCCGAGCTGCTGCCGCAGGACAAGCTGGTGATCGTCAAGGCGCTTCAGGCCGAGGGTCTGGTGGTCGCCAAGGTTGGGGACGGCATCAACGACGCCCCGGCCCTGGCCCAGGCGGATGTCGGCATCGCCATGGGCGGCGGCACCGACGTGGCCCTGGAGACGGCGGACGCCGCCGTCCTGCACGGCCGGGTCAGGGACATTCCCGACATGATCGCCTTGTCCCGCGGAGTGATGGGCAATATCCGGCAGAACATCACCATCGCCTTGGGCTTGAAGGCGGTGTTCCTGGTCACCACCGTGATCGGGGTGACGGGCCTGTGGCCCGCCATCCTCGCTGATACAGGGGCGACGGTGCTCGTGACCGCCAACGCCATGCGTCTGCTGCGGTGGAGACCGAATTGACCAGGTCGCCCTTCAGGTCGCCAGCATCGCGCAGACGCTCGTCAACCAGCTGCTTGGTGTCGTGTACCAGGGCATCCAGGTTGGCGTAGTCGCCACCGGCGCCAAGGGTGACTTTTCCAGCCACCTTGCCCTCCTTGAGCACCTGGGCCGGAATCTGTTCGCGGGCCTGTTGCAGCCAGCCTTTGTTGACGTCCTGGAGCATCGGATACTTGTCGATGTCCGTTTGTTCGGCCGCGTGGGTGCCATGAAAGCCAACCATGATGCGATCCAGGGCGATTTGCTTCTGTACGGCGGCGGAATAGCGCTGGTGGAAGTCCGGAAACTTGGCCCAGGCGTCGATTTTGGCGTACGGCAGCCCTACGTCGGACTCGGTAGAAGAAAGCTCATAGGTGGACTGATCGAGCGCCGAAGCGTCTTTGGCTTCGCGATCCTTGGTCTTGGTGTTGGTACGGCCAGTGACCGGACCGGACACGCCAATGAACACCTTCTGCCCTTTGATCTCAGTCACCGGAATGACGTTGATCCGTTGCAAAAAGTCCGACTTGGCGGTGATCGCGTCATTCAGTTCCTGGGCGATCGTCGGATCAACACTGAATTGCTTGGTGGACAGCTCGACACCGTAGGTCTCGGCGATGGCCAACTGCATTTCCGCGTACATCTTGGCGCCGTATGCGCTCAACGAATAGGCCATGTCAAAGCACCCGCTTCTTGACGGTGGCTACAGGGCCGGAGTTGCGCGGCAACTGGCGGCCAGTGGGCGTATTTTTCATCGCACTGAACTCTTTCTGCAGGCTCGTCAGCGCAGCAATAACAGCCTTGTTCGTCGCCCCGCCCTTGCGGCGGAATTCGCGCTCTTCCTCGGCCGTGGCGACGATCTCGTCAACAGCGGCGCTCACGTCGTCGATGGGTTCCTGGTCGGGCTCTGGTGCATCTTCGGCAGCAGGCTCAATCACAGCCTGAATACCAGCAGCGACGACCAGGAGCTGCGCCAGCAAGGCTTTTAACGCCGTTGCGGTAGCTTCATCCATTGGGGGTTTGCTCTCTGTTTGGGGTTGGGTGGTTTCGGTGGGCAACACATCGGCGGCGAAACGCTTGAAAAAGCCGGTCAGGGCTTTGATCAGTCCGGTTTCAGCGGTGTCTGGGGTGTCGTCCTGCAGGCGGCCAAGTTCGACCGAGGCGGCGTAATAGGAAGCGCGGTTGTTTTTGTGGGAGAAGTACAGTTCCTGGGTGCCCACACTTGCCGGCTCATCCGTAACGCCCATGCCGGTCAGATAGGCTTTGCCCTTCCCTCGGAAGTCGGGGGTAATCTCGATGCTGGTGAACAGTTTCTGGCCCTGATCATTCAGGTACAGCAGCCGGTCGTTTGGCTTCAATTGCGCTTCCAGCGCCACCTCGCCCGGCTCCAGGTCTTCGGCTTCTTCCACCAGGCGCACGGCATAAACGGTGCCGTGGGAGCCCGGCCAGCGTTCGTGATCGCACCAGATCACAGCCGTGTAAAAGGACGGCTTGTAGGTTTCAGCGATATCGCGCAGTTCCTGGGGAAGGATCACGCGCCCATCAACGGTGGCTCCGCTGGTGGCGACACGTTTCCAGAACGAAACAAGGGAACGGGGCATGGGTTTAACTGCGCTCAATCGGTTGAATGAGCCGCCACGATAGGGAGCTGACAAGCCCCAAACAAACGGTTGCTTTGCGCGTTCCTCCTATATTCGACATATAGGTGGATCGCGGAATTTAACCCCGCGTTTCCTGCGTTTTCGCCGCATAGACTGCGGCCCATGTACTACTCGACCGAAGTTAAAGAAGCCGCCAAACGCCTGTTTCTACGCCGCTGTAAGGCCAAGGAAATTCAGGCGCAGCTCAACCTGCCCAACATCCGCATCGTCTATTACTGGATCCGCCAGGGCGGGTGGGAAGACATGCTGTCGGACGAAGAACCGCTGACGGCCGTCAGCCGGCGGATCACCCTCCTCCTGGACAAAGCCAGCAGCCTGACCAAAGACGAGCTGAACGAGCTGGACCGGCTGACCACCGTTCGTGAGCGCCTGTTGAAGCAAGCGGTGAAACCGGCGACGGCACCGGCCGGGGAGTCTACCGGCGAGCCCCAGGAACGCCGCCAGGGCGCGCGTGGGGAACGGTCAGGCCGTGGGGATAGCAGTGGGAAGAAACGCGAGAAGAAAGCCAAGAACGACATCAGCGGGCTGACCGAAGTCGACTTCCTGGATAAGTTCATCAGCAAAATGTACCGCTATCAGCAGGAGCTGTTCGCGGCCAAGCAAAACCCGCTGACGTGCCGGATCCGCAACATCCTGAAAAGCCGCCAGGTGGGCCTGACCTACTACTTCGCCGGCGAAGCCTTCATGGATGCCGTGCTGACTGGCGACAACCAGGTGTTCCTGTCGGCCAGCCGCTCGCAGTCGGAGATTTTCCGCAGTTACATCATCCAGTTTGCTAAGCAGTGGTTTGACATTGAGCTGACCGGCAACCCGATCACACTCAGCAACGGCGCCGAACTGCGCTTCCTCAGTACCAACAGCAGCACCGCCCAGGGCTACCACGGCCACGTCTACGTCGATGAATACTTCTGGATCCGCGACTTCGACAAACTCAGCACCGTGGCCAGCGCCATGGGCACCCACAAAAAATGGCGCAAAACCTATTTTTCGACGCCCAGCGCCGTGTCGCACCAGGCGTACCCGTTCTGGTCTGGTGAAGAATTCCGCAACAGCAAACGCGGCAAGAAAGCTGGCGGCACCTGGCCTACCGAGGCGTCCTACACCCAGGGCGCGCTGTGCCCCGATGGCCAATGGCGCAAGACCATCACCCTGGACGACGCCATCGCCGGCGGCTGCGATCTGTTCGACCTGGAGCAACTGCAGCTGGAGTACGACGAAGACAAATTCCAGCAGCTGTTCTACTGCAAATTCATCGACAGCAGCCAAAGCGCGTTCGGCCTCAAGGATCTGGAGCGGTGCTATTCCGACCTGTCGTTGTGGGAGGACTACGACCCCGAACTGGATCGGCCATTCGGTAACAGCCCTGTTTGGCTGGGCTACGACCCCAGCCGGACCCGCGACGACGCCACCTGCGTGGTGGTCGCCCCGCCGCTGGAACCTGGGGCGAAATTCCGCATCCTGGAAAAGCACAGCTGGCGTGGGCATTCGTTCACCTACCAGGCCGCCCAGGTCAAAAAACTTACCGAGCGTTTCAACGTGCAACACATCGGGATCGATATCACCGGCGTGGGCTATGGCGTGTTCGACCTGGTGCGCGACTTCTACGCGAAGGCCACACCGATCCACTACAGCTTGGAGACTAAAAACACCCTGGTCCTCAAGGCCCAGGACACGATCCAGGGCAGTCGCATCGAGTGGGACGCCGGCTGGACCGATATCGCCCAGGCTTTCCTGACCATCAAGCGCGGCACCACTACCAGCGGCCAGGTGACCTACAGCGCTTCGCGCACCGACGCCACCGGCCACGCCGATATTGCCTGGGCCGTGATGCACGCCCTGGCCAATGAACCCCTGAACACCAACAAGCGGCGCCGTAGCCGCTATGTCACGAGCGGAAACCATGCCCAAGCAACAACGCAGAAAACCCCGAGCCAGCCAGCAGGTGCAACAGCCACAGCCCATGCGGGCGTTCACCTTCGGGGAGCCGGAACAAGTGCTGTCCGGCAACATCGGCGAGTACCTGGGCGTATTTCCCAGCGACGACGGCGAGATCTACAAACCGCCGGTATCCCGGGCGGGCCTGGCCAAGCTGTTGCGCGCCAACGCACACCACGGCGCAATCCCCAAGTTCAAACGCAACTTGCTGTTGCGTGAATTCATCCCGTCCGATGGCTGCAGCACTCAAACCATGGGCCGGGCGGGCCTGGATTACATGGTGTTCGGGGAAGCGTATTTCTACCGCGATAGCAACGCCTTCGGCCATGTGCTGGAAATGCAGCACCTGCCGGCGATCAACATGCGGGTGAAGGTAGATGGCGGTTTCAGGATGCTGCTACCCGACAACAAACACATGGACTTCGACCAGGACGAGATCGAGCACGTCCTGGACTACGACGTGGAACAGAACATCTACGGCGTGCCCGACTACCTGGGCGGCCTGCAGGCGCTGTTGCTCAACGAGGCCGCGACCCTGTTCCGCCGGCGCTACTACAGCAACGGCGCGCACGCGGGCTACATCTTCTACACCAACGACCCGGACCTGACCGAGGAAGACGAAGAGAACCTGCGCGCCCAAATCAGCGCCAGCAAGGGCGTGGGCAACTTCCGCTCGATGTTCGTCAACATCCCCAATGGTAAGGAAAACGCGATCCAGATCATCCCCGTGGGAGACTTCCAGGCCAAAGACGAGTTGGAGAAGGTGAAGAACATCACTCGCAATGACGTGATTGCTGCCTGGCGTATGAACCCTGCCCTCGCCGGGATCATCCCGGAAAACAGTGGTGGGTTTGGGGATATCGAAAAGATCGATCGCGTGTACACCAGCAACGAGATCCGGCCGATCTGTCAGTTGTTCAACCAGATTAACGATGCGCTGCGGCAAGACAGGAGAATCAACTGGAAAACCCCAGAAACACCCACGCAAAACACTGAATAAATAGACAGTAGTTAGTGATTATCACCAACAGCAAAGGCATAATGATGGCTCTTCAACCCTGGGGAGGGAAACATGCGAATTTACTGCACTGCCTGCGATCACAAGGGGCGTATCAGCTCACGGGAGGAAATTACCCGGGGCTACGTGAAACTGTACTGTCAATGCTTGGACGCCAAATGCGGGCATACATGGGTGTCCGAACTGACGTTCAAGCACTCCTTGCGACCGCCGACACAACGTCTGGAAATGCTCCTGGTAGAGCGAATCAGGAACTTGCCAGCGGAACAACAGCAAGAGCTACTCCTGCAATTTGGCGCCGCACAACCTGGCTGACCCCTAGAACAGATTCACCAACACCCACACTCCCCCATGCCCCACCGATGCAGTGCCACCAGAGGGCACTACTAAGCATTTGTCGCCTACCGATCAGAATGCCTGCAACGCAGGCATATAAGCCGCCAACACAATCTCAGTTGACGCCCTCAATTATGGCGCGGCGGTACCCGCGTAGCGGCCGGTTGCGTGGCAAAGCCCCCCCCAAAAAAATCTCAGAAGCACTGCCCGAATACGCCCGCGATCGCAGC
>RCMZ01000952.1_pt1 | contig 10612 bp, 10 predicted proteins | sample 2041141 | NCBI WGS metagenome assembly RCMZ01 (sample SAMN09708263, study PRJNA481090) | Wastewater metagenome, whole genome shotgun sequencing project. | biome: sewage; isolation source: Davis station wastewater (DW) | place: Antarctica: Davis Station | collected 2010-03-01
GGCGGACAGAGAGGGATTCGAACCCTCGGTAGGCTTTCACCTACACACGCTTTCCAAGCGTGCGCGATCGACCACTCCGCCACCTGTCCATGTCGCCAGTCACTGCGAGGTCGCGTCACTACCTATCTGTATTGTTGACGTCAATCCGCATTGGACAGGATTAGGTCGGATTGAGTGGTTTAAGGCCGATTGTCAGCCTGACGGCCTGACCCGCCGCCCCATTGAGCGCTTGAACTCGCTAGTGCGGAGCGGCCAGTTCCAGGGTGTCATAGACATGGGTGACGTCGTCGAACCGAACACGCGGCGGCTGGTTGCCGATATGGCCGACGATAAAGAAGCGGGCCGCTGCGGACAGGTTCAGCGGATCATCGATCTTGTCGTTGTTCCACCCCAGCAGCAGCAGGCCGCCCGGCTTTAGAATGCCCGCCATGGCGGTCATGGCCTGTTCTTGCGCGGCCGGTGAATCCACGCCGAAGCCCAGCACGCCATTGCAGACGATGGCGTCGAAACGCAGGTCGTCGAAGACCTGGTCGATCACGCACAGGTCGCCGGTCTGGTGACGCCCAGCCTGGCCCCAACGGGCGGCCTTGGGATCGATGTCGGTGGTCCAGACTTCGGCGCCCCACTGTTCCAGCGCCGGATAGTCAGGGGCCGTATAGGCTCGGCACCCGACCCACAGGATGCGCCCGCCGCGCGCCGCCAGAGCAGGGATGTAGGCCGACGTCAGCAGACGGCGGTCAGGCAGATCGCGGATCCGCTCAATCGTCTTCTTGCGGCGCTGGAACAGATTGCCGAACCGGACAGACAGGGCGGACAGAAGAGCGGTCATCAAACAAGCCTGATCAAGGGTCGAGCTAACGCGAGGCGCGGGATCGATGGTTGGCGGCCGAGCGGCTTTCCGCAAGCTCCAGACGCAGGTCGTCCAGTTCTGCGGCGCGCAGAGCGGGCGAGTGGGTGCGGGCGACGAAGGCCTGAGCCTCACGCGCCATGTCTGCCCGTTCGGCGTCGTTGCGCACAAGATGCTGAATGGCCGCAGCCAATCCTTCGGCCTCGGGCGGATCGACATAGATGGCGTGGGGGCCGCTGGCTTCGCGCAAGCCCCCGCGCCCCGAGGAGATCAGGGCCGCGCCCGCCGCATGAGCCTCCAGCGCGGTCAGACCCAGAGCTTCGGCGACGCGCGAGGGCACCACGGCGATGGCGGCGCGGCGGGCGACGGCGACGACCTGATCGGGCGAGGCGGACTTATGGATTTCGACCCGGTCGCCGAAACGGTCCAGCGCGCGCAGATGGGGCTCGGCCCAGTCCTTGTTCCGCTCCCATTCGCCCAACATCAGGGCGCCGCGCCAGTCGGGCGCCTGATCCAGCGTCTGGGCCAAGGCTGCACAGAAGGAATCGACTCCCTTTTCCTCCAGGGTGCGGCCGGAAAAGAAGATCAGGTTTTCACGTTTGTCCGCATCCCCGCGCCAGACTTCGACGTCGATGGGATTGCAGACCACCACAGCGGCGGCGTCGAAACCGGGATAGTCGCGCAGGAACTCCTCGCGCGCGGCCTTGCTGACGAAGATCAGCCGGTCGAAGGCTTTCAACCGCCCATGATAGCGCCAGCGGTCGATCAGATTGGAGGCGGGCTTGAACCGTGTGTGGCGGTACAGGACGTGCACGCGGCCCGGCAGACGTCTGGCGATGTCCGCCGCCCCCGCCAACTGCTGATGATATTCGATGATGTCGGGCTGAAACGCCTCCAGCGCCGCGACCACGGCGGCGGTGTGGCCCCGCTTGCCCAGGCCGGACGGCACGAACAGGGTCTGATCCGGTGCGGCGGGGTTTGCGGCGCCTTCCTCGCATACGAAACGGATGTCGGCGTTGAAGCGGCTCCAGGCGTTCAGGGTCAGGGCGACCCGCTCCATGGAGTTGATCTTGTCGACGTCAAATAGACTGCCGCGGGGCAGGACGACGGCGATCTTCATGCCTTGCCCCGACGCGGGCCGTTCAGGCCGAACAGACGACGCAGCTTGTACAACAGCTTGATCCGCCTCTCCGCCGACGAACGACGCAGCCCCTTCACATCGATGACCGTCAACTGGTCGTCGCCCGAGACCGTATGCAGACCGTCCTTGAATCCATCCAGCAGACCCTTCGGCGTGATCCTGTGCACCAGGCTGGCGGCGAACTGGGTCGGGGTCAGGGTGTCGATCCTCAGCAGACGGATCGCCGCCCCATAGGTCGGGCGGCATTCCTGCACCGGCAGATACAGGACGCCTTCATGCGCAAACGCCGTGCCGCCCGGTCGTGATTCCAGAAAGCCCGTGCGCACCGGGTTCGCGGCATGGGATGTCCACGGGCCTTTCAGTTCATCCGCATAGGCTACATGCAGTTGCCGCATGGCCCGGTCGTCCGGTCCTGGCAAGGTGTGGAACATCCACCACCGCCCGTCATGTTTCACCACGGTCGCATCAATGGCCGGCAGGTCCAGCAGGCGCTGAACCGGCGTCCAGCGGTCGGGGAACCGCTCGCATCGATAAAGGGTCAGGCCGCCGCTCTTGTAGCCCTCAGGCAGCATATACAGCTCGCCGCCGTCCTCGATCAGGCTGGGATAGGACAAGTGGAAGGGTTCGGCCAGGGCCAGCCCCTGCCCGATCAAGGCGTCGCCCCGGTACTGATAATAATGGATCTCGCCGCGCCGCACGCGATAGTCGAAGGCTTCGACGAAGATCGTCGTCACCCCGTCGCGCTCGATCCCGAACGGATCGGCGATGAACTGGAAACTGCGCGGACAGAGCGGCAGCCAGACGATCGCGTCCCCGGCCAGCGCGTCGGCCTCAAGCACATGCTGGATCGGTCGCCGTATGAAGCCGACACGCCATTCGTCATACATGATGCAAACTCAGCGAAGTTCCGGCAGGCGGCGCATCAAGGAGCGCTGCAGCCGCAGGCCGCGATCCGCCGCCGTCTTGGACTTGGTCCGTCCACAGTAGCGCAGTCCCCTGCCCCACAGGGCGTGGATGGGATCGGCCAGATGCGGATGGCGGTCGTGCTGATGGACGATGGGACTGATCCCGCCCGTAGGATTGACCACCTTGCCCTCATGGAAATGCAGCAGGTCGCCCGGCGTCATGCCTATGGTGGCGACACGGCGATAGTTGGGCTGGACCGACGACCGGACCAGACCGAAATGGATCGCCATGTTGAACACGGCCTGATCCGCCCCAAAGGCGCCGCCGATCTCGGAACGGGGAATGGCCGCCAGCATCAACATGGTGCGGCACAGGCGCAGCACGTCGTCGCGCGGGCCGATGATGGTGCCCACGCACAGACAGGCACGGTCCGCCAGGCTGGCGGCGATGTCCTCGCCGAACACCGCGCTCAGGTGTTTGGTGTTGAAGGCGTGGCCGCCCAGATCGCCGTTGTCCCACTCATTGAAGACTTCCATCTGCACCGGACGCGGCTCGAAGGGATCGTCCTGGAAGATGACATCGCGCACATCGGTCACAAAGACGCTGTCCGCATCGGACCAGCGTTCGATCAGGTCGGCATAGGCGGAAAAGCGCGCCACGACGGCGTGCGGCTCCCAGCCTGCGGCCGGTTCGGGGTGGACGGCGACGACGTCGTGTTCCGCCAGCAGGGTCAGGACATCGTCTCGCTTATCGACCACCAGCGCGATGGTTCCGTCAAACCACGACCGCAGCGAGCGCACGAAGGGCGCGATCATCGCCGCGTCGTAACCCGTGGCGTAACCGAGCACGAGATCGGTGCGCGGGGTCCGCTCAGGGGCAACCTTTTTCGCTGACGCAAACACGCGGGAAAGCCAGCCAAGATAGGCGGTTTTCGGCGCAACGGTCGTCATCATCATCCTCGACTGGGTTCGGCGGCTCTTGCGGCCCCTCGACTCAGATGACGCCGCCAGCTGGTGCTTGCCTCACGACTTTCGCCACGGCATTAAACAACACAGTTCGAACAGGCTGTGCTGCGCTTGGCGGCACGCGTATGGGCGTCCAGCGGAGATGAGTTTAGTTTGCCCTCGTTCGACCCGCCCCGCCTGACCAACGTCTATCTTCAGATGCGCGACGACCTGGGCCGGTTCGCGGCGTCGCGGCTGGGCGGACGCGGCGATGTCGAGGACGTGCTGCAGGAACTGTATCTAAAGGTTTCGCGCACCCCTGAGGACGCCGACATCCGCGACCCGCGCGCCTATCTCTATCGTCTGACCAACAATCTGCTGCTGGATCGATGGCGCTCCAGCCGTCGCACGGCCGCGCGCGACGGAGCCTGGCGGGTGGCGATGCACGGAGCCGAAGACGGGGACGAGGTCGATGACGCCCCTTCCGCCGAGGCCGTGGTCGTGGGACGCCAGCGCTTGCAGACCCTGATGACGGCGTTGGACCAGTTGCCGGAAAAGACCCGCACCATCTTCCGCCTGCACAAGTTCGACGGCCTCAGCTACGCCGAGGTGGCGCTGAAACAGGGGATTTCGCGCAGTTCCGTCGAAAAGCATATGATGGACGCCTTGCGCATTCTGGCCGCGAGGATGCGTAAATGACCGGACGCATCGATGCGATCTCATCTTGGGGCCGCAGTATTCTTGGAGGCGGCGCATCCACGGCGACGTCGTATCCATGGGTGCTGCGTGGTGCAGCACAGGGATGGGTCATCGCATGACGCAGCACAGGCAAGTCGAGGAGCAGGCGTTGGCCTGGTTCGTGCGCCTGGGCGACGTCGAGGCGTCGGAGGCTGACTGGCGCGCATTTGGCGACTGGATCGCCATCTCGCCCGCGCACCGCACCGCCTATGACGCACTGGAGCAGGTATGGGTCGATCTGGACGAAGCTGCGGCTGTGGAGCCTGTCGCCAGCGTGACGCCGCTACGGCGCGCCGCCAATGACGATGCGCGTGTGTCGCGCCGCCACGTCTGGCTGTATCCGCTCATCGGCGTAGCGGCGGCGGCATTGCTGACGGCGGGCCTGTGGCCCCAGTTCCTGGACCGCCCCCTCACCTATCAGACGCAGGACGGGCCGCAGACCATCACGCTGGAAGACGGATCGACCGTCAAACTGAACCGCCATTCCAGCCTGCAGGTCCGCTTCAACGATGGCCGCCGCCAGGTGTCGCTGAAAGACGGCGAGGCCGCGTTTGACGTCGCCCATGACGCCAGCCGCCCGTTCACGATCGACGCGGACGGGCGCGAGGTCCGGGTGGTCGGCACCGCCTTCAACATCGTCAGCCACAATGACGACTTCACCATCGGGGTGCAGCGCGGCGTCGTCTCGGTTCAGGCCAGATCCGCCAAGACCCCTGTGCGCCTGACCGCGGGCCAGACGCTGCATCAGGCGGGCGCCCAGACGGCCGAGCTTGGCGCAAAGGACGCCGCCGCCATGTCCAGTTGGAGCAATGGGGTTCTGGTTTACCGCGACGCCTCCATCACCGATGTCAGTCGTGACCTGTCGCGCTATTTCAACAAGCCGTTTACAGTGTCGGCCTCCGCGCGAGGCCTTCGTTTCACGGGCGCCCTGCGCATTGCAGATGAAACGACAATGCTGGCCCAACTTCGCGACTTCTCTCCCGTCACTGTAGAACGCACGTCCAACGCCGTGCACCTGTCCGCACGCGCATCCCAATAGGCCTCGGCCTAGTCTCTGTTCCAGATGCGCGGGTTGACCCAGTCGGCCCTCGGAGGCCTGCTGACGCTGCTGCTTGCGGCGCCGCCTGCGCTTGCCTCATCGGCACGCACCTTCAGCGCCAACATACCCGTCCAGCCCGTGCGCGGAGCCTTGCTGGACCTGGCGGTTCAGGCCCGGGTGTCCCTGGGCGGCGACGTGGCTTCCTGCACAGGAACATCCCCTCGCCTGACCGGATCCATGCGGCTGGACGCGGCCCTGGGACGGGTTCTGTCTGACAGCAACTGCCTCTATCAGATCAGGCCTGACGGGGCGGTCATCATCCGCCGGGTCATACGCACCGCCCCGACAGCCGCCGCAACGCCGCCTGCAATTGCACATCCGGCGCCCGCCCCGGTCACTACAATCACGCCGATGCTGAGCGACGTCATCGTCACGGCCGGTCGCAGTTCGGAATCGCCCCAGACGACGCCGACAGCCCTGACCGCCTTCACCGGCCAGCAGATCATCGACAGCGGCGCGGTGGGCGCCTCGGACCTCAGCGCGCTTGTCGCAGGCATGACGGTGACCAATCTGGGATCAGGTCGCAACAAGATCCTGCTTCGCGGCATGTCGGACGGCGCCTTCACCGGCCAGACCCAATCGACCGTCGGCCTTTATCTTAACCGCGTCCCCCTGACCTACAGCGCGCCGGACCCGGACCTGAAGCTGATCGACATCAACCGGGTCGAGGTGGTGCGCGGCCCGCAGGGGGTGCTGTACGGCACCGGCCCGATCGGCGGCGTGTTGCGCATCGTGCCCGAAGCGCCGGACACCGAAAAACGCCTGCTGACCCTGTCGGCGGGCTATGCCGACACCCAGGGCGGCGATCCCAGCGGCGAGACAGCGATCATCGGCAATCTGCCGGTCTTCAACGGTCGAGGCGCGGTGCGGCTGGCGGGCTATGACGAGAAGACGGGCGGCTATATCGACGACGAGGCCCTGAACCTGCGTCGAGTCAACAATGGCCGACGCTCTGGCGGACGCCTCTCCTACATCTTCAACCTCAGCCCTGAATGGACCCTGTCGGGCGGCGGCGTTGGCCAGCAGATCAAGACCGAAGACACCCACTACATCTACCGCACCGTCAACGGCGCCCGACGCGAAAACCTGGTGCGCGAGCCGCACGAGAACATCTTCGGCATGGGTTACGCGCGCCTGGTCGGCAATGGCGACTGGGGTCGTCTGGAGGCCACGGCGGCGCGGGTCAGCCATTCCTTCGTCAGCCGCTATGACGCCTCCACCGGGCTGAGGTTCTTCGGCTCCAACGGACGCATCGGCGCCCTGGACGACCACCGCGACATCGACCTGGACGTGCTGGACATCGCCTACAGTTCGCCCCGCGGCCAGCGTCTGCGCTGGCTGACCGGCCTGTTCTGGTCCGACACGGTCATCGACAACAGCGTTGACCTGACTGCCCTTTGGCCGACGCTGCGCCCCGTTTACAGCGAACAGCGCCGCGACCAGCAGCACGAGTTCGCAGGCTTCGCCCAGGCGACCTACGACCTGACCGACGATCTCAGCCTGATCGTCGGCGGCCGCTATTATGTCTTCGACTATGAGACCGCATCCCTGGTCCGCCAGGGCGGCGATGAGCGCCCCTTTGACGGCAGGGGCCGGACATCCGGCTTCTCGCCCAAATTGGCGTTGAGCTGGCGGCCTGACGACAACTGGTCCTTCTATGGCCAGATCAGCCAAGGCCACCGCGCCGGCGGCTTCAACACCGCAGGCCCCATCAACGACCATTTCACCAACACCATCGTCAAACCCTTGCGCGCCTATGGCGGGGATTCACTGTGGAACTATGAGTTCGGCGCAAAGGGCGTGATGCAGGACGGCCGCATCCAGATGCGCGCGGCGCTTTTCTATGCGGACTGGCGTAATCTGCAGAGCGACCAGTTCCTGCCCAGCGGCCTGTCCTACACGGTCAATGTCGGCGACGGCGCGAACACCGGGCTGGAGATCGAGGCGAACTGGCGACCGACCGAAAATCTTGAGATCCGCAGCAACGCCCTGCTGACCGATCCCCGCCTCATCAGGTCGAACCCTATGTTCAGCTCCAGGGGCAATGCCGGCCTGCCGGGCGTGCCTGCCGTATCGACCAACATCAAAATCGGTTGGCGTCGCCCGATGACGGATCGTGTGGTTTTAATCGCCGACGGGTCCGTGGCCTATGTCGGGTCGTCGCGACTGACCTTCGACGCCGAGAAGCGCCACAAGATGGGGGACTATGTCACGGCCCGCGCCTCCATCGGGGTCGAGACAGGCCGCTGGCGAGCCAGCGCCTATGTCACCAACCCGTTCAACACCTCGGCCAACACTTTTGCGTTCGGCGATCCGTTCCGTCTGCCCGAGGCTCTGACGACCACGCCGTTGCGTCCGCGCACCATCGGTCTCAACCTGACCTGGACGACGAACTGACGGCCAAAATGCAAGACGGCGGCCCTTGCGAGCCGCCGTCCACCGATCAGAGTCTGATCCCGATCAGGTGACCTTCTTGGCCACCGTAAAGCCTAGGATCAAGAACACCGCGAACACGATCAACGCCAGGATCGCCAGGAACTTGGCGATGCCCGCCGCGGCGCCCGCAATGCCGCCAAAGCCCAGCAGACCGGCGACAATGGCGATCACCGCAAAAATCAAAGCCCATTTCAGCATGTCGTTTCTCCTTGATGTGCAACCAACGATCCGATGCCGGGCCGGTTCCAGAAGATGGCGCTTCCAGGACGAGACCTGTCAGGCGCTACGACATGACGCAGGGCGAACAAGGCCTCCTGTCGGCGTTAGCAGCGCGCGGAACCGTGATCGGACGGATGGCCGACACCACCGGCGTCAGCGATCCGCCGCAAGAAAAATAATCGCGCGCGGATCTGCACCCGTCTGTTTCGGTAACGAAGAATTTGCCGGAGATTGATAGCTCGGCAATCGCCGGAGCATCGCGATGTCACTCATTCACAGCAGTATTGATCTCCAGAAGGCTTTGCCCGACGAGAGCGAACAGTCTGAAGACGCGACATCAAACGGCCTCTCCGCCGAGCGTCTGGCGGTCCTGGACATGGCGGGCGTCGGCCACTGGCGGATCGACTGGGCCACACGCGCGATCAAATGGACCGAAACGACATTCCGCCTGCATGGATTGGACCCGGCGGACGGCGAACCTAGCCTTGACGCCTTCCGCGCCATGTTTCCCGATGAAGATCGCGCCCGGATGGCGGCGGCGATCCAACGCGTCGTCGATACGGGTGAAGAACAGCATTTCCGCCTGCGCCTGAACCGGCATGATGGGGTGCAAAGGCAGACCATGGTGCAGGCTCGCGCCGAACATGCTCGCGACGGTTCGGTCAAGGCCGTCTTCGGCGCTGTGACCGACATCACCGATCTGGAGCAGCAGATCATCCAGGCCCGCAAGGACGAGGCCCGATACAAGCTTCTGGCCGACAATGTCGCCGACGTCATCACCCGCGTCCGCCCCGACGGCACCAGCAAATACATCTCGCCCGCCATCTACAATCTGTTGGGCTGGACACTGGAAGAGATGTCGGGCGATCCGCTCGACTATGTCTATCCGCCTGACCGCAGGAAGGTCAGCAAGGCGATCCAGGACGCCCTGAAAACGGGCGCGCAAAACCGCCTGGAGCACCGCGCCGTCCACCGAAACGGGACCGTGATCTGGGTCGAATGCACCTTCAAGGCCACCGTCAACGCGCAGCACGGACGTCAGGACGCCATCGTCGTCATCCGCGACATCACGAACCGCAAAGCGATGGAGGCCGAACTGCTGGAGGCCAAGGAGCGGGCCGAAAGCGCCGCCGCGGCCAAGAGCGAATTCCTGGCCAACATGAGCCACGAACTGCGCACGCCCCTGACCAGCGTGCTGGGCTTCTCCAACCTGCTGACCGGCAGCGAGGCCCTGCCCGAGACCGAGCGCGGCTATGTCCACCGCATCGCCACGGCGTCAAAGGCGCTGCTGGCCGTCATCAACGACGTGCTGGACTATTCCAAGCTGGAAAAGGGAACGATCGACCTCGACCCCCACCCGTTCAATCCGGTGCAATTGACCGATGATGTCGCGGAGATCATCGAGGCCCAGTGCGCGGCCAAGGGCTTGTCTCTGCAAATCGCCATCGACCCGGCTCTGCCCGCCTCCCTGCTGGGCGACGAAGGGCGACTGCGGCAGGTGCTGCTGAACCTGCTGGGCAACGCCGCCAAGTTCACGGCTCAGGGCGGCGTCGCCCTGAGTATGGGTGGTCAGCGCGGCGACCATAACGACTGGCGTCTCAAGGTCACGGTGACCGACACCGGCATCGGCATGACGACGGACACCATCGCCAATGTGTTCGAGCGTTTCGCCCAGGCCGATCCCTCCACGACGCGCCTTTATGGCGGCACCGGCCTAGGGTTGGCGATCTCCAAATGCCTGGTCGAGGCGATGGGCGGCCAACTGACGGCGGTCAGTCAACTGGGCGAGGGATCGACCTTCTCGTTCGAGGTCAGTCTGCCAATCAGCGACAGCACGGCTGTGCCTCTTATCGATGACGTCGACAGCCTGAAGGGCCAGTCGCGCATTCTGGTGGTGGACGACACCCACGCCAACCGCGAACTGTTCTCGACGATCCTGACCAAGCTCGGCGTCCAGACAACCACGGTCAACAATGGCGCAGAGGCGTTGAGCGCCCTGCGGTTCGGCGTCTATGATCTGGTGCTGATGGATGTGCAGATGCCGGTGATGGACGGTCTGACGGCCACGCGCGAAATCCGCCGTCTGGAAGCCGCCGCCGACCGCCGCATCCCCATCATCGCCCTGACCGCCAATGTCCAGCCCGAACAGATTGCTCACTGTCGCGCCGCCGGTATGGACGACCATCTGGCCAAGCCGCTTCAGATGCCGCTGCTTTTGGCCGTCCTGTCCAAATGGCTGGGCTGAGCGTCTTGGGCCGCTCAGCCCGCCTAAGCGTTACTCC
>RCMZ01000954.1_pt1 | contig 10537 bp, 10 predicted proteins | sample 2041141 | NCBI WGS metagenome assembly RCMZ01 (sample SAMN09708263, study PRJNA481090) | Wastewater metagenome, whole genome shotgun sequencing project. | biome: sewage; isolation source: Davis station wastewater (DW) | place: Antarctica: Davis Station | collected 2010-03-01
GTTGGGCTGGTGTGCATGTCCGCTAGACGGAAAGCCTTAAAGCCTACTGCATCTTCCACCTTGAACTTTCGGGTTCAAGGGCTAAGTCGGCAGCGGTTCATCCGGGGAGCCTGAATTCAATCCAATGCCAGTTCTCGCAACTGGCATTGTTTTATCACCGGCATGCCCAGCGGGCGGCCCACCTCGACAGCCGATCACCATGACCGAACCTGCGCCGCTTTCACGCCCGCAACTTCGACGCATGCTGCGCCGCGCCCGCCGCGCCCTCACCGCCCGCCAACAGCGCCGGGCGGCGCACGGGTTGTACCGGCAACTGGCGCAACACCCGGTTTGGCGCCGGGCCCAACATATTTCCCTGTACTTGCCCACCGACGGTGAAATCGACCCGCGCCTGCTGCTGCGCGCGGCCCAGCGGCGTGGCAAGGCCACCTACCTACCGGTACTCAGCGCCTGGCCACGCACGAAAATGGCGTTCCAACGCGTTCGCCCCGGCGAAAAGCTCAAGCCCAACCGCTTTCGCATCCTCGAACCGCGGGTCAATGTCGCCCGCCAGCGCAAGGCCTGGGCCCTGGACCTGGTGCTGTTGCCGTTGGTCGGCTTCGATGAAACGGGCGGGCGCCTGGGGATGGGCGGCGGGTTCTACGACCGCAGCCTCGCGTACCTGGCGCGCCGCAAAAGCTGGCGCAAGCCGACGCTGCTGGGGCTGGCCCACGAATGCCAAAAGGTCGAAAAGTTGGATCAGGCCAGTTGGGACGTCCCGCTGCAAGGCACGGTAACCGATCGCAAATGGTACGTGGCGCGGTAGGCGCCTGGGGAGAGATGGTTCAGCGCTTGAAGCCGGGAGCCTGCTGGGTCACTTCAATCGGCGCATCGACTTTGTTGGCCCACAGGCTCTGTGCATAACCGGTGGTCACGACGCCCAAACCGAACAAAATAACCAAAACCCAGAGCAAATCCGGTTTGCGTTTCATCGATTGCCCCCCTCAAGGCAGATCACACACGATGACAGCATCGGTTTCCGTTTATAGGCCGTGCAGCAGCGTCAAGCTTAAAAGTCCGGCATTCTGCGATAACGTGAACTGACACGCAAACCTTGACGTCAACCGACTGTCGGTTTGTCATAAAATTCGCGCATTTGCCCTTTCAGGAGTGCCCCATGGCCTATTGGCTGATGAAATCCGAGCCGGACGAACTCTCGATCCAGGACCTGGCGAAGCTCGGCCAGACCCGGTGGGATGGCGTGCGCAATTACCAGGCACGCAACTTCTTGCGGGCCATGGCCGCGGGTGACGAGTTTTTCTTCTACCACTCAAGTTGCCCTGAACCGGGCATCGCGGGAATCGGGCGCATTGTCGCAGGCGCCTACCCGGACCCCACGGCCCTCGACCCGCAAAGCCATTACTACGACATCAAGGCCAGCGCCGAGAAAAACCCCTGGAGCGCACTGGACGTGGCCCACGTCGAGACGTTCCCCAAGGTTTTGGGCCTGGGCTACCTCAAGCAACAGGCCGAACTGGCCGAAATGCCCCTGGTGCAAAAAGGCAGCCGCCTCTCGGTGATGCCGGTGACCGCCGCGCAGTGGGCGGCAGTGCTAGCCCTGCGCTGAACGGGCGAGAACTCGCCAGTCACATCCAAGGCCCATGCATCCTGCGCACAATCGGGGTAGGCTTGCCCCTCATTTGACTGATATCAACTCGCCAGAAGTGCGAACCAGCCAAACTTGGACGCTACCGCTGCAGGATGCCTTCCCCTATGTCGACAAACCATCGCTCATCTCGTCTCTTCGCCTGTTCGCTCCTGGTTCTACTGGTGGGCGCCGGTGCCTTTGGCTACTGGAAATCCTCCCAGGATCGCCTGCCCGAAGGCTTGAGCATGGGCAATGGCCGACTGGAAGCCACCGAAGTGCAGATCGCCAGCAAAATCCCCGGGCGGCTGGCCGAAGTGCGTGTCGATGAAGGCGACAAGGTGCTCAAGGGCCAACTGCTGGCACGCATGGACACCCGCACCCTCGAAGCCCAGCGCAACCAGGCCGAAGCCGAAGTGATACGCGCCCAGGAAAACTTCTCCGCGGCCCAAGCCAACGTACTGTTGCGCCAGAGCGAACAACTGCTGGCCCATCAGGAACTGGGCCGCTCCCAGGAGCTGTTCAAGCGTGGCTTCGCCAGCCGCCAGATCATCGACCAGCAACAGGCCCGCCTCAACACCGGCAATGCCGCCGTGCTCGCGGCGCAAGCCCAGGTCGCGGCGGTCAAGGCCGCCATCACCGCCAGCGAGGCGCAGGTGGCGCAACTGACCAGCGAAATCGATGACAGCAGCCTGCGCGCGCCCATCGACGGCATCATTCAATTGCGCCTGGCCGAACCGGGCGAAGTGCTCGGCGCTGGCGGGCGGGTGTTGCTGCTGATCGACCCCAACGACCAATACATGAACCTCTACCTGCCCGCCTCGGTCACCGGGCGCCTGACCGTGGGCGACGAAGGCCGCATCGTGCTCGACGCCCTGCCCAACCAACCGCTGCCCGCGCGCATCAGCTTCGTCGCCGCCAAATCGCAGTTCACCCCCAAAGAGGTGGAAACCCGCGACGAGCGGCAAAAATTGGTGTTTCGCGTCAAGCTGAAACTGACCCAACCCAGTGCCGTGCCCCAGGCGAAACCGGGCATGCCCGGCGCCGGCTATGTACGCACGGCGACCGTGGACTGGCCGGCTAACCTGCAATGAGCGCCCTGGCCCTGCAAGCCGTCGGCCTCAACCACCGCTACGGCAAACAGCAAGCCCTGATCGACATCGCCTTCAGCCTGCCCAGCGGCACGCGCTGCGGGCTCATCGGCCCGGACGGCGCGGGCAAGTCCAGCCTGTTGGGGCTGATCGCCGGGGTAAAGAAACTCCAACAGGGCCAACTCGACGTCCTCGGCGGCGCCATCACCCAGCGCCGCCACCGCAACAGCCTCTACCCGCGCATCGCCTTCATGCCCCAGGGCCTGGGCGGCAACCTCTACCCGGAACTGTCGATCAGCGAAAACATCCGCTTTTTCGCCACCCTGTTCGGCTTGTCGAAGGCCGAATGCGACGAACGCATGCACAGCCTGCTGCTGGCCACGGACCTGGCCAGTTTCGCCGAGCGCCCGGCGGGCAAGCTCTCGGGCGGCATGAAGCAGAAGCTGGGCCTGTGCTGCGCGTTGATCCACGAGCCAGACCTGCTGATCCTCGACGAACCCACCACGGGCGTCGACCCGCTGTCACGCCGGCGTTTCTGGGAGTTGGTGGACGACGTGCGCCGCCAGCGCCCGCAACTGACCCTGCTGGTGGCCACCGCCTACATGGAAGAGGCCGAGCAGTTCGAGCACTGCCTGATGCTCGACCGCGGCAAATTGATCGCCGACGGGCTGAGCGCCGAACTGGCCTCGGTCACCCCCAGCGGCAAGCTCGACGAAGCCTTCACCTACTTCCAGGGCGACAGCGCCCACAACAGCAAGCCGTTGGTGATCCCGCCACGGGTCAGCGACAACGCCGAAATCGCCATCGAGGCCCACGACCTGACACTGCGCTTCGGTGATTTCACCGCAGTGAACAAGGTCAGCTTCGCCATCGGCCGCGGCGAGATTTTCGGTTTCCTCGGCTCCAACGGCTGCGGCAAGACCACCACCATGAAGGTGCTGACCGGCCTGATGCCCGCCACCGAAGGCAGCGCCACGCTGCTGGGCAACCCGGTCAACGCCAAGGACCTGGCGACCCGCAAGCGCGTGGGTTTCATGTCCCAGAGCTTCTCCCTGTACGGGGAACTCAGCGTGCGCCAGAACCTGGTGCTGCATGCCCAGTTGTTCGACCTGCCCAAGGCCGAAAGCGGCCCGCGTATCGAGGAGTTGATCCAACGCTTTGGCCTGGGCGACATGGCCGAGCAACAGTCCGGCGCCCTGCCCCTGGGCGTGCGCCAGCGCCTGTCGTTGGCGGTGGCGGTGCTGCATCGCCCAGAAGTGCTGATCCTCGACGAACCCACTTCCGGCGTCGACCCGGCGGCCCGCGATGACTTCTGGCGCCTGCTGATCGAGTTGTCCCGCGAGCAAGGGGTGACGATTTTCCTTTCCACCCACTTTATGAACGAAGCCCAGCGCTGCGACCGCATCTCCCTGATGCACGCCGGCCGGGTGCTGGCCTGCGATACGCCCGAGGCGCTGCAGCGCCAGTTCCACGGCGATACCTTGGAGGCCGCCTTCGTGCGCTGCCTGGAGGACGCGCAGAAGCAACCCGAGGCACCGGCCAGCAGCCCTCCCGCGAACGCCAGCACTGGCACGCCAGGCGCCCACAAGAGCGAGCCGCTCCCCGTGGGTAAGCGCGGCTTCAGCCTGGCGCGCCTGATCGCGGTGGCCAGCCGCGAAGGCAAGGAGCTGATGCGCGACAAGGTGCGCCTGGCGTTCGCTCTGCTGGGGGCGATTTTCATGATGGTGATTTTCGGCTACGGCATTTCCCTGGACGTGGAGAAACTCGCCTTCGCCGTCTACGACCAGGACCAGACCCCGCAAAGCCGCACCTACCTGGAGGCGTTCCGCAGCTCGCGCTACTTTGCCGAGCAGGCGCCGATTCAGGATGCCAAAGAGCTGCACCAACGCTTGCAGCGCTCGGAAATCAAACTGGCGCTGGAGATCCCGCCCGGTTTCGGCCGCGACCTCTACGCCGGGCGGCAACCGGCGGTGGCGGCGTGGCTCGACGGCGGCATGCCGTTTCGCGCCGAAACCAGCCGCAACTACGTAGAAGCGGTGCACCAGGCCAACCTCGTGCAACTGGCCGAGCAGAGCAGCCCGGCGCTGGCAGCGATGCCCGCGGCCAAACTGGAAACCCGCTTTCGCTACAACCAGGATGTGGTCAGCGTCAACGCCATCGGCCCCGGCGTGATGGCGCTGATCCTGGCGTTCATCCCGGCCATGCTCACCGCCCTGGGCATCGTGCGCGAGAAGGAGTTGGGTTCGATTACCAACTTCTATGCCACGCCACTCACGCGCCTGGAGTTTCTCTTGGGCAAACAGGCGCCGTACCTGGCCGTGAGCCTGATTAACCTGGCGCTGCTGGCGGCGATGAACCGCTGGCTATTCGGTGTGCCATTCAAGGGCAGCGGCCTCACCCTGGCCCTGGGCGGCACCTTGTACGTGCTGGCGACCACCAGCATGGGCCTGCTGATCTCGGCGTTCACCCGCACCCAGATCGCGGCGATCCTGGGCACCATGATTATCACCAGCCTGCCGACCATTCAGTTCTCCGGGCTGATCGTGCCGCGCTCGTCCCTGGAAGGCGCGGCGGCGGCCATGGGCATGCTGTTCCCGGCCGGCTACTTCCTCGACATCGCCGTCGGCACCTTCACCAAGGCCCTGGACGTGCGCCAGTTGTGGCCGCAATGCCTGGCGTTGGTCGGGTTCTTCCTCGGGTTCACCGGGCTGAGCCTGGTCATGCTGAAAAAGCAGGAGGCCTGATGCACGCGTTCGCCCACATCCTGCGCTTGGGGCTCAAAGAGCTCACCAGCCTGCGCCACGACAGCGTTCTGCTGCTGTTCTTGATGTACGCCTTCACCGTGGCCATCTACATGCCCGCCGCCGGCTCGGTGATTGGCGTGCACAACGCCAGCGTGGCCCTGGTGGATGAAGACCACAGCCACCTCTCGCGCCTGCTCGCCGAATCCCTGCAACCGCCGGAATTCCAGAGCGCCGTGCTGCTGCCCTACGATCAGTTGGACAAGGTCATGGACAGCGGCCAATACACCTTTGTCATCAACGTGCCGGCTAATTTCCAGGCCGACCTGCTGGCCGGGCGCGCCCCGGCGGTGCAGGTCAACGTTGATGCCACGGCTATGAGCCAGGCGTTCATGGGCGCCGGCTATATCGGCCGGATCTTCCAGCGCGAACTGCTCAACTACGCCAGCCCCAGCGAATCAGCCAACAAAGCCCCGGCACTGCTGACCGCCCGTGCACTGTTCAACCCCAACCTGGAGGGCGGCTGGTTCTTGGCGGTGATCCAGATCGTCAACAACATCACCATCCTGGCCATCGTGCTCACCGGCACCGCGCTGCTGCGCGAACGCGAACACGGCACCCTCGACCACTTGCTGGTGCTGCCGCTGACCGCGCTGGAAATCATGCTGGCGAAAATCTGGAGCAACATGCTGGTGGTGGTGCTGTGCACCTGGGTGTCGCTGGAGGTGATCGTCAAGGGCGCCCTCGGTGTGCCGTTGGCGGGCTCGTTGACCCTGTTTCTGCTGGTCACGGCGCTGTATCTGTTCGCCAGCACCGCATTAGGGATCTTCCTCGCCACCCTCGCGCGCTCGACCCCGCAATTCGGCTTGCTGGCGATCCCGGTCATCATCCCGATGCTGCTGCTGTCGGGCGGCAGCACGCCGCTGGACAGCATGCCGCAATGGCTGCAATGGGTGATGCAGGGCTCGCCCTCGACCCACTTCGTCAGCCTCAGCGCGGCGATTCTGTTCCGCGACGCGGGGGTGAGCGTGGTGTGGCCGGACTTGCTGGCATTGGCGGGGATCGGGCTGCTGTTCTTCGCCATTGCCCTGGCGCGGTTTCGCAAGAGCCTGGCGTCTTGAAGGTGAGCAACGGGCACTAGGCGCGCGGTGCGCTCCAGCGCGGGCGAGCCCGCTTGCTACACGGCGGGTTATTGGATGATGAGGTTGTTGAACAGCAGGTCATCGACCATGGGCTTGCCAGTTTCGTCGTTCATCACTTGCTGGGTTTGCTTGAGCGCTTCCTGGCGCAGCTTTTCCTTGGCCTCGACGTTGCTCATGGTTTCGGTGGTTTGCTGGGAAAACAGCGCCACCAATTGATTGCGGATCAACGGCTCGTTGGCCTTGACCGCTTTGGCCGCCTCCTCGCCCGTCACGCGCAGGGCCACATCAGCCTTGAACACCTTGAGCTTGGGGCTGCCGTCCAGGCCATAGTTGCCGACGAAGGGCGGGGTCAGGCTGATATAGCTGACTTTCGGCGCCGCGCCTTCTTTGGCTGCTTCCTCGGCCATCGCGGCCGTGGGCAGAGACAGGGCCAGCAGCAACAGGATCCACGCTTTCACAATTCACTCCTTATCCGGTTTGAGGCCTATGGCCACACTGGCCACTAGGATAGCGATCCGCCACTTAAGTACAAGCTTATGGCCAGCTATCAGGGCCGGGCATGCTCGTTGACCGCCCGACACCCACACCTACACTTATCGGCCATCACTCCCAAAGGAATAGCCCTGATGAAAGCCGTGCTGTGCAAAGCCTTCGGCCCCGCCGAAACGCTGGTGCTGGAAGACGTCGCAAGTCCCGAGCCCAAGAAGAACGAAATCCTGCTCGAGGTACATGCCGCCGGGGTCAACTTCCCGGACACCCTTATCATCGAGGGCAAGTACCAGTTCAAACCGCCCTTCCCGTTTTCCCCGGGCGGCGAGGCCGCAGGCGTGGTCAGCGCCGTGGGCGAGAAGGTCAGCCACCTCAAGGTCGGTGACCGGGTCATGGCCCTGACCGGGTGGGGCAGCTTCGCCGAACAAGTCGCGGTGCCGGGCTACAACGTCCTGCCGATCCCCGCCGCCATGGACTTCAACACCGCCGCCGCCTTCAGCATGACCTACGGCACCTCCATGCACGCCCTCAAGCAGCGCGCCCACCTGCAACCGGGCGAAACCCTGCTGGTGCTCGGCGCCTCTGGTGGCGTGGGCCTGGCCGCCGTGGAAATCGGCAAAGCCATGGGCGCCCGCGTGATCGCCGCCGCCAGCAGCGAAGAAAAACTCGCCGTGGCCAAAGCCGCCGGCGCCGATGAACTCATCAACTACACCACCACTAACCTCAAGGACGAAATCAAACGCCTCACCGACGGCAACGGCGCCGACGTGATCTACGACCCGGTGGGCGGCGACCTCTTCGACCAGGCTATCCGCGCCATCGCCTGGAACGGCCGCCTGCTGGTGGTGGGCTTCGCCAGCGGGCGTATCCCCGAACTGCCGGTCAACCTCGCCCTGCTCAAAGGCGCGGCGGTGGTCGGCGTGTTCTGGGGCTCCTTCGCCCAACGCCAGCCCCAGGACAACGCCGCCAACTTCCAGCAACTGTTCGGCTGGTTCGCCGAAGGCAAGCTCAAACCCCTGGTCTCGCAGCTCTACCCTCTGAGCAACGCCGCCCAAGCCATCAACGACCTCGGCCAACGCAAAGCCGTGGGTAAAGTAGTGGTGCAGGTGCGCTGATCGGTGGTTGGAGGGCCCGGGCTGCCGTAGGGGTGGCTCGGGCTCCCCTCTTACAAGCCATCGCTTGTCCGCCAGGACAACTAACCCACATCCCTCCCCCGGTTTTTTCACACTGTTCTGGCCGCTCTGGAATGGCGCGCCCGCTCATCAAACATATGTTTTCGAGTGGGCTCTAACGCGCTATCTGGCAAAGCACCCGTCAATGCCCAGAAAGGAGGAGTTAGCCGTCAGATACTGGCCGCCAGCGTCTGTTGTGCCACGTCGCGGCAGCGCTTGAGGCGGGCTTCCAGGTTACGGTCAGGCATGGCGTGGCTGCGTAAGGCATTGACGGTTTGCTCGACGTAGTCACGGGTGGTGCCATAACGGCCGCAGGCACTTTCGAAGACTTGGCTCAGCACGCTGTCGGGCAGGTTGCCGGCGTAGCTGGGCAGGTGGCGCTCCAGTACGAACCCCAGGGCCTGCACGCGCGTACCGTCTTCAAGACGGCAGTTGAGCCAGTGGGGTCGGTAGGACGGCACGGGCATTTCGCGCTGCCAGAGGGCGTAGAGGGAATCTTGCAATTGCTCTTGCGGGAGTCGGTAGGCGAAGCCGCTGCACGAGCCGCCGCGATCCAGGCCGAAGACCAGGCCGGGGCGTTCCGGTGTGCCACGGTGTTCGTGGGACCACAGGTAAAGGCCGCGATGATAGCCATGGACCCGGCCGCGCACCCGTTCCACCGCCGAGCATTCGGGGCGCCAGATCAACGAGCCGTAGGCAAACAGCCACACCGGGCCACCGCGATGGCGGGCCAGGGTGGCCTGCATCGAGCTCATCAGTTGTTCGTGGGTGAGGGGCGACCCCAGATCGAGCCGCGGCGGATAAACCGGATTCACAAGAGCAGATTCAATGGCACTCATGGCGAATAGCGTTGAGCTCCCCGCAGTGAAGAATTACTTAATAGAACGCACCGCTGTAACAATAAGGCACATAAGTTTTAAGGCAAATTAAGTGCCATGGCACAGTTTTTAAATTCAACCTTTGTTTTATATAGCCTAACGATATCTATCCATTTGAATAAATACCGATCAGCTATATAGCGAGTTATAACGCGCCAGGATTCAGTCGCGAGGAGCGTAGGCAAATACATCCGCACGCATTTGGTGGGGGTCCATGCCGGCGTCCACCAGGGCATCGAGGGTGGCGTAGATCATTGCCGGCGAGCCGCTGCCATAGACGTAAACCGAGGACAGGTCCTGGATGTCTTCGCACACCGCCTCATGCAGCATGCCGCAGCGCCCGTCCCAGCCACACAGGTCACTGACCACTTTGTGCAGGTAGAGGTTGGGCAGTTGCTGCCATTGGTCCCAGTGTTCGATGGCGTAGAAATCTTGCGGGCGGCGCACGCCCCAGTACAGATGCACCGGATGCTTGAAGCCCTTGGCGCGGCAGTGCTCGATCAGGCTGTGCATCTGCGCCATGCCTGTGCCGGCCGCGATCAGCACCAGGGGGCCGTCCGGCAGTTGCGACAAGTGAGTGTCGCCAAACGGCATTTCCACTCGCACCAATGGGTTGCGTTGCAGTTGCTCGATGAGGGTTTGCGCACTGGCTTCACGCACCAGTACATGGAGTTCCAGATCCCGCCCGGCGTGGGGGGCGGAGGCCAGGGAGAAGGCCGATTTCTCGCCATTCTCGCGCTCCAGCATCAGGTACTGCCCGGCGTGGTAACGCGGCGCTTTGCCGGCCGGGGTGCGCAAGCGCACACGCCAGACATCGCCGCCCACCTCCACGCACTCACTGACCTGACACGACAGGCTGCGCACCGGCAGTTCTCCCAGCGCAAGCACGCCATCCCACAGCACGATGCAGTCTTCCAGCGGCTCGGCAATGCAAGTGTAGAACTCGCCGTGGTCGCGCACCGCGCCGGCCTGTTGCACGCGGCCTTCAACCAGCAGCGCGGCGCACACGTGACAATTGCCATTGCGGCAGCTTTGCGGGCATTCGTAGCCCAGGCGCCGTGCGCCATCGAGGATCCGCTCGCCGGGCAATATCTCAAGCACTGCTCCGGAGGGCTGCAAGGTTACACGCATCAATCTATTCCTAACTGATTCCAGATGGCATCGATCCGGCGGGTGACCGCCTCGTCCTTGACGATAACCCGGCCCCACTCGCGGGTGGTTTCACCGGGCCATTTGTGGGTGGCATCCAGGCCCATTTTCGAGCCCAGGCCGGACACCGGCGAGGCGAAGTCCAGGTAGTCGATCGGCGTGTTGTCGATCATCACCGTGTCGCGCTTGGGGTCCATGCGCGTGGTGATGGCCCAGATCACGTCGTTCCAGTCCCGGGCATTGATGTCGTC
>RCMZ01000956.1_pt1 | contig 10526 bp, 16 predicted proteins | sample 2041141 | NCBI WGS metagenome assembly RCMZ01 (sample SAMN09708263, study PRJNA481090) | Wastewater metagenome, whole genome shotgun sequencing project. | biome: sewage; isolation source: Davis station wastewater (DW) | place: Antarctica: Davis Station | collected 2010-03-01
GGTCTGTGCGCTGGCGCACAGACCCGCCATGCCGCACCGGCTAGGGTGGGCCATCGACGCGCAGTGCGGGCAGGAAAAGCAGAAAGCGCCAGCGGCAATGTCTGCCGCCTGAGTGCGGTGCCGCCGCTTCCGGAAGGAAACCAAGCGCCGACTTGCCGTGTCGAACTTACCCGGAGAACCCACCATGAAATCACTCAATCGCTATTTCAGTTTGTTCGCAGCCCTCGTCTTCCTCGCGCTGGCCGGTTGCGCATCGACGGCCAAACAGGAGGGAACGGGCGAGTACGTCGACGATACCGTCATCACCACCAAGGTGAAGGCGGCGATCTTCAACGAACCGACGCTCAAGTCCGCCGAAATCAACGTCGAAACCTTCAAGGGCATCGTCCAGTTGAGCGGCTTCGTTTCCAACCAGGCGGCGATCGGCAAGGCGGGCGCCGTGGCGCGCGAAGTGAAGGGCGTCAAGTCCGTGAAGAACGATCTGCGGCTCAAATAGCGCGGAGCGGGGCGCCGGTCGGAAGCTTGCCGCGCCGGCGCCCGCTGTTGCAGGCGAAGTTGGCAAGCGAAGCGGTAAATGAAGCAGCAAGTGAAGTCGCAAGTGAATGCGGCCGGGGCGTTGCCTCGGCCGGACGCTGGAAATAGAGGTATCACCGTGAAAACGACGAATGGATTTGTACTCGGTACGCTGGCCGTGGCGGTATTGCTCGGCCTGAGCGCTTGCAGCGGCATGTCGACGCGCGACCGGAATACCGCCATCGGCGCCGGTGTCGGCGCGGTCGGCGGTTCGGTCCTGACCGGCGGCAGCGCTGCCGGAACGATCGGCGGCGCCGCGGTCGGCGGCGTGATCGGCAATCAGGTCGGCAAGTAGCAAGTCGCGGCAGTCTCCGCCCCGGGAAGCATCGGCCTTGCCGGCCGGTGCATCGCCGCTGCGAAGTTTCAGCCGAACACGTGCGATGTTGGCGCGATGCCGGTTCATGCCGGCCATTTTGCGGCGGCACGCACAGGGAGTCGCCATGGAAGCGCCACGCCGTACCAGCCATCAACTCCCGCCTTCTCTGATCTGGACGACGGGAATCGCCATCATCCTGTTTTGCGTCACCGGCATCGCGGCGCTGATGGGGTGGATTCCGAATTCGGTCGGGCAGGGGAGCGGCGGCGGAATGCCGCCGCCGCCGGAAAAAGCGCAGCTCGGGGCGCCGCTTTCGCCCTCTTCGTCCGGGTCTCCTTCGCCGCTCGCCGGCGCGCGCGGGAGCGACGCGAATTCGTACAACTCGTCCTCATCGCCGCCGCCGCCTCCGTCCGCGGCGCAGCGGGCCGAAACCCGGGCCGCAGCGCGCACCCAGGCGCGCAAGGCTCCGCTGCCCGCGGAGAGCGGCGCTCCCGCCCACGCGCAATGCGCGAGCTGCGGCGTCGTCGAGTCGGTGCACGAGGTCGAAGCGAAAGGCGAGGGTAGCGGACTCGGCGCCGTGGGCGGCGCGGTCGTCGGCGGCCTGCTCGGCAACCAGATCGGCAGCGGTCGCGGCCGGAGTCTGGCGACGGTTGCCGGCGCGGTCGGCGGCGTGGTGGCCGGCAACGAAATCGAGAAACGGGTGAAGTCTAGCAAGCACTACGAAGTCGCCGTCCGCCTGGACGACGGCACGCGCCGCGTCGTCAGCGAAGCGAACGCCCCCGCCTGGCGGCAGGGGGATCACGTCCGGATCGTCGACGGTGCGATCCGCGCGAATTGAGCGTGCTTGGTGCGGTTCGGCGAGGTTGAGCGCGTTCGATGCGCCTGAACGGGGCTGAGCGCTGCCCGGAGCGAAGCCGCGCGACGATGTTCCCCGACGGCATTCGACGCCGCCGGCCGGCTTGACGGTTCGCGCCGGTTTTCGTCTCGCCGGGCGCGGCGCCCTCGTTTGCGCTGCGGCCTGCGGCTTGTCCGGCCGGGTACCTTGAGTGGCGTTCTCCCGCCGGCCTTACACCGCTAGGCGGGCAAGGTCGCCAGCCACTGGCGCAGGATTTCGGTGACCTTCCCGGGCTGTTCGAGCGGCGCGAGGTGGCCGCATTTCCCGATGATCTCCAGCTGTGCGCGGGCGATCCCGGCGGCGATTTCGCGCAGCAGTTCGGGCGGCGTGACGACGTCGTCCTGCCCGCCGAGCACGAGCGTCGGGCAGGCGATCCGCGCCAGCGCAGGGCGGCTGTCGGCGCGACCGACGATGGCGTGCTGCTGGCGCGCGAAGACCTCGCTGCCGAGGCCGAGCGCCATCGACTGGAAGACGCCGCCGGCCTCGGGCGTTTCGGCGTGTTCGGGATGCAGCATGCGCGCGCGCAGGGCTTCGACGACGGCGGGAAAATCGCCGGCGGCCTGCTTGACGAGCTGTTCGCGGCCGGCCGTCGCTTCGGGGGTGTCGGGGCGCGCGCTGGTGCTCAGGAGCGCCAGTCCGCGCACCCGCTGCGGCGCCTGGCGCATGATTTCGAAGGCGACGTAGCCGCCGAGCGAGAAGCCGAGCAGCACGAAGGTTTCGCCGGGCGCCTGCGTCAGCGCGTCGGCGGCCAGTTCGCTTATCGTTTCCGAGCGGGTCAGGTCGGCGACCGTGACGGTGGCCGTCTCGGCGAGACCGCTCACCTGTCCGGCGAAGAGGCTGGCGTCGTTGAGCAGTCCCGGCAGCATGAGGAGCTTGATCTTGTTCATCGGCTGGATCTCCTTGAGATTTGGATGCTTTGCTGGAAATTCTGGTCGCGTTGCGCGTCTGCGTCGGTGCGTCGGCGAACATAGGCGGCCGTCCGCTTCTCGCCGGGGTGCCGGGGATGCCATGCGGATGCACGGCGAATCCGGTATTGATCGTGCCTCGTTCGGCCATATCATTGCGTTCATGCAGCGTTTGGACTGAAAGTCGGGAGTTCGCCCATGCCATCACAGACTCAAAACCGGAATCATCTGCTCGAGGTTCTGCCCGGGGACGTGCGCGAGCGCCTGTTCCCGCACATGGAGTTAGTCCCCCTGTCGCTCGGTCAGGTTCTCCACGAATCGGGAACGTCGCTGCGCTACGTCTATTTTCCGACCACCGCCATCGTCTCGCTGCTCTACATACTCGAAGGCGGCGGCTCGGCCGAGATCGCGGTTATCGGTAACGAGGGCATGGTCGGCGTGCAGGTCTTCATGGGCGGCGCGACGATGCCGAACCGGGCCGTCGTGCGCAATGCCGGGCATGCCTACCGCACCGGCCAGGATGCCTTCATCCGCGAATTCGAACGCTCCGGCGGGCGCCGCTCGGGCGCGCTGCAGCACCTGCTGCTGCGTTACACGCAGGCGCTGCTCACCCAGATGGCGCAGACCGCCGTGTGCAACCGCCACCATTCGGTGGACCAGCAGCTGCGCCGCTGGCTGCTCCTGAGCCTCGACCGCCTGCCCGGCAATGAACTGGTGATGACCCAGGAGCTGATCGCAAACGCGCTCGGCGTGCGCCGCGAAGGCGTCACGGCGGCGGCCTGCAAGCTGCAGAACGCCGGGCTGATCCACTATAGCCGGGGCCACATCGAGGTGCTCGACCGGGCGCGCCTGGAAGCCGAGGCGTGCGAGTGCTACGGCGTGGTACGCAAGGAGTTCGACCGCTTGCTCACCGAAATGGCCGCCAAGTGATCCGGCGCCTTTCATCGTGCAGCTCCCTTGCGCGCGGCCCGCGCGGCGCGCTGTCGTGAGCCGCGCGCCGCATGCCCGGCTGGCCGCCTGGCTGATGCGCTTCGGCGCGGCGCAGCGGCTGGCGGCCGCGCTCGTCGTCGCGGTCGCCGCTTTCCTTTGGCAGCCGGACGAGGTCCTGCCGCAAACCCGCCTGCTAGTCAGTTGGGACCTCGGCACGCTGACCTATCTCGCGCTGGCCTGGGCGCTGATGGCGCGCGCCGATCCGCGCGCGACGCGCGAACACGCGCTGGCCCAGGACCAGAGCAGCTACCTGATCTTCCTCTTCGTGGTCGGCGCCGCCTGCGCCGGCATCGTGGCCATCGGCTTCATGGTCAGCAACCTGAAGGGCCTCGCCTTCTGGCCGCGGACCTGGCACCTCGGCCTCTCGATCGGCGCGCTGATCTCGGCCTGGCTGCTGATCCAGACGGTCTTCGCCTTCCACTATGCGCGCCGCTATTACGCGGCGCTGCATCGCGATCCGTCGGCGGCGGGCGGGCTGCTGTTCCCTGGCGGGCGCGAGCCGGACTACCTCGACTTCGCCTACTACGCCTTCGTCGTCGGCATGACCTCGCAGGTCTCCGACGTCGCCGTCGGCACGCGCCGCCTGCGCCGCCTGACGCTGATCCACGCGGTGCTGGCCTTCATCTTCAACATCGCGATCCTGGCGCTCAGCATCAACATCATCGCCAGCGTGATCTAGGGCGCCGCCGCGACCCGCGCGCGCGTGCGCGGGTTTGTGCTCGTTCGTGCAAGTGCGCGCGGCGGCGGCCCGCCGGCGGGCGGGCGATTCGACCGGGCATGCGGACCCGGCGATACGGGTCTGACGGCGCAGGCGAGCGATGTCGGGCGCCCGCTTCCGGCGATGCGGGCTATTTCTTGTCGTCGCCCTTGGCCGCGTCCTGGATCTTTTCGCCGGCCTTTTCGATCTGTTGCCCGGCTTTCTCGACGGTCTTGTCGATTTCCTTGCCGGCATTTTCCGCCGGGCCTTCCGTCTTCTGGCAAGCGGCCGCCAGGAGGAGCAGGGCGCCGATGGCCAGGGCGGCCAGCGCGCCGTTTTTGCGTTTCGTCATTTTCATCGTCCGAGATTCCGGTCCGTGCGCTCCGGCGTTTTGCCGGAGCCTTTTCCGACCGGGCTTGCATTGAGGAAAGAGGCAGGAAGGAGGCGCGCGGGATGCGGCCGTCCCGCCGGTTGCGGCGGGCGATTGCGGCATTCCGCGCAGACAGCCTGCGCGCGCGCCGCGCCACGGTCTGTGCGCTGGCGCACGGAGCGGATCATCGGCCTGTGCGTCGTCCGCCCGCCGGGCCCGCGCTCCGGCTCGCAGGCATCCGGGATGTGCGCTGGCGTACGGAGCCCGCGGCGGCTTGCGGCGACAATCGGCCAAGCGATCCCGCTCCCCGGCCGCACTCCGCAGCGCCGGCGGCGTCGTTCCGTGGCAAAGGAGAAGGTCATGTCCCTGGGAACCATACCGTTGATCGTCCTCGTGCTCATCCTGCTCGGCGTCATTCCGGCGTGGCCGCACAGCCGGGGATGGGGCTACGGGCCGAGCGGCGGGATCGGCCTGCTCGTCGTCATCCTGCTCGTACTGCTGCTGCTTGGCAGAATATGAGCGCCGCCCCCTGGCGTACGCGGCATCCGTCCCCTCTCCCGGAGAGAACCCAAATGAATCATCGCTTCCATCCCCTGTTTCTCGGCGTCGCGCTCGCTGCCGGCGCATCCCTGCTCGGCGCCGGCTGCAACCGCCAGGAGGCGACTTCGAGCGGCTCGGCGACGACGACGGTGGGCACCGAGATCGACGACACCGTGCTCACCGCGAAAGCGACGTCGGCGCTGCTCGGCGATCCGGACGTCAAGGGCTTCGACATCAAGGTCGAATCGCGCAAGGGCGTGCTTCTGCTCAGCGGTTTCGTCGACAACCAGACGCAGGTCGACCGCGCGCTCGAAGTCGCGCGCCGCGTCGAAGGCGTCAAGGGCGTCGAGAACGGGATGACCCTGAAGGCAGGCAAGCTGACGGTGGGCAATCAGGTCGACGACGGGATGCTGACCGGCCACGTGAAGGCCGCCCTGCTCTCCGAGCCCAGCATCCGCAGCTTCGACATCGCCGTGGTGACGCGCAAGGGCGAGGTGCAGTTGAGCGGCTTCGTCGACAATCAGGCGCAGATCGACCGTGCGCTCGAAGTCGCCCGCTCGGTCGAGGGCGTGCGTGGCGTCGTCAATGAAATGAGCGTCAAGAAGTAGGGCGCCGCTGCCGCGCGCCGTTTCAGGGCGCGGGCGGCGTTTCCCTCACCCGCTCGTAGCACGAGCACGAGGCGGCCTCCAGCCCGTCGCCGTCGACGATCTCAATGTTGCCGCGGCTGTAATCGATCAGGCGGCGCTGCTTCAGCGCCTGCGCGGCCTGCGTGACGCCTTCCCGGCGCACGCCGAGCATGCGGCTGAGAAATTCGTGGGTCAGGTGGAAACGGTCCGAGCCGACCCGGTCGCGCGTCATCAGCAGCCAGCGCGCCAGACGCGCCTCGACGACGTGAAAGCGATTGCAGGCGGCGGTTTGCGCGACCTGCGCCATCAAGTCGTGGGTGTAGCGCTGGATGCCGCGCTGCAGCGCCGGGCAGCGCCGGAGCGTCCGGCGGAACGGCGCGGCCGGCATGCGCAGCGCCGTCCCGCCGCCCTGCACGAGCGCCTGCACCTGGCTGACGCCGACGCCCAGCGCATAGGCGACGCCGACCATGCCTTCGTAGCCGACCAGGCCGACTTCGAGCGCGAGGTGCCGGTCGACGAAGATGAGCAGGGAGACGAGCGAATCGTCGGGAAAATAGATCTGCCGGATCGGGGCGCCGGGTTCGTAGAGTATTTCGCCGAAGGTCAGCGTCACCGGTTCGAGCTTTTCCCGCAGGCACGCATATTCGGTGCGCGGCAGGGCGGCGAGGAGCTTGTTGGCGATCGGACCGGCGATCGGCGGAGGGGCGGTCGCGGCGCCGGTCGGGTCGGGAATCGGCGTTGGGGACATCGACATCGGGCTTTCCTCATGGGTTCTCGTGTTCTCGTCCTGCCGAAATCCGCAGACCGCACACGGAGAAGCCGGAGTCGAACCGCTGTCGCGGGGGATACTCGAGCCGGCCAGGCGCGCCATGGAAAGAAGCGGCGAAGCTGCGAGACGCCTCGAACGCTACGGTGAATATCTTCCCGTGTATGTTCCCCAGCGCACAGAGTCGCGCCGGGGCAGGCGCCAGTATCGAAACAAGGAGCGGAGTCGAATACCTCTTTCCGCCACACCAAAGGAGAGCCACCATGCTCTACACCGTCGCCCTTGTCCTCGTCATTCTGTGGCTGCTCGGACTCGTCACGTCCTACACCATGGGCGGTCTCATTCACATCCTGCTGGTGATCGCCATCGTCGTCATCCTGCTGCGCATCATCAGCGGGCGCCGTCCGCTGTAGGCGGCGCCGTTCCGGCGGAAAGTCTTCCTTCTTTCTCGTTTCTCGTTTGGCGTCCGACGCGTGCCGGCCGAGGCGCGTCGATGCGTATCCGTCTCGGGCGAAATCCCCGCCGGTCGGGACGAATCCGGTCCGGCGCGGCACGGCGCGATGTCGCCGGCGCCGCGTGAATCGGTGAATCCTCCGCCACGAAAGGCCCACCCATGAAACCCACCCCATCGAAGAGTCTTCCCGGAGCGCGCCCCGCGCTGTCCGACATCCCGACGCTGCGCGCCCGCGCCCGCCAGCACATCGAGCAGGGCGCCGTGACCGCCGGCTACGCGGCCGAGCGCGAGTCCGTGATCAAGCTGCTCAGCGAAGCGCTCGCCACCGAGATCGTCTGTGTCCTGCGCTACAAGCGCCACTACTTCATGGCCGCGGGGATTCATGCCGCGCCGGTCGCCGCCGAATTCCTCGAACACGCCACGAGGAAATGCTGCACGCCGACAGCCTCGCCAAGCGCATCGTCGAACTGCGCGGCGAACCGAATTTCTCGCCCGACGGCCTCGCGGCGCGCAGCCACGCCGAATACGTGGAAGGCGCCACACTGAAGGAGATGATCAAGGAAGACCTGATCGCCGAGCGCATCGCCATCGAAAGCTATCGCGAAATGATCGCCTATCTCGGCTGCCGGGACCCGACGACCCAGCGCCTGCTCAAGGAAATCCTCGCCAGCGAGGAGGAGCACGCCGAGGATTTGTCGTCGCTGCTCGAAGGCATGGTTTAGGCCGTGCCGGGGGCGGAGGATTTTCCGGCCCTAAGGGCGCCAGCGCACAGAGCAAGCCGGGCCAAACGGCGAAGATCAACCCTCGGAATACCCGCGACATGCGCGCGGCGCGGCTTCCCCCGGAAGCCCCCGGCGCCTGCCGCTGGGCGGTTTGCGTCCGCCGAATACCGAGCCGCTTCCGTTGCGCTCGGTGCCGATAGTCCAACATTTGAAGGGATCGAAAATGAACTGGGATCGTATCCAGGGCAACTGGAAGCAATTCAAGGGCAACGTCAAACAGCAGTGGGGCAAGCTCACCGACGACCAGCTCGACGTCATCGCCGGCAAGCGCGACGAGCTGGCCGGCAAGATTCAGGAAGCCTACGGGATCACGAAGGACGAGGCGGAGAAGCAGCTCGACGCCTGGCAGAAGATCCAGAAAGAGCGCGACAGCAAAGTGTGAGGCAGACCCCGGCGCAGAGCCGTGCGTCCGTCTTGCGACAAGGTTTCACCCCCCGTCAGAAAACAAGGGAATCTCCAGGAACAAGCTCAATATCAGCACCCTCGCCGTCGTGATCGGCCTCGCCTTCAGCTCCGCCGCGATGGCGGAAAGCATGTCGAAGGCCGACTTCAAGATGCACAAGGAAAAGATCGCCGCCGAATACAAGGCCGCCAAGGCGGCGTGCGATTCCTTCTCGGCCAACGCCAAGGACATCTGTCTGGCCGAAGCCAAGGGCAAGGAAAAGGTCGGCCTGGCCGATCTCGAAGCCAGCTACAAGCCGAGCCCGAAGACGCATTACGAGGCGCGCGAAGCGCGGGCGGAAGCCGACTACGCGGTGGCCAAGGAAAAATGCGACGACAAGGACGGCAATGCCAAGGACGTTTGCGTGAAGGAGGCGAAAGCCGCGCTGGCCGCCGCCAAGGCCGACGCCAAGACGCAGATGAAGACGACCGACGCCAAGCAGACGGCCGCCGAGAAGTCCGCCGATGCGCGCAAGGAAGGCGCGGCCGACAAGCGCGACGCCGACTACGCCGTGGCCAAGGAAAAGTGCGACGCGTTTGCCGGCGACGCCAAGGATCGCTGCTTGAGCGATGCGAAGGCGCACTACGGCAAGTAGGAAGTCGCGGCGCGGCGGTTGGATGAGGCCGCGCGGTTGCCGAACGCAGCGCTTCAACGTGGCGGCCGGACGCAGCGGCTGAGCGACGGGTCCCGGGGAAAGTTCTCCGGGGCCCGTCGGCTCGTTTGCGGAGCGTTTGTGTTGCCCGTTGCCCGTTGCGCGGGCGAGGCCGGGCCGTCGCGTCATCGGGCCGGCGTACCGCTCCGGGCGCGGGGAAGGGGCGGGGCGCGCCTTCCGGGCCTAGGCTTCGCGGCGGATCAGGATGCCGCCCAGCTTCTGCGGCTCGTCGACGAGGTCGGCCAGCGTGTATTCGTCGAGCGTCGCGTAGAGCGCGTCGAAGGCCTTCACCAGCACCTTCGTCAGCCGGCACACCGGCGCGATGCGGCAGCCGGCATGCGGGTCGGCCGGCGCGCCCGGCGCATCGTTCGCCGCTTTCGCTTCCGGCATGCACTCGACGATCGGGCCTTGCCCCTCGCTGGCGCGCACGATCTGCCCGATGCGGATGTCGCCCGGCTCGCGCGCCAGGCGGATGCCGCCGCCCTTGCCGCGCACCGATTCGACGACGCCCGAGCGCGCCAGCTGGTGCACCACCTTCATCAGATGGTTTTCCGAAATGCCGTAGGCGGCGGCGATTTCCGGGATGGTCGCCAGCCGGCTGCGGTCGATCGCCAGGAACATCAGCACGCGCAGGGTATAGTCGGAAAAGGTGGTGAGTTTCATGGCGCCGGACCTGTCTTTAAAAGCGGTAATGAAAATATTGCTTCAAAAAAAGAGGGGTGCTAGGATTAAGCTGTATTAATTCTACAGCTTTAAATCGGCCATGACCACTACGCCCAGCGACGCCAGCAAAGCCAATGAAAACAAGGGCGCGTCCCCGCCGGACGCCGCCGCGGCGCCCGCCGGCGCGACGGAGGAGCGGATTCGCGACATTCTGCGCCAGGTGGTCGATCCCGAAGTCGGCGTGAACATCGTCGACCTCGGGCTGGTCTACCGCGTGGAGACCGCGCCGGAGAGTGTCGAGATCGAGATGACGATGACCTCGCCGGCCTGTCCGATGGGCGAGATGATCCTCGACGACGTGCATGCCGCGCTCGGCGCCGCGCTGCCCGAGAACTGCGCGATCGACGTGCGCCTCGTCTGGGAACCGCCGTGGAATCCGGCGATGATGGCCGAACGCACGCGCCTGCACTTCGGCTGGGAAGCCGATGCCGACGCCAACAACGCCGATGCCGGCGATCCGGCCTGACGCCGGAAATCCCGAACCCGCCCCCGGAGGCCTTGCGATGAACGATCTGCGTCCCGCCGCCCGCCTGCCGCTCCTCGCCTGCGGCATGCTCTCGCTGCTCGGCGGCGTGCTCGCCGGGCTGGCGCGTCTGGCCTGGGACGTGCCGGCGCTGGCCGGCGCGCAGGCGGGCGGGCACGGGGCGCTGATGATCTCGGCCTTCTTCGGCACGGTGATCAGCCTCGAACGCGCCGTCGCCCTTGGGCGCGGCTGGGCCTACCTCGGGCCGGCGGCGGCCGGGCTCGGCGGCGTGCTCCTGCTCGCCGGCGCGCCGCTGCCGGTGGCGCAGGCGC
>RCMZ01000957.1_pt1 | contig 10512 bp, 12 predicted proteins | sample 2041141 | NCBI WGS metagenome assembly RCMZ01 (sample SAMN09708263, study PRJNA481090) | Wastewater metagenome, whole genome shotgun sequencing project. | biome: sewage; isolation source: Davis station wastewater (DW) | place: Antarctica: Davis Station | collected 2010-03-01
GCGAGTGCTGGAGCCAGAAGCACGCCACCCTGATGATCATGGGCGACACCTGCACGCGGGCCTGCGCCTTCTGCAACGTCAAGACGGGCCTGCCCCAGCCGCTGGACCCGGAAGAAGCTGGCAAGGTCGGTCTGGCCGTTCAGCAGATGGGCCTGAACCACGTCGTCATTACTTCCGTCGACCGCGATGATGTGGCCGACGGCGGCGCCGCCCACTTCGCCGAGGTGGTGCGCCAGATCCGCCTCCAGGCGCCGAACACGACCATCGAGATCCTGACGCCCGACTTCCTGAGGAAGGATGGCGCGGCCGCCGTGATGATCGACGCCAAGCCGGACGTCTTCAACCACAACCTGGAAACCGTTCCGCGCCTGTATCTGAAGATCAGGCCCGGCGCCCGCTACTTCCACTCCCTGCGTCTGCTGCAGATGGTCAAGGAGCGCGACCCCGAGCAGTTCACCAAGTCCGGCATCATGGTCGGCCTGGGCGAGACCAAGGAAGAGGTCATGCAGGTGATGGACGACATGCGGTCCGCCGGCGTCGATTTCATCACGATCGGCCAGTACCTCCAGCCGACCCGCAAGCACGCGGCCATCGATCGCTTCGTCACACCGGAAGAGTTCAAGGCCTATGAGGCGATCGCTCGCGCCAAGGGCTTCCTGATGGTGTCCTCGTCTCCGTTGACGCGCTCGTCGCATCACGCCGGCGACGACTTCGCCCGGCTGAAGGCCGCGCGCGAGGCGCAGCTGAAGCGCTAAGCCCGGAATGGCTGTCCATCGCGTCACGCGCATATTGCCCTATGCGCCAGACCAGCTTGCCGATCTGGTGGCTGACATCCGCGCTTATCCCGACTTCGTGCCGTGGGTGACCTCCATGCGTGTCTGGAACGACCGGGGCGAGAGTGAGGGCGTTACGGTGATCGATGCCGAGGCAGGCGTCGGTTTCGCTTTCCTGAAAGAACGCTTCTCCACCTGGGTTCGACATGATCGAAACGCGCCCAAGGTCGAGGTCGGCCTGCTGCGCGGGCCGTTCAGGCACCTGAAGAACCGCTGGGAGTTCTTCCCGCATCCAGACGGGACGCGGCTGGAGTTCATGATCGACTTCGCCTTCAAATCGAAGATGCTGGATGTCATGCTCCAGGCGAACTTCGATCTGGCGGTCGGCAAGCTGATCAGTTGTTTCGAAGCCGAAGCGAAGCGGAGGTACGGACCGAAATGAGCTTTGATTTCGATGCGGTCGTTGTGGGCGCGGGCGCTGTGGGCCTGGCCTGCGGGCGAGCGTTGTCGAAACGAGGCCTGACGGTTCTGGTTCTGGAGAAGGAAGGCCACATCGGCCAGGGCGTCTCTTCGCGCAATTCCGAGGTCATCCACGGCGGTCTCTATTATCCAACCGGCTCCCTGAAGGCTAAGCTCTGCGTCGAAGGGCGACGGGCGCTTTATGAGTTTCTGGCCAGTCGCAAGATCGATCACTGGAAATGCGGCAAGCTGGTCGTGGCGACCGAAGAGGCCGAGGTCGGGCGGATCGAGGCCATCTTCGAACAGGCGACGGCGAACGGCGTGGAAGGTCTGGCGCATCTGACCGGCGCTCAGGCGCGGGCGCTGGAGCCGGCACTGAACGCCCACGCCGCCATCCTGTCGCCCGAGAGCGGCCTGTTCGACAGTCACGGCTATATGCTGGCCCTGCAGGGCGAGATCGAGGATGCGGGCGGGTCGGTCGTTGTGTCAGCCCCGTTCGAGGGCGCCGTGCCCATGACGGGCGGCGGGTTCTCCGTTCGTGTCGGCGGGGAGGGGGCGATGACCGTCACCAGCCGCCTTCTGGTCACCGCGCCCGGCCTGTCGGCGCAAGCTGTAGCGTCGGACATCGAGGGCTATCCGGCCCAGGACATCCCGGCCAGTCATTTCGGCAAGGGCGTCTATTTCCGGCTGGTGGGCAAGGCGCCGTTCGACCGGCTGATCTATCCGCCGCCCATTCCCGGCGCCCTGGGCACCCACTATCGCAAGGACCTAGGCGGGCAGGGGGTGTTCGGCCCCGATCTGGCCTATGTCGAGGTCGAGGACTATTCGGTCGATCCGGCTAAAGCCGATGAGTTCGCGCGCTACATTCGCCGCTTCTGGCCCGGTCTGCCCGACGGCGCCCTGACGCCGGACTACGCGGGGATCAGACCCAAGCTGCATGGGCCGGGCGAACCGCAGCCGGACTTTCAACTTCATGGACGTGAACATCACGGCATAGACGGCCTGATGGCTCTGTTCGGTATCGAGAGCCCCGGCCTGACCAGCTCCCTGGCCATCGGCGAAGCGGTGGCGAAAGCCTTGACGGAGACGCAATGACCGAGCGTGAGAAGATGCTGGCGGGCCTGCCCTATGATCCGGGTGATGCGGACCTGCGGGACGGACGCGCCCGCGCCGTGGGCCTGACGGTCGCCATAAACGCCGAGCCGGATCGGGACCGTCGCAGCGCCCTGGTCAATCAGCTGGTGAATGCCGCGGATGGCAAGGCGGTCATCATGCCAGGCTTCTTCTGCGACTATGGCGTCAACATCCACTTCGGCGCGCGGGCCTTCGCCAACGCCAACTGCGTCTTCCTGGACTGCGCGGAGATTCGAATCGGCGACAACTTCCAGGCCGGGCCGGGTGTTCAACTGCTGACGCCCGAGCATCCGCTGGACGCCGTCGCCCGCCGGGGCGAGGAAACCGCCCGACCTATCGTCATCGGCGACGACGTGTGGATCGGCGGCGGCGCCATCGTTCTGGCCGGTGTGACCATTGGGGATCGCTCGGTCATTGGCGCTGGCGCGGTGGTGACCAAGGATGTGCCGTCCGACGTCGTGGTGGTCGGCAATCCCGCCAAGATCGTGCGTCGGCTGACGCCTGCTTAAACGCCTTGAAATCGTCGCGCGGTTCATGCATAAGCCGCGCCTCGCGTGGCGGTCCCCCGTTCTTCATTTTGAAGGGTTGGAGCCGCCGCTATTGTTTTCGCGCTAGACAGGCTTCGGCTCTGGGCGGCGCCCGACTTAGAAGATTGAGACGGACATGGCCGTTCCGAAGCGCAAAGTATCTCCCTCGCGTCGCAACATGCGCCGCGCCCACGATGCCCTGACCTCCAACGTCTACGTTGAGGACAAGGACACCGGCGAGCTGAAGCGCCCGCACCACATCGACCTCAAGAGCGGCACCTATCGTGGCCGTCAGGTCCTGACGCCGAAGGAAGACTAGGTCTTTCACGGCCTTCCGATTTCGGTCGGATGACGATTTTAACGGCGCACGGTGATCCGTGCGCCGTTTTCGTGCGTTCTTGGCGTGAGGATTCATTTGGAGATCACTGCATGATGATTCGTCTTACCGCCGTCAGCGCCTGCGCGCTTCTAACCCTGGCCGCCTGCGGTCGTGATGATCGGCCTGCTGTGGATGCGCCGACAGCGGCGGCTCCGGCGCCTGTGACCCCTGCTGCGCAGGCTCCGGCTATGATGCCTGCTGTCGATCCCAATGCCCTGAACGCCGAGGGTCTGGGCGCAGCGCGGATTGGCATGAGCAAGGCGGATCTGATCGCAGCCTGGGGCGATCGAGCGAATCCCAATGCGGTCGGCGGCGCCGAGCCTGAAGTCTGTGACCAATTCCATCCGGCCCGCGCGCCCGAGGGCGTCAATGTCATGATCCAGGACGGCAAGCTTACGCGAATCACCTTGATGCGTGATGCGAAGATCAAAACCGATCGTGGTTTTGGGCTTGGCGATACGGCCATGGCGATCAAACAGGCTTACGGCGGCTCCATCTTCGCTGAGCCGCACAAGTATCAGGCTGCACCAGCCGAAGATCTGTTCGCCTGGACGCGCGGCGGTTCTACCAACTATGTCACCGACCCGTCGGCGCGTGGCCTCCGATATGAAATCGGCACGGACGGCAAGGTCAGCATGATCCATGCGGGCGATCCGTCGATTCAACTCGTCGAAGGCTGTTCCTGACATCCCAGCTCACGGCGGCATTGGCCTTTGGCGGACAGGCGGCTAAACCCGTCTGAATCACTTCCGCCTTGAGCCAAAGAGCCGAGCCATGACCGACATCGCCGACATCGTCGCCCGCCAGATCCTTGATAGCCGAGGCAATCCGACGGTCGAAGTGGATGTGATTCTGGACGACGGCTCGTTTGGCCGAGCCGCCGTGCCCTCGGGCGCCTCTACCGGGGCGCACGAGGCGGTCGAACTGCGCGATGGCGACAAGGACGTCTGGGGCGGCAAGGGCGTGCAAAAGGCGGTCGACGCCGTCAATGGCGAGATCTTCGACGCCCTGTCCGGCATGGACGCTGAAGACCAGCGTCGTCTGGACGAGGCGATGATCAATCTGGACGGTACGGCCAACAAGGGCCGTCTGGGCGCCAACGCCATACTGGGCGTGTCCCTTGCCGCCGCCAAGGCCAGCGCCATCTCGTCCGGTCTGCCGCTGCACCGCTACATCGGCGGCGTCTCCGCCCGCGTCCTGCCGACCCCGATGATGAACATCATCAACGGCGGCGCCCACGCCGACAATCCGATCGACATTCAGGAGTTCATGATCCTGCCGACCGGCGCGGAAACCTTCTCGGAAGCCCTGCGCATGGGCACGGAGATCTTCCACGCGCTTAAGAAGCAGCTCAAGGACGCAGGCCACAACACCAACGTCGGCGACGAGGGCGGCTTCGCCCCCAATCTGGCCTCTGCCGATGAGGCCCTGAGCTTCATCACCAAGGCGGGGCAGGCGGCCGGTTATCTGGCCGGAGAAGACTTCCATCTGGGCCTGGATGTCGCCTCGACCGAGTTCTTCAAGGATGGCAAATACATCATGGCGGGCGAGGGCAAGACCGTCGACGCCGAGGGCATGGCCGCCTACCTGGTCGATCTGTGCGAGCGGTTCCCGATCGTCTCGATCGAGGACGGTATGGCCGAGGACGACTTCGACGGCTGGCGCCTGCTGACGGAACGTCTGGGCGACCGCGTGCAACTGGTCGGCGATGATCTGTTCGTGACCAACCCGGCGCGTCTGGCGGCGGGCATTGGCGAAGGTCTGGCCAACTCGATCCTGATCAAGGTCAACCAGATCGGCACCCTGTCCGAGACGCTGGACGCCGTGGATATGGCCCAGCGCGCAGGCTACACCGCCGTGATGAGCCACCGTTCGGGCGAGACAGAAGATTCGACCATCGCCGACTTGGCCGTCGCCACCAACTGCGGGCAGATCAAGACTGGCTCGCTAGCCCGTTCAGACCGGGTGGCGAAATACAATCAACTGCTCCGCCTCGAAGAAATGCTGGGTGACCAGGCCGTCTATTTCGGCGACGGCATGCTGCTGAAATAGGCCTTTGAATTGCCGGTGGAGAATCAGTGTTCTTCACCGGCTTTCTTACGGTCAAGCTACAATTTGTTAGGCATTGTCAGCCACAGTTTGTGAACTGTGTTTTCTGCGCTCAGAAGGAGCGTCTGCTGTGCCTGAACGGATGAAACCGTACCGTATCTCTTTCGTCCTGCTGCTGCTGTTCGCGTATCTTGGCGTACAGGCCCTGACGGGCGAGCGCGGCCTGTTGAGCGGCGCGTCGCGTAACGCGCTGTTGACCGAACGCGCTGAGCAACTCGCGCATCTGACCGAGCAGCGGCGCGATCTTGAAACCCGTGTCCGCTACCTGCGCACCGACAGTCTTTCAAAAGATCTTCTGGAAGAGCGCGCGCGCGCCGTGATCGGTTTTTCTGACCCGCGCGATTACGTGATCCGCGTTCCAGCGCAAACCGTGCAAGGCTGATCGCCAGTCAATACTTGAACTATTGTTACAGGTGGCATGACGCCCCTTTGCGTTCCGGGAAGGAAGGCTGCTAAAGCCCCTTTCCGTAACGATAAGTAAGGCGTCGCCCATTGGCGCCTAGCCGGGAGATGCCGGATGGCGAAAGCCCCTGCCAAGAATGCTCAGTCCACAGCGCCTGACAAATTACCAAATACGCCTTCGGCGTCGAAGGAAGACCTCCTTCGTTTCTACCGCGAGATGGTGCTGATCCGCCGCTTTGAGGAACGTGCCGGCCAACTTTACGGCATGGGTCTGATCGGCGGCTTCTGCCACCTGTACATCGGCCAGGAAGCGGTCGCTGTTGGCGTTCAGGAGAGCGTCAAACAGGGCCACGACAAGATCATCACGGGCTATCGCGACCACGGCCATATGCTGGCCGCGGGCATGGACCCGAAAGAGGTCATGGCCGAACTGACCGGCCGCATCGGCGGCTCGTCCAAGGGCAAGGGCGGGTCGATGCACATGTTCGACGTGCCGACCGGCTTCTACGGCGGTCACGGCATCGTCGGCGCCCAGGTGGCGCTGGGCACCGGCCTGGCGTTCGCAGGCAAGTACCGCGGCGATGATTCGGTCGCCTTCGTCTATTTCGGCGACGGCGCCTCTAACCAGGGTCAGGTGTACGAGAGCTTCAACATGGCGCAGCTGTGGAAGCTGCCGGCCATCTACATCATCGAGAACAACCAGTACGCCATGGGCACGAGCATCGAACGCTCTTCGTCCACGACCGAGCTCTATATGCGCGGCGCCAGCTTCGGCATCCCGGGCGAACAGGTCGACGGCATGGATGTTCTGGCCGTACGTGACGCCACAGCCCGCGCGGTGAAGCGTGCCCGTGAAGGCGGCGGCCCCTATATTCTTGAAGTGAAGACCTACCGCTATCGCGGACACTCGATGTCCGATCCGGCGAAATACCGGACCAAGGAAGAAGTGGACGAGGTCAAGAAAACCCGCGACCCCATCGACCACCTGAAGATGCTGCTGTCGGCCGCCAAGGCGACCGAGGACGAGCTGAAGGTGATCGACAACGAGATCAAGGCGATTGTCGCCGAGGCTGTGCAGTTCGCGCAGGAAAGCCCTGAGCCGGATCCGTCCGAGCTCTATACCGACGTCTACGTGGAGGCCTGATCCGTGACCGACATTCTGATGCCGGCGCTGTCCCCCACGATGGAAGAGGGCACGCTGACCAAATGGCACATCAAGGCAGGCGATAGCGTATCGGCCGGTCAGGTGATCGCCGAGATCGAAACCGACAAGGCGACGATGGAAGTCGAAGCCGTCGATGAAGGCGAAGTCCTGGAGATCCTGGTGCCTGAGGGCTCCGAGAACGTGAAGGTCAACACGCCTATCGCGCGTCTGGCCGGTGAAGACGACGCTGCGGCGCCTGCGCCCAAGGCGGAATCGGCCAAGGCTGAAGCTGATGCGCCCAAAGCTGCCGCTGAGGGCAAGACGGGCGATCCTGAAAAGGCGCCGCAGCAGACCTCGGCGCCCAAGGTCGAACTGCGCGACCCTGAGATTCCGGCTGACGCCAAGCTGGTCAAGACGACCGTGCGCGACGCCCTGCGCGACGCCATGGCCGAGGAAATGCGCCGCGATGACCGCGTCTTCCTGATCGGTGAGGAAGTCGCCCAGTACCAGGGCGCCTACAAGGTCAGCCGCGAACTGCTGCAGGAATTCGGCGACCAGCGCGTTGTGGACACTCCGATCACCGAGCACGGCTTCGCGGGCCTGGGTGTCGGCGCGGCCATGGCGGGCTTGAAGCCCATCGTCGAGTTCATGACATTCAACTTCGCCATGCAGGCGATCGACCACATCATCAACTCCGCCGCCAAGACCCTGTATATGTCGGGCGGTCAAATCCGCGCGGACATCGTCTTCCGCGGGCCGAACGGCGCGGCCAGCCGCGTCGGCGCCCAGCACAGCCAGGACTATTCCGCCTGGTACGCCCAGGTTCCCGGCCTGAAGGTCATCGCGCCCTATGACGCCGCTGACGCCAAGGGCCTGTTGAAAGCTGCGATTCGCGATCCGAACCCTGTCGTCTTCCTCGAGCACGAGATGCTGTACGGCACCGAGTTCGATGTGCCGGAAGTCGACGACTACGTCCTGCCCATCGGCAAGGCCAAGGTCCGCCGTGAAGGCAAGGACGTCACCATCACGGCGCACGCCCGTATGGTCGGCTTCGCTCTGCAGGCCGCTGAAAAGCTGGCCGAAGAGGGCATTGAGGCCGAGGTCATCGACCTGCGCACCCTGCGTCCGCTGGACCATGAAACAATCGTCGAAAGCGTCAAGAAGACCAACCGTCTGGTCTCGGCAGAAGAAGGCTGGGGTCCGATGGGCGTCGGCGCCGAGGTCGTGGCCCGCGTGATCGAACACGCCTTCGACTATCTGGACGCCCCGCCTCTGCGTGTGCACCAGGAAGACGTGCCGCTGCCTTACGCCGCCAACCTGGAGGCCCTGTCGCTGCCAGGCGTGGACAAGATCATCGCGGCCGTGAAGCAGGTGATGGCATGAGTGATACGAGCCTTCCCGTCCCCGAGGAAGTTGTCCTGCCGGGTGGAGACAGCGTTTTAGAACTCGCAAGGGTGTGGTGGAACGGCGAAGTGCCCGCGATGATCATCCGACCGGCGTTGCGTGATCCTACGCTAATGGGGGCGGTGCTGGCGGAACTGGCGTGGAATTTCTCCCGCGCATACGATGGCAGCCATGGGCTGGATCAGGCCGAGTCGCTCAGGCAAATCAAGCAGGGCTGGCAAGATGCTCATAGTCGAGCAGAGGGCCTGAAAGCGACGCCATTAATGCCGAGCGTATCGGCAGTTGAAGCCAAGGAAGGGTGACATCATGACCGACATCCTGATGCCCGCCCTGTCTCCGACGATGGAGGAGGGCGTTCTGGCCAAGTGGCACGTCAAGGTGGGCGACGTCGTCTCCGCCGGCGACGTGATCGCTGAAATCGAGACCGACAAGGCCACGATGGAAGTCGAGGCTGTGGACGAGGGCGAAGTTACTGACATTTTGGTGCCGGAAGGCACTGAGAACGTGAAGGTGAACACGCCGATCGCACGTCTGAAGGATGAGGGTGGCGCTGCCGCCCCCAAGCCTGCAGCAAAGACAGAAGAAGCCCCCAAGGCTGAAGCCGTTCAGGCCAAGGCTGAGGCGTCCAAGCCTGCCGCACCGGCGCCTGCTGCGCCAAAGTCGGACAGTGGCGAGCGCATCTTCGCCTCGCCGCTGGCGCGTCGCATCGCCGCCCAGAACGGCGTTGATCTGAAGTCCGTTAAGGGCACTGGTCCGCACGGCCGCATCGTCAAGCGTGACGTTGAGGGCGCGCCGAAGGGGGCTGCTCAGCCTGCTGCGGCTACGACGGCCCCGGCTGCTGCGACTTCGGGCATTGAGCCGCGCAAGGCGCAGTCTCTGGCGCAGATGGGCATCCCGGACGGCAGCTACGACCTGATCCCGCTGGACGGCATGAAGAAGGCCGTCGCCCGCCGCATGGTCGACAGCATCCAGAACGTGCCGCACTTCCCGCTGTTCATCGATGTCGAAATCGATCAGCTGATGGCCGTGCGCGCCAAGGTCAACAAGATGCTGGAGCCGCAGGGGATCAAGGTCTCCGTCAATGACTTCGTCATCAAGGCGGCTGCTCTGGCCTTGAAGGCCGTGCCGGAGGCGAACGCCTCCTACACGCCGGAAGGCATCGCCATGCACCACAACGCCGACGTCTCCATGGCCGTGGCCATCGACGGCGGCCTGATCACGCCGATCATCAAGAAGGCCGAAACCAAGGGCCTGGCGCAGATCGCGACCGAGTCCAAGGATCTGGCCAAACGCGCCCGCGAGCGCAAGCTGAAGCCTGACGAGTTCCAGGGCGGCACCTTCTCGGTGTCCAATCTGGGCATGTTCGGCATCAAGCAGTTCACATCGATCATCAATGAGCCGCAGGGCTGCATCATGAGCGTGGGCGCAGGCGAACAGCGTGCAGTCGTCAAGGACGGCCAGATCGTTGCGGCCACCGTCATGACCGTGACCCTGACCTGCGATCACCGCGTGGTTGACGGCGCGACCGGCGCCCGCTTCCTGCAGGCGTTCAAGCCGCTGATCGAAGATCCCGTCGCGATGCTGGCTTAAGGGAGAAGAGGGGTCATGACTTCGGTTTATGACTTCTCCGCCCGCGCCATTGACGGCACGGACGTATCGCTGGACCGTTTTCGCGGTCAGGCGCTGCTGATTGTGAATACGGCGTCCAAGTGCGGCTTCACCGGCCAGTATGATGGTCTGGAGAAGCTGCATCGGGATTTTGCCGATGCTCCATTCGAGGTGCTGGGCTTTCCCTGTAACCAGTTCGGCAATCAGGAGCCGGGCAGGGCGGCGGAAATCGCCGCCTTCTGTGCGACCAGCTTCGACGTCAGCTTCCCCCTGTTTGACAAGGTGGAGGTCAACGGGCCGAACCGTCACCCCCTCTATGCCTGGCTGACCCGACAGAAGCGCGGCTTCCTGGGGTCACAGGCCATCAAGTGGAACTTCACCAAGTTCCTGACCGACCGCGAAGGCCGCGTCGTCGCGCGCTATTCGCCTCAGACTGAACCCTCGGCCATCAAGGCCGACATCGAGAAGTTGATCTGATCATGGCTGCTGAATTCGATCTCGTCGTCATCGGCTCGGGCCCCGGCGGTTATGTCGCCGCCATCCGCGCCAGCCAGCTTGGCCAGAAGGTCGCCA
>RCMZ01001092.1_pt1 | contig 10496 bp, 9 predicted proteins | sample 2041141 | NCBI WGS metagenome assembly RCMZ01 (sample SAMN09708263, study PRJNA481090) | Wastewater metagenome, whole genome shotgun sequencing project. | biome: sewage; isolation source: Davis station wastewater (DW) | place: Antarctica: Davis Station | collected 2010-03-01
CAGCAGATGCAGCCATTGTTCATTTCCACGATCTGCTCGTCGCTGTCCTGCACCAGCAAGCCATGGTCGATGCTTTCGGCGGCGAATTCGTTTTCGATCACGGCGATGCGCAGGCCGTGCTTGCCCTGCAATATGCGCTTGAGCAAGGTGGTTTTCCCGCTGCCGAGAAAACCCGTGATGATGGTGACGGGGGTCAATTCTGTCATGGTGTATTCCTGTTACGGGTTAGTCTTCCAGTGCTTCCATGCTTTGCCATTGGGGAAACGGGTCGGGCAACTGGCGCCAGGCGGCCATGCCCTGGCGCGTTTCCGCATGGTTGAGTTGACATTTCCTCAAGTCCGCCTCGATGGCGGCCTGGTCCATGTCCTGGCCGATGAAGACGAGCTCCTGGTAGCGGTCGCCATATGTGTCGCTCCAGCCCGCCGTCACTTCCGCCAGCGATTCCGCATCCGTCGGCCAGCGCTCCTTCGGCACGGCCGCCCACCACAGGCCCACGGGCTCGATATTCATCAGCTTGCCCGCGCCGGACAGGCTGGCCACCCATTCGGGGCGGCTGGCCAGCCAAAAGTAGCCCTTGCTGCGCACCACGCCCGGAATCGGCTGCGAAATGTAGTCGTACAGGCGCTGCGCGTGGAACGGTTCCTTGGCCCGGTAGACGAAGCTGCCGATGCCGTAGGTGTCCGTCTCCGGCACATGCACGCCGGCCAGCTCCCGGGCCCAGCCCGGCATGCTGGCCGCCTGCTCCAGGTTGAACAAATTCGTGCCGAGGATGGCGTCCAGCGGCACGACGGACTGGTTGGTTTCGAGGATGCGCGCGCCGGGATTCAAGGCCCGGATGACGGCCAGCACGCGCCGGCGCTGTGCCGCATCGACCATGTCCACCTTGTTGAGGACGATGACATTGGCAAACTCGATCTGTTCCGTGAGCAAATTGGCCAGCTGGCGGTCGTCGCCCTCGCCCGCCGTCTCGCCGCGCTGCTCCAGGCTGTCTTCGCTATGGAAGTCCGCCAGCAGGTTGGCGCAGTCGACGACGGTGACCATGCAGTCGATGCGCGCCACGTCGTTCAGGCTGTCGCCGTGCTCGTCCTCGAAGTCGAAAGTGGCGGCCACGGGCATCGGTTCGCCCACGCCCGTCGACTCGATCAGCAGGTAGTCGAAGCGGTCCTCGGCCGCCAGGCGCCGCACTTCCAGCAGCAAATCGTCGCGCAGGGTGCAGCAGATGCAGCCATTCGACATCTCGACGAGTTTTTCTTCCGTGCGTGACAGGGCCGCGCCGGCCGCCGCCGCGCTGTCCTTCACCAGCGCGGCGTCGATATTGACTTCGCTCATGTCGTTGACGATGACGGCCACGCGCTTGCCTTCGCGGTTGCGCAGTATGTGGTTGAGCAAGGTGGTCTTGCCGGCGCCGAGAAAGCCGGACAGGACGGTGACGGGGAGTATGCGCTGGGTCATGGGTATCTTTCGGATGGTCGATAAGGGGGCAATGGAGCGACAACTTTAAATGCAAGTCGATTGCGTTTTAAATTATAATGCAGCTCAGTTGCATTTGCGCAGTCATTTCATCGCGCCACCTTCTGCCACCTTGAAAAGAGAAACCATGCTCCACCTCGCCTCACTGACGTATGGCTACGGCGATACCGCTGCCGAAGCGGTGCTCGACATCGCCGCCTTTCACCTGCCCGCCGGCCGCCACGCCCTGCTGCTGGGGCCGTCCGGCTCGGGAAAATCGACCCTGTTGCATTTGCTGGCCGGCATCCTGGCGCCGCAAGCGGGACGGCTGGAAGTGGCGGGCACGTCCCTGCCCGCCCTGACGCCGCGCCAGCGCGACAGCTGGCGCGGCCGCACCGTCGGCTTGCTGCCGCAGCAATTGGCGCTGGTGGCCAGCTTGAGCGTGCTGGAGAATGTCCTGCTGCCCGCCTACGCCAGCGGCCAGCGGGCCGATCCGGCCCGCGCCGCCAGCCTGCTGGACCAGCTGGGCCTGGGCGACAAGCTGGCGGCCTGCCCGCACGAACTGAGCGGCGGCCAGCGGCAACGGGCCGCCATCGCCCGGGCCGTCGTCATGCGTCCGCAACTGATACTGGCCGACGAACCGACGGCCAACCTCGACGATGCCGCCAGCGCCGCCGTCATCGCGGTGCTGGCCAGCCAGGCCGCGCTGGCAGGCGCCACGCTCATCATCGCCAGCCACGACGCCCGCGTGCTGGCCGCCCTGCCGCAGGCCAAGGTGCTGCGCCTGCCCCAGATGCGGGCGGCCGCATGAACGCCTTGACCCTGGCCTGGCGCGCCCTGCGCCACAAGCCGCTGGCGTCCAGCCTGAACCTGCTGCTGCTCGCCATCGGCATCGCCATGATGACGTTCCTCCTCGGCGTATCCAGCCAGCTGGAAGAGCACGCCGAACGCGATGCCCGCGGCATCGACCTGGTGGTGGGCGCCAAGGGTTCGCCGCTGCAACTGATCCTGTCGTCCGTGTACCACGCCGATATTCCGACCGGTAATATCCCCGCAGGCGCGCTGGCCACGCTGGCCGCGCAGCCGCTGGTGGACAGCATCATTCCCCTGGCCCTGGGCGACAATTTCCACGGCTTTCGCATCGTCGGCAGCACCACGGCGCTGGCCAGGCACTATGGCGCGCACCTGGCGCAAGGCCAGCTGTTCACGCAGCCGATGCAAGCCGTGTTCGGCGCCCGCGCCGCGCGCGAGACGGGGGCGACCCTGGGCGCCAGCTTTGCCGGCGCGCACGGGCTGGCACCGGGCGGCGAGCTGCACGCGCATGCGCCGTATACGGTCGTGGGCATCCTGCAGCCGACCGGCAGCGTGCTCGATCGACTGATCTTCACGCCTGTCGCTTCCGTGTGGCAAGTCCACGAGACGGACCCCGATGCGCAGCCAGCCGACGCGGCCGCCGCGCCGGCGCCCGCCCCCGAGCGCGAGCTGACGGCCGTGCTGGTGCGGTACGCCTCGCCCCTGGCCGCCGTCTTCCTGCCGCGCTGGGTGAATGGCCAGGCCCGGCTGCAGGCGGCGCAGCCCGCCTTCGAGGCGGCGCGCCTGTTCAAGCTGCTGGGCGTGGGCCTCGATGTGCTGCGGGCCATCGCCGCCGGCGTGCTGCTGGTGGCGGCCCTGTCGCTGTTCGTGGCCCTGTATGGCGCGCTGGAAGAGCGCAGGACGGACATGGCCATCCTGCGCACCCTGGGCGCCTCGCCGTCAAAGCTGCTGCGCCTGCTGCTGGCGCAGGGCTTGCTGCTGTCGCTGGCCGGCGCGGCCATCGGCTGGCTGCTGGGCCATGCCGGCATCGGCGTCTTGGCCTCGATGCAGGAGCTGGACCTGCAGCCCTGGCGCGTTGCCGCCGACGAAGCGTGGCTGCCCGTGATCGCCGTGGCCGTCGGCTTGCTGGCCGCCGCCATTCCCGCCGCGCGCGCCTACCGCACGGATATCGCCGCCACCCTGGCGCGCCCCTGAAAGAAACGAATATGTCGAAAATGTCGAAAATCATGGTCTTGGGCGCGTGCGCGCTGCTGGCTACAGGGGTGCAGGCCGCGCCCGCCAGCGAACCACCGTCGTTCTTCGCCCCCTTGACGGAGATTCCCGGCGTGGTGTCCTGGAAACTCCTGGGCCAGGCCACCACCGTGAAAGTGAAAAAGGGCCGCATGGTGCCGCACTACACGCCGGCAATCAGCGCGCTCGACAATACCGAGGTGAAGGTGCAGGGCTTCATGATGCCCTTGGAGCCGGGCCAGAAGCAAAAACACTTCCTGCTGACCGTCACCTCGGCCAGCTGCCCCTTTTGCCTGCCGGCCGGCCCCGAAGGCGTGGTGGAAATCAGGAGCCGGACGCCCGTGAAATTCAGCTACGCGCCCTTCATCGTGCAAGGCAGGCTGAAAGTGCTGGCCAGCGACCCCATGGGCCTGTACTACCGCATGACGGACGCGGCCGTGGTGCCGCAATGAAGGGCCGGGCGGCGCTGCTGTTGCTTGTCGCCTGTCAGGCCGGCGCCGCGCCGCTGGCATTTGACTTGCCGCGACTCGATGGCGGCGGCAGGCTGACGCTTGCTCAGTTCCATGGCCGCGCCGTGGTGCTGAACTTCTGGGCCAGCACCTGCCTGCCCTGCATGCGCGAGTTGCCTATCCTTAATGCCTATGCCGCGCGCCAGCCCCAACTCCCCGTCATCGGCATCGCCATCGATGCGCAACAAGCAGCGCAAACGTTTTTGCGCCGCTACCCTGCCAGCTATCCGCAGCTCCAGGCGCCGCCCGCTCTGTTATCCAGATTCGGCAATCAAATCAAGGGATTGCCGTACACAGTTGTTCTAACTTCTGAACATCGGATCTGCGCGCGCCGCCTGGGGCCCGTCGATGCGGCCTGGCTCGACGAGGCCGTGGCCGCCTGCCGCTGAGCACGCGTCCATGCGCCCCGCACGGCTGTCATCGCCGCGTCACATGGCGGCGTTACAGTCGCGTCCTTTGCATCTACTTGAGGGCGGTAATGAAAACAAATTGGGTCATGCTGGCGGCGCTGGCAAGTGTGGGGCTGGTCGGTTGCAACGGCAGTTCGACTACCCCGGCCATACCGGCCATTCCGGAAGGCACGACGGTGAGCGTGGCCTTGCTGGAAACCACGGACATCCATTCGAATGTCCTGAGCTACAACTATTATGCGCTGGCGGAGGACACGAGCCTGGGCCTGGAGCGCACATCGACCCTGATCCAGGCGGCGCGCGCGGAAAATCCGAACAATGTGCTGCTCGACGATGGCGACGTCATCCAGGGCACCTTGCTGGCCGACCTGCAGGCCGTGGCCGCGCCCGTGCCCTGTTCCGGCACCCTGGCCGTGCACAAGGCCATGAACGCGCTGAAATACGACGCGGGCGGCATGGGCAACCATGAATTCAACTATGGCCTGGCTTACCTGAGCCAGATCACCAACACGGATTTCGGCATCCCCGGCGTGGCCAAGCCGACGGGCACCTGCGGCGCGCCCGCCTTTCCTTCCGTGCTGAGCAATGTCGTCGGCGTGGCCAGCGGCAAGCCCCTCTTCCAGCCCTACACCGTGCTGCCGCGCGATTTCGCCGCCACGGCGCCCGATGGCAGCAAGCTGACCGTGAAGATCAATGTGGGCGTGCTGAGCTTCGTGCCGCCGCAAATCCTCGAGTGGGACCAAAAAGTGCTCGCCGGCAAGGTCAGCGTGACGGGCGTGCAGGAAGCGGCGAAACAGTATGTGCCGGAATTGCGCAGCAAGGGCGCCGACCTGGTCGTGGCCCTGTCGCATGGCGGCCTGGACACCAGCCCCTACAGCCCGAAGATGGAAAACGGCAGTTATCACCTGACCAGCACGGGCATCGACGCGCTGATGATCGGCCACTCGCATTTGATCTTCCCGAAAGGCAAGGAGGTAGGCGCGGCCGCCCTGGACGCCTCGTTCGCCGCCTTCCCCGCCAGCGCGAAGATCGACGCCGTCAACGGCTTCGTGAACGGCGTGCCGACCGTCATGGCGCAAAGCTGGGGCCGCCGTTTGGGCATCATCAAGCTGACCATGGTGTACCAGGGCGGCAAGTGGGTGGTGCAGCCGGCCAAGACGACGGTCGAGTCGCGCGGCTTCAAGTACACGGATGGCACGACCCTCGTGAAAGCCGACCCGGCCATCGCGCCGCTGGTAGCCACCGAGCACGCGGCCACCATCGCCTACGCCAGGCAGCCGCTGGGCATCAGCACGGATTTCGAGATGTCCGCCTACTTCGCGCTGGTGGGCGACGTGAGCGCCATCCAGCTGGTGAACCAGGCGCAGCTCGATTATGTAAAAAACTTCATCGCCACCAGCACGGATGCCACCTTGTCCAGCTACAAGAACATCCCCGTCATCTCGTGCAGCGCGCCGTTCAAGGCGGGCCGCAACGGGCCATCGGACTTCACCGACGTGGCCTCGGGCGCCACGCCAGCCACGCCGGTCGGCTTGCAGGTGCGCAATCCGGGCGATCTGTATTTATATAGCAATAACAACCTGCAAGCCGTGAAAATCAAGGGCGCGGACTTGAAGGCGTGGCTGGAAACGTCGGCCAGGCAATTCGCCCAGATCGACCCGAGCGCCACGGCCGAACAGGACCTGGTGCCGTCGTATGGCACGATCTATAACTATGACGTGTTCTATGCGGAAAACAATGCCCTCACCTACCAGATCGACGTGACGAAAAAGCCGGGCAGCCGCATCGTCAACCTGACGTACAAGGGCGCGCCGGTGGCCGATGGCGATGATTTCATCGTCGCCACCAACGACTACCGCGCCGGTGGCGGCGGCGCCGTGCCGGGCATCGACGGCAGCAAGACCATCATCAAGTCGCCCGATGCGAACCAGGCCGTCGTCAGCAATTACCTGGCGTCGCTGAGCACCAAGGGCGGCAAAGTGACCTTGGCGGCCAATGGCAGCGCGCGCAGCTGGAGCTTCGTCAAGACGGCCACGGCCGGTCCCGTGATCCTGCGCTCGGCGCCGGGCCACCTGGCGCTGGCGCAAGGCAGCGGCATCGCCAGCGTGGCGGCCGAAGGCGGACTCGACGCCAGCGGCTTTGCCAAGTACCGCATCGACCTGAGCAAATAAGGTCCTGGGCCGGGACAAGGACCGTCCCGGCCCGTTCTGATGAAAGGTGATCAAGATGAAACAAGCGCTCTCCCTCCCCGCCGTCCTCCTGGCAGCGGCCCTGGCCGCCTGCCAAGCCTCGCCGCCGCCCACGGCGGCCGAAATCGAAGCCGTCGCCATGCATGCGCGCCAGGCGGGCAACCACCAGGCCGAGCGCAAGGTACGCGGCTGGGCCAGCAAGGACATGCCCGTGGCCGAACGCGAACTGGCGCTGATTTACCAGGCCCGGCCCGCGCGCCGCGCCGATGCGCTGAAATTATTTGAACAGGCGGCCCGCGCGGGCGACACGGAAGCCGCATTCGAGCTGGGCCAGATGCTGCGCGCGGCGGAACCGGGGCAAGCATGGCTGTGGTACCGGCAGGCGGCGCAGCAAGGCCACGCCAAAGCGGCCCTGATGCTCGGGTTGCTGGCGGCGAATGGCGAAGGCGTGCCGAAGGACCCCGTGATCGCGGCGCGCTGGCTGGACAAATCGAGCGAGCTGGGCAATGCACACGCCATGTTCCTGCTGTATAACGCCTACCGCGAAGGCCGCGGCGTGCCGCGCGACCTGGCCAAGGGCCATGCGTTGCTGGAAGAAGCGGCCCACCACGAATACCCGCCCGCCATCCAGGAACTGGCCATGACGCTGCAGGCCGACGACGCCCTGCGCGCCGGCCACCTGATGAAGGAAGCGACGGAGCACCGGCACAATAACTGGAACCGTTTTTAGGAAGCTACGGTGCCAACTGGCGCGCCAGCTGCGCCAGGCGCCGCAGCAGCGGCGCGTAGACATCGGGCGGCGTGTTGCCGTAGCCGATCACCAAACCGTTGTCTGTGGGCAATGGCGCCAGCGCAAAGCTCGACAGCGCTGTCGGCGCCATGCCGTACGCGCGCGCGGCCCCGGCGATGGCGGCATCGGGAAACGGCGCGGGCAAGCGTACCGTCAGGTGCAAGCCGCAATGCCCGCCTTCGATGCTGTGCGGCACGTCGAAATGCTGCGCCAGCGCCGCGCGCAAAGCCTGTTGCCGCCCGCGGTACAAGCGCCGCATGCGCCCCAGGTGGCGCACATATTGCCCGCTATCGATGAAATGCGCCATGGCCAGCTGTTCCAGCCGGTGCCCGCCGCGCAGCATGGCGGCCAGCGGCGGGCGCACAGTCTCCAGCAAGGCGGGCGGCAAAATCAGGAAACCCAGGCGCAAGGCGGGAAACATGGTCTTGCTGAACGTGCCCACATATAAGACCGGTCCCTGGCTGGCCAATCCCTGCATGGCGGCAATCGGCTCGCCCGCATGGCGAAATTCGCTGTCGTAGTCATCTTCGATCAGCCAGGCACCGTGCGCCCGCGCCGCCTCGATCAGCTGCAAACGCCGCGCGGCGGACAGTACGGCGCCCAGCGGATACTGATGGGCCGGCGTCGTATACACCAGGCGCGGTGGCCGCGCCTGCCAATTTTCCGCGCTGGCCAGCATGCCTTGTCCATCGACGCGCATGGGCACGATGCGCAGCTCGCCCGCGCGCATGGCCGCCTTGGCGCCCCGGTAGCCGGGATCTTCCACCCAGGCCGTGTCGCCGGGGTTGCTCAGCAGCCGCACGCACAGTCCCAGCGCTTCCTGCGCCCCTTCCGTGATGATGATTTGTTCTGGCACACAACGCACGCCGCGCGCCACGCCCAGGTAGCGGGCGATGGCCCTGCGCAAGGCAGGTTCGCCGGACGGCTCGCCATACGCCAGCGCGGCGCTGCCGCTGGCGCAGGCGACATCGAGCGCGCGGCGCCACGCCGCCAGCGGAAACTGCGCCAGCGCCGGTTCGCCGGGACGCAGCGCGGCGGGCCCATGTTCCGTGACCGGAGCCGCCGACAGTGGCAGCACGCGCCGCGCCAGCGGCGGCATGGGCGGCGCCGCCGGCACCACGCCTGGCGCCGGCAAGGCGGCGACCACGGTGCCTTGCCGCCCCGCGACGACCAGGCCTTCCACCGCCAGCTGCTCATACACGGCGCTGACGGTATTGCGCGAAATGGCCAGGGCCTGCGCCAGTTGCCGTGACGCGGGCAGGCGGCTGCCGGCCAGTACACGGCCATCGAGGATGGCGTGTTTCAGGCGCGCATGCAATTGCCGCTGCAGCGGCGCGGCATCGGCGGCGCGGGACAGGGGCAGTTCGAGGGCGGTTTGCGGAGGGTTCATGGGCGGCATGGCAAGTCGTGGCACCATGCAATATACCTTATATGGTACTTGTGATGAGGCCACGCCCCGCTTATTCTGCCCGTCACAGGCCGGCATGGTGCCGGCCCATGCAACCAGAAAGCGCCCATGTCCCCTGTCTTGAATTCCTTCCAGCAACCCATCGGCGCCCCCGCGCCGGAATGGACCGTTCGGCCCCGTCCAGAGCGCATCACCCTGCACGGCCGGTATTGCCGCCTGGAGCCGCTCGATGCCGCGCGGCATGCGGCCGACTTGCATGCCGCGTATGCGCAGGCACCGGACCAGCGCGGCTGGACCTACATGCTGATGGGTCCCTTCGATGACCTGGACAGCTACCGCGCGTATGCGCGCCAAGCCGAGCAGAGCAGCGATCCCCTGCACTACGCCGTCATCGATCTGTCCAGTGGACAAGCCCTCGGCACCCTGGCCCTGATGCGCATCGATCCGGCCAACGGCGCCATCGAGGTCGGTACGGTGATGTTTTCGCCGCGCCTGCAACGCACGCCCGCGTCCACGGAAGCGCAGTTTCTGCTGATGCACTATGCATTCGATACCCTGGGCTATCGCCGCTACGAATGGAAATGCGACAGCCTGAACGCGCCTTCGCGCCAGGCGGCGCTGCGCCTCGGTTTCCAGTTCGAAGGCATCTTCCGCCAATCCGGTTTCTACAAGGGACGCAGCCGCGACACGGCCTGGTTTGCCATCATCCGCAGCGACTGGCCCGCCCTGCGGCACGCCATGCAACAATGGCTGTCACCGGAGAACCTGCAGGCGGACGGCACGCAGCGGCAAGCGCTGGCTGCCTTGCGCGGCATGACGGCAACATAGAAGTTTGCGCTGCGTCAATCGTGTTGGGCTGGACATTGCTGAGAGGCTATGATGGGCGAGCCGCTCTCCTGCAGGCGGGGGGCTGCGGCATGCCCTGAAAATGGATTACACTGAAATTGCTTTTTAGAAATTTGTTACTCTGGACCAGCCAGGGTGAGCGCCGCTTTGCTCAACCCAGCCAGTGTTGGAGCAGGCCCTGGCTCGTCCGTCGTCCTCCCTATAAAGAAAGAGTCCAATGAAAAAGCTGACCACCGCCTTTGGCGCGCCTGTTGTAGACAACCAGAATATCCAGACGGCCGGGCCACGCGGCCCCGCCCTGTTGCAAGATGTGTGGTTCCTGGAAAAACTGGCCCACTTCGACCGCGAAGTCATCCCCGAACGCCGCATGCATGCCAAGGGATCGGGCGCGCACGGCACGTTTACCGTCACGCACGACATCACGCGCTATACGCGGGCCAAAATTTTCGGCGCGGTGGGCAAGCAAACCCCGATGTTCGCGCGCTTTTCCACGGTGGCCGGCGAACGGGGCGCGGCCGATGCGGAACGCGACATCCGCGGCTTCGCCCTGAAGTTCTATACGGAGGAAGGCAATTGGGACCTGGTCGGCAATAATACGCCCGTGTTTTTCATGCGCGACCCGCTGAAATTCCCCGATCTGAATCACGCCATCAAGCGCGACCCGCGCACGGGTTTGCGCAGCGCCAACAGCAACTGGGACTTCTGGTCGTCCTTGCCCGAAGCGCTGCACCAGGTGACGGTGGTGATGAGCGACCGGGGCTTGCCGCGCAGCTTCCGCCACATGCATGGCTTCGGCAGCCACACTTTCAGCTTCCTGAATGCGCAAAACGAACGCTTCTGGGTCAAGTTCAC
>RCMZ01000959.1_pt1 | contig 10494 bp, 9 predicted proteins | sample 2041141 | NCBI WGS metagenome assembly RCMZ01 (sample SAMN09708263, study PRJNA481090) | Wastewater metagenome, whole genome shotgun sequencing project. | biome: sewage; isolation source: Davis station wastewater (DW) | place: Antarctica: Davis Station | collected 2010-03-01
CGCTCATCGGCCCCAACGGTGCGGGCAAGACAACACTCATCAACCTGCTGACCGGCGTGCTGGAGCCCACCGAAGGCTCCATCACACTCGAAGGCCAGGACATCACGCGCCTGGCGCCGCACCAGCGCGTGCAGCGCGGCATGGTGCGCACGTTCCAGATCAACCAGCTGTTCGACACCCTCACGCCGCTGGAGACGCTGGCGCTCACCGTGTCGCAACAACAAGGCCTGGGCGGCAAATGGTGGCAGCCGCTGGGTGCGCGCCGCGCGGTGAACGAACGCTGTGAGCAGCTGCTGGAGCAGTTCCACCTGACCTCGGTGATGGCCGAGGAGACGCGCGTGCTGGCCTATGGCAAGCGCCGCCTGCTGGAGATTGCGATTGCGCTGGCCTGCGAGCCCCGCGTGTTGCTGCTCGACGAGCCCGTGGCCGGTGTGCCTGCGGGCGAGCGCGAGGAACTGCTGCAGACCGTGGCGGCCCTGCCCGCCGATGTCTCGGTGCTGTTGATCGAACACGATATGGACCTGGTTTTCAGCTTTGCCAACCGTATGACGGTGCTGGTCAACGGCACGGTGCTCACCGAGGGCGACCCCGAAACGATTGCCAGCGACCCACAGGTCAAGGCGGTGTATCTCGGCCATGGAGAAGACGCACATGTCTGAACTTTTGCGCATCGACGGTTTGAGCGCGGGCTATGGCGAAGCGGTGGTGCTGCAAGGCATCTCCCTGGCGCTGGCAGAAGGCGACACCCTGGCCCTGCTGGGCCGCAACGGCACGGGCAAGACAACGCTCATCAACACTCTGGCCGGGGCCACGCGCCAGCATGCGGGCACGGTGACCCTGGGAGGCGTGGCGCTGCACAAGCTGCCCCCGCACGAGCGTGCGGCGGCAGGCATCGGGTGGGTGCCGCAAGAGCGGAACATCTTCAAGTCGCTCACGGTGCACGAGAACCTCACGGCCGTGGCGCGCCCCGGCCGCAAAGGCTCGACCGCCCGGCAGTGGACGCCCGAGCGGGTGTACGAAATGTTCCCGCGCCTTGCCGAGCGCCGGGCGAACCTGGGCACGCAGCTGTCGGGCGGCGAGCAGCAGATGCTGGCCGTGGGCCGCGCGCTGGTGCTCAACCCGCGCCTGTTGCTGCTCGACGAGCCGCTCGAAGGCCTGGCGCCCATCATCGTGGAAGAGCTGCTGCGCGCCATCCGCCGCATCACGCGCGAAGAGGGCCTGTCGGCCATCATCGTGGAGCAGCACCCGCAGGCCATCCTGGCCATCTCGGACCACGCCGCCGTGTTGGATCGGGGCACGGTGGTGCATGCAGGCACCGCCGCTGATCTCAGCGCACAGCCCGAATTGCTCGACCGTTTGCTTGGTGTTGCGAGGTAATCTCATGACCGCGATGAATCGACGCGCCCTCATGCGCTGGCTGGCCGTCACCCTGGGCGTGGGTGCGAGCCGTGTGCAGGCGCAGACGGCCTTTCCTTCGCGCCCACTGCGCATCGTGGTGCCCAACGCGGCTGGCGGTGCGGCGGACATCACGGCCCGCACGGTGGCGCAGAAGATGGCGGGCCCGCTCGGGCAAAGTGTGGTGATTGAAAACAAGCCCAGCGCAGGCGGCGTGGTGGCCGGCGACGTGGTGGCGCGCGCCGAGCCCGACGGCCACACCTTGCTGCTGGTGAGCAGCGGGACGGCAGTCAGCGCGGCTTTGTTCAACAAGCTGCCGTTTGACACCCTCAAAGACTTTGCACCGGTGTCGCTGCTTGCGACCTTTGACCTTGCAGTGGTGGTCCGTGAGGGCGGGCGCTTCAAGACGTTGGCCGATGTGTTGGCCTATGCCCACGCGCACCCGGGCGATCTCAATATCGGCACACCGCAGATCGGCACCACGCAGCACCTGGCGGCGGAGCTGTTCAAAGTGACTGCGGGTATCAACGCACAGACCGTCCCCTTCAACGGCACGCCGCCCGTCATCACTGCGCTGCGGGGCGGTGAGGTGGACGTGATGATTGACATCCTGGGCGGCCTCATGCCGCAGATTGGCGCCAAGGCTTTGCGCCCCGTGGCGGTGATGGGTGCCGAGCGCGCCCCCCAGCTGCCGGACGTACCCACGCTGCGCGAAAGCGGGGGGCCCTGGGCCGGGTTCAACGTGGCGTCGTGGAATGGTCTGGCCGTGCCCGTCAAAACACCCGCTGCCGTGGTGGACCGCCTGTCCCGCGAGGTGCAGTCCGCACTGGCGCAACCCGATGTCAAGAAACGCCTGTTGGAGCTGAACCTCAATCCGCAAAGCAGCTCGCCCGCGCAACTGCGCGAGCGCCTGGCTGCCGACGTGCAGCGCTGGACCGACGTGATCGTTCGGGCAAAACTGACCAAGCAATAGGGCCTGCTGGCCGCGCGCATGCCGCGCAATGCCATTCGACGGGTGGCGAGACGCTTCAGGGCGCCCTGTAGAGCGCCTGCAAGGTGGTGCGAATCAGCTCCGCCATGGCTTGCTGCGTGAGGGTGGCCGGGCGCTGTGAACTCACAGCCAAAAACAGCTTGCTGCGCAAGAAGCCCATGTCGGCGCCATCGACGCTGGCCGCGTGGATGGGTCGGGTAAAAAACACCTCGGGTTTGCCGGAGGTGGTGACCGCATTCATCGGCAGCACGGCGCAACCCGCGCCGTCTGCCACCAGGTCAAGGATGGCGGCCACACCGTCGATCTCCAGGCTGATCTGCGGGCGTTTGCCGCGTGCGGCGAGTTCAGACTCCACCAGCATGCGGATGGAGTTGGGGCGCGTGGGGATGACCAGCGAAAAGCGGGGCAGCTCGTCCAGCGGCAGGGGCGTGCGGGCCAGTGCGTCGACCTCCGCCTCGCTCTGTCCCACGGCGCGGCGCTGCACGAGGAACAGGTCTTCTTCCAGCAGCGCCGTGGTCTCGATGCCCGGCGCGGGCGTGGTGTTGTAGAGCAGTGCGATGTCGAGCAACCCGGTGGTCAGCGACTCGCGCATCGCCACCGACAGCCCTTCGCTGATGGCCAGTGCCGCGTCGGGCATCTTCACGCGGAAGGCGCGGGTCAGCGGCACGGTCAGCACCTTGGCAATGCTGGGCGGCAGGCCGATGGCCACGCGCCCCGCGAGGGCCCCGCGCACCCGGCCCAGCTCTTCGCGCGCGCGCTCCACCTGGTGCAGGATGCCGCGCCCGTGCTCCAGCAGCAGCTTTCCTGCCTCGGTGGGCGTGGCGCCCCGGCCGTTGCGCACCAGCAGGTTCTGGCGCAGCTCCACCTCCAGCAGGCGCACCTGGCGGCTCAGTGCGGGCTGGGCAATGTCCAGCACCACCGAGGCGCGGGTGAAGCTGCCCAGCTCGGCCACCCGCACGAAGTATTCGATCTGCTTGAGGTCCATGGGGGATGTTCTCTGCTATTTGCAATAGCTGTAGGTCAACGATCACGGAATGATATATCTGGTAGTGCCGGTGCCGCCTTCATGTTTGGGCCGCCGCTGCCCACAATCGACGGGATGTATACAACTGCACGCACCGCCTGGGCCACCCGCAACCCGGCAGGAGACAACGCATGACGCAGCCCGTGATTCGAGGCATTTCTTCCATGGCCACGCGCCAGGTGTTGGCCGACCTGGTGGCCGGTTTTGCGCAACAGTCGGGCATGCAGGCCGCCATCGAATCGGTGGGCGGTGTGGACGCCGCCAAGCGCGTGGCCGCCGGTGAGGCATTCGACGTGGTCATCCTTGCGTCCGATGCCATCGACAAGCTTTTGGCGGCGGGCCAGCTGGTGCCCGGCAGCAAGGTGGACTGGGTGCACTCTGGCGTGGCCGTGGCCGTGCCTGCGGGCGCGCCGCTGCCCGACCTGTCGATCGAAGACGCCGTACGCCAGGCCGTGCTGGCCGCGCCCAGCATCAGCCTGTCCACCGGCCCCAGCGGCGTGGCACTGGCCAAGCTTTTTGAGCGCTGGGGCATCGCCGGTCAGATTGCGCCACGTATGGTGCAGGCGCCCCCCGGCGTGCCCGTGGGCTCGCTGGTGGCCAAGGGCGAGGTGGCGCTGGGGTTTCAGCAACTGAGCGAGCTGCTGCACGTGCAGGGCATCCAGATCGTGGGCCCGCTGCCGCCCGCCATCCAGATCACCACCACGTTTTCCGCAGGCGTTGGCGTGCATTCGCAACAGGCGGATGCAGCACGTGCGTTGTTGGCTTACCTGGCCTCTCCCGCTGCGGCGGACGCCAAGCAAAAGCAGGGCATGACCCCTGCCTGACCGATCACAAGAACACCTTCCAGGAGCACCCCAAAATGAGCCTCATCATCGACTGCCACGGCCACTACACCACGGCCCCCAAGGCGCTGGAGAACTGGCGCAATGCGCAGATCGCCGGCATCAAAGACCCCGCCGTCATGCCCAAAGTGGCAGACCTCAAGATCAGCGACGACGAGCTGCGCGAGTCCATCGAGACCAATCAGTTGCGCCTGATGAAAGAGCGCGGCAGTGACATCACGCTGTTCAGCCCGCGCGCCAGCTTCATGGCCCATCACATTGGCGACTTCAACGTCTCCAGCACCTGGGCGGCCATTTGCAACGAACTCTGCTACCGCGTCTCCACGCTGTTCCCCGACCATTTCGTGCCCGTGGCCATGCTGCCGCAATCGCCCGGTGTCGATCCGGTCACCTGCATCCCCGAGCTGGAAAAGTGCGTGAAGGAATACGGCGCCGTGGGCATCAACCTGAACCCCGACCCTTCGGGCGGCCACTGGACCAGCCCGCCGCTCACCGACAAGCACTGGTACCCCATCTACGAAAAGATGGTGGAGTACGACCTGCCCGCCATGATCCACGTGAGCACCAGCTGCAATGCGTGCTTCCACACCACCGGCGCGCATTACCTTAATGCCGACACGACGGCCTTCATGCAGCTCATCCAGGGCGATCTGTTCAAGGACTTCCCCACGCTGAAGTTCCTGATTCCGCACGGCGGCGGCGCGGTGCCCTACCACTGGGGCCGGTTCCGTGGCCTGGCACAAGAGATGAAGAAGCCGCTGCTCGACGAGCACCTGATGAACAACGTGTTCTTTGACACCTGCGTGTACCACCAGCCCGGCATCGACCTGCTCAACACCGTGATCCCGGTGAAGAACGTGCTGTTTGCCAGCGAGATGATTGGCGCGGTGCGCGGCATCGACCCCACCACTGGCAACTACTACGACGACACAAAGCGCTACATCGAGGCCTCCACCATCCTGAGTGCAGACGACAAGCACCAGATCTACGAAGCCAACACGCGCCGCGTGTTCTCCCGACTCGATTCACGCCTGAAGGCAAAGGGGCTCTGACATGTTTGAACTTGGCGTTGTTTACCGCAACATCACCCGCGCTGACCGCGCAGCCGCCGACGGCCTGGCCGCCCTGGGCTCGGCCACCGTGCACGAGGCCATGGGCCGTGTGGGCCTGCTCAAGCCCTACATGCGCCCCATCTACAGTGGCCAGCAGGTCAGCGGCACGGCCGTCACCGTGCTGCTGCAGCCCGGCGACAACTGGATGATGCACGTAGCGGCCGAGCAGATCCAGCCCGGCGACATCGTGGTGGCGGCTGTCACCTCGGAGTGCACCGATGGCTACTTTGGCGACCTGCTGGCCACGTCGTTCCAGTCGCGCGGTGCGCGCGCCCTCATCATCGACGCCGGCGTGCGCGATGTGAAGACGCTGCAGGAGATGAACTTCCCCGTGTGGAGCAAGGCGATCAGCAGCAAGGGCACCATCAAGGCCACGCTGGGCTCGGTCAACATCCCCGTGGTGTGTGCTGGCATGCTGGTCACGCCTGGCGACGTGATCGTGGCCGACGACGATGGCGTGGTGTGTGTGCCCGCCGCCCGCGCGGCTGAGACGCTGGCCGCCGCGCAAAAGCGCGAGAGCTTCGAGGGCGAAAAACGCGCCAAGCTGGCCAGCGGCGTGCTGGGCCTCGATATGTACAACATGCGCCCCGGCCTGGAGAAGGCGGGCCTGCGCTACATCGATTGATCAAGAAGTTTGAGTCTGTTTGGCATCTGGTGCTTATTTGTCAAGCGCTGGTAGCTATAAAAATAAGAGCAATATTTCTTCTTTCAAACTGCGGGGCGGACGCTGCGGGCCATGCCATTCGCCCATCCCCCGCCATCCGCCCGATCCACTCCAAAGCACAACCATCTTCATGACCCATCCTTCCTCCAAGCTCTCTCGCCGCCTGTGGGGCGCGCTTGCCGTTTCGTCCATGGTGGCGGCGGGTGTCAGCCCGCTGGTTGCCCAGGCGCAAGACTTTCCGAACAAGCCGGTCAAGATCGTCGTGGGGTACTCTGCCGGTGGTGCGGTCGATGCCGTGGCGCGCTCCGTGGGGCAGGCCCTGCAAGGCAGTCTGGGCCAGCCGTTCGTGGTTGAAAACAAGCCGGGCGCAGGCACCAACATTGCGGTCAAGTCCGTCATTGATTCGCCACCTGACGGATACACCCTGCTGATGGCCGCTAACGCGCTGGCGGCCAACATGGCGCTGTACCAGCCCGCTCCGTTTGATGCCGAAAAAGACCTGGTCCCCGTGTCGTTGGTCGGTCGTGTACCCGTTGTGATCGCCGCCAACGCCAGTGCGCCTTTCAGCACCATCAAGGAGCTGATCGCTGCGGCCAAGGCCAAGCCCGGCAGCATCTCGTTTGCAAGCCCTGGCAACGGCTCCACGCCGCACATGGCCATCGAGTTCTTCAAGCGTGCTGCGGGTATCTCGCTGCTGCACATTCCTTACCGTGGCGGCTCACCCGCGCTGACGGATGTGATTGGGGGGCAACTCCCGCTGGTGGCCGTCAATGCGCTGGAGGTGCAGCCGCATGTGAAGAGTGGTCGGCTCAAGGTGTTGGCGGTTCTGAGCGCCAATCGCACCAGCGTGTTCCCCAATGTGCCCACCATCGCCGAGTCGGGCTTTCCGGGTTTTGAGGCGTCTGTCTGGTACGGCCTGGTAGCGCCCGCCGCCACGCCCAAGCCGGTGGTTGCCAAACTGCATGCCGAGGTGCAAAAGGCCCTGCAGACCCAGGTGGTGCGCGACCGCATGGCCGCTGTTGGCGGCGAGGTGTTGCCCGGCAGCGCCGAGCAGTTTGCGGCGCTGATCCGTTCCGAACGTCTGCGCTACGAAAAGCTGGTGCGCGAAGCCAACATCAAACCCGATTGATCCATCCACCCCTCGACCCATCCATCGGTCGCTCGTTGCGGCCGGGTCTGCTTGTGAGTTGAAAAATGTCAAAACCCACTTCTGGTGATTTCACCAAAACCCCTGGCTGGCTGGACTGGTACACCGGCCCCAGCCAACCGCGCTTCGTTGTGCCCGCAGGCGCGGTGGATGCCCACTGCCACGTCTTCGGCCCCGGTGCCGAGTTCCCCTACGCCCCCGAGCGCAAGTACACGCCCTGCGACGCCAGCAAGGCGCAGCTGTACGCGCTGCGCGACCACTTGGGCTTTGCGCGCAACGTGGTCGTGCAGGCCACCTGCCACGGTGCGGACAACCGCGCCATGGTCGATGCGCTGGTGAACTCCGGCGGCAAGGCGCGCGGCGTGGCCACCGTCAAGCGCTCGGTCACCGACGAAGAACTGCAGGCCATGCACGAAGCGGGTGTGCGCGGTGTGCGCTTTAACTTCGTCAAGCGCCTGGTGGACTTCACGCCCAAGGACGAACTGATGGAGATTGCCGCGCGCATCCACAAGCTGGGATGGCACGTGGTGATTTACTTCGAGGCGGTGGACCTGCCCGAGCTGTGGGACTTCTTCACCCAGCTCCCCACCACTGTGGTGGTGGACCACATGGGCCGCCCCGATGTGACCAAGGGCGTAGACAGCGAAGAGTTCGCGCTGTTCCTGAAATTCATGCGCCAGCACCCCAATGTGTGGAGCAAAGTGAGCTGCCCCGAGCGCCTTTCTGTGACCGGACCCAAGGCACTGAACGGCGAGCAGAACGCCTATACCGACGTGATCCCGTTTGCGCGCCGCGTGGTTGACGAGTTCCCCGACCGCGTGCTGTGGGGCACCGACTGGCCACACCCCAACCTCAAGGACCACATGCCCGACGACGCCCTGCTGGTCGATTTCATACCGCACATCGCACCCACCGCCGAGCTGCAACGCAAGCTGCTGGTGGACAACCCGATGCGGCTCTATTGGCCCGAAGAAGTGGAGGTGAAATAACCATGGCGCTCGAAAAACCCTATCTGGACGTGCCCGGCACGACCATCTTCGATGCAGAACAAAGCCGCAAGGGCTACTGGCTCAACCAGTTCTGCATGAGCCTGATGAAGGCCGAAAACCGCACCCGCTTCAAGGCCGACGAAGACGCCTACCTGGCCGAATGGCCGATGACCGACGAGCAGCGCGCGGCAGTGCGCGCACGCGATTTGAACTGGGCCATGCGCACGGGCGGCAACATCTACTTCCTGGCCAAGCTGGGCGCGACGGATGGCCTGTCGTTCCAGCAGATGGCGGGCAGCATGACGGGCATGAGCGAGCACGCCTACCGCGACATGATGATTGCCGGCGGCCGCAGCGCCGAAGGCAACCGCGTGACGGGTGAAGGCGGCAATGCCCAGGGCCCTGCGTCCCAGTCAGACGCCTGGAAGGAGTGGGAGCTGACGCACCAGCAAGCGCTGGCCGCGCAGATCATGGGCGAGCACGCCACGCAGCAGACTGCCGCTGGCAATGCGGCAGGCCCTGTGGAGCATGCCCGCATCACCGCATCGGTCTACACCTCGCACGTGCCCGCCATTGGCGCCGCCATCGACCTGGGCAAGACCGGCGAACCGTATTGGCAACCGCTGTTTGCGGGCTATGAGCCTTCCAAGCAGTGGATGCGCGACAACAAGCCTGACGTGGTGTTCCTCGTCTACAACGACCACGCCACCAGTTTCGATCTGGGCATGATTCCCACCTTTGCCATCGGCACGGCGGCAGAGTTCGAGCCCGCCGACGAAGGCTATGGCCCGCGCCCTGTGCCCAAGGTCATGGGCCATCCTGACCTGGCTTCGCACATCGCGCAGTCGGTCATCCAGCAGGACTTTGACCTCACCATCGTCAACGACCTCAAGGTGGACCACGGCCTGACCGTGCCGATGAACCTGCTCTTTGGCTCACCCGAAGAATGGCCCGTCCAGGTCATCCCGTTCCATGTCAATGTGGTGCAGTACCCCGTGCCCTCGGGGGCGCGCTGTTTTGCGCTGGGCCAGGCCATCCGCCGCGCCATCGAGTCGTATGACACGCCGCTCAAGGTGCAAATCTGGGGCACGGGCGGCATGAGCCACCAGCTGCAAGGCCCGCGCGCAGGCCTCATCAACAAGGAATGGGACAACAAGTTCTTGGACCGCCTGATCGCCGAACCCGCCGAGCTGGCCAAGGTGCCGCACATCGAATACGTGCGCGAAGCGGGGAGCGAAGGCATTGAGCTGGTGATGTGGCTCATTGCGCGTGGCGCGATGAGCGACGTGGCGGGCACCGGCCCCGCGCCCCACGTGGCGCACCGCTTCTTCCACGTGCCCGCCAGCAACACGGCGGTGGGGCACCTGATCCTGGAGAACACCTAGAAACGCACCTCAAGAAGAACTATGGATTCGGCATCCATTTACCTGAAGCCGTTCACGCTGAGCCCGTCGGAGCGCCGCGCAAGGCGTCGACAAGCTCAGCCCGAGCGGGTGTTTCAACTTCAGGAATGCCGACCCCATAAAAAGCACCTCAAGAACGCATAAGGACCGACACACCATGACCATCAAAGTCGCACTCGCAGGCGCTGGCGCCTTCGGCATCAAGCACCTGGACGGCATCCAAAACATCGACGGCGTCGAAGTCGTCTCCCTCATCAGCCGCGACCTGGACAAGACCCAGGAAGTGGCGGACAAGTACGGCATAGCGCACGTCACCACCGACCTGGCCGACGCCTTGGCCATCAAGGAAGTGGACGCCGTCATCCTGTGCACGCCCACGCAAATGCACGCCGAGCAGACCATCGCCTGCCTGAAGGCGGGCAAGCATGTGCAAGTGGAGATCCCGCTGGCCGATAGCTTGAAAGGCGCCGAAGACGTCGTGGCGATGCAAAAGCAGACCGGCCTGGTGGCGATGTGCGGCCACACCCGCCGCTTCAACCCCAGCCACCAATACGTGCACCACCGCATTCAGAAGGGCGAGTTCAACATCCAGCAGATGGATGTGCAGACCTACTTCTTTCGGCGCACCAACACCAACGCGCTGGGCCAGGCCCGCAGCTGGACGGACCACCTGCTGTGGCACCACGCGGCCCACACCGTGGACCTCTTCGCCTACCAGGCCAACAGCCCCATCGTGCAAGCCAACGCCATCCAGGGCCCCATTCACCCCACGTTGGGCATTGCGATGGACATGAGCATTCAGCTCAAGGCCGCCAGCGGCGCCATCTGCACGCTCTCGTTGAGCTTCAACAACGACGGGCCGCTGGGCACGTACTTCCGCTACATCGGTGACACCGCCACCTACCTGGCGCGCTACGACGACCTGTT
>RCMZ01000960.1_pt1 | contig 10491 bp, 20 predicted proteins | sample 2041141 | NCBI WGS metagenome assembly RCMZ01 (sample SAMN09708263, study PRJNA481090) | Wastewater metagenome, whole genome shotgun sequencing project. | biome: sewage; isolation source: Davis station wastewater (DW) | place: Antarctica: Davis Station | collected 2010-03-01
CATCGATCGCTGGAAGACCAGCTCCTTTTCCTCGGCTGTGACCTCGGCTGGTTTATTCAATAGCTGCCTCCATGCCGTTAAACCCGCATCCGCACGACGCGCGGGACGACGCCAAAGCACGGGCGCGGCGCCGGCGAAATCTGGGCCCTGTTATTTACTGATTTGGGCCTAGTCCCGCTGGAAAACGGCGGCGTATCATTCCGTTTCGGCCTGGCGTCCAGGTGATTGCGGATGATCACGATCGTGCATTCGTTCAGCACGTCGCTGACGGTCTTGCGCATCGCAGTACATGCGGCTTGCAAGGCATCCTTGTTCTCGTCGGTGACGTAGCCCTTGACGAGCGCGGTACGTTTTTGCTTCTGTTTCATGGTTTTCTCCTGGTGGTCGGTGTTACAGGGTTTGGGTACAGCGAAAATGGGCGGGAAATTCCTTCGTGCTACATTGCTATCTCCACAACAACAATTGAAAGAATTCCCCATGGCCGTGCAAAAGGAAGTAAATGTAAAGTTCATCAATAACCGAATGAAGTTCGACGCAACATTCGAATTCGGATGGCTGACAATCAAGATCGATGCTGACGTAGAGCCAAGCAATGCGGCCGAACTTACGGCGGAACAAATCCAGCAGTTGCCGATCCGTGCAGCGATAAAGCAGCTCCAATCTCTGCTTCCGGCCGATCCGGAAATTTGAGCTCACCAGTCTTCGGCTCATAAATAGGGATCGCGCCACGCGACGGCTGAGGCATCGACTTCGCGGTGCGACTTGGAGTAGCCGGGCTGATGCCGCGGTCTTGCCGTACTGCAGCGTCGTCCTGGTGCTGGCAAAGTGTTGTCAGCAACGCTGTATGCACGCGTAACTCAGCCAGGATGGCCAGCTGAATAGCGCGGTAGCTTGGATTGGCCGCAGGCCGTGCTGCTTTTTTCTTTGTCGAGGCGCTCATGCTTGCTCCTTCATTTGTTTCAGGCATTCATCGAACGGCACGCCAGGCGGCAGCTGGCGCAGTTCGAGCAGCGGGATGCGCACGACGTCGTCCGCCGGGCGCGGCGGGGAAACGGGGATCAGGCGGATCATGGCTTGGCGCCCACGTCGATGCCGACGGCGGCCCGCAGCGGCACGGTATCGAAGATGGCGTTGGTGGTGGGCAGTTGGCGGCCGGCGCGGCCAGAATCGACAGCGACCAGCTCGGGCCAGATTTTGTGCCAGTCTGCTGGGCGTAGGTCTTTACGGGAAACCTCGCCTCCCGTAGCGCGTTCGATCTCGACGCAGCGCTCAGGAGGAACTGGACGCAACGCATTCGCCCATTGGCTAATAAGCACTGGAGTGATGCCGATCTTGTCGGCTAAGTCGCGCTGGGACCCGCGACCTTTGACGTATTCGATGAGTTTCATAACCTCACTATAGCAATTTGCTTTTACTCTTGCAATAGCAATTTGCATATTCCTATATAAAGCGTTTTGCTATTAAATGTCCATATGGCTACATCTAAAGAAATCCGCATCGAAAATCTCCGAACGCTCGTCAAAGAATTCAGGACGGCGGACGCAGTGGCGCAGCTCGCAGCCACTGCCCCCATGTATCTCAGTCAAATATTGAATAGTGCGAAGTCATCAACCGGCACAGCTCGTGGAGTGGGCGATAAGTTGGCTCGCAAGCTGGAGGCCGGCTGCGGTAAGCCGGAGGGTTGGATGGATGCCGACCACAGCGGCGACCAGATTGAGGATATTCCCCAGGATCACGGCGATCCCGTGTCTACCTCCCCTGCCCACCCTCTGTTGCCCGGCGCCCGCCGCGTCACCGTAGGCGAAGCCAGCCCCGCAACGATTCCCATCAAACTGGTCACAATGCACCTGCAGGCCGGGATCATGGGATTTGAAGTTGAGCAAAACTTTGAAGATGGCGGCACATTAGATGTGCCATTGCAATGGGTCGAGGAAAATGATTATGTCCCGCACTGTCTGATTGCCATCAAAGTGCGAGGCGATAGCATGCAGCCCCTGCTGTACCAAGGCGATATCGCCGTGGTAAATATCGCAGATAATAAAAAAATAAGTGGAGGCGTCTACGCCATCAATTTCAATGGCGAGCCCGTCATTAAGCGCCTCAAATATGAGGGGCGCGAGTGGTACATGACGTCCGAAAATGGCGACCCACAATACGCGAGAAGGCTTTGCCGTGGCGGTGATTGCATTATTGTTGGACGCATAGTGCGGTTCGAGCCAAGAAATTTTAAAGACAGACTCTAAGTCATTCGTGCAAACAGGGGTAATATGAAACGCTTACTTTTGGCGCTTGCCACCCTAGCCTTCTCATCCCAGGCTGGTGCAGTGCCGTGCAACAAAGCTGCGGCGCAGGACGTGCGAAAGATGATGGCTGAATTCGCAAAGTGGGAGCTTGGCAACGACACCAGTAAAATAAAGGTGACCTGGAACCGCAAAACTGACAGCCAGCCGACAAATGGAATATTGCGTCTTATGACGGCGTTCGCCGACGCTGACGCTTGCATCATGGGCTACCCGCGCGAAATTCGCTTCTACCGGCTTGGCAAGCAAGAAGGCATCGCATCACCTGATTACGGCGTCAAGCTCACGAACTAAGCTGCCGCAGCAAAGGAAGGTCCAAGGCATCGCGTCGCCGACTACGGACGCGCGCTTGGTGAAGTGGCGCAACAATTGGAGAGAATTTCAGTTGGCAAATTTTCATATAATCAAAGGTTGAGTACAAACGCCGCGGTCATCGTTGCACATATGCCAGAGGGAAGTAATGACAACACAGCAAATTCCTTGGCCAATTCCACACGTTCAACTCTTGACGGATGCGCATTTCAACGCCTTGCGAACCGAGCGGAAAAAGAAAGCAAGTGGAACGCGGGAGCGTGAAAAGCTTGGTCACGTGGGGCGGCAATACGAATTGGTTTCGGCCGAAAACCCAGCGCGAAGATATCGTCTTTTTATTCGGCAATCCACATCAAATCCAGATGTATTTTCTGTGGGATTGTGTGTAGAGGTTTCAGATGGGGATATCTTGCTTTGCAGATACAATAGCGGCCACCATGGGCACCGTAATATCTTGGAAAAGCAGAAGCTTCCACCAGTCCACCACCAGCACATTGCTACTGCGCGCTACGTTGCAGCAGGGCTAAATATTGATGGATTTGCTATTCCTCGAAGTGACTACAATACTGTTGACGGGGCGCTTGCTTTTCTCATTCAAGAGTGCAATATAGAGGGCATATTAAAGCCTAGTACGCAATTAAATTTACTCTCCTCATGATAGCCGAACTTCAAAACTTGCTTTGCGAGCAATGGTGCTCCGATGTGGAAATCGGCGAGGACAGTGCTGGCATTCGACTATCGTTACCTCTCTCTGAATCGGATGGCGACGCAATTACTGTGTGGATAAAGCAGATTGTAGGCGGTTGGAGGCTGCGCGATTGCGGCACGACTTTCATGCGTCTTTCATACGACATGGATGTTGACTTGCTAACCGATGGGCAGCGTGCAAAGGTGCTTGAGCGAATTCTAGCAGAGCATCAAATTCAAATTGATGGTGGCGAACTCGTGCGCGATGTGGAGGAGCGCACTCTCGGCGCCGCCCTACTCAGTTTTGGTCAAGCTGTAGCGAGGATTGGTGATATCAAGCTTTGGTCCAGGGCCCGTGTTGTCACTACCTTTTACGAAGATCTTCAATCTGTACTGTCTGACATTGTAGGAACTGAGAGGCTGATCATTGATTATCAGGCGCCCGGCGTTCCCGATGCTTCGAATTATCTTATTGATTACGCAATCCTGGGGAGTCATCGGCCGCTCTATATATTCGGCATTCCAAGTTCGGATAAGGCCAAACTGGCGACCATCGTATTACTGCATCTTCAGCAATCCGAGCATCAATTTGAGTCATTAATTATCCCGTCCGACATCGACTCGATCGGCAAGCCGGATCTGCGCAGATTATTAAATGCTGCAAACGATTTTGTGGACTCAAGTACATCCGTGGATGCTATTGAGCGAAAGATCAAGTCGCGTGTGGGTACATCACAGTGAATTTCTAAGACCTACCTCAATTCCCATCAAAGCCCCGTTCCGGGGCTCTTTTTTCGCCCATCGGGGCCTAATTATTTTCTACCCATATTTCTCCTCTGTGGACACTCAAAGAGTCCCTTATCTTGCTCTTGAATTCAGCTTTTGATCTTGGCCTTGCAAGTCAAAAGCCCTGCGTTTTCTCTATGCCCCTCGGCTTCGGGACCAAGAGCAGCACTCCCCAGTAGCCAAGCAGAACTTGACTCCGTGAAGTGCTGCTCCTGAGTATCCAGGGAAACGTTTCACTAAGGTGGACGTTGGGCCTTTTCCGGCTCCCGTCGATTGGTGCTCTACCCTCTATCACCCACACCTGAGACCGATCAACTCCTTGTTGCTGCCCTACGCGCCTCGCTCGTTTCGCTGCCTCACCTTGGGGTATTCCGAGGCGCTGCCGGCTTTTTCTTCCTGGACTTGCGCTGCTCGGCGAGATTTTGTCCGGGCTTCCGGTCGCCGTAAATTTCTGGCTATGAAAAAATTTTACATGAATTCGAGAAAATAAAAGCAAATTGCTCTTGCTATACTAAAAGCAAATTGCTATAGTTGGTGCATCGAAAGCAAACACAGGAGTACGACATGTCCCGCACCCAAGCAATCGCACTGATCAAGGCCAATGCCGCCAAAGGCGACATCAAGGCATGCACCCGCCTCTTCGTGGAAAACCGTATCAGCCGTGCTGTGTATGACCAGGCTATGGCTGACGGTCGCGCGTTCGGTGCTTTCGTTGCGAAGCGTGATGCGGCCCGGAGCGCAGCATGAGCCCCGCCGAACTCGCAGCACTCGAAGCGGTCCTCGTCGCCCACGGCGAAGTGATCCCGGCAATCGCAATCCCGGCACGCGGCTGATCGCCATGAGCGCCCGCGACCACGACGCTGCCGAGCTGCGCGAGGAAATGATCGCCAGCCTGGCAGCTGAGAAAAATGCAGCTGCCCGCGTCATCGTGCTGACCGGCGGCGTAGGCGCCAGCGGCATCGCCAACCTGCTGCTCGATGCGCTGGCGGCACCTGGCGTCATGAATGTGCTGGCACGCACCGCCTTGGCCTGCGATGCAGCCACTGCAGGCAACGCGCTCCGGGAGTTTGTCGCCGACACGATCTACACCGATGCGCTGGCAGTCGCCACCAGAGAAATCGATGGCGCCGCGCAGCTGGCGCGCGACGATCCGGCGAACTGCCAGGCCAAGACTCGCGCGCAGGCCGTAGTGCTGGACAAGTTGCAGATTTAGCGGTCGCCCGTGCCGTAGTTCAAGGCGGGACAGGCCGGCGGGCCGGATAAATGCCCTGTGGGATCAGCATGCCCCGATTGATCTTCGTGAGGATCAGGCGCCCGGGGAAGCCCGGCGCCACAACCAACCTTGAAGGAAATACAGCATGTCGAATTTCAATAAAGACCAGGCCGTGAATGTGAAGGGCACGAAAACCGACCCGGCGGCACGCCCGGGCAAGTTCGTGAAGACCCATCCGGGCGCGCGCGGCGACTTCCTGGAAGTACTGCTGGACGGCTCGACGCAAAGCCAGCGCTTCCGCCCTTCGCAGGTGTCGGCAGCCTGATTTGACCCCGGCCAGTCGCCCTGGCCCGTCTCGCCGGCGTAACCGGCGGCCAAGACATGACCATCGAATCTGCCGGGGTGATTGCCGAGCAGGTACGGCCAGATTAATCACCTGGTGTCGGCGTCCCATGAGGGATTCTCGATGGTCATGTGTTGGCGGCCCACAAGCCCCAGGAATCACACGCCCGACGGATTGACCGGGTCGCCAAAAGCCAATTAACCAGAGGAGCAAGACATGAGCTACATGATCACCATCCGCACCGGCCCGCGCGCCGAGGATGTCGCGCACTTCGCGGCCATCGGCAACCTGGCCGCACTGATCGATGCCGCCTACGACGATGGCGCCCTGGGTGTGACTGCGATGGTGCGCCCATGATCGCCCTCTTCCACCGTCTGCTGGCCACCCACCGCCACTACCAGGCGCAGCACCAGCACCGCATGAACAAGATGCGCCTGGCCGGCGTACGCCGCGAGCTGGCCGGACTCGAAGAAATGCGCAAAGAACTGATCTCCGCGCAGATCGAGGCGCTGATTGACCTGGACGCATCCGCCGCGCGCGTGAAGCAGTTGGGTCGCGCCCACCGGGAGGCGCAGTGGACGTCGTAAGCCAAGCCGTGATGGACGTGGCCAGCCAGACCCTGCGCAACTGGCATGCCGGCCACGCCATCGTCTACGCCGTCCGCCTGGCGCTGTTGAAGGCAGAAATTATAAAACTCACAAGGAAAAAGTCATGAACGCAGTCACGCAAGAAAGCCGAACCGCCATGCAGACAACGCAGTACGAACAAGGCGACCTGCCCGTGGTAGCCACCAGCAGCGCCTCGCTGATCCTGGACAGCGCAAGCATGGACAGCATGATGCGCCTGGCCGACATAATGGCCAAGGGCCGCGCCACGATTCCGGAGCACCTGCGCGGCAGCCCGGCCGACTGTGCCGCCGTCATCATGCAGGCCATCCAGTGGCGCATGAATCCCTTTGCGGTGGCGCAGAAAACGCACTTGGTGAACGGCGCGCTGGGTTACGAGGCGCAGTTGGTCAATGCCGTGATCCAGTCCAGCGGTGTCACGCGGGACCGCTTCAACTACGAATGGTACGGCCCTTGGGAAAAGATCATCGGCAAGACGCGCGTCTGCAATGCGCCGGCCAAGGGCAAGCCCGGCGAGAACGGTTACAAAAAGGAGTACCAGTACCGCGTGCCGGACTACGACCTGAAGGAAGAAGAAGGGCTGGGCGTGCGCGTGTGGGCCACCTTACGCGGCGAATCCGAACCTCGCGTGCTTTCCTTGTTGCTTGTGCAGGCTAGCGTGCGCAATTCCCCGCTGTGGGCGACCGACCCGAAACAGCAGCTGGCGTACCTGGCCGTGAAGCGCTGGACCCGCCTTTACTCCCCCGACGTAATCCTGGGCGTGTACACGCCGGACGAGCTGGACGAAGGCAACCGCGAGGCGCGCGACATCACGCCAGCTGCGGCGGCTACAGATGACCGCACGATCGATCAGCTGCCGGAATGTACTAACGAACTATTCAAGCAAAAAACGCCGGAATGGCGCCAGACCATCCTGAGCAAGAAGAAAACGCCGGCGCAGCTTATCGCAATGCTCAGCACCCGCGCAACCTTCACCGAAGCGCAAAAAATGACCATCGACAGCTGGGCGCACGAAAACGACTAATCGCTACATCCAACAATAAAACAATCGAGGACACATCATGCAACGCGAAAACACGCTCACCCGCGAAATCCACAACCTGATTCAAGGAAGTGCCGAATGGCTCGCATTCCGAGCCGAACATCATGGCGCCAGCGAAGCGGCCGCCATGCTGGGTCTGTCCACGAAAACAAAGCGTTCGGAACTGATCCGCATGAAGGCGACCGGCCTCGGCAAAGAATTTTCCGACTACGTGCAGCAGAACATTCTGGACTATGGCCACCAGGTCGAAGCGCTGGCGCGCCCGCTGGTTGAGAAGATCATCGGTGACGACCTGTATCCAGTCACCTGCTCACTTGGCGCCGAAAGCGCATCTTGCGACGGCCTGACCATGTCCGAGACGATCGCTTTCGAGCACAAGCAGTGGGCTGCCGCGCTGGCCGCCTCGGTCGCCGCCGGCGAACTGCCGGAAGAGCATGCTCCGCAATGTCAGCAGGTGCTGATGGTTACCGGCGCCGAAAAGTTGATCTTCGTGGTGTCGGACGGCACCGAGGAAAACATGGTCCATATGTGGGTCTATCCGGACGCCGTCTGGTTTGATCGCATTATCGCCGGCTGGGAGCAGTTTGACCTGGACGTTGTCGCCTATGTTCCTGCCGAAGTCGTCGAGAAGCCGGTCGCCAAGGTAATCATGGCCTTGCCGGCGCTAGTGGTGCAGACTCGCGGCGAAGTGGTGCAATCCAACCTGCCCCAGTTCCAGGCGGCGGCCACGGCCTTCATCGCCACGATCAAGACCGACCTGGCGACCGACGAAGATTTCGTCAACGCCGATGCGGACGTCAAATTCTGCCAGAAGGCGGAAGACGATCTTGAACACGCGAAATCGGCCGTAATGGGTCAGGCCGTGACGATCGACCAGGTCATGAAAACCATCGACAACATCAAGGAACAGTTGCGCGCAAAGCGCCTGGCGCTGGGTAAGCTGATCGACAGCAAAAAGCTGCAAATCAAAGAAGGTATCCTGGCCGCCGTCAAGCTGGCCTACACCGAGCACGTCGCCGCACTGGAAGTCGAGATTAAACCACTACGCCTGCCGGTCACCGCGCCCGACTTCGCAGGCGCCATGAAGAACAAGCGCACGCTGGTCAGCTTGAAAGATTCCGTCGACACGCTGCTCGCTAACGCAAAGATCAGTGCGAACGCGACGGCCGCCGACTACCGCACCAAGCAGGCTTGGTGCAAGGAGCATGCGGCCGGCCATGGCGCCCTGTTTATGGATATGGCTTCGATCATCGTCAAGCCGATGGATGACTTCCAGTTGGTCGTGACGTCGCGCATCGCCGAGCACAAGCGGGCCGAAGCCGTCAAACAGGAGGCATTGCGCGCCAAGATCGCGGCCGAGGAAAAGGAAAAGGCCGAAGCAGCCGCTGCCGCTGAACTGGCCGCCCAGCGACGCGCCGACACCGAGCGCCAGGCTGCCGAAACCAAAGCCGCAGCGGACCGTCAAGCCGCTGCCGACCAGGCCGAGCGCGAGCGTGTCGCCGCCGCGAACAAGGCGCAACTGGAACAGCAGGCCGCTCAGGTGGCCGCCGCCCGCGCCACCCAGGCCGCAGCCGCCCGCGCCACCCAGGCCGCAGCCGACCGCGCCGCCGAGGCAGCGCACCCCATTCACGAAAGCGCCATCGTCGCTGCGCACCAAGGCATCGCCCAAGGACAGGCTGCCGCACTGGCCGACCAAGGCCGCCTAGCGGACGCTGCCGAAGAGCTGGCCAACGCGAAGGTCTCGCCGGACGGCGCCGACCTCTCGCCAGCAGCGCAAGACCTGTTCGAGCAGGAAGGCGCTGCGAACTTTGCGCGCGCACACACGCCACCTACCCTGCGCCTAGGCCAGATCAGCGACCGCCTCGGCTTCACGGTCACCGCAACATTCATGGAATCCATCGGCTTCGCGCCGGCGGCCACCGACAAGGCGGCCAAGCTTTATCACGACGGTGATTTCAAGAGCATGTGCGCGGCCATCTGCCGCCACATCAGCGCCGTACAAATCAAGCACGCCATTTAAACCATTGCCACCCACAAGGAAGTCACCATGAGCGCCACCCCTCAAATCGTCATGCACCAGGTCGAATCCAGCCAGTTTGCAGCCATCGGCCATGCGCCTGAGCTCGGCCTGCTGGCCATCCAGTTCCACCCGAAGAAGTCGACCGGCCAAAGCGACATTTACCACTACCAGAATTTCAGCGCCGAACTGTTCGCCGAATTCCTGGGCGCCGAGTCGCATGGCTCGTTTTTCATCCAGCGCATCAAGAAATGCGCTGACCAGTTCCCATACTCAAAGGTCGACCAGGCCGCGTTCTACCACACGGCGCCGCAGCCGGCCGTCAAACCGGCCAGCCTGGCCGAAGCTGCGCCGGTCAAGCTGAGCAAGGAACTGCTGGCCGGGCTGCTGACGGGCCGCGAATACGGTAAGGAAATGGTAAAGGAAGAAGAGCAGCAGGCCAAGGCGGCCGGCCTGATCGTGATCTTTGGCGCCAGCGACGACCTGATGGAGTTCCGTGGCTTCGTGGACGAAGAGCGCGGCGCGCCGACCATTGCACTGCTCGACGCCAAGGGTTTGCTGCCATTCCGCGAGGATATCCAGCACGACGACGATGCACTCAAGGACTATTTCGCCCGGGCACCGCAGATGCGCGCCGTGGATGCCCTGTGGGGCAAGGAGGACGGCTACAGCTGGACTTACCGCACCGACGTGCCGCACGCCACCTTTGAAATCGTGGAAGACGGCGAGCCGTATTGCCGCGGCATCGTGATCGACGTGGCCGACCTCGGCGGTGCAGCGTGACCGGCCGCCCGGCCCGCAAGTCCGCCGCGCAGCTTCAAGCGGCCTGCGACAAGTTCAACGCTTCGCACCAGGTTGGCGCCGCCGTCAGCGTCGAGCTGGACAGCGGCGAGATCCGCAATACGGTCACGACCAGCGAAGCCCAGGTTCTCAGCGGCCATACCGCAGTCATCTGGCTGGATGGCATCAGCGGCTGCTATGACTTGGAACGCGTGACGCCGCTCGCGCCGGCCAGCATGGCCGCAGTATCGCCGCCATGACGAAGCAAACCTATTTCCTCGTGCACGACGAGGCACGGCGCCGGGCGGTCGAATTTGCCAAGACCGCGCCGCCCGGCTGGATGGTGGTGTTTTCCGAGCCGAAGAAAAAGCGGGCCCAGGAAGAA
>RCMZ01001620.1_pt1 | contig 10457 bp, 20 predicted proteins | sample 2041141 | NCBI WGS metagenome assembly RCMZ01 (sample SAMN09708263, study PRJNA481090) | Wastewater metagenome, whole genome shotgun sequencing project. | biome: sewage; isolation source: Davis station wastewater (DW) | place: Antarctica: Davis Station | collected 2010-03-01
GTCTTTCTCGGCCTGGCGGTAGATCATCGAACGCTGGAAGACCAGCTCTTTCTCCTCGGCTGTGACCTCGGCTTGTTTATTCAATAGCTGCCTCCATGCCGTTAAACCCGCATCCGCACGACGCGCGGGACGACGCCAAAGCACGGGCGCGGTGCCGGCACAATCTGGGCCCTGTTATTTATTGATTTGGGCCTAGCTCCGCTGGAAAACGGCGGCGTATCATTGCGTTTCGGCCTGGCGTCCAGGTGATTGCGGATGATTACGATCGTGCATTCGTTCAGCACGTCGCTGACGGTCTTGCGCATCGCTGTGCATGCGGCTTGCAAGGCATCCTTGTTGTCGTCAGTGATATAGCCCTTGACGAGCGCAGTGCGTTTTTGCTTCTGTTTCATGGTTTTCTCCTGGTGGTCGGTGTTACAGGGTTTGGGTACAGCGAAATTCAGGTTGGTACTTGGCGCTGTTTTACGGTGGGCGCTCGCTGGCTGGTAATGCGCACTCCTCAAGCGGCACGCCGCAAGGCAGCTGGTGCGGTTCGAGCAGCGGGATGCGCACGAAGTCGGCCGCCGGGAGCGGCGGAGGAATTGGGATCAGGCGGATCATGGCTTGGCGCCCACGTCGATGCCGACGGCGGCCCGCGCAGGCACGGTGTCGAAGATGGCGTTGGTAGTTGGAGGCTGGCGGCCGGCGTGGCCTGACGCTGGGACCGGGTCAGTGGCGCGGCGAGGTGTGGACGCAGCAGCCAAGTCAGGCCAAATCTTGTGCCAGTCGTCAGGGCGCAGATCTTTGCGGGAAACCTCCCCTGCGGTTGCCGTTTCGATAGCGAGGCAGTATTCGATGGGCACGCTGCGCAAGCGCCAATTGCCGAGCCGTGCGGAGCTGACGTCGATCTCCTTGGCCAAGGCTGAAAGGCCGCCGCACAAGTGGATTGCTTTATCTAGTGGATTCATGAAGATCATATTACACGACTTGTGTATTTCGATCAAACATTTTGTGTAACACACTCTGTGAATGTTTAGCTATTCTTTGACGATGAACAAAAAGGCAAACAATATTCCTTGGGAGCGCATTGAAGCGCGCCTGGTGGAACTCCAAAAAGACCAGCAATGGCTGCGGGAAACGCTGGGCATTGCGCCCGCCGTATTGACGAACTGGAAATCACGGGGAGCGCCTGTTGGCAAAGCTGTGCCGGTGGCACGCGCCTTGGGTCTGACCACAGATCAGCTCTTGGGCCTCGACAGCTCATCCCATATTGCCGACGGCAGTCCCGTAACCGATGATGAAAGCATGGCACCTTCCACGGTCGCCATTCGCATGGTGCCAGAGCATGTGCGCGCCGGAATTACGGGCTTCGGAGCAGATCACATATTCGAGGACGGCGGCCACTTCCATATCCCGCGTCTTTGGCTGGAAGAGCGAGACTTGGCACCAGGCGCATTGCTGGCAATCAAAGTTAGGGGCGACAGCATGCGACCGCTAATGTTCGAGGGGGACGTAGTTGTCGTGAACGTCACTGACAAGAATCGGGTGAACGGCAGCGTATTTGCGCTGAATTTCAAGGGAGAGCCGGTCGTGAAGCGCCTCAAATATGAACGCCGCGAGTGGTATCTAACATCTGAAAATCCAGACTTCCCGCAAGAGCCTTGTCGCCCTGGTGATTGCGACGTCATCGGTCGCGTCGTGCGCTTCGAGGCGCGCAATTTCAAGGATCGACTGTGAGTCCAGCTCCTGGCAGCCGCGATGCAGCGCGGCCGACGATCTTCAATGTTCTTTTCCCTGGTCTTGTGGCAGCTGTAACGGCGCTGCTTTTCTTTGGGTATTGGTCGTTGCACCGTGAGCCGGTCGGCGCAACTCCAAGTCGCCGGCAAGTAGACGCCCAAGCGAAATCCGCAGCCAAGGATGCGGTTGAGCTTTGCTGGCGCCGTGCTAAAGCGTTGCCATCGGGCTCGGGCGAAGCACAAATTACCCGGGATGGATGCCAGCAGATGCAGGCACAGTACGAGCAAACTTACCGACTGGCGCCATGATTCCCATATTACTTTTTCTTTTACCCGCTCTGGCGCTCGCGCCCGCTGCCTACGCTGAGACATGGCAATGCACCGATACAGCAACTGGCCGCGTCTACACCGTCAGCCAGGCCGTGCCGGCGGACTCCTGCAAGCTGGTCAGCAGCTTGAAGAATCCGCACTTCACAGGCCCAGCGGTTAGTGAGCAGCCAGTTCCTGTATCCATGCGTAGGCAGCAGTCCTGCAACAAAGAAGCAGCCCAGGACGTGCAGTCAGGTATCCGAGAATTTGCCAAGTGGCACATCGAAGGTGATCACCTTGCCGTGCATTGGGTCTACGCAATCGAGAAGCAGCCTGAGGCGAAGCGCCTGAAGATGGTCGCGACCTATGCAGATATGGATGCGTGCTTGGGCGGTGCTGCGCGCGAAATTATGTTCTACCGCAAGGGCAAGCTGATGGGGATTGCTTCGCCGATCACAGGCGTGCGTCTGGTGAGGTGAGAGCTACGCTCGAAGTAGCGCACTTCGTAGCTTGAGATAATTAAATACAAAATAGCATTAAATTGCATAATACATAACTAAATGTCCACCAATGCACAATATTCCAGAAGCAGCTGCCAGGGCCTTCTTAGCAATCAAACACCGCTGCGAAGATATCGGAGACTGGGAGCCTGTTCGAACCCAGGCCGATACATTCCTCTTGAGTAGCGGGGTTATTGACGAAGATGGCGTTGGAGCAAAAATGCTCGTTAAGTTGATGTACAAGGTTGGTCGAAAAACCAGAATGAAGCACTATCTATTCACTATTTTCCGACGTGAAACATATGGCCTTGAGCGCATTTACCAGCTTGAGGTCACACAAAGCGCGCGGCCAATTAAAGACCTCCATAAGCGATCTCATGAGCACATGGGTGATTCCCGCACAACAGGAGATGCAGACTGGGGCGATTGGAGTTACGATGACGTTCTGGCGCGGTTTTGCCAAATGACGAATTTAACCTTTGCGCCATACCCGCCTCATCCCGAGCATTTTGAGCTTAGGGGAAACAGATGATTTGCACCAAGATATCCGACCTTTTAGGCTTCACCTGCCACCCCCTTACTGATGATGGGGATGTAGCGATGATCGACACGCCTTTTTCATTTCCTGATGGAGATGATGTGCCTGTTTTCGTCGAAAAATTGGGAAAGCAAGTGAGATTTTTCGATGATGGAGGAGTTATTTTCCACCTACTTGGGAGGGGGCTTTCGTTCGATGACCATCGGAAGACTAGATTTATAAAGTCCTTGGCGGAGCCCAATGGGATCGTTTTGAACGAAATCGGCGAGCTTGAGATATGGGCTGCCGAACTGGATGCGCCTGCGGCCTTTGCAAAATACATGGCGACGATGCTTGCGCTTGTAAGATGGGAGCAGGAGCAAAACGGAGTTGGAACAGACTTAACTCTACTGATCGATGAGGTGGAAATGTATCTGCGTGCTTGGAAGTCGACTGCTTCCCTAGTGCCCCATCCTGAATACATTGGCGTATCTGGTCAGGTATATACTCTCGATTTTAATTTTGATGGAAGTGCGGTTATTGCAATCGGAACGCACGCGGCGACAGTTGGCGCAACAGCAAAGAAGTTGCTCGATATCCGCGCCGAGTCTTCCAACGAAGGTCTAAAAATACTTGTTGTGATTGATGATAGGGCCGATGCGGAGGCTGCCAGAAGAGAAGGGCTAATACTGGATTCTGTCGGAAGTGTACTAATGATGTCCAGGCTTGAGAAAAATGCCAATATAAAAAGCGCAAGAAATTAAAGTCTTAGGAACCCGCCACAAGCGGGTTCTTTTACGTCTGCCACTAAAGCAATTGCTTCCTTGCACTTCCCAATTCGAGGCATCACCAGCATAATGCTTTCATGCAACTATGCGCCGCCATCATCAAGATTAAGCAAATCCAGCTGGCCGTGGTCCAGGTCGAGCCAGAACATACCTGGCCGTCCACCGGCCCGGCTGCCCTGCTCCATGCGCAACGGTTCTTCCCTGCCCTACCTATTTTGCTTCTGTCGCCGCGCGTCGGCGGTTTCTCTCGAAGCTACTCCACGTTCGATATCGCGCCACTGATCAGCCAGATCAACGCTAACGAAATCAAATGGCAGGCTTACCGGCGCCCACCGCCGCCCGAACTGCCCTTCTAAGCATCCACACCAGCCTCGACGATTCGAGGCTTTTTTTCGTCCGTCAAATCCTATCGTCTCCCGACACACAAAATAATTACACAAACTGTTTGATCTAAATACACAATATGTGTAATACTTCATTCATCGAAAGCAAACACAGGAGTACGACATGTCCCCAGCAGAGCTCGCAGCACTCGAAGCGGTCCTCATCGCCCACGGCGAAGTGATCCCGGCAATCGCAATCCCAGCGCGCGGCTAATCGTCATGAGTGCCCGCGACCACGACGCCGCCCAACTGCAAGCCGAACTGGCGCAGCACCAGGCGCCAGCCCCTCGCTTTCATTTCGACGTGACGATTCGCTTCACGGACGGCACGTACCGCAACAAGGTCCGCGCCCGCAACAAAAGTGTGGCGCATGCCATGGCCCTGACGGATGCGCGCATGGCGTCGCCCTGCAACACCTTTTACGGCAAAGAGCTCGGCCACCTGGTCGAGCTGGCCAAACCTGTTCAGCGGTCGCCCGCGCCGTAGGCAAGGCGGGACAGGCCGGCGGGCCGGATAAATGCCCTGTGGGATCAGCATGCCCCGATTGATCTTCGTGAGGATCAGGCGCCCGGGGAAACCCGGCGCCACAACCAACCTTGAAGGAAATACAGCATGTCGAATTTCAAAGAAAACCAGAAGGTGAATGTGAAGGGCACGAAAACCGAGCCGCTGCCGCGCCCGGGCAAGTTCGTGAAGACGCACCCCAGCGCCCGTGGCGACTTCCTGGAGGTGCTGCTGGACGGCTCGACGCAAAGCCAGCGCTTCCGCCCTTCGCTGGTGTCGGCAGCCTAATTTCAGCCCGGCCAGTCGCCCTGGCCCGTTTCGCCGGCGTAACCGGCGGCCAACAAGAGAGGCGTTTGCACTATGCAAGCGGGGCCGAGCCGAAAGCAAATCCCGCCGTCTGACCAAACGCCTTCCTTGTTGGCGGCCCAACAGCCGCAGGAATCACACGCCCGACGGATTTTGCCGGGTCGTCAGCAACCCATTAACAAGAGGAGCAGGACATGAGCTACATGATCACCATCCGCACCGGCCCGCGCGCTGAGGATGTCGCGCACTTCGCGGCCATCGGCAACTTGGCCGCGCTGATCGATGCCGCGTACGACGGCGGCGCCCTGGGCGTGACTGCGATGGTGCGTCCATGATCGCCCTCCTCCACCGCCTGCTGGCCGCCCACCGCCACTACCAGGCGCAGCACCAGCACCGCATGAACAAGATGCGCCTGGCCGGCGTGCGCCGTGAGCTGGCCGGGCTGGAAGAAATGCGCAAGGAACTGATCACCGCGCAGATCGAAGCGCTGATCGACCTGGACGCATCCGCTGCGCGCGTGAAGCAGCTGGGCCGCGCCCACCGGGAGGCGCAGTGGACGTCGTAAGCCAAGCCGTGATGGATGTAGCCAGCCAGGCCCTGCGCAACTGGCATGCCGGCCACGCCATCGTCTACGCCGTCCGCCTGGCGCTGTTGAAGGCAGAAATCATAAAACTCACAAGGAAAAAGTCATGAACGCAGTTATTGAAATGCCGCGCCAGGAGAGCGCCGGGCTAGTTGCAGCCGAAGTGCACCGCTACTCGCTGGCCGAAATCCGCGAACGCGTCAACCTGGTCCAGGAGGTGATGCGCGGGATCATGAAGCTCAACACCCACTACGGGACGATCCCCGGCACGCCGAAGCCGACTCTGTACAAGCCAGGCGCAGAAGTGCTGTGCGTCACCTTCCGCATCGCCCCGATCTATCGCATCCTCGATCTCAGCACCGACTTGGTTGCACGCTTCCGCGTTACTTGCATCGGCCAGCATCAGGTATCGGGCGAAGGCGTCGGTGAATGCTCTTCCGCCGAAGAGAAATATAAGTGGCGCGCTGCCGTATGTGCCGAAGAATTCGATTTGACACCTGAAACGATGCGCCGCCTGAAGTTCGCAAAATACAAAGGCAACGTCGAGAAGAAGGTTCAGGTGCGCACCGAGGCGGCCGATCTGTCAAATACGGTCCTGAAAATGGCATGCAAGCGCGCCATGATCGCCATGACCTTAAACGTCACAGCAGCATCCGACATTTTCACGCAGGACATCGAAGACCTGCCAGAAGAACTGCGCAGCCAGGATATCGGCGATCCAGCAATGTCGGCCCTGGCGCTGGAATGGGTGGCCAAGGCCAACGCTGCACCAACCGCTGATGACCTGGCAGCCGTATGGAAGGCTGGAGTCAAAGCGATCAACGAGGCCAAGGACGCCGTTGCGTCGAGCGCCTTCAAGGCGGCAGTGACGGAACGCGGCACGGCACTCACTGCCGCACAGCCCACGCCCAAGGCAGAGAAACCAGCGCACCAACCGCTCTCCACTGCGGCGGCCGAAATACTTGCTGACATGGAAGTTCTCGCCGACGACGGCGTCGAGATCTTCGCTGCAAGCTGGGCAAGCCTGTCGAAAACCACACAGAACATGCTCGCCGCTCACTACGACGGCCTGATGACGCGCGCTCAGAAAGCAGGAGGGGGAGCATGAGATTCATTACCTGCGCCCAAGGCACGCCGGAATGGCATCAGGCCCGTGCCGGCGTAATTACGGCGTCCTGCTACGCCGACGCGGTATCGGTGCTTTCCCGCACATCCGGCAAACGCAAGGCCGGCGATCCGTCTATCGCATCGGACAAATACGCCGCAGACCTGGCCATCGAGCGCATCAGCGGCAAGCCGTACGGCGCACCGGTCAAAGCCTGGGTGCTGGATCGCGGCCACGAAATGGAGCGCCTGGCGCGCATGGCATACGAGGCGCGCACCGAATCCATGGTGACCGAGGCGGGCCTCGTGCTGACGGACGACGGCTTGTTCGGCTATTCCACGGACGGGTTTGTGGGTAATGAAGGCCTAATCGAGATCAAGGCGCCAATCGACAGCGTGAAGATCGTCGAGATCCTGGAGACAGGCGACCTGACCGAATACATGCACCAAATGCAGGGCGGCATGTGGATCACGGCTCGCAAGTGGTGCGATTTCATCATGTACGTGCCCGACTTGGCCAACGCCGGTAGCGACCTGTACATCAAGCGCGTGATGCGCGACGACAACTTTATTGACGCAATGGTGCTGGACCTGGCCGCTTTCGCGCGCCGCGTATCGGACCGCGAAATTCTTTTCAAACTCAAGGAGGCAGCATGATCACCGAAACCACCCAGGCCACGCCGGCCAGCACCGCCCTCACCTTGCCGCAGCGCGCGGCCGTCGCGCTGGGCGCCGTGGACTACGAGGAAAAAATCAAGGAACAGGTTGCGGCCTCGACCGATATCACCGCCGTCATTGATCCCGCCGGCCGCGAGCAGGCACACCGCATTGGCATGAACCTGCTGAAACTGCGCACAGGCATCAAGGCCGTCGGCGAGGCCGCACGCAAAGACGCGACAGACTTCAGCAAGGCGGTGATTGCCAAGGAAAAAGACCTGATTGCGCTGATCACGCCAGAAGAAAATCGCGTGTTCGAGCTGCGCGACGCCTACGACACCAAGGTTGAGGCCGAAAAGCAAGCTGCGATTGCGAAGGAGCGCGAGCGCATTGCCGCGATCCAAGCTGATATCGCGGCAATCCATGATGCGCCGCTGGAACTGGTGGGCAAGTCCGCTGCCGATATTCAGTCGGCCGCAGCAACTGTGGCTGCCATCGTCGTGGACAAGGCGCGCTTTGCCGAATTCGAGAAGGACGCTGCCAACGTCGTTGCCGAAGTGAGCGCCAAGCTGGCCAGCCTGCACGCCGCAGCATTGGCCAACGAAGAAGAAGCCGCCCGCATTGCCGCCGAGCGCGCCGAACTGGCGCAGCTGCGCGAAGCGGCTGCCGAGGCCCGGCGCATCGCCCAGGTGGAAGCTGAGCGTATCGCTGCCGAACGCCAAGCCGAAGACGACCGCCGCGCGGCGCTGGTCGCCGAGCAGGAAGCCGAGGCGCTGCGCCAACGCGAGGCCCAGGCCGCCGAATTGAAAAAGCAGGCAGACGCCCAAGCAGAGCAGAACCGGCTGGAGCAAGCGGAAATCGCACGTCAGCGCCAGGAACTGCTGGACATGCAAACCGCTGCAGCAGAAGCCGCACGGCTGGCCCAGGTCGACGCCGACCGATTGGCCAATGAAGCTGTGCAAGCCGAGCAAGCCGCACAGCTGGCCGCGGCGCGCGCCGCCGAGCAAGCCGCCCAGGTTGCCGCGCCTGCGCCCTCCGCTGCTATCGGCATCCGCCGCGCGCCCGCCGCCATCGCGCCGGCCGCGAGCCGCCCAGCGCCAGCACCTGACCTGCTCGACGCCGCTGCCGATGACCTCTACCCATCCGACAGCGACATCCTCGATGTGCTGTTCGAACAGTTCGGCCTGACGCCGGCCGAGGCCATCGACCGCCTGGCCAAGTTCGACTTTGCCACCGCGCGCGCCGGCCTGATCGCAGAAGCCGCGTAACACCCCACCCACCACCTGGAGAAATCAATGAACACAGCAGTCGCAGCACCACAAATCACCCTGCAAGCCATCCAATCCTCGCAGATCGCCGCCATCGGCCACTGCCCGGCAACCGAGACCTTGGCCGTGCAGTTCTTCCGCAAGGGCGCGCCGGCGGACGTGTACCACTACGCCAACGTCACGTCCACCGAGTATGCGGCCTTCGCCGGCGCCGAATCCATTGGCAAGCACTTTTACGCGCACATCAAGCCACATGCCGACAAGCACCCGTACACGAACATGGGCACGCCGGCCGTCGAGCTGGCGCCGGTCAAGCTGAGCAAGGAGCTGCTGGCCGGCCTGCTGACGGGCCGCGAATACGGCAGCGAAATGGCCAAGGAAGAAGAGCTGCAGGCCAAGGCCGCCGGCCTGATCGTGATCTTTGGCGCCAGCGACGACCTGGTGGAGTTCCGTGGCTTCGTGGACGACGAGCGCGGCGCGCCGACCATCGCACTGCTCGACGCCAAGGGCTTGCTGCCATTCCGCGAGGATATCCAGCATGACGACGATGCACTCAAGGACTATCTCGCCCGGGCGCCGCAGGTTCGCGCAGTGGATGCCCTGTGGGGCAAGGAAGACGGCTACAGCTGGACTTACCGCACCGACGTTCCGCACGCCACCTTTGAAATCGTGGAAGACGGCGAGCCGTACTGCCGCGGCATCGTGATCGACGTGGCTGACCTGGGCGGTGCAGCATGACCACCCGCGCCGAACGCCAGGCACAGGCTACCGCAAAGCTCCAGGCCGCATGCGATAAGTTCAACGCCGCGCACCAGGTCGGCGCCGCCGTCAGCGTCGAGCTGGACAGTGGCGAGGTCCGCAAGACGGTCACCGTCAGCGAGGCGCAGGTGCTCAGCGGCCACAGCGCGGTGATCTGGCTCAAAGGTATCAGCGGCTGCTACCTGCTGGAGCGCGTGACGGCTTTGAAGGCGGCAAAAGCATGAGCGCCGCCTGTTCCGAAGAACGTTTCCTGCGCGACGTAGCCAAGCACGAAATGACCGTGATCCGCGATGACGGCGTGCACCGCCACATCCGGTTCAAGCAGCCGGACAGCAGCAACATGTTCTTCGATCTGGTCACCTGGCCGGGCTTCCTGTGTTACAGCGGCGACATGGGCACCTACGTTTTCCAGCGCACGCAAGACATGTTCAGCTTCTTCCGCAAGAACGGACGCCTGGACGGCATCGATCACCGTTACTGGGCCGAGAAGATTGAGGCTGCCGACCGTACGGGAGTTGAAAAGCACAGTCACGATGAGTTCACGCGCCAGATAAATGACTGGGTGGACCAGCAAGCAGAAGGCGACAAGCCGGGCGACGACGAGCCTGAGCAGCTTGTGCTGTGGGCTGAAGCCTATGCCGAGCTGCGCGCCGAGGTCGAGTCGGAGGTGCTGAGCGCGGACAGCAACGAGGTGCGATGCTTCGACGCCGCGAACGACTTCCAGCACGCCGGCGATGCGTGGCAGGCATTCCATGGCCCGGATGCAAAGTTCGAGTTCACCGACTTTTGGGAGGTCGATACGAAAGAATACTCGCCCCGCTTCCTCTGGTGCTGCTACGCGTTGGCCTGGGGCATAGAGCAATACGACGCGGCCCAGCGGCTGGCGGCCGAGGCGGTGCCAGCATGATGGCGCGCCGCGCCGCAGGAGCACCGCCATGACGAAACAGACCTACTTCCTCGTACACGACGAGGCAAGGCGCCGGGCGGTCGAATTTGCCAAGACCGCGCCGCCCGGCTGGATGGTGGTGTTTTCCGAGCCGAAGAAAAAGCGGGCCCAGGAAGAA
>RCMZ01000963.1_pt1 | contig 10440 bp, 9 predicted proteins | sample 2041141 | NCBI WGS metagenome assembly RCMZ01 (sample SAMN09708263, study PRJNA481090) | Wastewater metagenome, whole genome shotgun sequencing project. | biome: sewage; isolation source: Davis station wastewater (DW) | place: Antarctica: Davis Station | collected 2010-03-01
AGCAGCGGCTAGAGTCTTGGCCCGTCCAGGCCGAGAGGCCCAGACCTGAGGACCGACATATTTGATCAGCGGCACACCCGGCAGAGCCTCACGCAGCGCCTGCGCCACGCGGATTGTGAAACCCCAACTGTCGATCAGGACGACGGCGTCGGGCTTTTCCTGCACCGCCAGAACGACCGTATCCGCTACCCGGGCCTTGACCCGCTTGTAGGCCCGCAGCCCCTCCAGCCAGCCGAGAATGGACAGTTCAGCGATGTCGAACGGGCTGTGAATGCCCAGAGCCGCCATCTTGGGCCCGCCGATACCGACGAAAGCCACATCCTTGCCCAGCCGCGTCGTCAGAGCCTGGGCCAGACCCGCGCCCAGGGCGTCACCCGAGGCCTCGGCGGCGACCAGCATGATCTTCAACGGCTTGCTCATGCGCTCGCCTCAGGTTTCATTTCGGCGCGTCTCTCGCCCCAGACGAACAAGCCCAGTCGATCCGCCGTGGCGATGATCGCAGGCTGGTCGATCAGGATCAGATGATTGGCCACGCCGCCCACCCCAGCCAGACCGGCCGCCGCCGCCAGTTCCAGCGTCGTCGTGCCGATCACCGGCATATCGACTCGCAGGTCCTGGATCGGCTTGGGCGCCTTGCCCAAGGCGCCCTTGAGCGCAGTTTTTGAGCCGCGCAGATCAGCAGGCAGGCCCGCCACCCGCATCAACATGGCGTCGGTGCCTTCCTGGGCCTCGACCGCCAGCACCAGACCGTCACAAACGACAGCTCCCTGCCCTATATCGAGTTCGCCTGCCTTTTCAGCGACATGTAGCGCCTTCTTCAGGTCAGCCAACTGCTCCGGCGTCGGCGTCACGGCGCCCAGAGCGCCCGCGCTCAACATCTCGCCGCCCAGAATATCATCGGCGCCTTCGATGGCGTAACCCTCGGCTTCGAACACCGACAGGATCTTGCGCAGCAGGGCGTCATCGCCCTTGGTCGCCGCGGCGATAATCCCGGGCAACAGAGTCGCGCCCTTGAAGTCAGGCTTCAGCGCCTTGAAGTCGGGCCGACTGACCGTGCCTGCAAAACGGACCGCGCCGCAGCCCGCGTTCTTCAGCGCCGTCAGGACCTTGCCGATCTCGGCCATGCCCAATTCCAGCCCGGGATAGCGAGCCAGATGGCCATCGGCAAAACTGGTTAGACGCACCACGAACACCGGACGCCCCTCGGCCTCGCAGCGCGCGGCAATGGCCAGCGGCAGGGCGCCACCGCCCGCGATCAAACCCAGTTTCGGCGCGCTCACGACCTCACGCGCCGGGCAGGCACAGAGGCCGCTTTCCGTCTTCGCGGATGAAGGCGACGATCTCCATGATCTCCGGAAGATCGGCGTATTCGGTCTCTACCGCGTCCAACCGGTCAGCGAAGACGCCAGAGCCTTCGAACAGGTCACGGAAGGCCGCCAGCAGGCGCCTCACAGCGTCCTTGCCATAGCCTTTGCGCTTGAGGCCGATCAGATTGAGCCCGTGCAACTGCGCGTGATTGCCCCAGGCCGAGCCATAGGGAATGACATCGCGCGTCACCGCCGCCAGACCGCCGACGATGGCGCTCTGCCCCACACGCCCGTTCTGGTGAACGGCGCAAAGCCCGCCCAGAAACACCTTGTCGCCAATCCGCGCGTGACCGCCCAGGGTGGCGTTATTGGCCATCACCACATTGTCGCCCACCACGGCGTCATGGCCGACATGGGCGCCGGTCATGAACAGACCATTGGAGCCGACCCGGGTGACCCCCGCCCCCTGAGGCGTGCCCCGGTTGAAGCTGCAGTGTTCGCGAATGCTGTTGTCGGCCCCAATCTCCAGCCGCACCGGCTCTCCCTTGTAGCCATTGTGCTGCGGATCGCCGCCAATGACCGCAAACGGATGCACGACCGTTCGCGCGCCGATGGTGGTGTCCTGCTGGATCACGACATGGCTGATCAGATGCACGCCCTCGGCCAGACGAACGCCCGGCCCGACCGTGCACCACGGACCGATCATGACGTCGTCCGCCAGCTCCGCGCTGGCGTCGACAATGGCCGTGGGGTGGATCAAGCTCATAGGCGCAGTCTCAGAGATCGGGTCAGGTAACGGGCTGGTCGACCGTCACCACCATGGCGGCAAAATCGGCTTCCGCAGCCAGTTTTCCGTCGATGAAGGTCTCGCCGCGGAACTTGAAGATGTCGCCGCGCTGTTTCGTCACCACGACCTGCATGCGCAACTGATCGCCCGGACGGGCCGGTTTGCGGAAGCGCACGCCGTCAATCGACATGAACATGATGACCTTGCCCTCGACGGCGACGTCCAGCGTCTTGGACATCAGCAGGGCGCCGGTCTGGGCCATGGATTCGACGATCAGAACGCCCGGCATGACCGGATCGATCGGGAAATGGCCCGGAAAGAACGGCTCGTTGTGGGTGACGTTCTTGATGCCCGTGATCGAGGTGTTGGGCACAAAATCCTCGGCCTTGTCGACCAGCAGGAAGGGATAGCGGTGCGGCAGTCTGCGCATCACCTCGGCATAATCGATCGATATCCCCGGCGTATTTTCACCAGCGAGATTTGCGTTTTCGCTCATGCTTGCGTCTCCCCTGCGCCCTTCTTTCTAGAGGCCTGTTTGGACACCCAGATGGTTTCACGCAAGAATTGTCGAATAGGTTTCGCGGGATAACCCGACCATGTCTCTCCCGGCGGCACATCCGCCAGGATCCCGGCGCCCGCAGCAATCCGCGAGCCTTCACCCAGCGTAATGTGATCACCCACGCCGGTCTGTCCGCCAAACATCACATTGTCGCCGACCGTGACGGAGCCAGAAATGCCGCTGTGAGCGGCCATCAGCACATTGCGCCCCACGACGCAGTTGTGACCGATCATGCACAGATTATCGATCTTGGTGTTTTCACCGATGATCGTGTCGTCATAGGCGCCACGGTCGATACAGGTGTTGGCGCCAATGGTGACGCCATCCTGAATAATCACCCGGCCCAATTGCGGCACATCGACAGGCCCGACCGACGACCCCGCCGCACCAAAACCCGCCTCACCGATCCGCGCCCCGGCATAGAGTTTCACACGATCACCGATCAGGGCGAAGCCGAGCGTCACATTGGAGCCGATGACACAGTCGCGTCCAATCTGAACGCCGGGCGCGACAACCGTATTGGCGCCGACCCGCGTGCCGCGACCAATGCGAACCCCACGTCCCAGAACCACACCGGGCTCCAGCACGACGCTGTCGTCCTCACAGGCCTCAGCCCTCGCCTCCGCCTCATCCAGGGTGCGGGCGCGATGCAGCAGGGCCGAGGCGCGCGCCCATGCGGCTTGCGGTTCGCGCGATTGCAGCACAGCCGCACCGGCGGGCGCCGCCTCAACCGCCGAGGCGGGCACGATCACGCATCCGGCTTGGGTCACAGCCAGAGCAGCGGCAAACTTTCGGTCAGCCAGAAACGCAATCGCGCCTCCGCCCGCAGAGGACAGAGGCGCGACCGAAGCTATGGTCCGCTCGCCGCCCCGCACCACATCCGCACCGATTTTCTCGGCCAGAGCAGCGACAGTCAGAGGGGCGAGCGTCTCAAAGAAGCGAGTATCGGGCATCAAGAACGCCCGCGTCCGCCTTAGCGAGCCTGCGGCTGCTGAACCGGAACCGGCATGCGGTTGAAGGTCAGCGTCGGGAGGGCGGCGTTCACGCGCTGGATCACAACATCGGTGACATCCATTGCGGGGTTCATGATGAAGACGCTTTCGCGATCAATCAGGATGCCGCAGCCCTTTTCCTGATAAACGGCCACCAGAACCGGCTCAACCGCCGCCGAGATCTGACGGCGTTGTTCGCTGAGCGTATAGCGCAGCTCTTCTTGACGCGTTTGCTCCAGAGCCTGGGCTTCCTGGATGCGCTGTTGCAGAGCCTGACGACGCTGATTCATCTGATCGGCAGGAATGGTGGCCTGCCCGGCTTGCAGAGCCTGAGCCTCGGTCTGGATCGCGGTGGCGTAAGGAGTCAATTCACCTTCGACTTCCTTGGCCAAGGCTTCCACACGCGTTTGCACAGCCACGCCAGCGGTCGATTGGGCCAGCAGACGCTGGTTGAAATAGACGCAGACGCCCGGGATCACGGGACCAGGGTTGGCGGGGCCAGCGGTCTGGGCCGAGGCGGCGGTGGCGACAAGCGAAGCAAGCGCAACAGCGCCGATAGCGAGAAGTTTCATGACTGGCCTTTGAGCGGTTCGTTTCGAACCGAGGGTTGACTGACGAATGTTGACTAGAACTGGGTCGATGTCGAGAAGCGGAAGGATTCCGTCTTGTCGTAATCTTCCTTGGAAAGCACCTTGGACAGGTCGAAGCGGATCGGCCCCATCGGCGACTTCCAGTGAATGCTGACGCCCGCAGAAGCGCGCAGCGACATATCATCAACGATGTTCTTATCCTTCACCCCGGTTGAGGTGATCGTATAGCGGTTGTCCAGAACCCCCAAGGTCCCGACATCGGCGAACAACGAGGTGCGAATGCCGTACTGGTCAGGCAGGAAGGTCGGAACGGTCAATTCAACGCTGCCGACCACATAGAAGTTGCCGCCCAGGGCGTCATTGGTCGTCAGGTCGCGCGGCCCCATGCCGGCGGTTTCAAAGCCGCGGAAGCTGTTGCCGCCCTTGAAGAAGCGGTCGTTGATGCGAACTGCGTCGCCGCTCCAGCCCGAGACATAGCCGGTCGAACCTTGCAGGGAGACGATCCAGCTCGGCGTGATGCCGTAATAGACAGCCGCGTCGATCTCCGTCTTGACGTAGTTGACGTCACCGCCCAGGCCCGCGAGGTCCTGACGCAAGGACATCGTCCAGCCGCGCGTGGCGCGAACCGGGTCATTCCGACGGTCCACCAACAGGGTATAGCCCGCCGAAGAGTTCAGCGACGCCCCGACCTGTTCGCACAGCGCGCGCGACCCAGAGCCTGCGACCGAACAATAGCCCGTTGGCACGATGATCTCATCGTCCTTGAGGAAGTAGCGCGTGCTCAACCGCGTATAGCCGTTGATCGGGAAGGATAGACGCAAGCCAGCGCCGGTCGAGCGGTAGTCGAACGAGGACTCGCTCTGGAAGTCATAGCGCGAGTGGAACAGGTCAAAACCGGCGCCCAGGTCACGGCCCAGGAATTTCGGCTCGGTGAAGCGGAAGTCGATCTGCTGACGGTACGAACCCCATTCCGCGCGCGCCACGACGTTCTGGCCGCGGCCGCGGAAGTTGCGCTGGGTGACGCCCAAGTTCAGCACGAAGGAATCGACCGAGCTGAAGCCCGCGCCCACCGAAAGTTCGCCGGTCGGTTGTTCCTGAACTGTGACATTGACCACGGTGCGGTCAGGAGCCGAGCCGCGCGTTTCTTCGATCTTGACGTCCTTGAAGAAGCCAAGCGCGCGAAGATTGTTGCGCGAGCGTTCGATCAGAGAGCGGTTGAAAGCGTCGCCTTCGGTCACCATCAGTTCACGACGGATGACAGGATCGATCGTCGCCGTGTTGCCGACGATATTGATGCGGTCGATATAGACACGCTGACCTTCGCGGACGTTGAAAGTCACGTCGATCAGCCCCGTTTCCGGATTAGCCTTGTAGTTGGGACGGATGTCGACAAAGGCGTAGCCCGCCGAACCCGCAGCGAACGTCAGCGTGTCAACAGCGCGTTCAATCTTGTCGCTTTCGTACAGATCACCAGAGCGGATCGGCAGCAGCAGCTTGAGGAAGTCAGCGTTCAGACGCGCATTTTGAGTGACGACGTTGATCTCGCCGAAATTGTACTTCTTGCCCTCATCGACCGTCAGGGTCATGCCGAAGGCGGCGTTGTTCGGCGCCAGTTCGGCAACCGCCGAGATGATGCGGAAATCGTAATAGCCGCGGTTGGTGTAGAATTTCCGCAGTTGCTCGCGGTCGTAATCCAGCCGGTTCGGATCGTAGTTGTCGTTGGAGCTGAACAGACGCCACCAGGCAGACTGTTTCGTCACCATGACTTCGCGCAGATCATTGTCCGAATAGGCATGGTTGCCCAGGAAGGTGATGGCCTGAACGCCGGTCTCGGGGCCTTCATCGATCTCGAACACCACGTCGACGCGGTTCTGCTCCAGTTGGACCAGTTTCGGCGTCACGGTCGCGGAGATGCGGCCCGACAGGCGGTACAGTTCGATGATCTTGCCGACATCTTCCTGCACCTTGGCGCGGGTGTAGATGCCGCGCGGGCTGATGGTGACTTCCTTGGTCAGCTTGTCCTTGCTGAGCGCCTTGTTCCCCTCGAACACCACCTGGTTGATGATGGGGTTCTCAACGATGCGGACGACCAGATCGCCATTGGGCTGCAGTCCGATCTGAACATCGGCGAACAGTTGCGTGCGGGTCAGGGTGCGGATGGCGACGTCCAGCAGGGCTGGATCAAGCGTGTCGCCCGGCTGGATCGGCAGATAGGACAGAACCGTCGTCTGGTCGATGCGCTGGTTGCCCTGGACGATGATGCGGTTGACCACGCCCGTCTCAGCCTGAGCGGCGGCGGCCTGAACGACCGGAGCCGGGGCGGCCGGGGTTGGCGCCGCAGCAGCCGGAGCCGCGCCCGCAGGAGCGGTCTGGGCCTGGGCCGTGCCGCCAAGGCCAGCGGCCATGGTCAGAGCCATCAGGCTGCACAGGGCTCCCCCAGGCGCTCGCAAGCGGCCGGACAGGGAAGCAGAAACGCGCGAGTCAGTCATCATCATACGGGAAACCATCGGGGGCTGGCGTCGGCTCACGAGACGAGCCCGCCGAGGAATTTGAACACGTTCAGCTTCTGCAGGTCGTTCCAAGTCGCGAACAACATCAAACAGGCCAGCAAAGCAAGACCGACCCTATAGCCTGCCTCTTGAACCTTGGCTCCTACGGGTTTCTTCGCCACAGCCTCATAGGCGTAGAAAACCAGGTGACCGCCGTCCAGAACGGGAATGGGCATCAGATTGATGAAGCCGATTCCGATCGAAAGTATGGCGGCAAAACTTGTCAGGGTCAGCAAAAGGTTGACGACAATGGCCATCGGCGCCGGATTTGCCGCCACCGCCGCATTGGTCAGAGCGCCCGAAGCCTTGGCGATTCCCAGAGGACCGCTCAGTTGGTCACCCGATTCACGGCCCGAAAAAATACGGCCGATATAGCTCAAGGTCGCGCCGACAATGTCGCCGGTCTGGCGCACGCCCTCGCCCACAGCCTCGACGGGATTATAGCGCACATGGCGAACCGGGGTGCGGGCCAAGCCCAGACCGATGCGTCCGACGGTCACGCGGCCGGCAATCGGATCATTTTCTGTGCGGCGCTCAGGAACGGCGATCAGCACCTGTTCAACGCCGCTGCGCTCAACCGTGAAGCGCACGGCGTCGCCGCTGCTCATCGTCGCTTTGCGGATCACCTCGCCGACATCACGCACCGGACGGCCGTCGATCTTGGTGATCAGGTCGCCGGGATGAAAGCCTGCTGACGCTGCGGGAGACCCCGCATCCACCGTCGCCACCTGGGCCGGACGCTGCTCGACCCCGACCAGCGAGAACAACAGGGTGAAGATAAAGATCGCCAGAACGAAATTGGCGAAGGGTCCGCCAGCGACGATCAGCATCCGCTGCCACACCGGCTTGAAATGGAAATAGTCGCGCTCGGCGCCCGCGCCGTGCTGGCTGCGGATATCTTCCTTCAGTGCATCCAGACCGCGTTTGTCCGGCACGCTGGAGGCGTCCAGATCGCCGGAAAACTTTACATAGCCGCCCAGAGGCATCCACCCCAACCGCCATTCGATGCCGTGGCGGTCGGTGCGGCTGAACAGGGCGCGGCCAAAACCGATGGCGAAACGATCCACTTTCACGCCAAAGCCGCGTGCGATCAGGAAATGGCCAAGCTCGTGAATGGTGACGACGACCGTCAGCACCAGCAGGAACGGCACAATATAGATCAGGATCTGACCCAAGGAATTCAGCATGCCGCTCATCGTCTCCGTTCGGCGTCAGGCCGCAATGGCCAGGCCCGCGACGATGGTTTCCGCGATCCGCCGCGCCTGCGCATCAACCTCAAGGGCCGTGTCGCAGGCATCGTCTGATCCGGAAAACACCCCCGTAACCGTCGCGCGTTCAAGGGTTTCGGCGACGACTGCGGCAATATTGAGAAAGCCCAGACGGCGGTCAAGGAAGGCATAGGCCGCAACCTCGTTCGCGGCGTTGAAGACGGTAGGCGCTGCGCCCCCGGCCATCAGGGCTTCGCGGGCCAGTTTCAGGGCCGGAAACCGCTCCACATCAGGCGCTTCAAAAGTCAGTCGCCCCATGGCGGCCAGGTCCAGCGCCGGCGCCGGCCAGGCCAGCCGGTCAGGCCACGCAAGGGCGCAGGCGATCGGCGTCTTCATGTCCGGCGGCCCCATCTGGGCCAGGGTCGAACCGTCAATATATTCGACCATGCTGTGAATGATCGATTCGGGATGCACCACGACATCGATCCGTTCAGACGGCATATCAAACAGATAGGCGGCCTCAATGGTCTCCAGACCCTTGTTGGCCAGGGTCGCACTATCCACCGAAATCTTCGCGCCCATGCTCCAGCGCGGGTGCGCCACGGCCTGTTCGGGCGTCATTCGCGCCATATCGGCCAGAGACGTGCGCCGGAACGGGCCGCCCGAGGCCGTCAGGACCAGTTTCCTGACCCGCTCAGGCGCATCGGCTGGAAACACCTGAAAAATGGCCGAGTGTTCGGAATCGACCGGGATCAAACGCCCGCCATGGGCCTTGATGCGTTCAATCAGACGCGGACCGCAGCAGACCAGACTTTCCTTGTTGGCCAGAGCCAGGGTCGCCCCCGTCCCCGCCGCCGCCCAGGTCGAGCGCAGCCCCGCCGCCCCAACGATAGAGGCCATGACGATGTCGGTGGGCCGCGTCGCCGCCTCGATAATGGCGGCATCGCCCGCCGCCGTCTCGATGCCGGTCCCGGCCAGAGCCTCACGCAAGGCGCCCAACTGGGTTTCATCGGCGATGATGGCGATCTTCGCCTTCCAGCGCCGCGCCTGTTCGGCCAGTCTGGCGACATTGGCGCCGCCGGTCAGGGCCTCGACCTCGAATGCGCCCGTCCCCGCCGTCTCGGCCTGATCCATCAGATCAAGCGTCGAACACCCGACCGAGCCCGTCGAGCCCAGCACACTAATGCGGCGACGGATCAAAACGCACCTTCCAGCGCCAGAACGACCAGACGCCCGGCTGCGACCACGACCACGGCGAACATCAATCCGTCCACCCGGTCCAGCAGGCCGCCGTGACCGGGGATCAGTTTGCCTGCATCCTTGACGCCATAACGCCGCTTCAGCGCCGATTCCCACAGATCACCGCCCATGGTCGCCGCCGCCGTCATCAGGCCCAGAGCCCCGCCCCAGAAGATGTTCAGCCGACCCATGTCGAGCCAGCCCGCCATGATGGCGCCCGCCAGCATCCCCGCGACCAGACCGCCGACAAAACCCGACCATGTCTTGTTGGGCGAGAACCGCGGCCACAGCTTGGGTCCGCCGACCAGGCTGCCGACAAGATAGGCCATCATGTCCGCCGCCCAGGTGACGGCGAACACCAGCACCGTCCAGTGCAGCCCGACCTTGGAATCCACATCCCGCAGCCAGATCAGCAGCACAACCGGCCAGCCGAGGTAGAGCACGCCATAGGACGCATCCAACGCCCGCTGTCCGCGACTGCGCGCGAACAATCCCGCCGCCGCCGCCGCAAACACCAGCAGCACCAGGGCCAGCGACAACTGCTGCACATAGGCCGAGACAACCGCGATCACGAGGCCGAAGGCGACCGCCGCCGCCATGACGCGCCACGCCTTGGGCGCGCTCATCATCGCCCATTCGACCGCCAGCAGGCCGCAGGCGATCAGCACCAGAGCCAGGAACCAGACCCCGCCCGCCCATGTCGCCAGAACGGCCGCAGGCGCCAGCACGACCGCCGAGGCCGCTCGAATACCGATGTCTCCGATCTTGAGCGCCATCAGCCAGCCACCGCCGCTTCAGCTTTCAACGCCCCGGACTCGACCGCCCCGAAACGGCGGTCGCGATTGTGATATTGTTTGACGGCATCAGCCAGTGCGGCGGGCCCATAGTCGGGCCACAGCACATTCTGGAACACCAGTTCGGCATAGGCGGCCTCCCACAACAGGAAGTTCGACAGCCGCTGCTCGCCCGAGGTTCGCACGATCAGATCCAGCGGCGGTGATCCCGCCGTGGACAGGCCCGCGCCCAGCGCATCCTCATCCAGAGGCCCACTCGCTTCTCCGGCCAGCACCCGATCCACATGACGCTGGGCCGCATCGACCAGATCGGCGCGGCCGCCATAGTTGAAGGCCACCTGCAGCAGGAAACGGCTGTTGTGCGCCGTCTGGGCCTCGGCTTTTTCGATGATGGCCGCGATATCGGACGGCAGAC
>RCMZ01000964.1_pt1 | contig 10436 bp, 8 predicted proteins | sample 2041141 | NCBI WGS metagenome assembly RCMZ01 (sample SAMN09708263, study PRJNA481090) | Wastewater metagenome, whole genome shotgun sequencing project. | biome: sewage; isolation source: Davis station wastewater (DW) | place: Antarctica: Davis Station | collected 2010-03-01
GAGGCGGAAAGCATCCACATCATCCGCGAGGTCGCCGCCGAGTTTGATAATCCGGTGATGCTCTATTCCATCGGTAAAGATTCCGCCGTGATGCTGCACCTGGCACGCAAGGCGTTCTTCCCTGGCAAACTGCCGTTCCCGGTGATGCATGTCGACACTCGCTGGAAGTTCCAGGAGATGTATTCGTTCCGCGAGAAAATGGTTAAAGAGTACGGCCTCGAGCTGATTACCCACACCAACCCAGACGGTGTGGCGCAGGACATGAACCCTTTCACCTACGGCAGTGCCAAGCACACCGACGTGATGAAGACTGAAGGTCTTAAGCAGGCCCTGGATAAGTACGGCTTTGACGCCGCATTCGGTGGCGCGCGCCGCGACGAAGAAAAGTCGCGTGCGAAAGAGCGCGTGTACTCGTTCCGTGACAGCAAGCACCGCTGGGACCCGAAGAATCAGCGCCCTGAGTTGTGGAACGTGTACAACGGCAAGGTCAACAAGGGCGAGTCGATCCGCGTATTCCCGCTGTCGAACTGGACCGAGTTGGACATCTGGCAGTACATCTATCTGGAAGGCATCCCGATCGTGCCGCTGTATTTTGCCGCCGAGCGTGAAGTGATCGAGAAGAACGGCACGCTGATAATGATCGACGACGAGCGCATCCTTGAGCACCTAACCGATGAGGAAAAAGCCCGCATCGTCACAAAGAAGGTGCGCTTCCGCACGCTCGGCTGCTACCCGCTGACGGGCGCGGTCGAGTCCGATGCCACCTCGCTCACCGATATCATCCAGGAAATGCTGCTGGCGCGGACCTCCGAACGCCAAGGTCGGGTCATCGATCACGACGGTGCGGGTTCCATGGAAGAGAAGAAACGTCAGGGGTATTTCTAATATGTCGCATCAAGACGATCTGATCAGCGAAGACATTCAGGCTTATCTGGCGCAGCACGAGCGCAAGGAGCTGCTGCGCTTCCTCACCTGTGGCAACGTCGACGACGGCAAGAGCACCCTGATTGGGCGCCTGCTGCACGACTCGAAGATGATCTACGAAGACCATCTGGAAGCCATCACCCGCGACTCGAAGAAAGTCGGCACCACCGGTGACGACATTGACTTGGCGCTACTGGTCGATGGCCTGCAGGCTGAGCGCGAGCAAGGCATCACGATTGACGTGGCGTACCGTTACTTCAGTACCGCCAAGCGTAAATTCATCATCGCCGACACCCCGGGCCACGAGCAGTACACCCGCAACATGGCCACTGGCGCGTCGACCTGCGATCTGGCGATCATTCTGATCGACGCCCGTTACGGCGTGCAGACGCAAACCAAGCGCCACAGCTTTATCGCCTCGTTGCTGGGTATCAAGCACATCGTCGTGGCCATCAACAAGATGGACTTGAAAGGCTTCGACGAGGGTGTGTTTGAGCAGATCAAGAGCGATTACTTGGCGTTCGCCGAAGGCATCGCACTGAAGCCAAGCTCCTTACACTTCGTGCCGATGTCGGCGCTGAAGGGCGACAACGTGGTGAACAAGAGCGAGCAGTCGCCTTGGTACACCGGCAAGTCGTTGATGGAAATTCTGGAAACCGTGGAAGTGGCCGGTGATCGTAACTTCACCGACATGCGCTTCCCGGTGCAGTACGTTAACCGCCCGAACCTAAATTTCCGTGGCTTTGCCGGTACGCTGGCCAGCGGCATCGTGCACAAGGGTGACGAAGTCATCGTGTTGCCGTCGGGTAAGGGCAGCAAGATCAAATCCATCGTCACCTTCGATGGTGAGTTGGAGCAGGCAGGCCCCGGCCAAGCGATCACCCTGACGCTGGAAGACGAAATCGACGTGTCGCGTGGCGACCTGTTGGTGCATGCCGACAATCAGCCGTTAGTGACTGATAGCTTCGACGCCATGCTGGTGTGGATGGCTGAAGAGCCGATGCTGCCGGGCAAGAAGTACGACTTCAAACGTGCCACCAGCTATGTGCCAGGCTCGTTTGTCAGCATCGCCCATCGTGTTGATGTGAACACCTTGGAAGAAGGTCCGGCCAGCGCCCTGCAGCTGAACGAGATCGGCAAGGTTAAGGTTGCTTTGGATGCGCCGATTGCCCTCGACGGCTATGCCAATAACCGCACCACCGGCGCCTTTATTATTGTCGATCGGCTCACCAACGGCACTGTCGGCGCCGGCATGATCATCGCCGCGCCAGTTGGCGGCCAAGGTAGTGGTCACCACGGTCAATTGGCTCATGTGTCGACCGAGGAGCGTGCTGCGCGCTTTGGTCAGCAGCCGGCGACTGTGCTGTTCAGCGGCCTGTCTGGCGCCGGTAAGAGCACCTTGGCCTACGCCGTGGAGCGCAAGTTGTTCGACATGGGCCGTGCGGTTTATGTGCTGGACGGCCAGAACCTGCGCCATGACCTGAACAAGGGCTTGGCCCAGGACCGCGCCGGCCGCAGTGAGAACTGGCGGCGTGCCGCTCAGGTGGCTAAGCAGTTCAACGAAGCCGGTATGCTGAGCTTGGCGGCCTTTGTTGCGCCAGATGCTGAGGGCCGCGAGCAGGCCAAGGCCATCATCGGTGCTGAGCGCTTGCTCACCATCTATGTGCAGGCTTCGCCACAAGCGTGCCGTGAGCGTGATCCGCAGGGTCTGTACGCGGCCGCTGGGGATAACATCCCGGGTGAGTCCTTTGCCTATGACATCCCGCTGGATGCCGACTTGGTTGTCGATACCCAGTCTTCCTCGGTAGAAGAGGGTGTTAAGGCGGTGCTGGAGCTGCTGCGCAGCCGTGATGTGATCTAAGCATGCGCAAATAAAAAAACCGCCGAGAGGCGGTTTTTTTATGTCTGCAATGTACTCAATCGCGGCCGGTTACTTTTTCAGACCGAAGCTCTCATCCAGCGTGCCCGTCTGATCGACGGACTTTGGCGCGTAATCCTTCGGCGTTTCAGTGCTGGCTGGCGGCGTCAGGCGCTCACGCGGCGCGCTGTCGTCACTGTGCAGGGCGGCGAGCAGGCGCTGACGAGTGACTTCGTCCAGTGCTAGGCGGTCAGCACCTTCAGAAATGTGCTCCTGCACGTCTTGATAGCTTTGGGTTAGGCGCTTAACCAAGCTGGCCGTGGTGTTGAAGTGGGTGACCACATCGCTTTGGTAATTGTTGAAGCGTTCCTGCAGGTCATCCAGCTGGCGTTGTGTGCGGCTGGGTGCTGCGTTGGGCAGCAAGCGGGCGATCAGAAAACCAATGGCAATGCCGGTCAGCAGTGCGAGAGCTGGCAATAACCAGGCGGTGAGTGACTGTTCCACGAATCCTTCCTCTATAAGCGGCTTTGCTTTACGTTAACGGCTCGAACCTGCGCTGTATAGCGCGATGCAATGCCAAATGTGTGCATGCTGTATGCGTGTCTAATGCACGCTAGGCGCATAGCTCATGCATCAAGCGTGCATGGCGCAGGCTGTTTGCTAGACGAGTCGACCCTCTACGAGGTCACGGAGTTCCCTGTTGTCTACCCGTGAAATTCCCCTGATGTTGGATGGCCCTTGCGGCCCGCTAGAAGCTTTGTACCTTGATATCCCTGCCGCTCGTGGCCTGGCGCTGCTCTGTCACCCTAATCCGGTGCAGGGCGGCAGCATGCTGAATAAGGTGGTTTCTACTTTGCAGCGTACCGCGCGTGACGCTGGCTACAGCACGCTGCGTTTCAATTACCGGGGTGTTGGGCAAAGTGCTGGTAGCCACGACATGGCCGGTGGCGAAGTCGATGACGCTGAGGCCGTTGCCCTGTGGTTGCGCGCTCAGCAGCCGCAATTGCCATTGAGTTTGCTGGGTTTTTCCTACGGCGGCTTTGTGGCTGCGGCGCTGGCCGGGCGCCTAGAGGCGCAAGGTCAGGAGGTTGAGCGTTTGATTATGGTGGCTCCGGCCGTGCAACGTCTGCAGGCGCCAGAGCGCTTGCCCGAGCGTGCGGCGTTGACGGTCATCCAGCCCGAGCAGGACGAAGTGATCGACCCTGCCGTGGTGTTTGCTTGGTCGCAGGCATTGCCGCGTGCCCATGAGCTGCTGAAAGTGGCAGAATGCGGGCACTTTTTTCACGGCAAGCTGACCGACCTGAAAGACTTGCTAGCACCTCGTCTGGCTTGATCGATAGCAGCCTTGGGCCCAACGGATAAGCGATAGACCATGACCACACGTATTCTTACCGGCATCACCACCACTGGCACGCCGCACTTGGGCAACTACGCCGGTGCCATTCGTCCAGCCATTGTGGCCAGCCGCGCGGCGGATGCCGATTCGTTTTATTTCCTGGCGGACTACCATGCGCTGATCAAGTGCGATGACCCGCAGCGCATCCAGCGCTCACGCCTGGAAATTGCCGCCACTTGGCTGGCCTGTGGTCTGGACGTGGACAAAGCGACCTTCTATCGCCAGTCAGATATTCCGGAAATTCCGGAGCTGACCTGGTTGCTGACATGCGTCGCCGGTAAGGGCTTGCTCAACCGTGCGCATGCCTACAAAGCCTCGGTGGATAAGAACGTTGAACTGGGTGAGGACCCGGATGCCGGCGTGACCATGGGCTTGTTCAGCTACCCGGTGTTGATGGCCGCGGATATTTTGATGTTCAACGCGCACAAAGTGCCGGTCGGTCGCGACCAGATTCAGCACGTGGAAATGGCCCGTGATATCGGTCAGCGCTTCAATCACTTGTTTGGTCAGGGCAAAGAGCTGTTCACCCTGCCAGAAGCGGTAATCGAAGAAGGCGTGGCCACTTTGCCGGGCCTTGATGGCCGCAAGATGAGCAAAAGCTACGACAACACCATTCCGTTGTTCGCCGGCGCCAAGCAACTCAAAGACGCCATCGCCCGCATCGTTACCGACTCCAAACTGCCTGGCGAAGCTAAGGACCCGGACAATTCACATCTGTTCACCCTCTATCAAGCCTTCGCTAGCGCCGCCCAGCAGGCTGAGTTCCGTGCCGAGTTGGTGGGCGGTCTGGGTTGGGGCGATGCCAAGCAGCGCCTGTTTCAGCTGTTGGATGCAGAGCTGGGCGAGGCTCGCGAGCGTTATCACGCCTTGATCGAGCGGCCTGCAGAGCTGGAGGATATTCTCCTCACTGGGGCTGCTAAAGCGCGCAAAGTGGCCACGCCGTTCTTGGGTGAGCTGCGCGAAGCCGTGGGTCTGCGTTCATTCCGTGCACAGGTCCAGGCTGGTGACGGGGGCAAGAAGAAGGCCGCCAAAAACGCGCGCTTTGTTAGCTTCCGCGAAGACGATGGCAGCTTTCGCTTCCGCTTATTGGACGCCGCCGGCGAACAGCTATTGCTGTCGATCTGCTTTGTCGACGGTAAGTCCGCTGGTCAGGTCAGCAAGCGTCTGCAAAGTGGTGAGGCGCTAGACCTGCGCGAGCAGGGCGAGGGTTTTGCGTTGTGGTTGGACGCCGAATGTATCGCCCAAAGCCCAGCATTTGCCGACGCTGGCGCCTGCCAAGCCGCTATCCAACGTCTGCGCGAAGCCCTAGCGCCGGCGGAATAACGCCGGCGCGTGAGGTTATTCCTCGGCGTATAGGTAATTGCCAATCTGTGGGGGCGCCGTTACAGTTGCGCCCCGTTTTTCTTGCCAAGCCCAGTTGCCGACTATGACTCCCCTAGCGCGATACCAAGAGGACCTGAAACGGCCCGACTTTCTCCACGACGCTGCGCAGGAAACTGCGGTGCGCCATCTGCAGCGCCTGTATGACGACTTGGTGGCGGCGCACAAGCGCAAGCCTGGAGTGTTGGGTTCGCTGTTTGCGAAAAAGACCCAGGAGCCGGTCAAGGGCCTGTATTTCTGGGGCGGCGTGGGCCGTGGCAAGACCTATCTGGTGGATACTTTCTTTGACGCGCTGCCGTTCAAGGAGAAGACCCGCACTCACTTCCATCGCTTTATGAAGCGTGTGCATGAAGAACTGCGCAGTCTCAGTGGCGAGAAAAACCCGCTGCCGCTAATCGCCAAGCGCTTTGCCGCAGAAACTCGGGTGATCTGCTTCGACGAGTTTTTTGTCTCCGATATTACCGATGCGATGATTTTGGCCGGTCTGCTGGAGGAGCTGTTTAAAAACGGCGTGACCCTAGTCGCGACCTCGAACATCGTGCCGGATGGTTTGTACAAAGACGGCCTGCAGCGTGCGCGCTTTTTGCCGGCGATTGCCTTGGTCAAGCAGCACACCGACGTGGTCAACGTCGACAGCGGCGTCGATTATCGTCTGCGGGCTCTGGAGCAGGCCGAGCTTTACCACTGGCCGCTAGATGCCGCCGCCGAAGACAGCCTGCACAAGAGCTTCAGCAGCCTGCTGCCGGAGCATTGCCAGGTTGCCCACGACGAAGACCTGATAGTCGAAAACCGCGCTATTAAAGCGCGAAGAGTCGGCGACTACGTGGCTTGGTTTGATTTTCGTGAGCTGTGCGACGGCCCGCGCAGCCAGAATGACTACATCGAGTTAGGTAAGATCTATCAAGCCGTGCTGATTTCTAATGTTGAGCAAATGGGTGGCAGTAAAGACGACATGGCGCGGCGCTTCGTCAATCTGGTTGACGAGTTTTACGACCGTAACGTTAAGCTGATTATCTCGGCAGAAGTTGCCTTGAAAGACCTCTACACCGGCGGGCGCTTAGAGTTCGAATTCCAGCGTACCCTCAGTCGCCTGCTGGAGATGCAGTCGCACGAGTTCCTCACGCGGCCGCATAAGCCATAACTACGACAGACATAAAAAAGGGGTTGCCACTGGCAACCCCTTTTTTATTGCGCCAACGTTTAGCGCTGGGCGGTGCTTTGCTCGAAGCTCGCCAGTAGCTTCTTGGCGTGCGCCACTTCCAGCGCTTCCATGGCATTAATCGGTTTGATTTGAGTGGCCATTTTCAGGTGCTGCAGCGCCTTGTCGCGCTCGTCATCACCGTACACATAGGTGAGGGCGTTGGCATATTCGTAATGGCCGATGGGCAGGTTATCGGCTTGCTTGAACGAGCGGTCGAAGTAGCGCTCCATTTTGTCTGAGCTTACGCCGTAGGTCATGCCGCCGACGAATGAGCCAACCTTGCGAATCACCCCGGCCTCGTAACCGCCATACAGCGCCAGAGCGTAAGGCTGAAGCGGTTGCTTGGCCAGTAGGGCGTCGAGCTCCTTGGGGATCTGGCTGGTGTAGCCGCGCTTGAGCACGATGGCAATTGGTAGCTCTTCGCCGAGCCGGGCTTTGGCATAGACACGACCGAACATGGCCATGGGGTCAGCATTGACCAGCTCACCGGCTTGGTCGGTGTAGCTGATTACTTCTTCCAGCAGTTGGTGCTTGCTGTCCTGATCCGGCGCCATAAACAGGGCGTAGATAACCTGCGCAAACATCGCCGGCACCTGGCCGCCGATACCTAGCTTGAGCCCGTCAGCTTTGGCTTTAGCAAAGTCGCCACGGAACATGCTGCGCCAAACGTCCTGCAGTTTGGCGGCATACGCCTCGGCTTCTTCTGGCTTACCACTGAAGCCGCTGCCGGCAGCAACGGTCATGGCCACCGCTTTGGGGTTTTTCGCCGCCATGCTCACGACCCATTTGGCATCTGGGTAGGGGTAGTTAGTGCCGAAGCCGCGGGTCAGCTGTGGCCAGGCCTGACGCAGTTTGTCGCCAGAGTAGTCGTAGGCGCTTTGGTCGTGAGGGAAGGGCTTCCAGTTGTCATCCGCAACAGCGCCAAGGCTGCAGAGGGTGAGCAAGGCAAGGAGGGCGTGGCGCATGGCTTGGACCTATTTTTGTTGTAGTTGTGGGAGCCCCGCAGGGCTCGCTCGATCATAGGGTGTCTGCCCGGCGGGTGAACCCATCCTACGAATGGCACGCGACTACTCGCCTTTGTGTTGGAACTGCCGGCGATATTGATTGGGTGACAGCTCTGTGTGCTGACGAAACAGGCGGGCAAAAAAACTGGCATCGTCGTAGCCGACTTCGTAGCTGATGGTTTTGATGCTTTTGCGGGTGGCCGAGAGCAAGCCCTTGGCGGTTTCGATGCGCAGGCGTTGCAAGTAATGCAGGGGCTTGTCGCCGGTAGCCGCCTGGAAGCGGCGCATAAAGTTACGGATGCTCATGCCGTGTTCGCGGGCCACGTCTTCGAAGCGGAACTTATCGGCAAAGTGTTCTTCCAGCCAGTGCTGGATCTGCAGGATGGTTACGTCTTGGTGCAGCTTCTGGCCGCCAAAGCCGATGCGGCCGGGGGCATAGCTGCGCTGCACTTCATACAGAATGTCGCGGGACACGCCTTGGGCTACGCTGGCGCCGCAGAAGCGCTCGATCAGGTAGATATAGAGGTCGCAGGAGGAGGTCACGCCGCCGGCGCAATACAGGTTGTCGGCATCTGATAGGTGCTTTTCTTGGTTCAGCAGCACCTTGGGAAAGCGTTCGGCGAACTCACTGAAAAACCGCCAGTAGGTGGTGGCCTCTTTGCCGTCCAGTAGCCCGGATTGTGCCATCCAAAACACTCCGGTGGCTTCGCCGCAAATCGCCGCACCTGCTGTGTGGCGCTCACGCAGCCAGGTCAGGACGTGTGGATGGCGACCGCAGAGTGCGTCGAAATCATCCCAGAAGGCGGGCAGGATGATGATGTCGGCGTCGTCCAGCTGGCCATCAACCGGAATAATCACGTCGCTAAAGCTGCGTACGGGCAAGCCGTCGGGGCTTACCAGATGAATCTCAAAAGAAGGGGTCAGGCCCAGGCCGAGTTGTTTGCCATAACGCAGGCTGGCCATGTGGAAGAAGTCTTTGGCCTGCAGCAGGGTAGAGGCAAATACGCCGTCGGTGGCCAGGATGCTGACGCGCTTGAGGGGCGTTGTGGTCGGAAAGGTCATAGGTTGTTCTTGTTTTAGTTTTTAGGGGTAAATGGTCACTATTCGGCTGGATCGTCTTATTTTTTGGCCGATGTGTCCAGTGCGTGCGTTAGATGGACTGTCCTACAGTCATGCCTTGGCAAATTTGTCTTTCGTTGCGTTTTTTAGGTGCCGTTATGATTCCAAGAACAATATTCAGCTCTGATCACGAACTCTTCCGCGACAGCGTGCGCAAGTTCCTTGAGCAGGAAGCGGTGCCATTTCATGCGCAATGGGAAAAGGACGGGCATATCGATCGCCAGCTTTGGAATAAAGCGGGTGAAGCCGGGATGCTGTGCTCGCATATTCCCGAAGAGTACGGCGGCATGGCGGCGGATTTTCTCTACAGCACGGTGGTGATTGAAGAGGTCGGTCGTCTGGGCTTGACCGGCATCGGCTTCTCCCTGCACTCCGATATTGTTGCACCGTACATCCTGCATTACGGTTCCGAGGCGTTGAAGCACAAGTACCTGCCTAAGTTAGTGTCTGGTGAAATGGTCACCGCCATCGCCATGACTGAGCCAGGCGCCGGCTCTGATCTGCAGGGGGTAAAAACCACGGCTGTGCTGGAGGGTGATGAGTATGTGATTAACGGCTCAAAGACCTTCATTACGAATGGCTTTTTGGCTGATCTGGTGATTGTGGTGGCCAAGACCGATCCGAAAGCGGGCGCCAAGGGCACCAGTCTGTTTCTGGTCGAAGCAGGCACGCCGGGTTTTGCCAAGGGCAAGCGTCTGGAAAAGGTCGGCATGAAGGCGCAGGACACCTCTGAGCTGTTCTTCCAAGATGTGCGCGTGCCCAAGGAGAATCTGCTCGGGCAGGCCGGCATGGGCTTCGCCTATTTAATGCAAGAACTGCCTCAGGAACGACTGACCGTGGGTATTGGTGCGCTGGCTTCAGCTGAGGCGGCGCTGGGCTGGACGCTGGAGTACACCCGTGAGCGCAAAGCGTTCGGCAAGGCGGTGGCGGACTTCCAAAACACCCGCTTCAAGCTGGCGGAAATGGCCACCGAAGTGCAACTCGGCCGGGTGTTTCTCGACAAGTGTCTGGAGCTGCATTTGCAGGGCAAGCTGGATGTGCCGACCGCCGCCATGCTCAAGTACTGGGGTACCGATCTGCAGTGCAAGGTGCTGGATGAGTGCGTACAGCTGCATGGTGGTTACGGCTATATGTGGGAATACCCAGTGGCTCGGGCTTGGGCGGATGCGCGGGTGCAACGCATTTATGCGGGTACCAACGAGATCATGAAAGAAATCATCGCGCGTTCGTTGTAGCAGTGGTTGGTTAGCGCCAATAGCGCAGTTTGGCAGTTGCATGCCGGACTGCTGGGGCTCTAGTTTGTGTCGCTACGAGCCCTTTGTTGGTCGCTATCGGCGTATGTTGCTAAAAGCGAGTTGAATTTTTTTCAATAATATGGATAATTGCCCACCTCTTTCTGCAGTGGAAGTGATGCGCCGCTTGCCGAAGAATCTTGCCGTATAACGGTCGCGCTGACCCGAGCCCCCCATAGCGCCTGTTTTCGGCTGCCTTTGACTTGTCAAAGTAAGCACTATTCAGTAAGATCCGCCGTCTTATTTATCAGGGCGGCCCCTG
>RCMZ01000965.1_pt1 | contig 10417 bp, 8 predicted proteins | sample 2041141 | NCBI WGS metagenome assembly RCMZ01 (sample SAMN09708263, study PRJNA481090) | Wastewater metagenome, whole genome shotgun sequencing project. | biome: sewage; isolation source: Davis station wastewater (DW) | place: Antarctica: Davis Station | collected 2010-03-01
AGTCATTGGTCCAGGCGCTCGGCGAAGTGCAGCGCCAACAGCCGGCCAATAATCTGCAGCGCGCTATCGATATCGCCCGCTGGGCTGAACTCAGGCATTCGCTGCCCGACAGGCTTGGGGCCGCGCCGGCCAGGGAACAAAGACGCCACGCGGAGATTCTCGAGCAATATCGCGTCAGTACGTTGCATGGCCGGGACTATCTTTATGAGCTCCGGTCATTGCGCCAGCATGTGTCGGATCGCCTTAACGAAATGCTCGTCGATTACTCGCTGTTTGCCGATGGGGTGCAGATCGTTCCCAAGCTGGCCCTGGCAGGGCTACGCCAGAGCCTGCTGGATTTCGCCATGAACCCCGCCAGCCTGCAAAGTGCCAGGTTCGATGTGGTCTGCACGTCTGCCGACCTTACGGAAACCGTGGTGCGCCAGATGCTGACCCAGTTGAAAATCCACGATGACTACCACACCTACCTGGCGCGACACCTGGCTGGCGGTGCGCCCGGAATCGAGCAGCGGCGCAGGGACTTCAGCCAGCAACTGCCGTGGCAGCTGCTGCAGCATGCCCATGCCCTGAAATTACAGGAGCGCCTGTCAGACCGAGGCTTGGACCTGATCCAACAGGTTGTCGACATGCCAGACGCGATTGCCCGCGCGTCGGTCGCAGGCGCGAGCGCCATCATCAGGCCGCTTGAGCTGCTAGCCACGGCCGGTGCCACGCGCGCGCCCGTGCTCGGCCTCTACCTTATTAGCGCAGGACGCGAGGGGATCCAGGTGTTGTATGCACCCTATCACCCGACACTGAGCTTTACCGAGTTTGAAAGCGAAGCGCAGTTTCTTGAAGCCCTGAACCTGCCGGGTGCCTTGCAAGACTGCGTCCTCAATCGCTTGGCCGCGCCTCAGGACGCGACCTATCGCAATCTGCTGGCCAGCACGCTGGGGAGAGATTCGGAAATCACCCTGGATTTCAATCCAATCCAGGGCAACCTGTTCAGCCAGCTGTTCGACGACAATCGGCAACTGCTCCTCAAGTGGCTCGGCGTCCAATGGGTCGAGGGGGCGCAGGCGGAATGGGAAACCGTCAAGCAGGTGCTCAGCGGTTCTGCCGAGAGTGTGCTGAGTTTGCTGCCTGGCAAGCTGGCGCTGCCGTGGAATATCTGGCGCAGCATTTCGTTGTTCATGGACTCCGCCGAAGCATTGCAAGACCATCATTGGCGCCGGGCCTTACAGACGTTTATCGAAGGCATTGCGCAAATGGCGTCACTGGCTCAGCAATTGCACGACGCGCAGTCATTGCTCTTCGATCCCGAGCAGCAAACGCCCCAGGCTGCGCCGCAGACCTTTGTGAAATGGCCGGGACTGGACATCACCGCCCCACAACGCACCCAGCTTGCACCCAGCGAAGTGAGTGATGTGGCCCTGGTGAACATGAACAAGAATGAGCTCAACGGTACTTACCAGCATCAAGGGGCCGCCTATATTCCGTTGGCTGGCAAGGTGTACAAGGCGCTGTCTCTGGGGAACGACTGGCGCATTCGCACACCCGATCAAAACGGCCCCTTCATACATCGCAACAGCGCCGGGCAATGGGCGATCGACACCCGCGGCAATATCGCACGCTATGGCCAGGCTTTTGGTCGCCTGCTGGATCGCAGGGAAATCCGGGCGTCAGCGCGCAGGACAATGAATATCGAGGCTGTCGGGATGAGGGCCATTCGCCAACTGTGCCCTGATCGGGCCAGGATGATTGTCGAGGCGATCGACCTGGCAACTTTTTATGTGCAGAACTGCAAGTTGAACCTGGCCTTGCTGGAGCCTGGGGTAGCGCCGGTCACGCGTATCCATCGCTTCGTCAATGAGTTCTTTGGCATTGATATCGACACCGATCAGGGCCCGCAAGTGGTTGATCCACTCCTGGTGCAAAAGCTGCATCGTATCGTCGATCTGATCCTGGCAGCGCTGTTGGACCCCAAGCTCAGCGCGCTTGATTCCAAGCGTTTCGTGGCCGGTTCTCATCGAACGGACCCACACGGCAATTGGGGGTTCACTATCGATAAAGATCCTGATCGGCGGATTTACTTGTCCGAGCATTTTTTTGCACCGCCTTTGAGCATTTATGACAACTGCCTGCCCGACCATTTCGACTGGGCGGCCCATGCGCGGGCGACGCTGCTGATTCATGAGTTGAGCCATGTGGTTGCTGAGACAGCCGATGCAGCGTACCTGGACTCCGTGGCGCCGTTTTCCGACCTGATCGAGACGTTGACAGAGGCCGGGCGCACTCTGTCTGGCGCCCTGAAAAAACAGCAATCCCAAAGCTACTCGCGCAGGACACCCGTGGGCCAGCTATTCAAGTTTGCGGACGTGAGCGGCACGCTATGGAGCGACTTCGGACAAGCCTCAGACACCGAGTACATCAGGGATCAGATACTTCGCACCACCGGGGGCGCGAATTTGGGCAACGCAAGGGGGATTTTCATGAGCAACCTGGCAAGGCGAGTCGACACCATGCTGGATAATGCCGACTCGGTGGCGTTCATGATCAGTAACCTGGGACGTCAGTTAGACCCAGTGCCCTCCAGTCGAAGGGCATCGCTGGACTGATCCCGCGGGGGTCAGTCCTTTTGATCGCGCAGTACATTGCCCGAGGCGCCGTCGATGCGTGCTTCATAAACGATACCGTCAGCCTTGCGACCTTTTACTTCCCAGTAACCGTCGTTATCAGCTTCGGCCTGGTAGACCTCGATGTAACCGGCCTTGGCCTTGGCGGTTTCAATGGCTTTCTCGATGGTGATCCAACCTGCCCCGGGTTTGTCGGCCAGGGCGGCGCCAGCGCCGAGCAAGGTGGCAGTGGCAAGCATGGCGGTGAGGGTTTTCTTCAGCATTTTCTTACTCCGTTAGAGAGAATGACTTACAGATCCAGATTTTTAGGGTGTTTGGACCCCGAATTAGTTCCACATTGATGCTCATTCGCCATGATGGCTGTTCTCGGCACCCTGCCGGGAAGGTTAGAATGTAGGAAATCAGGAAGCACCAATGACCGAGCAACCCCTTTCAGAAGCTGACTACGACGCAATCACCGATGCCGCCGCGCATTGGTGCATGCGCCTGCACGCTTTTGATTGCACAGAGGCCGAGCGCCAGGCGTTCGAGCAATGGCACGACGCACATCCCCTGCATGCGTTCGAATATGCGGCCATGCTGGAAATCTGGGATGTAGCCGACCATTTGCCCCGCAGTAACGAACCCGCCCCGCCCCTGGCGCTGGTTCCACCGCCCAGCCGCTGGCGCAAGTATGCCGTGGCTGCCGCCATCTCTCTGGTGGCGTTGCCCCTGGCCGCCTTCACTGGCTGGGAAGCCGGTTGGCTGCCCAGTTCCTATGAGCATTACGCCGCCGAAAACGGCCTGCGCCAAGTGACACTGGCCGACGGCAGCGTCGTGGAACTGAACCTGGGCACCGAGCTGGTCTACAGCAACTATAAAAACGAGCGCCGGGCCACCCTGAAAAAAGGCGAGGCGTTCTTCAGCGTCAGCCACGACCGCGAGCATCCGTTTGTGGTGCGCGCCGGCAGCGGGCAGATCCGTGTGACAGGCACCCAGTTCAACGTCTGGAAGTATGACGAGCAGGTGCGGGTCATGCTGCTGGAGGGCTCGGTGAAGATCACCAGCGATGCCAGCCACAGCGGGCTGAACCTCACACCCGGGATGCAGGCCAGCTACAACCGGGGTGATGCGCAACCGCAGCTACAGGCATTCTCCCCCCACGACCCGGCACTGGCCTGGCGCACGGGCAAGTTGATCCTCGACAACCTGGCACTGGTAGATGCCTTGCCCCTGATCAACCGCTACCTGGGCAAACCGGTGATGCTGGCCGATACCGGCACCGGAAATATCCGTATTGGCGGGATCTACGATATCCATGAAGTTACCCATCTGGTGTCCTCCCTGCCCAAGGTGCTGCCGGTCTACCTGACCCAGAACCAGGATGGCAACACCGTGCTCAATTCGATCCCACGCAAAACTCCCAAACGCTGAACAGCAATCGCTCCCCAAGGGATTGCTCGCACCATGATGTCCACTTTTGAAACACCCACCGCCGCGCAAGCGCCCTGCGGCTGCGGATTCATCGATTGGTCATCAATAGTGTTGCGCTGCTGAAACACCCCTTTCGCCCTGCCTGCCCATGCCAGGTGCCGGTCATCCGCTGGCGTCCTGTTTCATAGCTGATACACCTTTGCACCTGCCTGCCCTGCCATACATCCCAAGCCTTTGAAAAAGCTGCAAATATAAAAAACGGCACAGCTCCTGCTCTATTCCCTACAGCGCTGTTTAGGGTCAGCGTCATAGAACAAGGAATGATGCCGTGGCAACTCTCAATCAAGGCTCCATAGGCCTACTGCTGATCAGCTGTGTACTCGGCGCCAGTGTGAGCCTGCCCGCCTCTGCGCAGGACGGCATCATCGTTACAGGTCGCAATGTGCAAGGGTTCATGGTCGGTCGGCCTGCGTTTGGCAAGGACCCGTACCCTTCCACCGCCAACGCCAACCCCAGCCAACAGATCCTGCGCGCTACTGGCAGCGAACTCAGCGATAACGATTTCGCCGGTGTCAGCAGCGGCTCGACCATCACCCGCGCCATCCTGCCTAACGGCGACCTCCCCGGCTTGAGCAATACCCTGGGCAACAGCTCGACTGGCCTGGGCGCCGGTGCCGCGGCCGGGCATGCCAGCGGCAACACCCTGGGCGGGCAGATCAGCGGCTCGATTGAGCGCGGCCTGGCACCGCTCAACAACATTGGCGCGATGATGGGGGTCCAGCCATGAATCGCGCGTGGCTGTTACTCAGCGTACTCGGCTGTTCGGCGGCCATGGCCGACAGCAGCAACCAGGCCTCGATCGACAATACCGGCAAGCAGTACACCGGCGTGCTGTCGGTCAACCAGGCCGCCGGCAATCAACAACAGCAGATCAACAGTCGGGCGATCAGCCTCGGTGGCCAGGCCAGCGAGGCGCTGATCCAGAAACTCGACGGCAAGGTTGATCCCGCCCTGAACGCCAGCGCGGCGATCCAGGGCAGCTCATTTAGCAATGGCAACGGCATCCTGGGCGTCAACCAGGCGGCCGGCGCCAATAACCAGATGATCAATGCGGTGCGGATCAGCACAGGTCCGCAAAGCATCGATGACAGCGTCCTGTCGCAACAGAACATGACGTTGTTACCAGACTCACGATCCCCCTCTACCACTGGCAGCCGCCAGGTCGTTACCAGCGACCAGGCCTTCACCGGCAGCCGTGGAGTGGTACAGGTGAATCAGAGTGCAGGGGTGGGGAACCGAATGGCTAACACCCTCGGTGTGACTATCAAGTAACCCCTTGATAGGTGTTTGTTAGACCGTACCAACACTTAACCAACTAATTAGAAGCAAGGAGATACACCATGAAACCTACAATGGCTCTCAAACCACTGGTTTTCGCTCTGGCTGCGCTCATGGCTGTTGCTGCACAGGCAGGTCCTGCCGAAAAATGGAAACCAACCCCAGCGCCAACCGGCACCGTGGCCGCTGCCGTGACCGACACCCAAGTGAGCAAGGACAACAAGTTCGACGACACCAAGACCCTCAACAACGCCGGGGCCAACGGTTCGCTGAGCAGCAGCAAAGGCAACCTGGGCGCCAACATCGCGGCGGGTTCGGGCAACCAGCAAGATAACGCTGCGGCAATCACCAGCAGCGCTGATGATGATATTAAAAGTACCTTCGCTTTGGCCGATATCTATCAAGAAAGCAAAGACAACAAGTTCACCAACAAAGGCACGCAAAACAATGCTTCGCTGGTCAACTCGGCCAACAACAGTTCCGGCAACGTCGGTGTCAACGTGGCGGCCGGTCAAGGCAACCAACAGAAAAACAACCTGGCAATCGTGACGGCTGACGGCAAAAACGTCGCGGCTGCCTCGAACACCGAACAAGTGTCCCTGGATAACCACTTCCTCAACGAAGCGGCCTCCAAACACAGCTACAAGCCTCAGTATGTGGTCAACAACGCTGGCCTGCTCAACTCCGCCAACAACGCCTCGGGCAACATCGGCGTGAACGTGGCAGCGGGTTCGGGCAACCAACAAAGCAACACCCTCACCCTGGGCAGCGGCTGCACCGTCTGCGCAGCGGGCACTGGCAGCAAACTGGCGTTCTGATGCAACGGGGCCTTGGCAACAAGGCCCTTTTTATTTCCAGTGTCCATCAGGTCATGATCATGCGCCTCGCGACGCTTTGCCTTCTGTTATTGCTCGCCGGCCCCTCGTGGGCAGGGCAAATGGCGATTTCCGCCATGCCCGGCGGTGCAGTGATTTTCAAGAAGGTCGAGAGCATCCGCGAACGCCGGTTCGCCAACCTGGTGGAACAGAAAACCGATTTCAGCTGTGGTGCTGCGGCACTCGCTACCATCCTGCGCCAGGCCTATTGGCTGGACGTGGATGAAGAACACATCATCAAGGGCATGCTGATCAACGCTGACCAGGACCTGGTACGCACCCAGGGCTTTTCCATGCTGGACATGAAGCGTTATCTGGAGAGCATCGGCATGCGCGCCCGGGGCTACAAGATCGGACCCGACACCCTGCTGACGGTGAAGATCCCGGTGGTGGTGCTGGTGGAGATCCGTGGCTACAAGCACTTTGTGGTGATGCAGCGGGCTGAAAAAGACTGGGTCTACATCGGCGATCCGGTACTGGGCAACAAGCGCCTTTCGCGGGATGACTTCCTCGCAGGCTGGAATGGCATCGTCTTCGCCGTACTCGGTGAAGGCTATGACAAGACCAACGCCCTGCTCGATCCCCCCACGCCGTTGACCGCCAAGACCAAAATGAACGAGTTCCGGCCCGTGGGCGACGCCGAGCTGATGGACTTCGGTTTCATCCAGAGCGACTTCTTCTAGAAGCGCCATAAGGGGCAGGATGCCCCAGGAGCAGATGATGAACACTTCCCGTTGGCTCACGGCCCTATGCCTGGCAGCCTCGATGCCTGCTTATGCCTCATCGGCGTTCAAGCCCATTGAAATGAACGACGCGGAACTGGCTGAACTGCGCGGCCGCTTCGTGATGCCGGGGCGGATTGTCAGTTTCGGCATTGTCATGAGCACCACCTGGACCAATGCGGCGGGTGACACCAGTACGGTGAGCGCCAACATGCATATCGACTCGTCCACGATCACCCCGCAATTCTATGTGCAATCCACCGGCTCGGTGGGTAACGGCACCAACCGCGACCCGGGCACCGGCACCGTGGTCGGTGGCGCCGGGCTGGGCAGCGGCCAGGGCGTGACCCAGACCGTACGCGCCGCAGGCGATGGCAACACGGCGTACAACAACGTCGGGATCAATGTCAGTGAAAACGGCCTGTCGCCGGCCAACGTCGCGCAATCAGGGCATGCGTTGCTGGCGGGCGGCTCGTTCACCACAGACAGCGCGGCGGGCCGGGTCAGTGTGTCCGCCAACAATGGCGGCGTGCAAATGGCCATCGCAGCCCATAACAACCAGGGTAATGCGTTGCAGCAGATCGGCGGCGGCAACGTGCTGCAAGGCACGGTTTTGCAAGGCAACAGCAACTTCGTCAATAACATGACCCAGCTCAACGTCGCGCTTGGCAGCAATGGCCTGAGCGCCGGGGCATTGAACTGCAATCTGGATCAACTCAAGGGCCTACGCACACTCGGTTATTGAACTACGCTGACCCTCGACACTTACGCATTAGAAAAGGACGGCTTATTTCATGCATCGATCGTTATCACTACGTGCCGTTGTCTGTTTAAGTACGCTCTTGCCGGCGAGTCTGTTGTACGCAGCGCCAGACGCGGATATCGAAACCCTCAAACAAGAACTGCTGGAGCTCAAGCAGCGCTACGAAGTACAACAAAAGGCCCTGGCGGTCCTCGAGCAACGGGTACGCCAGGTAGAAGACCAGCCCGCGACGCCAGCCCCCAAACGCCTGGCCAAGTCGCCGGCAGACTTCAAGCAGAGCGGCAGCACCGTGGCCGCCAGCGGCGCCAAGGACAGCAAGGGCGCTGCAGCCGGCGGCAGTTCCTATGGGCAATCGCTCAAGGATGATTCAGAGCCAGCACAAAGCGTGAGTAACTTGTATAACGAAGCCAGCGGTTTCTTCGGCAACGGCAAGTTCAGTTTTGAAACCGGCATCACCTACGCCCGCTACGACGCCCGACAGTTGACCCTCAACGGCTTCCTGGCGCTGGATTCGATCTTCCTCGGCAATATCAACCTGGACCGCATCAAGGCGGATAACTGGACCCTGGACTTGACCGGGCGCTACAACCTCGACAACCGCTGGCAGTTCGACGTCAACGTGCCAGTGGTGTACCGCGAGTCGACCTACCAGTCCGGTGGCGCCAGTGGCGGTGACCCGCAGGCCACTTCCGAAGAGAGCGTGAGCCGGGATCCGACCATCGGCGACGTCAACTTCGGGATTGCCTACAAGTTCCTCGACGAATCGCCGACGATGCCCGATGCCGTGGTGTCGGTCCGCGTCAAAGCCCCCACCGGCAAGGAGCCTTTCGGGATCAAGCTGGTGCGCTCGACGGCCAACGACAACCTGTACGTGCCGGAGAACCTGCCCACCGGCAACGGCGTATGGTCGATCACCCCGGGGCTCTCCCTGGTCAAGACCTTCGACCCGGCCGTGCTGTTCGGTTCGATTTCCTACACCCACAATTTCGAGGGCTCGTTTGACGACATTAGCAGTGACGTCAACCAGAACATCGGTGGCAAAGTGCGCCTGGGCGACAGCTTCCAGTTGGGCGTGGGGGTGGCGTTTGCCCTCAACGAGCGCATGAGTATGTCGTTCTCGGTGTCGGACCTGATCCAGCGCAAGAGCAAGCTCAAGCCTGATGGCGGTGATTGGCAGTCGATTGTGTCCAGTGACGCCAATGCCGGGTATTTCAACGTCGGCATGACCATTGCCGCCAGCGAAAACCTGACCATCGTGCCCAACCTGGCTATCGGCATGACCGATGACGCACCAGACTTCACCTTCAGCCTGAAATTCCCGTACTACTTCTAAACGCTCCTACAGGGAATGGTGAGTTTGAGAAAAGGAAAAGCCCCGCCGCGATAAGGGTCGCGACGGGGCTTTTTTTACCCGCCCTAGCGGATCTGGTGTTTGTGCAGCAACCGGTAGAAAGTCGGCCGGGAAACCCCCAGCACCCGTGCGGCAACGCTCAGGTTGTCGCTATGGCGGTTCAGCACATCGCACAACGCCTGGCGTTCGGCGCGGTGCTTGTAGTCTTCCAGTGTCGCCATGGGCAGCACGATTGCCTGCTGGCTTTGCAAACCCAGGTCGGCCGCTTCGATTTGCCGCCCTTCGGCCAGCACCAGGCCACGCCGCACCCGGTTCGCCAGCTCGCGTACATTGCCCGGCCAACCATGCTTGCCCATGGCGACCAACGCGTCCTCGCTGAAACTGCGCGGCCGGCGCCCGGTCTCCTGGCTGTAGAACCTGGAAAAATGATTGGCCAGCATCCCCACATCGCCATGCCGCTCGCGCAACGGTGCGGTGACCACTTGCAGGACATTGAGCCGGTAGTACAAATCTTCACGGAAGGTGCCCTTCTCGATGGCCGCTTCCAGGTCGACGTGAGTCGCCGCCAGCACCCTGACATCCACCGGGATCGGCTGGCTGCCACCCACCCGCTCGATATGCTTTTCCTGAAGAAAGCGCAACAGGTTGGCTTGCAACTCCATCGGCAGGTCACCGATCTCATCGAGGAACAGCGTGCCACCATTTGCCGCTTCGATGCGGCCGATCTTGCGTTGATGGGCGCCGGTGAATGCGCCCTTTTCATGGCCAAACAGTTCGGACTGGATCAAATGCTCGGGGATCGCCCCGCAATTGATCGCCACAAAGGGCTTGGCGTGGCGCTGGGATTGGCGGTGCAGGGTCTTGGCCACCAGTTCCTTGCCGGTGCCGCTGTCGCCACGGATCAAAATCGGCGACTCGGTGGGCGCCAGTTTCGCCAGCAGCTTGCGCAACTCGCGAATCGGCCGGCTATCACCCAACAGCTCATGCTCCGGCTCGTCCACATGGGTCACGCCTTTGCCCCTTAGCCTCGCCATGCCAAAGGCGCGGCCCAGGGTGACCTGGACGCGCGACACATCGAACGGCAAGGTATGGAAGTCAAAAAACCATTCGCACACAAAGTCGCCAACATTTTGCAGGCGCAGCATCTCGGGGCTGAGCACGGCAATCCATTCGGTGCCGCTGCGACTGATCAGTTCCTTGACCGCTTCGGGCCGCTGCAGGTGAAAAGGCTGCAGGCGCAACAGCCCTACATCACAGGTTCGCTCGCCCAGCGCCTCCAGGGCACAGCTGTCGACATCCCAGCCAGCCGCCCGCAAACCAGGCAATAACTGGTGGCAGTC
>RCMZ01000991.1_pt1 | contig 10397 bp, 10 predicted proteins | sample 2041141 | NCBI WGS metagenome assembly RCMZ01 (sample SAMN09708263, study PRJNA481090) | Wastewater metagenome, whole genome shotgun sequencing project. | biome: sewage; isolation source: Davis station wastewater (DW) | place: Antarctica: Davis Station | collected 2010-03-01
TTCGGCTGCGAAGGCCAGGCGTCGAAAATCAAGGTCATCACGATGGAAAAAATGGCCGAGCGCTACAAGGCCGGCGAGCTGTCGCAAATTGTGAAGTAAAATTCTGTCTGGAACGGGCCGGAAGCCGCATCTCCGTGCCCGATTTTCTCGACCGGCGGGCGCCTTCCCTGCCTGCCGGTTTCGTTTCATCCAACTATTCCCCCCGCTATGAACAGCCTCTATCAGACTTCCATCCACTCCCTGCCATTGCTGGGCCACGGCAAGGTCCGCGACAATTACGCCGTCGGCGACGACAAGATCCTGATCGTCACCACGGACCGCCTGTCGGCCTTCGATGTCGTCATGAACGAGCCTATCCCCGGCAAGGGCAAGGTTCAATCAGATGAGCGATTTCTGGTTCGAGAAACTGGGCCACATCGTGCCGAATCACTTGACGGGCGTGGCGCCGGAATCCGTGGTGGCGCCGGAGGAAGTGGAGCAAGTCAAGGGCCGCGCGGTGGTGGCCAAGCGCCTCAAGCCGATCATGGTCGAGGCGGTCGTGCGCGGCTACATCATCGGTTCGGGCTGGAAAGATTACCAGGACACGGGCAGCATCTGCGGCATCGCGCTGCCAGCGGGCCTGCAGCAGGCGGAAAAATTGCCGGAGCCGATCTTCACCCCGGCCGCCAAGGCTGAACTGGGCGAGCATGACGAAAACATCAGCTTTGCCGAAATGGAACAGCGCATCGGCGCGGAACTGGCCGCCAAGATGCGCGACGTCGCCATCGCCCTGTACAAGACGGCCGCCGAATACGCGGCCACGCGCGGCATCATCATCGCCGACACCAAATTTGAATTCGGCCTGGACGACAATGGCGTCATGCACCTGATGGATGAAGTGCTGACGGCCGACTCGTCGCGCTTCTGGCCTGCCGATTCCTACCAGCCAGGCATCTCGCCGCCGTCGTTCGACAAGCAATTCGTGCGTGACTACCTGGAGACCTTGACCTGGGGCAAAACCGCGCCAGCGCCTGCGCTGCCGGCCGACGTCATCGCCAAAACCCAGGCCAAGTATTTCGAAGCCATCGAACGCCTGACGGGCGAGAAGCTGAAGGCATAAGATGACCGCGCAAAACAAGCCATTGGTTGGCGTCATCATGGGGTCGTCCTCGGACTGGGACGTGATGCAGAACGCGGTCGCCATCCTGAAACAGTTTGGCGTGCCGTTCGAGGCGCAAGTCATTTCCGCGCACCGCATGCCCGACGAGATGTATGCGTATGCGAAAAGCGCGCGCGCGCGCGGTTTGCGCGCCATCATCGCCGGCGCCGGCGGCGCGGCCCACCTGCCTGGCATGGTGGCGGCGATGACCATCGTGCCCGTGCTGGGCGTGCCCGTGCCATCCAAATACCTGCGCGGCGAAGATTCCATGCTGTCCATCCTGCAAATGCCCAAGGGCGTGCCGGTGGCCACCTTCGCCATCGGTGAAGCGGGCGCGGCAAATGCGGCGCTGACGGCGGTGGCCATGCTGGCCGCCAATGACGATGCCCTGGCCGAACAGCTCGAAACGTTCCGCCTCACGCAGACCGCCGCCGCCCAGGCGATGGTCTTGCCGCTAGACTAATGTGTTTGAAAAATAATGAATAGTAAATTGACTTCTCCATTGCTGCCCGCCGCCCATCCCGCGGCATGGCTGGGCGTGATGGGCGGCGGCCAGCTGGGCCGCATGTTTGCCCAGGCGGCCCAGAGCATGGGCTACCAGGTGGCTGTGCTGGAACCATCGGACGCCTGCCCTGCGGGGCAGGTGGCGCAGCGCCTGATCAACGCCGGCTATGGCGACGAGGCTGGCCTCGACGCGCTGGCCGCGCAGTGCCTGGCCGTCACCACCGAATTCGAGAACGTGCCGGCCGACAGCCTGTCGCGCCTGGCCGAAAGCGTGTTTGTCGCGCCCAACGCGCACGGCGTGTCGGTGGCGCAAGACCGCATCGCGGAAAAGCGTTTCTTTGTCGACTGCGCGGCCAAATCCGGCGTGCTGCCGGCGCCGCACATGGTGATTGCCACGCAGGACGACATCGACAGCATCGCCGACGACTTGCTGCCAGGCATCCTGAAAACCGTGCGCATGGGCTATGACGGCAAGGGCCAGTACCGCGTGCGCACGCGCGACGACGTGCGCGCCGCGTTCGCGGAAATGGGCGAGGTAACTTGCTTGCTGGAAAAGATGCTGCCGCTGGCGTATGAAGTGTCCGTGCTGACGGTGCGCGGCGTGGACGGTGCATCGGTCGTGTATCCGATCGCCGAAAACGTGCACCGCGACGGCGTGCTGTTCACCACCACGGTGCCGGGCCCGAACGTGTCCGACGACAGCGCCGCGAAGGCGCAGCGGGCGGCGCAGGCGATGGTCGCTGAACTCGGCTATGTCGGCGTGCTGTGCATCGAATTTTTCGTGCTCACCGACGGCAGCCTGGTGGTCAATGAAATGGCGCCGCGTCCGCACAACAGCGGCCACTACACGATGGATGCCTGCGTCACCAGCCAGTTCGCGCAGCAGGTGCGGGCCATGGCGCGCTTGCCATTGGGCGACGTGCGCCAGCATTCGCCGGCCGTGATGCTCAACCTCCTCGGCGACGCCTGGTTTGCCGACGGCAGCGATGTCGCCTGTGAACCGGCCTGGGACCGCATCCTGGCCCTGCCGGGCGCCTGCCTGCACCTGTACGGCAAGGATGACCCGCGCCGTGGCCGCAAGATGGGCCATCTGACCTTCATCGCGGCCAGCTTGCCAGAGGCGCAGCAGCGCCTGCGCGACGCTTGCCTGATCCTGGGAATCGCACCGTGAGTCCGACGCAAGACAAGCTGGACCTGGACTCGGCCGCCATCGCGGCGGCGGCCGCCGTGCTGGCCGCGGGCGGCCTCGTCGCTTTTCCCACGGAAACGGTGTATGGCCTGGGCGCCGATGCGGAAAACCCGGCCGCCGTGGCGCGCATCTATGAAGCCAAGGGCCGTCCATCCGACCACCCCGTGATCGTGCACGTGGCGCCCGGCGCCGACTTGGCGCACTGGTCCGACGACATTCCCGTGGAGGCGCGGCAGCTGGTGGCCGCCTTCTGGCCCGGCCCGCTGACCTTGATCGTCAAGCGCGCCGCGCACATTCCCGACGCCGTCTCCGGCGGCCAGGACACGGTCGGCCTGCGCTGCCCGTCGCATCCGGTGGCTATCGAATTGCTACGCACCTTCAAGGGCGGCAAGGGAGGCCTGGCGGCGCCGTCGGCGAATAAATTCGGCAATGTCAGCCCCACCACGGCGCAGCACGTGCGCGACGAGTTCGAGGCGGAACTGGCAAGCGGCTTGCTGGGCGCCGTGCTCGATGGCGGCCAGAGCGCTGTCGGCATCGAGTCGACCATCGTCGACTTGTCGCGTCTGGCCACGCACGGTCCCGTGCTGTTGCGTCCAGGCCATATCAGCAGTGCGCAAATCGCCGCCGTGATCGGCCGCGCGCCGGCGGTGGCCGATGCGGCCGCGCCACGCGCCTCGGGCACGCTGGAATCGCATTACGCGCCACACACGCCTGTTGCGATGCAGCACAGCGATGCACTGGGCGAGACCCTGAACCGTTTGCTCAATGACGGGCGCCGCGTGGCACTGATCCATTATTCGGACATGCCAGCGGCCAGCGCCAGCGTGCGCCTGGCCGCCGTGCCGGAAAACTACGCCCATGCGCTGTATGCCTCGCTGCGGACGATGGACCAGGTGGGCGCCGAACTGATCCTCGTCGAAGCGCCGCCCACCGGCCCCGAGTGGCTGGGCATCAATGACCGTTTGCGGCGCGCCGCGTTCGGCTCAAGTGGTATCTTGCAACAATTTCTATCCGCCTGAAAAAAGCCCCGCAAGGGGCTTTTTCTTGATGCAGCGCAATAGAGATGCTTGCCACGAAACATCTTAAATCCCCCATAATTGATTCGATCGCCCTGTCGTGACGGGGCGCTGGCGGTGTTGTTATTTAGTTGATTTTTAAAGCATATTTTCTATACAAGCCCAAGGAACGATGGCATATTAGTTGGGTAGCGAATAGCACGCCCGTTCGTTTAGAAACCAAAAAAGAGACTCGAGGAGACAAAATGCATCAAACAAAATTCGCGCTGGCCGTGCTGGCGGCGGCTGTCCTGGCCGGTTGCGGCGGCTCCAGCGGCGGTGATCAAACCTTGAAAGTCAAATATACGGCGCAGGTGTCGTTCGGCGACAGCCTGTCCGACGTGGGTTCGTATGCCGTCGGCACCGTGCTGGCCAAGGGCGGCGGCAAATTCACCATCAATGGCGACAATACCAAGATCAATCCTGAATTGACGGGCAAGAACTGGACCGAGCACATGGCCGCCCAATTCAGCCTGCCAGTGCCGTGCGCCGCCGAGACCGGCCTGGAAGGCAATGCCGCGCAAGGACTGGAGGTTCCCCGCGTCAAGCATGCCGGCTGCTTCGGCTACGCCATGGGCGGTTCGCGCGTGACCAATCCGGTCGGCCCGAACAATAAATTGACGGGCAGCGCGCTGGGCGCCCTGACCGTGCCGGTGGTGACGCAGATCGCCAATCACCTGGCCGTGTCCGGCGGCAAGTTCAGCGGCACGGAAGCCGTGTTCGTGATGGCCGGCGGCAATGACGTGCTGTACCAGCTGGGCGCCTTGCAGGCCGGCGCGACGGCGGCGGGCCAGGCGGCCGGCGCGAAAGCGGGCGCCGATGCCGGCGCGAAAGCCTTTGCCACCAACCTGGTGGCGGCCTTCGCGGCCCGCGCGGCCAATCCTGCGACGGCGGCGCAAGCCATCGGCGCGGCCGTGGCTACCGCCAGTGCGGCGCCGGGCGCCACCTCCGCATCGATCGTGGGTGCTGCCGTGACCGCTGCTGCCACGGCCGGCGATACGGCGTTAGCCTCACCAGCCGTGTATGGCCCGCTGGTGACCAAGGCGCAAGCCGATGCGACCGTCACGGGTAACGCCGCTGGCGCCGCTGCCGGCGCCAAGGCTGGTGCGGATTACGCCGCGGCCCAGGGCCCGACGCTGGTAGCCTCCATGAAACAGGCCGGCACCGAACTGGTGGCGCTGGTCAAGGATCAGATCATCGCCAAAGGCGCCAACTACGTGGTGGTCAACAATCTGCCGGACGTGGCCGGTACGCCATCGGGCCTGAGCAAGGATGCGAATACCAAGGCGCTCATCAACGCCATGGTCAGCGCCTTCAACGGTGAGCTGAGCGCCGGCTTGAACGGTAACGCGAAAGTCTTGCTGGTCGACGTGTTTGCCGTCAGCCATGACCAGGGCGTCAATCCTGGTCCATATGGCTTGACCAACGTCAGCGAGACGGCGTGCGACCTGACTGCCCCGGGCAATATCCTGGGCAGCTCGCTGGTGTGCAATGGCTCGAACCTGAAAGCGGGCGACGTCAGCCACTATGCGTATGCCGACGATGTGCATCCGACGCCGTTCAACAACCTGCTGCTGGCCCGCTATGTGGCCAAGGAAATGGTCGTGCGCGGCTGGCTGTAAGGGATGGCCGCACCGGCGGCGCCTGCGGGGCGCGGCCGGTGCCGGCAGCGACAAGACTCGATAGCGGAACACTCCGCACATAATGAATCAGGAGACTATATGAAGAATCGTTTGAATACCGCTGTGCGCTTGCTGGCCGCCGCCGCCGCGCTGGCCGTGGCGACGGGCGCATCGGCGCAAAGTGCAGGCACCTGGATGGCCAAGGTCGGCGTCAACAAGATCACGCCGCATGTGGATAGCGGCGATGTGTCGGCGCCGGCCTTGCCGGGCACGAAAGCCGACGTCAAGTCCGATACCAAGCCCATCCTGACTTTTGCCTACATGATCACGGACAATATTTCCGCTGAAATGATCCTGGGCGTGCCCTACAAGCATGAGCTGGTTGGTGACGGCGCCATCAAGGGCACGGGCAAGCTGGGCACGGCGGAAGCCTTGCCGCCGACGGCCTTTATTCAATACCGCTTCTTCCAGCCTGCCGCGAAGATCCGTCCCTACGTGGGCGCGGGCCTGACGTATGCTTATTTCCAGAAAGAAAAGGGTTCGGGCCAGCTGACGGCCTTGCTGGATCCGGGTGGCAGCCCTGTCACCTACCGCATGGACAACAAGCTGGCAGGCAGCCTGGTGATCGGCAGTACCCTGGCCATCAATGAACGCTGGTTTGCCGACGTGGCCGTGGTCAAGACTTTCCTGAAGACCAAGGCGAAATTCTCGACGGGGCAGACGCAGGACATCAAGCTCGACCCGCTGGCCGTGAGTGTCAGCATCGGCTACAACTTCACCCTGTAATGCAAAAAAATCCGCTTCGGCGGATTTTTTTTTGCCCGTTCAGGCTGGCGGCGTATTGAACTGGCCGTTATGGTAAATCAAGGGGGGCTGCGCGGCAAACGCGCATTGTTCCACTTCGCCCACGAAAATGACGTGGTCGCCTTCAGGGTAGCGGCTGCGGTTGTGGCATTCGAACCAGGCCGATGCACCCTTCAGGATGGGCTGGCCCGTGCGCGACAGTTCGTACTCGACCCCCTCGAACGGGTTCGGCGTGCGGCGCGAAAAGCGCTGCGCCAGCTCTGCCTGATCGGCGCCCAGGACATTGATGACGTAATGCGAATTGCCGCTGAAAATGGGCATGCTGTTGGCCAGCGATCCCAGGCTCCACAGCACCAGCGGCGGCGACAGCGAAACGGAATTGAAGGAACTGGCCGTGAGGCCGCGGAAACTGCCGTCCGCCAGGCGCGTGGTAATCACCGTCACGCCCGTGGCAAACTGCGACAGTGCTTGGCGGAAATGTGTCGTATCGAATTCTTGCGCTGGCGCGCGGGGAGAGCGTGTGTTCATGGGAGGCCTGTGTATTTGCTGCCATTATGCCAAAAATCGGCCATGCCAGCGCGATCCTGGCCGGCATGCGCTTATGTGCGGTGTCCCACGCGCCGTTTCAAGCGGCACTGCAAGCGCTGGCGCTTTGCGCTACAGTGATGTCGTAGGCACGCATCTTCTGTTTTTCAAGGCCGGCAGCGGCCCCGGATTGGCGACACGCGGGAGGACATCATGACTGGACAGACGGACGTTGCGGTACTGGGCGGCGGGTGCTTTTGGTGCCTGGAAGCCGTGTACCAGGAAGCACGCGGCGTGACGCGCGTCGAGGCTGGCTACACGGGCGGCACCGTGCCGCATCCCACGTATGAGCAGGTATGCACGGGCGAAACGGGCCACGCGGAAGTGGTGCGCCTGGAATTCGATCCGGCCATCATCAGCTATCACGACTTGCTGGAAATATTCTTCACGATCCACGATCCCACCACCCTGAACCGGCAGGGCAACGATGTCGGCACGCAATATCGTTCCGTCATTTATTACCAGTCGGCCCAGCAGGAAACGGTGGCGCGCAAGGTGCTCGCCGAGATGGCCGGCGTGTGGGATGCGCCCATCGTCACGCAACTGGCGCCGGCGCAGCCCTATTACCCGGCCGAGGAATACCACCAGCACTACGTCGAACAGCATCCGCTGCAGGGCTATTGCGCCTGCGTCGTCGCGCCCAAGGTGGAGAAATTCCGCGCCATGTATGCGCACCGCGTGAAGTGACACGCCCGGCGGTGTGCCGGGCGCCTGCAACTGTTCAGGCCGGCAGCACCGGCGCTGGTGCCGGGTTCACGCTGTTCTCATACATGTAGTTGCGCGACCATGGCAGGGTGGACGAGCGCCGTCCCGCCTTCACGCAGACGATCTGGTACAGGCTGATCAAATCCTGTTCGAAGGCGTAGGCGCAGCCGGCCAGGTAGACGTGCCAGATGCGGAAGCGCCGTTCGCCCGCCAGCGGACGGATCTGCTCGGCGTTGGTTTCGAAGTTTTCCGTCCACAGGGCGCACGTGCGCGCATAGTGGCGGCGCAGGTTTTCCACGTCCAGCACTTCCAGCCCCCCTTGCTGCATGGTTTTCAATACATTGCCGATGTGTGCCAGTTCGCCGTGCGGAAACACGTATTTTTCGATGAATTCGCCGCCGCCATACGGCGTTTCGCCATTGTCCGGGTCGGTGGAGGTGATGCCGTGGTTCATGGCCATGCCGTCCGGCGCCAGCAGTTTGTTGATGATGCCGAAATACTCGGGTAAATGTTTCAGGCCCACATGTTCGAACATGCCTACGCTGGTGATACGGTCGAACTGGCCCGTGACGTCGCGGTAGTCCTGCAGGCGAATCTCGATCAGGTGTTCCAGGCCGGCGGCGGCCACGCGCTCGCGCGCCAGCGCATACTGGTTTTCCGACAGGGTCACGCCCACGCAGCGGGCGCCGTATTGCTGCGCCGCACGGATGACCAGCGCGCCCCAGCCGCAGCCGATGTCGAGCAGGGTTTGGCCTGGCTGCAACTGGATTTTCTTCAGGATATGGTCGATCTTCTTGACTTGCGCCTGCGCCAGGGTTTCATCGCCATGTTCAAAGTAGGCGCAGGAATAGACGAGGGCGGGGTCGAGGAATTGTTCGTAGAACGCATTCGACACATCGTAGTGATAGCGGATGGCTTCGGCGTCCTTGCTCTTGTCGTGCGTAAAGCTGCGCACGATGCGGGCCAGCTTGCCTTCCGGCTTGAGCGTGCTGCGCGCGAGCGCGTTGCAGATGGCGATCATGTCCATCGCCTTGCCCTTGACCTCGATATTGCCCTCCACATAGGCCGAACCCAGATTGGCCAGCGACGGGTTCAGCAGGTAGCGGGCCGCAGCGGCGGTCGGCAGGCGGATGGTGACTCTGGGCGCTTCGCTGGACAGGTCAACCTGCTGGCCGTTCCACAATTCTATGCGCAGCGGCAAGGCGGTCTTGCTGCGGATACCGGCGATCCAGGACTTGAGTTGGTTTTGTACAAACAAAATGGCCTCCAATGAAGCGGCCGCTGACGCGGCCGCTAATTGAGAAACAATGATCCAAGTACTACACCTTATAGGCTACACCTATATTGCCGAGTTTGCTTTGCACGGTGTCTTCACGGTTGCAAGCGTTGCATGCTCCATTGCCCGTCCGCCCCGCGCGTGTAGACGATGCGGTCGTGGAAACGCGAGCGGCGTCCCTGCCAGAACTCGATGCGTTCCGGTTGCAAACGGTAGCCGCCCCAGTGTTCCGGGCGCGGCGGCGGGGCGTCGCCGATGGCGGCGGCCACGGCTTCATAGTTGCTTTCCAGCGCGGCGCGGTTGGCGATCGGGGCACTTTGTTGCGAGGCAATCGCCGACAGCCGGCTTTGCACGGGGCGCACATTGAAATACTCGTCGCTCTCCGCGGCCGTGGTTTTCACCACCGTGCCCTCGATGCGCACCTGCCGCTCCAGCTCGCGCCAGAAGAACAGCAGGGCCGCGTGCGGGTTCTGCTCCAGCTGCCGGCCCTTGTCGCTGTGGTAGTTCGTGTACCAGGTGAAGCCCCGTTCGTCGAATTGCTTGATCAGCACGATGCGCGAGCTGGGTTTGCCGTCCGCGCTGACGGTCGACAGGCCCATGGCGTTCGGTTCGCTGACTTGCGCCTTGAGGGCCTCGTCGAACCAGGTTTCAAATTGCGCGATGGGGTCGCGCTGCACGTCTTGCTCGGATAACAGCCTTTGCACGTAGTCGATACGCATGGCGGCCAGGCTGGCGGCGTCATGCACGGGCACGGCGGACGTGGGCGCGGGCGCGGGCGCTGCGGCGGCCTCGGGCGCGATGCCGCGGCGCCGCTGCATGGCAGTGCCCAGCTGTTCCATCTGCTGCGCGCTGAACAGGCGCTTGGCCATCGGCGCCAGCTGTCCCTCTTCCTTGCTCATGTGCGCCTGGTAGGCGGCCACATAGCTGGCCACGCCCTCGGCCGACAGCTGCGTGCCCGTGCCCGCCGCGATAGCGTCCAGCTCCGGGCGCAGGGTCAGCCAGGCCTGGTCCATGCGCTGGTGGTCGGCGAGGATCTCCGGCACCAGCGTCGCCAGCAGCGCCGCGTCCGCGCCCGTGGCGGTGGCCTGCAGCATGGGCATCAGGTCCTGCTCTTCATCGTCATGGTGCAGGTGGGCGGCCTTGTCGAAATATTTTAATACTGCCTGGGCCGCCTGCCGCGCGTCGTCCGTATTGCCGTGCTGCGCCAGGTGGCCCAGCAGGTTTTGCAGGGTCGTCAATTGCTTGCGGATCTTGTCGTGGCAATGCTTGAGCACGGCGATTGGCTGGTCAAAGCCGGGAACGGAGTCGAACAGAGGGGTAGTCATGGCGTGTTCTCATGGTGGGCGGTGTTGGGGCGCGGCGACAATCGAACCTTGTCGCTGTGTCTATTCGGCTATTTTAGAATATCCGCCAGCGCAGTGTCCGTTAAAATGGCGGCATGCATACCTCTACACAGCATCAGCAAAAAACCTGCGCCGATGGCCAGCAAGCCGGCGGGAATGACCGCATCGGCCCGGTA
>RCMZ01002056.1_pt1 | contig 10395 bp, 6 predicted proteins | sample 2041141 | NCBI WGS metagenome assembly RCMZ01 (sample SAMN09708263, study PRJNA481090) | Wastewater metagenome, whole genome shotgun sequencing project. | biome: sewage; isolation source: Davis station wastewater (DW) | place: Antarctica: Davis Station | collected 2010-03-01
TCGAATAATCAGGATCCTTGGGGTGGTAAGCGCCGCAATAATGGCGACCGCAAGGGGCCACCAGATCTCGACGAGGCCTTCCGAAAGCTACAGGAAAGCCTGAACGGGTTGTTCGGTGGTGGAAAAAAACGTGGCAGTGACGACGGCAATGGCAGCTCTGGCAAGGGTGGTGGCTACGGCCTGCTCGGCCTGGGGCTTGTCGTGCTGGCAGCCGTTTGGTTGTACAGCGCCGTCTACGTCGTGGACGAGCAGGAGCAGGCTGTGGTGCTGCGCTTCGGCAAATACTACGAGACTGTCGGCCCGGGCCTGAACATCTACTTCCCGCCGATTGATAAGAAGTACATGGAAAACGTCACGCGTGAGCGTGCCTATACCAAGCAAGGCCAAATGCTGACCGAAGACGAGAACATCGTCGAAGTCCCTTTGACCGTGCAGTACAAAATCAGCAACCTGCGGGATTTCGTGCTGAACGTCGATCAGCCGGAAATCAGCCTGCAGCACGCGACCGAGAGTGCTCTGCGCCATGTGGTGGGTTCCACCGCGATGGATCAGGTGCTGACCGAAGGTCGTGAATTGATGGCGAGCGAGATCAAGGAGCGTCTGCAACGCTTCCTCGACACTTACCGCACCGGTATCACCGTTACTCAGGTCAACGTACAGAGCGCTGCTGCACCCCGCGAAGTGCAGGAAGCCTTCGATGACGTGATCCGCGCCCGCGAAGATGAGCAGCGTTCGCGCAACCAGGCTGAAACCTACGCCAACGGCGTCGTGCCGGAAGCCCGTGGTCAGGCCCAGCGCATCATCGAGGATGCCAACGGTTATCGCGATGAAGTGGTTTCCCGCGCCAAGGGTGAAGCCGACCGCTTTACCAAACTGGTGGCTGAGTACCGCAAAGCCCCTGAAGTCACCCGCGAGCGTCTGTACCTGGACACCATGCAGGAAGTCTTCAGCAACACCAGTAAAGTGTTGGTGACCGGTAATAAAGGTGGCCAGAGCAACCTGCTTTACCTGCCGCTCGACAAGATGATCGAAAGTGGCCGCACTGGCTCCTCGCCAGTAACTGGCGCCGCCGCAGCCAGCAACAATGATGCGGGCACGCACAGCGGCGCGGATTCGCAGCCACAGCCAACGCGTTCCAGGGAGAGTCGCTGATGAGCAATAAATCGCTGATCGCCCTTATTGTCGGCGTCGTCGTGGCGATCGCTGCCTGGAACTGCTTCTACATCGTGGCTCAGACCGAGCGTGCGGTGTTGCTGCAGTTCGGTCGGGTGGTCCAGGCTGATGTCCAACCGGGCCTGCATGTGAAAGTGCCATACGTCAACCAGGTGCGTAAGTTCGATGCTCGCCTGATGACGCTGGATGCGCCGACACAGCGCTTCCTGACACTGGAAAAGAAAGCCGTCATGGTCGATGCTTTTGCCAAGTGGCGCGTGAAAGATGCTGAGCGCTTCTACACCGCGACTTCCGGCCTCAAGCAGATTGCTGACGAACGTCTGTCCCGTCGTTTGGAATCGGGCCTGCGCGACCAGTTCGGTAAGCGTACGTTGCACGAAGTGGTGTCCGGCGAGCGCGATGCGCTGATGGCGGATATCACCGCTTCGCTCAACAAGATGGCCGAGAAAGAGCTGGGCATCGAAGTGATCGACGTCCGGGTCAAGGCCATCGACCTGCCGAAGGAAGTGAACCGCAGCGTGTTCGAGCGGATGAGCACAGAGCGTGAGCGTGAAGCTCGCGAGCACCGCGCCAAAGGTAACGAACTGGCAGAAGGCATCCGTGCCGACGCCGATCGTCAGCGTCGCGTACTGCTGGCTGAAGCCTATCGCGAGTCTGAAGAGGCGCGCGGTGATGGTGATGCCCAGGCAGCGGCGATCTACGCCAAGGCCTACGGCCAGGATCAGGAGTTCTACGCGTTTTACCGTAGCCTGCGTGCCTACCGTGAAAGCTTCGCGAACAAAACCGATGTCATGGTGCTTGACCCAAGCAGCGACTTTTTCCGCTACCTGGAAAAAGCCAAGCCTTGACCCCTGCGACACCCCGTCGAGCGGCTAAAGCGCTTGGCGGGGTGATCCTTTGGGAAAACGGGTGTATGATGCGGCAGCCGGGAAATTCCCGGCTTTTTTGCGTCTGCATGTTTGATTGCTTCAAAACGAGTTGATTGGCTCGACAGTTTTTTCGAGGAATGTGGTGGCGAAGCCGATTTCAGGCCTTTCGCCCCGTCGCTCTTGGGCGGCAGGTAACCATTTTCTGCTTCACTCAAGGCTAGCCCGACGGCTCGCCGCCCGGATCATAGGGGAATGGCGTAATGGCAACGGTAGACCGCTGGCTGCTGCCAGATGGCATCGAAGAAGTACTGCCGCCTGAAGCGGCGCGCATCGAAGTAGCGCGCCGCCAGGTGTTGGATCTGTTCCAGAGCTGGGGCTACGAGTTTGTCGTAACCCCTCATATCGAGTACCTGGAATCCCTGTTGACCGGTGCTGGCCAGGACCTGGATCTGCGCACCTTCAAGGTCATCGACCCGCAATCGGGTCGGCAGATGGGGTTTCGCGCAGACATCACGCCGCAGGTGGCGCGCATCGATGCGCACACCCTGCGCCGCGAAGGCCCAAGCCGCCTGTGCTACGCCGGTAGCGTGCTGCATGCGCAGCCGCGTGCGTTGTCCTCCTCGCGCAGCCCAATCCAGTTGGGCGCTGAGTTGTACGGCGATGCCAGCCCCAGCAGCGACGTGGAAGTCATTAGCCTGATGCTGGCCATGCTACAACTGGCCGATGTGCCGGATGTGCACATGGACCTGGGGCATGTCGGCATCTATCGTGGCCTGGCACGCGCCGCCGGTCTGTCCGGCGAAGTGGAGCAGCAGTTGTTCGACGCCCTGCAACGCAAGGCCATTGACGAAGTGATCGCGCTGACCGAAGGCCTGCCGGCCGAATTGGCCGCAATGCTGCGGGCGCTGGTTGACCTGTGTGGCAGTCGCGAAGTGCTGGAGGCCGCCCGTGTGCGCCTGGCGAACGCGCCGGCCCCGGTACTGGCGGCGCTGGACGATTTGCTGGCGATTGCCGAGCGTCTGTCCGCGCGTTTCCCACAGTTGCCGCTGTATTTTGACCTGGGCGAGCTGCGCGGTTACCACTACCACACCGGCGTGGTGTTCGCCGTGTTCGTACCGGGCGTGGGTCAATCCATCGCCCAGGGCGGTCGCTACGACGATATCGGCGCCGATTTTGGTCGTGCCCGTCCAGCGACTGGTTTTTCCACCGATTTGAAAACCCTGGTGACCCTGGGGCGTGCTGAGATCGAGCTACCGTCTGGCGGTATCTGGATGCCTGACAGTACGGATGCAGCACTCTGGCAGCACGTTTGCCAGTTGCGCAGTGAGGGTCAGCGCGTTGTCCAGGCCTTGCCTGGGCAGCTGTTGGCCGCCGCCCGTGAAGCGGACTGCGACCGGCAATTGATTCAGCAGAACGGGCTTTGGCAAGTATTGCCGCTGGCTTCTTGAGTTTTCCTGCCGGCGGCTGCCGGCACCAAGTTTGCGCGAATGAGGACAAGTGTTATGGGTAAGAATGTCGTAGTCCTGGGCACCCAATGGGGTGATGAGGGCAAAGGCAAGATCGTTGATCTGCTGACCGAACATGCTGCCGCCGTAGTGCGCTACCAAGGTGGCCACACCCTGGTGATCGACGGCGAGAAAACCGTCTTGCACCTGATCCCGTCGGGAGTACTGCGCGAAGGCGTGCAGTGCCTGATCGGCAACGGCGTGGTGGTTGCACCGGACGCCCTGCTGCGGGAAATCACCAAGCTGGAAGAGAAAGGCGTACCGGTGCGTGAGCGCCTGCGTATCAGCCCTTCCTGCCCGTTGATCCTGTCCTTCCACGTTGCGCTGGACCAAGCCCGTGAAAAGGCCCGTGGCGAGTTGAAGATCGGTACCACCGGTCGCGGCATCGGCCCGGCTTACGAAGACAAGGTTGCGCGTCGTGGCCTGCGTGTGGGCGACCTGCTCAACATGCCACGTTTTGAAGACAAGCTGCGTGAACTGGTGGATTACCACAACTTCATGCTGGTGGGTTACTACAAAGAGCCGGCCATCGACTTCGACAAGACCCTGGCCGAGTGCAAGGAGTACGCCGAGCTGCTCAAGCCGCTGATGCTGGACGTGACGGCCGAGCTGCACGACCTGCGTCGTGCTGGCAAAGACATCATGTTCGAAGGCGCCCAGGGCTCGTTGCTGGACATCGACCACGGTACCTACCCCTATGTAACCAGCTCCAACACCACCGCGGGCGGCGTTGCTACCGGTTCAGGTGTGGGCCCTATGTTCCTGGACTACATCCTGGGCATCACCAAGGCTTACACCACGCGCGTCGGTTCGGGCCCGTTCCCGACCGAGCTGTTCGACGAAGTCGGCGCGCACCTGGCCAAACAAGGTCACGAGTTCGGTGCCACCACCGGTCGCGCTCGTCGTTGTGGTTGGTTCGACGCCGTTATCCTGCGTCGCGCTATCGACGTGAACAGCATTTCGGGCATCTGCCTGACCAAGCTGGACGTACTCGACGGTCTGGAAGCCATCAACATCTGCATCGGCTACAAAGATACAGAAGGTAAAGACGTAGCCCCGACTGACGCTGACAGCTACGTGGGCCTGCAGCCTGTGTACGAAGAAGTGCCGGGCTGGACCGAGTCCACCGTGGGCGCCAAGACGCTGGAAGAGCTGCCTGCCAACGCCCGTGCTTACATCAAACGCGTCGAAGAGCTGATCGGCGCGCCGATCGACATTATTTCGACGGGCCCGGACCGCAACGAAACCATCGTTCTGCGTCATCCGTTCGCGTAATAAGCTGTTGATGTAAAAAGCAAAGGGCCCTCGATTGGGCCCTTTGTCGTTTCTGCCTGACAAGCGGCACGACCCTTGCTGTGTTTCCCTCTTTGGTGGTGCTATCAATTTAATGGCACCCTAGGTGGAGGGATTCCCAATGTCTGCCGTTCTCTCATTGTTACAAAGCCGGCTGTTGCGACCGGTGTTCGTTACCCTTGGTATCGCTCTTTTGGTGCAAGTGCTGGTGGCACTAACTCGGAGCACGGTGACCGCGTTGGAGGCCGATTTGGCCAATCGGTTGGGTGTGGATAGCCAGAAGCTTTCGGGTGAATTGGAGCAGGCCGGGCGCGAGGTGACGTCGAGTCTCGACGGTCTCTCCAGCAGCACGCGTCAGCGCCTCACGGCGGGGCTTTCGTCGCGCCTGGAAGATGAGCAGGCGCAACTTCGCGCCACGTTGGAGAAAGACCTTCAGGATTCGGCTAACGATATGGCCCAGCTCCTGGCCTCCGTGGCGCCGCGCGCCATGTGGGACAACGATGTGCCAACCCTGTCTGAATTCGCACGACGCGCGCAGCGCAACCCCAACGTGTTGTTCGTGGTGTATGACGACGCTACGGGCCAGCATCTGACCCGCTACCTGAACCGGGAAAACCCGATCAACAAGGCCCTTCTGGAAAAAGGCCAAGGCGAGCGGGCGCTGGATAAGGTGCTGGACGCGGCGAAGAACGATAAGTCGGTGTACTACCTGGAAGCCTCCATCAACCCCAATGGCGTGGAAATCGGCAAGGTGCTGATGGGCGTGTCGACAGCGTCGGTGGAAACCGACCTGGCGGCGCTGGACAAACGCTTTAGCGCGTTGATCGCCAGCAGCGACCAATTGGTGGATGACAGCCTCAAGGGCGCGGCGGCTGACAGCGCCACGGCTATGCGCGCGCGCCTGCAATCTGCCCAGGGCACGGCGGCGGCAATGAAAGACAACACCGCCAGCACCGTGCAGGAAGCGGCGGCGACGTTGCGCTGGCGCATTGGCCTGGCCCTGGCCCTGGTGGGCTTTGGCGTCTTGCTGCTATTGGCTGTGGTGCTGGGGCGTCGGGTGGTCAATCGCTTGCACCTGCTGATTGCGGCCATGGACGATCTGGCGGCCGGGGACGGCGACCTGACCAAGCGTGTGCAAATCAACAGCAAGGATGAAATCGGCGACATGGCCTCGGCGGTCAATCGCTTTGTGGATAAATTGCAGCCCATCGTGCGCGAGGCGGGCGATGTGGCCCAGCGTACTGGCGTGGAAATCGGCGCCATGACCCGGCGCAATGCGGGTGCCGATGCGGCGGCCGCGTCCCAGCGCGACGAAGTGGCCGAAAGCCTGCGGGCGCTGTCGCAGATGGCCGATGAAGCGCAGGCAGAGAGCCAGGCCATGCAGTCGGCATTGCAGCAAGTGGTGGAGATCCGCCAGGCCACGGACGAGAACACTCGCACTTCGGCTCAGGTGGGTAGCCTGATTGAGGCGCTGGCCGGGCAGGTGGACACCGGGGCCAAGGTTATCGAGCGCCTGGCGCAGCAGAGCGAGCAGATCGAGGTGGTGCTGACGGTGATCCACGGGATCGCCGAGCAGACCAACCTGTTGGCGTTGAACGCGGCTATCGAGGCGGCGCGAGCCGGTGAAACCGGGCGCGGTTTCGCGGTGGTGGCCGACGAGGTGCGCGCGCTGGCCAGCAAGACCCAGAGTTCCACCGGCGATATCCAGGCCCACATCGGCGCCTTGCAGCAGGGCGCGCGGGAGGCGGTGGCTGCGATTGGTCAGGCCGGGCGCCAGGCCAGTGAAGGCTTGTTGGTGCTGCGCGACAGTGCACGCTTGCAGCAATCGGTGCAGTCATCGGTGGAGCAAGTTCACGCGGCCATTGGCCTGGCGACCCAGGCGGCGGCGCATCAGGCTCAGGGCGCGCACGCGGTGCGGGGACGGGTTGAAACCATCCACGCTCAGGCCGAGCAAGCGGCGCAAGCGGTGATAGAGACTACGGCCAGCGGCAAGGTGCTCGATGGCCTCGCGGCGCAGCTGAAGGCGAGCTTGGGGCAGTTCAAGGCTTAGGTGGGTTGTAGATCTTCTGTGGGAGCGGGCTCCCTCCCACAGCCACCAGGCCTATTTCAACGGCTCAGGTACATCCGCGTCGTCAGCAAATACACCGGTAACCCCGACACCAGGATCAGCAGCGCCGCATAGGGTGCGGCGGCGGCGAACTCCACATTCGCCGTATGCGCCCACACCTCGGTGGCCAGGGTGTTGAGCCCGGTGGGGCTGAGCAGCAGGGTCGCGGTGAGCTCTTTCATGGCATCCAGGAACACCAGCGCAAACGCAGCGCCCAGGGCCGGGAAGATGATCGGCAGGGTCACCCGGCAAAACGCGCTGAAGGAGCTGGCGCCAAGGGTGCGTGCGGCTTCCTCCAATTGCGGCGCGGCTTTGTTTAGTGCGGTGCGGATCGGTGCCTGCGCCAAGGGCAGAAACAACAGGGCGTAGGCGATCAGCAGCAAGGCCGACGTCTGATAAAGCACGGGCACGTAATGGAGGGCGAAGAACACCAGGGTCAGTGCGATCACCAGTCCCGGCAGAGCGTGCAGTAGGTACGGCAGGCGTTCGGCCCACAGGGCCAAGGCACCTTTGTAGCGCACCACCAGCAAGCCGACGGGCACCGCCAGCACTAGGCACAGCGCCGCGCCGCCCAGGGACAGGGCCAGGGACGAGAGCAAGGCCTCGCTGATGGCCGCCACGGGAAAGGCCGCCGAAGACCCCACCGCCAACCAATAAGCCAGCATCCCTAGGGGCACACCGCTGCCAATGATCGCCAGCATCAGGCAATAGGCCTGCCCCATCAGTGCCCATTTGCCCAGGCGCACCTGCTCTGCTTGGCGCGCCGCGCCTTGGCCGGTGCGCACGTGGCGGCCCTTGCCGCGTACCCGTAACTCCAGCCACAGCAGCACCAGGCAGAGGGCGAGCAGCACTGCCGAGAGCATCGCAGCGTTGGCGTTGCTGAACTCCAGTTCAAACTGCTGGTAAATCGCCGTGGTAAAGGTTTGCAGGCCAATGATCGACAGGGCGCCGAACTCCACCAGCATGTGCAGGGCAATCAGCAGTGAGCCGGCCAGCAACGATGGCCAGAGCAGGGGCAAGGTGACACGAAAGAACACTCCCCAGCGGTTTTGCCCCAGGGTGCGGGCGGACTCCTCCAGGGATGGGTCGAGGTTGCGCAGCGTCGCCGCCACCGGCAAAAACACCAGCGGGTACTTGGACAGGGTCATTACGAGAATCGCCCCGCCCAGGCCCTCGAAACTGGCGCTCAAAGATACCCAGGTGAAGCTGCTGACAAACGCCGGTACCGCGAACGGCAAGCACAGGATCACGCCCCACAGGCGTCGCCCAGGTAGGTTGCTGCGCTCCAGCAACCAGGCCAGCGACAGGCCAATGACCCCGCAAGCCATCGTCACGCCAACCATCAGCAGTAAGGTGTTGCTCAGCAGGCGCAGCACATAAGGCCGCCACAGCAGATGCACCGCCTCGGCCCAGCCGGCCTGCCAGGCCTTGAGCCCCACATATAGCAGGGGCAGCAAGCTGAGGCCGATCAGCAGCAACACCGGTAGCAGCAGCCAGATCGAGGGGCGTTTGCGCCCGGGCACATAGTTCGAGCCTTGGGCGCGCGCGCGCAGCGATGTGCCCATCAGTTCAGGCCAACGTCACGTTCCAGGTCCAGGGCTTCTTCGGCGTTGCCCAGGTCCGCCGGGGTGACTTTCGGCGCCTGCAGTTCACTGAACGGCTTGAGCCCGCGATCCGACTCCATGCCTTTGTGCAGCGGATATTCGGCGGTGGTCTGGGTAATCACGCGCTGGCCTTCTTCGCTGACCATGTAGGCGAGCAACTGTTGGGCTTCTTTTGGGTATTTGCTGGACTTGATGACCGCAGCGCTAGACACGGTAATCAGCCCGCCGGCGTCGCCATCGGTGAAGTAGTGCAGTTTGGAGTCGAGCTGACCTTTTTCCCGTTGCAGGGCGAACCAGTAGTAGTTGTTCACCAGCACGGTGGCGACTTCACCGTTCTCCACGGCTTTGAGCGCCACCATGTTGTTGCTGTAGGTTTTGCCGAAAGCGCGCAGGCCGGTGAGCCATTCTTCGGCCGCGTCCATGCCATGTAATTTGATGATCGCCACCGCTTGTTCCTGGAACGCGCCGCTGGTGGGCACGAAGCCGACTTTGCCCTGCCACTCGGGGTTGGCGAAATCCAGCACGGTTTTGGGCAGGTCTTTTTCGTCGATCAGTTTCGGGTTGAACGCCACCACGCGCACACGAGCGGTCACGCCGATCCAGGTGCCATTGCTCGCCACGTAGTCCTTGGGCAACACGGCGAGTGTGGCGTCGTCGGCTTTGGCCAGCAGGCCTTGTTCACCGAGTTTGTTCAGGGGAGGGGACTCCTCGGTGTAGATCACATCGGCGGGGGAGCGGTCGCCTTCTTCGACGATCTGGCTGGCGAGCTGGTTGCTGCTGCCCTTGCGCACGTTGACGTGAATACCGGTCTTGGCCTCAAACGCCTTGGCCACGGCGTCCCCCACTTCCTTGTGCTGGCCGTTGTAGAGCGTCAGGGTGACCGGGCCGCCAGCCTGGGCGAGTGGTGCGAACAGGGCCAGGCCCAGCAGGGAGAGGATCAAGCCACGTAGAAGGGAGGTTGCACGTCGGGTATATCGAAGCATCATTCGCAGGGTTCCTCGCGGTCGCATTGCAAAAACTTGTAACAATAATAAACGATATTGTTTCTCAAGTGCGGATGGATACCGCTTGACTGCCGAGGAGGGAAATGGGGAGGGCTTGCTGAGGAGGTGTGCGCAGTTTTGCAAATCAAAAAGCCAGAAATGCAAAAACCCGCTTTCGCGGGTTTTTGTGAAACACCAGCGTGAAAGGCTGATGCTTGAATTGGTGCCCAGAAGAAGACTCGAACTTCCACGACCTTGCGGTCACCAGCACCTGAAGCTGGCGTGTCTACCAATTTCACCATCTCAACAACATTTTCGCGCTGTTGATGGGGCGAACTATACGGAGAGAGTTTTGATCTGTAAACCCCTGTTTTCGTTTTAATAAACCGAATACTTGGAATGAAATCAAACACTTAGAATGCAAAAACCCGCTTTCGCGGGTTTTTGTGTGAGCTTCAAAGTTGAACTAACCTCAAGCTCTGAATTTGGTGCCCAGAAGAAGACTCGAACTTCCACGACCTTGCGGTCACCAGCACCTGAAGCTGGCGTGTCTACCAATTTCACCATCTGGGCAAGTATCGGCAACGGCTACGTCGTCGATGGCGCGCACTATACGGAGGCAGTTTTGAACTGTAAACCCCTGTTATCAAAAAACCAGCGAAAAATTCGCGAGCGGTCTTCTAATGCGTTTTCTGCGTAGGTCAAAGGGCTTTTAAGGGGCTCTTGGAGTCTGAAATTTCCCGTTTCATTACGCCTATGCCAAACTAACCCGCATATAGACAAGGTGAAAACTCTCTAATGGCCGATTGGCAGTCCCTCGATCCCGAGGCCGCTCGTGAAGCGGAAAAATATGAAAACCCT
>RCMZ01000966.1_pt1 | contig 10378 bp, 4 predicted proteins | sample 2041141 | NCBI WGS metagenome assembly RCMZ01 (sample SAMN09708263, study PRJNA481090) | Wastewater metagenome, whole genome shotgun sequencing project. | biome: sewage; isolation source: Davis station wastewater (DW) | place: Antarctica: Davis Station | collected 2010-03-01
TAGATGGATTGAATTTCATCTGGGCTTGCATCCATGACTTACAGGTAATTCAATTATGCACAGTCAAGCGACAAGGCTTGTCGCTTGTTCAAGCAAAGGCTGAGTTAGAATATGTCTTATGGGGGATTTATTGCTTCTAGCCTTATGAGAGGAGAAATATCGACTTGCATAACATTAGATAAAAATACGTAAATATACATAAAACACCATAGTCACGCTACAGCCCATCAATTACAGCAATATAGAGCGACTCATTTGTGACATTTAACGTCAAAAAAACCAGACACAAAATAAACCCCTCACAGATTTGTCACAAAACGGTCTCACTAGAAAGTACCAATATTGACCAACCCTAAGCCTATTTCCTGCTAAACCGCTGAGAAATGAAACACTCTAGCCGCTCTAAAGCTGAGACAAGGAAGTAGGTAAGTAAGCACTCCAACATAAGGGCTAACCTTACTACCGTAACTAATCACTCAGCAAAATACAGGCACACAAAGTGAAAGCTTTTACCATTTAAAGTCGACTCCACTCACCTCCATCCACTAAGAACCTAGCAACTACTGCATCGCTATCATCAAATATGCGCACTTCAATACCGTCTGCGAGTTCCGACCAAACTTCTGTCTTGAGGATATCAGCTCTGAACCCCTCAATTGGAAAACTCTTAGCCCAACCCGACCAGCCAGTAGACTGCCATTGATAGCCTGATGCTTTAAGCAAATCCTTGATTGCAAAAGTAGGCCCACCTCCACGTCGCTCCTGATTACCGACTTTGACAACAAGGCGAGTCGTAAGCCCACGTAAAGGAGGATAATCAGTCCACTTGACAGCTGATAGATGGATTTCGCGCTCCAGCTCCTCGAGGAATGGGGACTTGCTTTTCCCTTCTGTAAAAATAACTAACGTGTCTGCTGCACGTGTTAATGCCACATACAGCAGCCGACGCTCTTCTTCCGTGATTTTCTGCGGACTGTCACCAAGTATCCTAGCAAATGCCCAGTCTGGGTGTATAAGCGGATAACTTCGCGCTACAAGATCAAGCACGATCACCATTGGCTTCTCCAAACCTTTGTACTTGTGTGCGGTAGATATACTGATACGCTCTCTTAGATCACTTGGAAAAAAAGATCGAACAAGATCAAGATATCTTGCGAGGCCGTGACCACTTCCAGAAGATTGATCCTGAAAATTAACGAACCATGGCAGCCCGTTTCGACGAGAAAGCAGCACCACGTCAACCCCAGCAGCCAGTGCACTACTTGTAAGCCGTAAAACAGCAGGAGTGATTATGTCACCAGGGTGGCGCTGCTTTTCAAGCAGCGAAGGCTCAAAATCATTTAAATCAGACACCAGAACCTTACCGACGGCCTTCTTGTTTGCGGAAGCAGATTTACCTAGGTTAAACATAAGTGCGTTGCCAGTAGCAACAATTGAACTAGCAGATCGATAGTTCGTTGAAATGTATAAGCGGCGTGATCTCCCAATATACCGCTCAAATTGGTTAAAATATTTTAAATCTGATCCAGCGAACCCATTGATCGCTTGCCAATCATCGCCCACGCAGAATAATTCGACTTGAGGCGTAATCTGTCTAATGGAAACAAGGAGTCGATAAAAAAGATCAGAGAAGTCTTGGAACTCATCGATGCATACATACCGCAACGAGGCTAGGTTCCCTCCGCCAGATTTTCTCTGGAAGTTTGTAACCCCGCCCTCCACTGCTTGTGCAGCACGTTGCATCAAACCGTCAAAATCTTCCTCGCCAGTAGATGACAATCGATTCAGATACGCAGTGTAAAGTGAATGAGCAAGTTCAAGAAACATTCCTTCAACTAAAGAAACTGGGGAGTAACTATTAATTCGTTCCTGTAATTCAATAGGGGATAATGACTGTTTTCGACACCGCCCAATAAAACCAACAGACGCGGCTGTGAACCTGTCGACCGCTCTGTCACGAATACGATTCCAAATCTCGTCTTCAGATAGACGCATACATTGAACATCTTGATCTACCAAGCTTGTCTTAAGCTTTTCTAGAAATACAGCCACCCCCTCACTAGCAATGTCTAACGAGGTAAATTCAATAAGAGTCCAGCCTAACTTTCCTTTCCAGTATTCGCGCTTGCTATCTGACATTTCATCATAATCAGGGTCACCTCTGAGTCCGAAGTACTCAATAATCAAACCGCTTTTTGGCGTAACAAAAACTGTAAAGTCTGGCCGATAGTTGATTCCACTCCACCAATGATTTCGCTCGTATTTGTATGCAATATCGTGTTCGAATAAAAAGTCAGCGATAACTTTTTCGCCATACGACTTGACGTATTCACCACCAAGACTTTCGCTAGGCAGAGACCTGCGAAATCGTAGAAACTCTTCTTTGCTTTGGTCATGTCGCCCCTCAATAATTCGCTCCCAGTCCTCGCGAAAATGAGCGAGCATCAGTTTGCGAATTTTCCCTCGGAATTTCGGTTCCCTAAGGTGACCGTCAATCACCTGTTGAAATACTCGACTCAGTCCTTGAGACTCCCCTTCAGCTCCGTTATATAAAAGGCTTTCTTCTGGATGAACGATGGCGTAAGCCAAGGCATGGAAAGTCATTACGTGTGGCAACGTTACCTTCAATTGGGAAGCGATGGCGTCCACTGCGCCTGCTTCAATCTCGTCCCAATTGAGGCGCTGTTTTTGCTTCGCACCCTTGATGCGTCGATTAATCTCACCGGCCACCTCTGATTCAGCGCTTTGATCAATCAAAATAAGTAGTCGTTTGCGAACCTCCAGCGCTGCTTTGCGATTAAAGGCAAGGATCAGTATCTCTCCCGGCGCAATGCGACAATGCTTAAGGAGAAATAGTACGCGATTGACAAGCGTAGTCGTTTTGCCGCTACCCGCGCGGGCAACGACCTGTATGTGCCCATGGACAGCAGAAATGGCAGCAATTTGTTCATCATCCGGAAGTTGCTTTGAACCATTTCCAGTTTCTGTATTTGACCTTATCCAATTTTTTACAAATGAAAACTTCTCGGACTCAAACTCTTGCTCTGTCAGGATGTCAGCATAAGATTCAAAAAAACAGGAGGTTGCGCTAAGAAAGTCGGTATTAAATCGCCGACGAAGCTCACACAACACTGCAGTACGCCGCTCTTCAATTTGTTTTCGAACCAGTTCCTGTCGAGCACGCTCTCTGGCTTCTTCTTCTCGTTTCAGTTCGGCAATTCGCTCAGCCTCGTGCATAGCCTTTTCCTGCACCTCACGTCGCAAGCGCTCACTTTCAATTTGACGAAGACTGGCTGTACGCTTTTCCGCGATCATTTGAGGCAAATCGTTCCACTCTTCAGTACTCAGCAGTGGCCGGAGCTCTGAAAGAATAGATCTTTCTGTCTCATCTCCATCTCTTGGGTTATTAACAAGCCTAGGAGCCAATTTTTTCAGATAAAAGGCTTCATGCTCATCCCAACACGCCCAATGACTAATCAGCTCCTCAATTAGCTCAGATGGACTCTTATCGATTAGCAATGGAAAAAGCTCCAAAGTATAGGGAAATGGGATTTAGCGTCGTACTGATCAGGAAAACTAGTGGCTCAGTGTTAGACGTACGCGCTATTACAACACTTTTTATGCTATTGGACACTGCATGTGCTGGCCTAATGAAACCTTACAATTCTTTTATAAAAAGCTCTTAAGCAAACTTTGGACAGACTCACTCTAAACTATACAAAGCGACCTGCCTTAAGCGTAGCTCTACATAACCCTCTGCCCATAAACTGGAGAAGGCAACTCTGGATAGGCCCGGAACACGTGAATAAATATCTTTTCGGTGATATCTGAAATTTCATCCTCCTCATACTGCTCAACAGGCAGCCCTGTTCTTTCGTCATAGAGAAAATCATATATTTGCTGCTTTACAGCATCACGAGCAGATTCTTTTTCCTGCCAGTTTGCCACCTTCAACCGTTCAGACTTAAGCGCTGCCAGCAATAAAGTTGCAACCTTCTTAATTTTTTTAATGTCTTTTGGCTGCAAGTCTGACTTACTGAGTAGATCAAATAAAACTAAAGACTCTTCATCAAGGCCTTCACGTATTGCACGCTTTTCCTCATAGGAAAGCTCATCATTTAGCTTAAGCAGCGCCTCAAAGGTTTTCTCAATAACCACCCTATCCTTCTCTTGGTTATACTCTTTAACCAACTTCTCGTAGTGTTCTTGATAGTCCGTGCGAAGGGGGTTTTGCATCATAAGTCGAGCTAGTTTCTGCTCAACTGCATGCTTAAGTGATTGTACCGTTGTGTTCTTTCGTTCTGACCGTGCAAACTCTTGGCGCAGACGCTCAAAGTCAATCTGGCTAATATCATAGACTCGCTCACTGCCTGGTCTTGGCTCATTAACTTTATGCGTAGTATCAATGCTGGCGTCCACTATTTTATAGAGCTCTTTCATAATGTCAGAAATATCCGCTTTTTCTTTATCTGTCTGCAAGCTCTTATAAAGCACATTAATAGCATCGCGCATATCACGATAAGCATTAACTCCAGGCACGTTGATACAAGCTTTAAATCTGTTAAACACTTCCCTGGCCATGACTTCAAAGCGCTTTCGCGTCTCATCATTTTGATTAATAACTTCTTTCGCTTGAGCAATCGCCGCATTTTTTGTAAAGCCCGCTTCGGTAATAACCCTGCTCAATTCAAAATCATGTTTTTGTAAAAACTCAGCAATAAAACCAATCGACTCATTCAAACTTTCTAACAGTTCTTCTTTGGGCTTGGCTGGCTCATTTTCACCTTCGTTGCCGCCATGACCTTCGTCACCCGCTCCAGCAAAAGTAGCCAAAGCCTGACGCAGGTTTTTAAGTATTCCGCAGTAATCCACAATCAAGCCATTATTCTTGCCCTCAGCAACACGGTTTGCCCTAGCGATTGCTTGCATCAGGGTATGCGCCTTCAGGGGCTTATCTAAATAAAGGGTTGATAGTGTCGGCACATCAAAGCCCGTAAGCCACATCGCACAAATAACAGCTACTCTGAACGGATGCTCACTTGACTTAAACGCCTCTTCTACTCCCATCCGGGAGCCGTCTTCTAGCTCAAATCCCGTCTTTAATAGCTGCCTATGGGGTTTAATATCCAACCCCCACTTTTCGAACTTAGCAACCTCACCCTGTTCCTCACTGACAACAACTGCCATCAGTGTTTCCCTCATCCAGGATAATTGCCTCTCTCTCCAAGCCAAGTCCTGCTCATCGGTCGCTACAGCAAGCCCTTTTTCTTTGTTTTTAATTTCTTGTTGCCAATAAAAGACCATCAGTTTATGCATACGCACGCAGGTGAGCTTGTCGAGACAGACAAACATAGCCTTGCCAGCCTCCCAGCCATTGGCATAGTGAGTAACAAAGTCTCGGGCAATCTGATCAAGCCTGCTGGTTGCAGTAATGATGTGGTAGTCACGCTTAAGCTCGCGCTCTAGCCGCTGCTGAACATCCACATCATCAATCTCTAGTTCATCAAGCTTTTCAGCTATGCGCTCATTTATCCCCATAGGGTCGGCTACGGAGTGTTCGTTGCCATACTCATCGGTAAAAATCAGCTCTTCACCACGCGCATCGTAATACAAAGGTACAGTCGCTTTATCTTCAACAGCACGCTGAAAATCATAGGTGGAAATGTAATCACCAAAGACCTTCTTAGTTATTTGGTCATCTTTAAACAACGGCGTACCCGTAAAGCCGATAAAACTAGCATTTGGCAGGGCATTACGCATATTTAACGACAAAGTACCGTATTGTGTGCGGTGCGCCTCATCAGTAATGACAATAATGTCATCACGCTCTGAGTAAGGATTTTCAGGCTCTACTTTTTCGTTGAACTTTTGAATTAAAGTAAATAAAAAAGCTTTTTGCTGGCCGATAAGCGCCTTTAAATCTTTACCGCTATCCGCTCGACATGGATCTTTATCATTATCAACCAGCCCACATCCTGCGAAAGTTTTGTAGATCTGTGTATCAAGGTCTTCTCGATCAGTGAGCACCACAAAGGTATAGTTCCCGCCCAGTTTTCGGTGCACCATCTGCGCGAAGAACACTATCGAATAGGATTTACCTGATCCTTGCGTATGCCAAAAAACACCTAGTTTTCCTTGACGCTCTTCACGGTGAATCACTGCTTCGATGGCTCGAATAACACCAAGATACTGATGGTTGCGAGCAATAATCTTTACTAACCGTCCAGCACTCTGGTCGAATAACGTGAAGTTTTCAAAAATGTCCATCAAATTGGTTTTAGAGCAGGTTCCTTTAAGCAGAGTTTCCATATCCACCGCGCCAGGTTCATTCTCTTTTAAGCGCTTCCAATCATTAAAGTGCTCAAACTTGCTGGTAATTGAGCCAATTTTGGCATCAATGCCATTACCTAAAATAATGAACGCATTGTGATAAAAAAGGTGCGGCACCGTATCTTTATAATCAGCTAAATTCTGCTCATAGGCAGCACGAATATCCAGATGAACGTTTTTCACTTCCATAAACAACAATGGAATGCCGTTTACAAAGCCCACTAAGTCTGCTCTACGGCGATAAATATCACCTTTTATCCAAAACTCTCGCACCAGTAAGAAGTGATTATTTTCATAATTTTCAAAATCAAAAAGACGTAAGCGCTTCTTTACTCGCTCGCCTTTGTCATTATAAAAACTGACCTCCACGCCATTTTTATGAAGCGCATACTTTTCTTTATTGACCGCAATAATATTGCTCGAGAGTGGCATTTCGCAAACAAGACGCAATGCTTCCTGATAGACAGCATCTGGCAGGCCTGGGTTTAGCTCGATCAGTTTCTCGCCTAGATAACGAGTAAGTACGACTTCCTGTTCTGAAACTCGTCCTAAATCACCTTCTTTACCAAGTTTTTCATACATTCCCATAACAGATTTATCCCACTGCAACTGATTCAGTAGGTAATCTGCCGTCACTTCCTGAACCAGCGTTTCTTCTGTCATGGCCATGTGTAAATCCTTCTATTTAGGCATTTTCTACTTGATAACGTACCGGGCGAGTAAGTTTCTTTACCAGCCCATCATCCTGCGCGCGCTTTAACCAGTCATTCAACTGTGATTTGTGCAGCCCAGTATTCTCCATGAGCTCATCAGCGGTGACAGGCGTTGTCGCTAGTCGCTGAAGTTCTACAGTAAATAACTGATAAAAATCGATTGTTTTTTCTAGTGATTCTGCTGCTTCAAAGCCTTGCTCTGATAAAATCTTATTGTCACTTGAGCCGACAGTAGCTGAAACAGCAGACTCTGTTTCGCCAAACTTAGCTTCTAACCTTGACTCACTTACTGGAAACAATTCTGGCTGCGCAGGCTCTGCAAAAAGATCAACTTGCTCCTGCGCCGCGATGCTGTCGTTACTGCCGAACAAATCAGAGATACTCAAACGCTGAACATCATCCTCACACCAACGGCCACCCTTAGCTACCAAATCAGCGTTGGCTGCATCTTTATCCTCTGTTGGCTTAACCCACAAAGGCACCCAAGCTTTTTTCAGGTTTTCCTCTGCACCATTGAGCGTGCCGCCTTTTTTACCGGAATGCACTACCAGAGAGCTGTCTGCTAAACAATAAATATATTTATTGCGACCCATGGCATTACCCACATTAAAGCCAGCTTCAGGATAAAACGGAGAGACAAGCACCACATGGCCATCCATCAGACCCCTGCGCCATTTGGCACTAGTAGCTGCCTTTAACAGACCATCAGCCATCACCCCAATCACAACGCCACCCTGCCGCATGGCACCTAACATGGCGGCTTCATCCACCCCACGCGCGCCACCTGAGACAATGGCCACACCTTCCGTGGCAGCTTTCGCGCCAACTTGATCAGTAAAAGCAAGATCAGCATCACTGGCATTACGCGAGCCGATAACGGCCAAACCACCGGCATTTAACAGAGACTTATCACCACAACCAAACAACACCGGCGGTGAATCTGTTCTCAGTTGCTGCTTCAAGCGCCTTGGATACTCAGGATCAGAGCGAGTCACCACCCAGAGTCCGGCCCTCTGCCACTTTTCCATGGCCAGCGCTAGGCTGTGCCCACGGTTTAACAACTGTACGATCCTATCTGCACTTATTCGAGCATCATGCCAGCCATTCAGTAAGGCTTTAGGATCAGCGACCAGCAAATCAGCTGGCGTCGTAGACTTCTCTTTCAGCCACAATGCAAAACGCCCCCACTCCGCATTAGTGAGCGGTTTGGCATCGTCTCTACTAGCTTTCGAAAAATAACTGGTCAGCAGTAAAGTTGCCTGAGCTGTTGAGGATAAATTCATGAATCTTTCACCGAGGATGAAGCAAGCGCAACGGGGTACACAACGCCGCTGCCTGCTTGTTGTAATAGGGCTGCGATGACGGTCAGCGTCCAGCCAGAGTCCACAATATCATCTACAAGTAGAACAGGCAGATCAGCATAGTATTGAGTAATTTCAAACACTCCATCCAAATTCTGGCATTGATGAAAACGATTCTGTTGACCTTTTTGTGGCTGATTATCTTTAACTTTGCTGACAGCATCCATAAAGGGCAGTCCCAAGCGGATAGCTAAGCGCTGAGCAAAGTCTGGTACCAATTCCGGGTGATGACGTGAAGGTACACAGCAGACCCATTGCGGCGCAGGCCCAGGCGACCAGCGCTGCTGAATCATTTCAGCCATAGCATCTACCAACTCATCGCTAAAGCGACCGGCATGTTTATTATCAGCAACCATGCGCCCCCATCCAGCATCACCCCAGCGAGATAGGACTCGTCCTTCTTGTGCTCGAAGGTTTTGTGGCAGATTGCCTTTAAAGCCGTACTCCACAAACGCATTGGCAGCGACTTGAGCTTTCGGTGCTATGATCATTTCAGCATGCTTGAGGAAGGTGCCGGCACGATGCGCCAAAGCCGGATCAATAGCTTGGTTGATAACCGGCTGATCGATGCAAGACGCACACTTACCACAAGGTGTCGGCTCAAGATCATCCAGAGCGCGACGCAAATAAGTCATCTTGCAACCCGTTTCTACTAAATAATCTTGCACCTCTTGCCACTCTTGGACACGTTGTCCAGTGAGATGCGCGATACGCTCATGATCCATCTGATAGTGTTCAGCTGTTCTGCGCCATTGACTACCCATTTTAATAACAGGCGCTGGGTTTTCTACACTCAGCAGCTTTAATACTTTCTCAATCTGGCCATGACGCAGATTGGTTTGCTGTTCGATACTGCGCATAGACAAGCCATCACTGTTTTCTAAAGCCTGCAGAATCTCATTAACCTGTGCTTCAGACGGAAATGCAGCATCCCTAAAAAAATCATGAATATCATGATCTTCCACGCCAGACATTAATACGCCCACAGCATGATCAATACCACGCCCTGCTCGCCCTACCTGCTGGTAGTAGCCAACAATAGAGCCCGGCGCTTGATAATGAATCACAAAACTTAAGTCTGGTTTATCATAGCCCATACCCAAAGCACTGGTTGCCACTAGAACCTTCAGCTGATTACTCAGTAACAGTTCCTCTAAATGTTGTCGATACAGATTGCTACTTGCAAACCCCTCAGCCGTAACACTGCCATGATACGCCTTAGCATCAATACCATTAGCACTCAGCCACTGCGCCACTTGCTCAGCATCACGCACGGTTAGCGTATAAACGATGCCTGTTCCCGGCAGCGTCGGAATCACTTGAGCTAACCAAGCCAAACGCGAGGCCTGATCAGGCAGCACCATAGTTTGCAAGGCAAGGCTTTCACGGATTAACGGCCCACGATGAATTTGGATATCACCCAGCTGAGTTTGAATATCTTCTACGACGCGGTTGTTCGCCGTCGCAGTGGTACCCAGCACCGGCGTATTCTCTGGCAAGTTGCGCAGAATATTTACAATGCGGCGGTAGTCTGGTCGGAAATCATGCCCCCAGTCAGAAATACAGTGCGCTTCATCAATCACCATTAAGGCAATATGGTCAGCGATAGGCTGCAAAACCCTTTCAATAAAATTATCGTTGGCCAGCCGTTCTGGGGAAATTAATAAACAGTCAATTTGATTATTGAGAATACGCTGGGTGACTGCCTGCCAATCGTCAGTATTAGTGGAGTTCATGGTTTCAGCGACAATACCCAAACGCTGCGCCGATTCGATTTGGTTGCGCATCAGCGCAAGCAAAGGCGAGACAATAATAGTTGGTCCCATACCTCTATCGCGGAAAATCTTGGTGCTGATAAAGTAAACCGAGCTTTTGCCCCAACCGGTACGTTGTACTACCGCTACTTTCTGGTTTATTGCCGCGAAACATATCCAGCGCCAACATCACCGCACCCACTGTGATTGCGCTATCGGC
>RCMZ01001080.1_pt1 | contig 10376 bp, 7 predicted proteins | sample 2041141 | NCBI WGS metagenome assembly RCMZ01 (sample SAMN09708263, study PRJNA481090) | Wastewater metagenome, whole genome shotgun sequencing project. | biome: sewage; isolation source: Davis station wastewater (DW) | place: Antarctica: Davis Station | collected 2010-03-01
ACTCGCTTCTGTTTCATACTTCACCTCAAGCTAGACGGGGTCTATTGTCTCTCATTGAAGTGTCCATTTGTATTAGGCCAGAACAGCTTTTGTAGTCTTTGTACTGGGTCTCGAGTCGATCAAGCTGAAGCCGTGCCTTCAAACTTTCAAAACCATCGAACCTCCCATCCGCAAGCGACATTCCTTCATGTAGCGAATCATTACTCACGCCCCGAGTGAAAGCTTGTGCGATTGCGGCAGCTTGGGCTATTTCCTCTAGCTCGGCAACAAACAGATTTGACTGATACTCTCGACTAAATGCAACGATGACGGGGCGAATACTGGTTGTGGTAAGCAGGTTTGGGGGAGTATTGAAGGTACCATTCAAATAAAAACCTTCGCGCGCCAGTGCTTCCTGAAACTTTGGCCCTTCTGAAATCCCAAACGCAGATGGCTCCACAATTGCGAGACACAAGCCCTTGGGAGCAAGCAAGTGCAATGCTTTAAATAGTTCTATCCAGTTGCTCCGTACACTGATAATTGAACCACCGATATGGGTTTTCTTATGACCCATTCCTAACGGAAGATCGACGACCACTAAGTCGTATTTCCGACTTAGCTCAACATCATCAAGCCAATCAAAACTCTCGACTATTGTTTCTGCATCCGATATTTCGAGTGTCGGATCGTTCGAAATCTTTATGGCGATAGCTGATTCAGAGAATCTGGACGCCGCCAAGGCTTTAACAAAATTTTTCACGATAGATTTGGGATCCATTACTATTCCACTCTTAATGTTTTTTAAACATCTAACGCTTCACTAAGCGGAAATTGATAATTGGCTATAATAACTAAAATATAGTCAATTTTTAATTTTCCGTTTAAACATTTCGTTATGAACGCTTTAAATAGTTCAACTCATCTTTATAGGATATTATAGGTTCATACAATTGGTGGTATCCCTTACCTACAGCTCCTCTAAACTGAATTAGATTAGGTCTATTACTACCAATCGATAGAATATGGTCTATTGCAATACCTGGGTATGGGTCAATAAAAACAATATCTTTAATTCCTAATTGGTATGCTTTTTTAGCACACAACTCACAAGGACTAGCTGTTGTAAATAGTTTACCTCCCTCGATACCAGCAGTTCCATACTTGGCCAGTTGAAGAAAAGCATTTTCCTCTGCATGTAATGACCTAGTGTGTACTTGATTACCAGAATCATCTAAAGAATTTTTAATGTCTTTAAAGCAGTACGATAAATTTTTACCTTGAGTTCCGTCTTGCCCTGATATTTTTATTAACTCTACTTTCGCTGCATTTCTAAAGTCTTTGTTGTGTCTCTCATAAACACTATACGTAACTTCATCAAAATCATTAGCTAGCCCGTTCAGTGACCTTAAATTACATGGCACTTGTCCTTTAGCTACATCATTCCAACCAACAGATTTTATAGAGTAATTTTCATCTGTAACAACTGCACCAACTTGTCTAGATATGCAACCTGAATTAACTTTTGCCGTATACGCAATCTGCATAACTCGCTCAAGATTAGTTGGAGATATTAAACCCGGATGTTTTATTAATGCCAAATACCAAGCTAGTTGTGCTTTTAATACATTATTATTATCAAGTTCATTTCTAGGGTTAAATATATGAATATCAGATATCTCGATACACCTTTTGACATTTTGGCTTATAAAGTCAGCATCTTCAATTGTTGTTTTACCTGATTCTCTTCTTTCTAGCTCATCAAATTCATCTACAGTATATTTATGTTCATTTTGTAAATATGCTTTACGATCTTCATTTAGAGCATTTATTGATATTAAATAAAATGCTGAATAACGATCTTTAAAAAACTTTGCTTCAAAAGGATTTCTAATTGCATCAATTACAATAAAAGCCCCATTAGGCTTTATCTGCCTAATGTTTTTAATACATCTGTTTATTGTCTCAGGCAAATGAAATACTGACTCAGGCTCGAACGGAGCAGATTCAAATCCAGATTGAACTATTCCTGTTCTGCGAATAGAATTACCAGCAGCCTGATAAACTTTTATATAAAGCTCATTATTAATCCCTCTTAATTCTTTTTTAAAGTCATCAGTAAACTTCCTGATCAACCTCATGAACGAAAAGAACTTTGTTGTTTCTCGAATAGTTAACTCTATATTATTATCATGCTCTAACAACTTATTAGATATTGATTTCAAAGTTCCTTTTCTAGCAAAACTAGAATTAAAACTTCCTTTTTTTACTATCTCATCAATTCTACTTTTAGAGACTTCACTTGCTTGTTCCTTGATAAAATCAGATGCTTGAGTAGCTGTAAGAGTTAATATATATGCAGATATTAAATCACTTACTTTAATAGAAATGAATGGATTATAATTATTTGTTATATAACTAGATGCAATTCTATATCTTTTTGAGTCTAAATTAGAAAAGAAATACTCACTACCGTACCTTACATCCTCAACTTGCGGAAAATCAGCTACTTCCTTTTCGAGAATATTTGCTGCTGTAGTACAGCCAGACCCTGTTCTTCCGGTCAATCCTATAACAATAAATTTACTGCGCTCGTGAAACAGGCTAGAAATCATTGCATTATTTTTTGTATTAGACAATTGATACTCCCTTAAACATGTAAAGCTCTCAATACATAACGCCGCAATAACTTGTCGCTTGAAGCGCAGCGTAAAGCGGTAAAATTAATTATTTTGTTCCATTATTTCACAGCATATTTTCTTGTTCTATATGTGGTATGTGCTTAACAACCTCAACGACTTCATATCTGTCGTTTGAGTAGATTCCGGTATCGTCATCCTTTATTTGATATATTTTTAATTTGGCTTTTAGTTGGTCACCCGGTGCAATTTTTACTTTGTGAGCAAAAAAATCATTGTAAAATACCTCATCAAGTACGGGCGCTGATATCTTGAAGCCTTGCCAGATAAACTCCCATTTCCGCTTTGATCGCTCCAATATTGCTCTTTTTATAAAGAGATTCACCTGTTCATATATCTCTCTCGACGGTTCCGCGTATTCCTCAGGCTCCGAAAGAATCGCAAGCTGTCCTCTTGAGATTTCAATATCTGGCCGCTCATCGTTTATATTTCTCGTGAAGCCAAATGATTCTATACTTTTATCTTTTTCAATAGTTTTTGCTAATCTCGACACGCTCTGCTTAAATTTCTCCGACTTTTCAACTTCTTGAGTTGCATCATAGATTGTTTTTGGAACAATAATTTTTGTATCGCCCTGCTCAATTACAACTTGGTTATCACTTACATTGACCACGACTTGTGAATCTGGAGCCAAAGTGTGCTGGTATATGAAGTTTGCTAGGACACTTAATGCTATCGTCTTGAGAGTATCCTTGCTAAAAATATTTCCTGTGCCTTTAAATACAGTTTTAATTTTTGCACGAAAGCTGCCTTCACCAAAGGCTTCAACTAAAACTTCAACGTCATATCCCGGATTTAGAACATTATTAGCCTCCTTTACCGCATCAGCTATAAATACTAAAGAAGAGGCCAATGTATACGCATTGATCTTTTTCCGCTCACCACCAAAGTGAAGTACGACTTCATTGTCATATTCTTCAATATTTATTATTTGCATGACCTTCCTTTAGCATTGATCGCCGCCAGCACAGGCGAGTGAAACAAGTCCAGCCAGATTGCTGGTTGTTGTGATTGGCCTTGTTACAGGTTTGTACTGATAATACGTCTCATAGTTTCAATTTCTTTTTCGTAAAAATAAATACATTCTTGAATATACTCTCGAACAGCCTTAATTAGCTCACCTCTGTCGTAACTATCGTAGCGCTCCCTGGGGTTCCACCGTGATTTCAAATCCATATTGTAGGTTTTACATGATACTGCCTTATTTGAATTTGTATCTTCACCACCTGCACTTAAAGGGACAATATGATCAACTTGGAAGGTCTTATAAGAAGCAACATCTTGGAAGAATGGTAAGTCACAATACTCACACTTATGCTAGCACGATGACTTAAATACGCGGTATTAACATGCCATTTTCCAGTAGCAGCTAACTTTTTCGGGATATTGCTCATTCAAGTCTACCTTTATTAAATCACTATCAGCCTTTGTATTGAACAGCTACTTTGCAAAACTCACTTTATGTAAAACAGCTCATTTCTCACACAACCAGCCCCACAGAATTCTCCCGCAACCACTCCCTACAAACCTGATAATCCGGCATCACCCTCGCAACCTCACGCCAAAAATCTGGTGAGTGGTCATGATAGATCAGATGGCAAAGTTCATGGATAACAACATAATTCACCATGCGGTTGGGTGCGAGCATGATCAACCAGTTGAACTCAAGCTCGCCCTTAGCAGTACAACTGCCCCATCTGGCCTTAAAGGTCTTGATACTAACACCAGCAGGATCTACACCAACCAAAGGTGCGTAACGTGCTACTTTTTCTTTTATTTTTTGTCCTGCTTGGCGTTTGTACCAACGTACTAATGCGTTGCGAATCATGTGTGGTTGCTGACTGCCTTTAGGTGTTTGCACCATTAAACGACCTTGCAGCAGTTTCACTGGAGTAAATGGGCCTATCTCAACCTTAAGCCGGTAGTTACGACCTAGATAGGGAAAGGCTTCGCCGGAGACAAACTGCTTACTACTAGCCGGTGCCATGTCGCGTTGCAGGGCCATTTTCTCTTTGATCCATAAGCGCTTGGATAACAAGAGCTGATCAATCTTTTCAATGCTTGTACTGGTCGGCACAACAATAGATACAGCACCTTCTTCCACGCGTATGTCCGCCGATTTACGACGACTAGTGCGGATGACTTCAGCAATAAAGCCCTTGCCATCACGATACTCAGGAATACTTGAAGCCACTATCATGCTGTTACCCGTTATCTGTTACCCGTTATCTGTTATCTGTTATCTGTTATCTGTTGTTACCCGTTTTGTTATCTAACACCAAAGCGGGTCTCTGCTAGTTCCATAAAGCGATCTTGCACGACCTTCACCAGCTTCGCATCGCTGTACGAGCAGTCAAGAATGGCACGCTTGATCTCTTTTTTCATGCGTTTTACTTCATCTGGTTTAGCAAAGAAATCAACGATCTGCGTGGCTTCGTCAAACATGCTGACCAAGCTCTGGCTGGTGGCTTTGATTTCATCATGTACGGCTTCGCTGATGGTTTCATCGCCGGTATGGTTGGCGACTTCAGCCATAAGGATGTTGTAGAAAGCCAGCTCAGTATCAGTTAAGCCCAAGTCAGTCGCAGTCCGTTTGCGTTCGGCTTCGATGTTGTTACGGAAGTCCAAGAGCATCTCGACTTGCTGATCCCACTTACCGTTATTTTGTTGAATAATGTCCTGCAAGCGCAGACTGAGTGACTTGTAGTACTCAGGATCTTCATCAAGATTGACGGTAATATGGTGCTTAATCGCGCTCTCAATCTCAGAGGCACGGGACTCAGGTGATTTAATCTGCTCAACCGACTGTTTAAAGTTGGTTGCCATCAAATCTATCGGTGGGATTTTTGGATCAACGCCGGTGCTGATGATGTGTTCTTCAACTAAAGCTCGCACCTTGGCACCTACATCTTGGATATTCAGGCCTGGATCACGGTAGCGGTTACGCGCCGCATTCTGGACCTTACCCCACAGCTTCAGATCGCTCACATAAGGCTTGGCTGCTACATCGGGCAGCACCACATCCATTTGCTTGGCAAAGCGCTTAAACGCCAGCTCAAACTGTTGGCGAATATCTTCGTCTTTAAGAAACAAAACATAGTCGTCAATGTCATCGCCCTTGAGTGCACTAAACACATCGGCCACGCGGGTATGTGCAGCTTTAAGCCTTGGGATTTCATCTTTCAGCGTGTGGTACGTGCCTTGCACATCCTCGCTGCTGAACATCTCCAGCGCTTCGGTCAGGTAGTCCGACAGGCCATGGTAATCCACCACATAGCCGACATCCTTACCCGGATAGGTACGATTAACTCGTGCAATGGCTTGCATCAGCGTGTGTTCTTTTAGGCTGCGGTCGATGTACATCACTTGCGCGATGGGCGCATCAAAACCGGTCAGCAGCATATCCTTCACAATCAAGAAGGCGGTCGGGTCTTCTTTTTCTTTATCGGTGCCAAAGGGCTTGGTGAAGTTTTTGATCACCTGCTTTTGATGGGCCGCATTGGTGTAAGGCGTGTAGATGGCTTCATCATTGTGTTTACCAGAAATAATCACTTCCGATGGCGGTGCGCCCAGCTCGTCGAGGGTTTTCTTAAACAACGTGGCGGCATAGCGGCTACCCACTACGATCATGCCCTTGAAACCATCGGGCTGAACTTTCTCGCGATAATGCTTTAGCAGATCAATACACACCCAACGAATACGCGCTGGTGCTTCACGTACGGCACGCTCTACGCCGTACTTCTTCTTGATCTCGGCCTGATCTTCTTTGCTGTAATCTTTGAAATACTCATCAAACAAAGCATCCAATGACTTGCCGACCACTTCGCTCTGCACTTGGCGGCCTTCGTAAATGATGCGCACTGTGGCACCGTCTTCTACTGCTTCATTGATCTTGTACTGGTCAATGTAACCACCAAACGCCTGATCCATCTTTTGGTTTTTTAATAGCGGTGTACCGGTGAAACCGATCTTCGGTGCATTGGGTAAGGCGGCGTTAATGGTCGCGGCAAGATTACCAAACTGGGTACGGTGCGCCTCATCCGCGAGTACGATGATATTGTCGCTGACGTTGAGGTCTTGGAAGTCGCCTTCGGCTTCTGCTTCCTGAAACTTCTGCACCATCGCGGTGACGATATCCGATGAATCACGGCTCAACAGGTCTTTTAATTCAGCCACAGAATTGGCGTTATAGACTGTTTCGTTTTGTGCGGCGCGGAAGGTATTGGATAGCTGCGAATCCAGTTGCGTACGGTCAGTGACAAACACCAACTTGTACTGCTGTAACTCTGGGTCACGGCGCATTTTTACCGCCAGCATCACCATGGTCAGCGATTTACCTGAACCTTGCGTGTGCCAAACAATACCTGACTTCTCGCGGCGGTCTGCACCACTCTTAAGGCGCTCAATGACTTTATTTACCGCACGGTACTGCTGATAGCGAGCGACCTTTTTAATCAAACGCCCATCAATCGGCTCGTAAATAATAAAATTACGGACTAAGTCTAAAAAGCTCGATGGGTTAAACATCCCTGCCAGTAAACGCTGTTGTACGTTGATTTCAACGTGCTCACCAGCACCACTAGCAATCTGTTGTGCTTGCACTAAATACGCCGGAGACGGCACATCAGACACGTTCACCGGCTCGCTTTGTTCATTGCTGACAGATTTGCTCAATAGCGCTCGAATATCCGCATCACTGTACGGGTGGGCATCTTTCCAATCGCTGTAATACTGACTGCTGGAGCTGATGGTGCCGACCTTGGCTTGGTCGCGGCAGGTACTGACCATCAGTTGGTTGTACCAGAATAACTTTTGTGCACCTTCCTCGCTGACTGGATCACGAAGATTGGCATAACGGCGCAATTGGTTGATGCCCTCGCTAATGGCATCGGCAACATAGGGCGACTTGCATTCAATCACCGCCAGCGGCAGGCCATTAACAAAGCAGACAATATCGGGAATAACGTTTTGGTGAGCGCCTTCAATCTTAAACTGATTGGTACACAGATATTCGTTATTGGCGGGGTTATCAAAGTCGATGATCTTAACCGTCTGCCCTTTGCGCCCCTTGCCTAAGTCCTGCTCGACCGACAGGTAATTGACCAGCATCTCGTAAATGGAGTGGTTGTACTCCATCAACGCGGCATGGTTCGGGTGTGTCAGCTCGCGCATCACCTTGCCGAGGTTTTCATTGCTGATCCACGGATTGAGCTTACGCAGCGCCGACTCAAGACGATTCACCAGCACCACATCGCGGTAATAGGCACGCTCTGCGGTAGGCTGTGCATCCTTGCTGGCGGCAACCGGTGCAAGACTTGCGCCTGGCACATACGTCCAGCCCAGTTTGATCAGCTGGGCGATGGCGGGTTGCTCTACTTTGAAATCTTCGTCATTGAACATAGTGATAATCGGCGTCTGATCATCAGACTACCGCTGACTCCTTGTCGCTGAGATTGACGCGCACCTTGCCGGTGAGCAGGTCTTGCATAAGGGCTTTTTTTAGTGCTTCAACTTGATTTAGAAGCTCAGTTTTTAGACGAATTTTTTTATCGTTCTCAGATAATATAGAAACAATTAAAGCCTGTTCTTTTTTAGTTGGTATAGGAACAGGGGTTTGCTTAATCGTTCGGAGCGATAAGTTTTTTATAGTAGAACCAGTTAACTCAAAATCATAAAACTGAGTTGTTGCTTGTGACTGCAAAACATAAAATATAAATTTTTTCGACTGTTCTTTAGCAAGCGAGATAAATGCTGCACTTTTCCCAAGAACTACTTGCTCACCCGCATAAAAAGCTAGTTTTCCAATAGTGCCGTTGATTGACATCAAAATTGTATTGTCTGTCAAATCTCTTTTGAGTTTTATAAATTCACTTTCAGGTACGCATTTGGTTTTATCACCTATAACAATCTGCCCATCCTGAAGGTTGTTGCCATTAATAAAGTGATACTCTGATTTTTCAACATACTTAGGCGTTGTGTGTATTCCATCACTAATTTTTTCAGATAGATCATCTAGCTTTTTAACTGTCCACTCCGCTGGTATCCGCCCCACTGGCGAATCTTTAAACTCAGTATGCCCAATCCCTTTGGTCAGCAGCTCCTGCATCATGCCGGTTTTTAGGTCTTTCAGCTTATCGATCTGTGCGCATGTTTTTTCGATCACACCATCGACGGATGACAGAATGGTGGCGATTTTTTGTTGTTCGGGGAGTGGAGGAAACAACAAATTAATTTGTGAAAACGTACTTTTATTGATAATTGGTAAAGTGGTTGTGCCTGCACTTTTAATCAGCTCATGCATATTGAACAATATGTTGTAAAAATGAAAACGACTCTCTTGGTTTTCTTCTGCAACTACTGCGTTAATTTGCTGATTAGTTACCGAAGGCTTAGACGTCAGCGCCATGCCTCCTAGCGACCCAATACAGGTTACTAGAATTGCATCTTTAGGCAGCTCCCGTGCTTTTTTTGTACCTTCCTCCGATAATGTTCGTGAAGTTTTATCGATATATATTTTGCCGTCAAAATCTGCTGGAGAAATGAAAGGAGTGGCTCCACCCCAGAAGAGATCCGTAGTACTTGGAGTAGACCCTGTTACCACAGAACCAATATCACCTACTGTTTTGACTTCCCACCCTTCAGGCACTGTATTACTCATACCCTAGCTCCTGCAGATACCCTTTCATCACCTTCTCAGCCTCAGCTACTTCTGCATCCAGCTCTTTTAGCGATACGTGATACTTATCCCACCAGCGCTCCAACTGTTCAATCACTGCCGCACTAGCATCGCCAACTACTTCACGAATCTTTTCTTTGCTGTCGACCTCAGCTTTGAACTCGTAATACTTTTCAGCAGCTAAAGGCTCTGCATCACGCAGTACAAACACCGCAGACACATCAAAGCATTCCAGTATTTCCTCTCGGATATACTCACTTTCGACTTCGCGAACAGGAATGCCACCATGCAAAATCGCACGCACATCAAACATCTCTGGCGGTGGGCTGGTGTCGGCGTAGCGACGGATATTGAGGTTGTAGTCATTCTCAGCAATCTCGGCCAAGGTAGCGGCGAACCTCGGCGAAGTCCTCAAAGATCTGGACGATCTTCTCAATGTCTTTCGGACGCAGGCTGTTCTGGTTTTTGCCTTCTTGGTATTCCAGCTCGCTGTTAATAAACAGCACTTTGCCTTTACGCTCAGCGGGTTTGTTTTTATTAATAATCAACAAACAGGCTGGAATGCCGGTGCCGTAGAACAGCCCAGCCGGTAGACCAATCACTGCTTCTAACAAATCATCGTTAAGGATGCCTTGGCGAATGGCTTTTTCACTGGAGCCACGGAACAGCACGCCATGGGGCATCACCACACCGGCCATGCCTTCAGCGTTGAGGCTGGCGATCATGTGCTGCACAAACGCTAAGTCGCCGGAATCTTTCGGTGGCGTGCCGTAGGGAAAGCGACCGTAAGGATCAGCATCGGCTTCTTCTTTGCCCCACTTCTTTAAGCTAAACGGCGGGTTGGCAATCACGCGGTCAAAGGTCATCAGCTCACCGCCTTGGGTGTGCTGCGGGGTGCCCAAGGTATCGCCTTTGCGAATATCGGCGCTGTAGACTCCGTGCAAGAACATATTCATCTTGCAGATGGCCCAGGTATTGAGGTTCATCTCTTGGCCGAACAAGGATAAGTTCGATGGGTTTTCGCC
>RCMZ01001108.1_pt1 | contig 10372 bp, 12 predicted proteins | sample 2041141 | NCBI WGS metagenome assembly RCMZ01 (sample SAMN09708263, study PRJNA481090) | Wastewater metagenome, whole genome shotgun sequencing project. | biome: sewage; isolation source: Davis station wastewater (DW) | place: Antarctica: Davis Station | collected 2010-03-01
CCCCGCCCGACTGGACCACCAGACGGCGTGCCATGACCACGAGCCCACTAAAAAGAAGAGCACGACCATGACCACGCACCGCCGAACCGCTCCGCATCTGTGTCGTTGTTGCCAGCGAATGTGCCGCTAAACCCACGCGCCACTGCTACTGCAACACCCATTACCCACCAGATACGCCGTGCCGCCCATGCCGCACGCTGAGGAGATTCGCATGTCCATTCGTAAACTGAGCCTGTCGCTGCTTACTGCCGCGCTATTTTCCGCCCCGGTGCTGGCTGAAACCACCTTGCTCAACGTGTCATACGACCCAACACGTGAGCTGTACACCGAGTACAACAAGGCCTTCAACCAACACTGGACCGCCGCCGGCAACCAAGCCGTGACCTTCCAGCAGTCCCATGGAGGTTCGGGCAAACAAGCACGCGCCGTGATCGATGGCCTTAAAGCTGACGTAGTAACCCTGGCCTTGGCCGGCGACATCGACGAGCTGTACAAGCTTGGCAAGCTGATCCCCGAAGACTGGCAAACCCGCCTGCCAGATGCCAGCACGCCGTATACCTCGACCATCGTGTTCTTGGTGCGCAAAGGTAATCCGAAGGGCATCAAAGACTGGGGCGACCTGGTCAAACCGGGCGTCGAAGTGATTACCCCAAACCCGAAAACCTCCGGCGGAGCGCGCTGGAACTTCCTCGCCGCGTGGGCCTATGCCCAGCAGCAATACGGCAGCGAAGCCAAAGCCCAAGAATACGTGCAGCAGCTGTACAAGAACGTGCCGGTACTCGACACCGGCGCGCGTGGCTCAACCATCACCTTCGTCAATAACAACATCGGTGACGTGTTGCTGGCCTGGGAAAACGAAGCCTTCTTAGCGCTCAAAGAACAAGGCGGCGAGCAGTTCGAAATCATCGCGCCTAGCCTGTCGATTCTCGCCGAGCCGCCAGTGGCCGTGGTCGATAAAAACGTCGACAAAAAAGGCACCCGCAAGGTCGCCGAGGCTTACCTGCAATACCTGTACAGCGACGAAGGCCAGCGCATTGCCGCGAAGAACTTCTACCGCCCACGCAAGCAAAAGATCGCTGCCGAGTTTGCTAGCCAGTTCCCGAGCCTGAAGCTGGTGACCATCGACAAAGACTTCGGCGGCTGGAGAACCGCACAGCCAAAGTTCTTTAACGATGGTGGCGTGTTCGACCAAATCTACTCGGCCCAGTGAACGCATAGAGCAAACCTAGGATGGCTTGAGGTGCGTAGCGCCAATACCCATTGCCACTCGGCATGGGTATCGCTGCGCTCAACTCATCCTATGAACTAGCAACTCGCGGCACGACACCACCCAGTCGTCCTAAAGCAAAGGCCCACACCATGTCTCGCCGTATTTCCCCCGTCATACCCGGCTTCGGGCTGACGCTGGGCTACACCTTGGTGTACCTCAGTCTGTTGGTGCTCCACTCAGTGCCATGTTTCTGAAAACCAGCGACCTAAGCTGGAGCCAATTCATCACCATCATCAGCGCCCCGCGCGTACTGGCAGCGCTCAAGCTGAGCTTTAGCACAGCCTTCTACGCGGCGTTGGTGAATGGCCTGATCGGCACTCTGTTGGCCTGGGTACTGGTGCGCTACACCTTCCCCGGCCGCGAGCTGATCGACGCGATGATCGACCTGCCCTTTGCCTTGCCCACCGCCGTGGCGGGTATCGCCCTGACGGCGCTGTATGCGCCCAGCGGTTTACTCGGCCAGTTCGCTACCGACTTAGGTTTCAAAATCGCCTACAGCCCACTGGGCATCACCCTGGCGCTGACCTTCGTGACCCTGCCTTTTGTGGTGCGCACGGTGCAACCGGTGTTGGCGGACATCCCCCGTGAGGTTGAGGAAGCAGCCGCGTGTTTGGGCGCCAAACCCTTGCAGGTGGTACGCCACATCCTCGTGCCGGCGCTGCTGCCAGCGTGGCTCACCGGCTTTGCTCTGGCGTTTGCCCGCGGTGTCGGCGAGTACGGTTCGGTGATTTTTATTGCCGGCAATATGCCGATGAAAAGCGAAATTCTGCCGCTGCTGATCATGGTCAAACTCGACCAATACGATTACAGCGGCGCCACGGCGATCGGCGTGCTGATGCTGGTGGTGTCTTTCATCCTGTTGCTGCTGGTCAACCTACTGCAACGCCGTATCGAAACCCCCTAAGGAGGCCGCCATGTCTACTGCAACCCTGACCGCCGCCACCGCTGACAATGCCGCCCGGCGTGGTAACCCGTGGGCCCGACAACTGCTGATTCTCAGTGCTTGGTTGGCCTTTGCTGTGTTTCTGCTGCTGCCACTGACGGTGGTGCTCAGTGAGGCGCTGAAGCTAGGTTTCGGTACGTTTTTCAGCTCGATACTCGAACCGGATGCACTTTCAGCGCTCAAGCTAACCCTGCTTGCTGTTGGCATCTCAGTGCCGCTTAACCTGGTGTTCGGCGTCTCGGCTGCCTGGTGCGTGAGCAAGTTTGAATTTCGCGGCAAGAGCCTGCTGGTGACCCTAATCGATCTGCCGTTCTCGGTGTCGCCGGTGATCGCCGGTTTGATCTACGTGCTGCTGTTTGGCGCGCAGGGTTATTTCGGCAAATGGCTCGACGAGCACGACGTGCAGATCATCTTCGCCGTGCCTAGCATCGTGCTGGCGACCTTGTTTGTCACTGTGCCGTTCGTGGCCCGTGAGCTGATCCCACTGATGCAGCAGCAAGGCACCCAGGAAGAAGAAACCGCCCGCCTGCTCGGCGCCAATGGTTGGCAGATGTTCTGGCACGTGACCCTGCCCAATATCAAATGGGGCCTGATCTACGGCGTGGTCCTGTGTACCGCTCGGGCCATGGGCGAGTTTGGCGCAGTGTCGGTGGTGTCCGAGCATATCCGTGGCGCCACCAACACCCTGCCACTGCACGTTGAGATTCTCTACAACGAATACAACCACGTCGCCGCCTTCAGCGTCGCCAGCCTGCTATTGGCACTGGCGCTGATCATCCTACTGCTCAAGCAGTGGAGCGAAGCCCGTTTGTCCCGTCTGAAATCCGCCGACGGCGAGGAATAAGTCATGTCGATTGCAGTGCACAATATCAGCAAAATTTTTGGCGCCTTTCGGGCTCTAAACAACATTAATTTAGACATCCGCAGCGGCGAACTGGTCGCCCTGCTCGGCCCGTCTGGCTGCGGTAAAACCAGCCTGCTGCGCATCATCGCCGGCCTGGAAACCCCGGATACCGGCAGTATCCAGTTCCATGGCGAAGATGTGTCAGGCCACGATGTGCGTGACCGCAACGTCGGCTTTGTGTTCCAGCACTACGCCCTGTTCCGCCACATGACGGTGTTCGACAACGTCGCCTTCGGCCTGCGCATGAAGCCGAAAAAGCAGCGCCCGAGTGAAGAAGAAATCGCTCATCGTGTCCATGAACTGCTGAACATGGTGCAACTCGACTGGCTCGCCGACCGCTACCCAGAGCAACTCTCCGGTGGTCAGCGACAGCGTATCGCCCTGGCCCGCGCTCTAGCCGTACAACCAAAAATCCTGCTGTTGGATGAACCCTTCGGCGCCCTCGATGCCAAGGTACGCAAGGAGCTGCGTCGCTGGCTGGCCCGTCTGCACGAAGAGATCAACCTCACCAGCGTATTCGTCACCCACGACCAGGAAGAAGCCATGGAAGTGGCCGACCGCATCGTGGTGATGAACAAGGGCGTGATTGAACAAATCGGCTCACCGGCTGAGGTCTACGCGAAGCCGGCCAGCGATTTCGTTTACCACTTTCTCGGTGACGCTAACCGCCTGCACTTGGGCGATGCTGGCCACATACTATTCCGCCCGCACGAAATCTCACTGTCGCGCCTGACGCAAGCCGAGCACCATCCTGCGCACGTGCGCGACATTCGCCCGCTCGGTGCAATCACCCGAGTGACCCTCAAAGTTGAAGGTCAGGACGAGCTGATCGAGGCCAAAGTGGCTAACGACCATCCCAGTTTGGCCGGTCTGACTCGCGGCGAAGCCCTGTACTTCAAACCAAGACCGAGTGTGGGCAACGCCACCTACTAAGCCACGGGTAAATTACGCTGCCAGACCGGTAGCGTTGCGTTACGTAGCCCTCAAGCATTGCAAGAGCCTGGCATCTGCCGGGCTCTTTGCTGCTATCCAGCATGCAGTGCTATGCCCCAGCCCAAGTGACACTGCGGTTACACTGTGTTTTTGCCCGGAGCCCAGAACATGCCCGACTCACCCACCTATGGCGTTGGCGACGCCTCGTACCAGGCTGCTGGCGGTATCGACGGCTTGCAGCGCTTGGTCGATGACTTCTACAGCTTGATGGACCAACGACCCGAGGCCGCCGCAATCCGCGCCATGCACCCAGACAGTCTGGCGCTTGCGCGTGACAAACTGGCCTGTTTTCTCAGTGGCTGGCTCGGCGGCCCACGGCTGTTCAGCGAACGTTATGGGGCGATTTCCATCCCAGCCTTCCACGCCCAATGGCCAATCGACCAGACCCACAGCCAAGCGTGGCTGGACTGCATGGCCGGCGCTATCGCCCGCCAGCCCTACGCCGCAGATTTTGCCGAGTACCTGCTGGCCCAGTTGCGCGTGCCCGCCGCCCGCATTGTGCAGGCCAGCCGCAGCCGCCACGGCGCCTGAGTAAAACCTCGACGCACAAGGCCCGGCGCTGCCGAGCCTTGTGCTGCCTGGCAGAGAACGGCCGCCTGTCGGCCTCAAAGGATAATTCCAATACTCCAGCGCGGTAATCTTGCTGGGACGCTACGTGTCCAGCCTGCAGAGCAGACGCAGAACGTCTTAACACGCGTTGCCACGCAGGCGTGTGGGAACGATCAGAGCAGTCAATTGCATTCGGTGGCCAGTGCAGGGCTAATCTCGCGACGCATCCAGCGTATGCAATTGCTTGCCATCACTTGGCGACAGCTGCAAAAAGATCGCTGCCGCGAACATGGATACCACCCCTACGCAAACAAAGGTCAGCTGAAACGCATCTAACACGCTGCTGATCTGCCCCGTGCCCACTTCGTTGCTAAAGCCTCCCAGCAATGCTGCACCGGAGGCAATGCCGAGACTGATGGCCAACTGCACCACCACCGACAGTAGGCTGTTACCACTGCTGGCATTAGCGTCGTCGAGGTCGATAAGGGTAACGGCATTCATCGCCGTGAACTGCAGCGAGTTGACTGCGCCGAGTACCCCCAATTGCAGCAACAACAGCGCATAGGGCGTGCTGCCATGCACCAGGCCTAGGCTGGCTAACAACGCCCCCAACAACAGGGTATTGCCGGTGAGGATGGCGCGGTAACCAAGGCGCTCAATCAGGGGCTTTGCCAGGGGTTTAACCGCCATGGCCGACAACGCCAAGGGGATCATGCTCATGCCTGCCTGTGCGGGGGAATAGCCCAACGCTACTTGCAGCAACAGGGGCACCAGAAACGGTAAAGAGCCGCTCCCCAAACGTGCAAAAAGATTGCCGAGAATACCTACGGCAAAGGTCCGGGTACGAAATAGACTGGGCGCAAACAACGGCTCTGACACTTGCACAGCGCGCAACCAGTAAGCAGCTAGGCAAGCCAGACCACCGAGTAGCAGAAGCATCACGCGCATATGCGCTAATTGCAGTTCGCCGAGGCCTTCGAGGGCAATGGTGATCAGTACCATCGCTGCGCCAAACAGAATAAAACCGGGAGTGTCGAAGCGGCTGCGCTCAGCGCTGCGCATATCCGGCATCACTCGCCACACGGCAATACAACCCATCACGCCGACCGGCAAGTTAATCAAAAAAATCCAATGCCAACTGGCGTATTCCACCAGCCAGCCACCCAAGGTAGGACCAATCAACGGCCCGAGCAGACCCGGCACGGTAATGAAGCTCATAATCCGTACCAGCTCCGAGCGCGGATAGGCGCGCAGGACCACCAAGCGGCCTACCGGCATCATTAACGCGCCGCCAATACCCTGAATAACCCGTGCCGCCACTAACTGCGTAAGGCTGGTGGACAGAGCACACAGCAGCGAACCGCAGCTAAATAGCAAAATAGCGCCGAAGAAGATTTTGCGGGTACCGAAACGGTCGGCCACCCAACCTGAAGTCGGGATCAACAAGGCCACAGTGAGCATGTAGGCGATCACCACCGACTGCATGCGCAGCGGGTCTTCCAAGAGATCGCGAGCCATCGCCGGTAGAGCCGTGTTGAGGATGGTGCCATCTAAGGTTTGCATAAAAAAAGCAATCGCCACGATCCACGGCAACAGCCTTGCTGTGCGGGCATCTAATGCGGGGCTTATAGGCATGAGCGTCTCTCAGCTTCGGGTGGCGCTAGGTGTAAAGCGCCCCCCCCTACGACACTTGATAAGCGTTTCTGGCGGTTATCGCCACTTGCTATCGGCTGTCTTGGGCCGCTAGTTAGCACTTGAGACCGTAGCTTAATTGGTCAAAAACCTTAAAAATAAAAACCCCGGAAAACTGATGACGGCAGGCTTTCCGGGGTGAGCATTTATGAGGCAGCTGCGCAGGCTTATTTAGCGTGCGTAGACTCAATATGTTGGCAGTGGCACATCTCGGAAGAGTTCATCCATTTCGGTTTTGTTGTGGCATTGCAGGGCTTTGGTCTGCATCTCTCGGGTCAAGTGCGGGGCAAATTTCTCGATAAAATCGCACATAAAGCCACGCAAGAAGGTGCCCCGGCGGAAACCGATTTTGGTCACGCTGGACTCAAACAGCTCGCTGGCATCCAGCATCACCAAATCTGGGTCGAGCTTGGCATCTACAGCCATGCTGGCCAGGATGCCGACCCCTAGGCCCAAACGCACATAGGTCTTGATCACGTCAGCATCGGCGGCGGTGAACACCACTTTCGGCGACAGGCCTAAGTGATTAAACGCCTCATCCAGCTTGGAGCGCCCGGTAAATCCGAACACATAGGTGACAATTGGGTATTCGGCCAGGGCCTCCAGCGTCAACTTCGGCAGCTTGGTCAGCGGATGCCCCTGTGGCACCACCACGCAACGGTTCCAGCGATAGCACGGCATCATCACTAGGTCGCCAAACAGCTCTAGCGCCTCGGTAGCAATGGCGAAATCCACCGTGCCATCGGCAGCCATTTCAGCAATTTGCATCGGTGTGCCTTGGTGCATGTGCAAGGCGACATCGGGGTATTGCTTGATAAAAGCGCTGATCACCGGCGGCAAGGCGTAACGCGCCTGTGTGTGGGTCGTGGCGATCGACAGGGTGCCTTTTTTCTCGTTGGAAAATTCTTGGCCGATCTGCTTAATGCTCTCCACCTTGCGCAAAATTTCACCAGCGGTGCTGATGATTCGCTCACCGGCTGGGGTCACGCGGGTCAGGTGCTTGCCGCTACGGGCAAATACTTCCACGCCCAGCTCATCTTCCAGCAGTCGAATCTGCTTGCTGATCCCTGGCTGGGAGGTATAGAGGCTCTGCGCCGTCGCCGAGACGTTGAGATCATGGTGGGCGACTTCCCAGATGTAACGCAGTTGTTGGAGCTTCATACACGTTCCTCAAAACAGGTAGGCCCCGAAACGGCCAATGGCTTCATATAACCATAATAGTGATATGAGCAATCAATCTAGACGATTTTTCTCAGGCTGTCGGCCTCGCACCTGACCGCACGTCGCTCGGGGAGTCTCCCGATAGACAATCTAGACGTTAGTGTTCGCCGTGAGCGCGGTGTTGCAACATCGGCACCAAGTACACCGGCACTTCAGCCAACTGCACCAGCCGTGAGGCGGTACGGCCTAATGGGGCATCAAAGGTCGCACCGTGGCTGTGACTACCAATGACCAGCAAGTCGACCTCCAGCTCCCGCGCTTGGGCCAGAATGACGTGCGGTGGATCACCTTGAATCACCCGCACGGCCTTGATCAGCGTCATGTCCTCTTGAGCGTCGCCCATTTCATCGTAAAAGCCTTCCAGCACCCGCTGCTCAATACTGGCCATGACTGTGCCCAGACCATTGCTGCGCATATTTTTCAACGTGCGGTCGTCGAGATAGGTTTGCAGCACCGACTCGGCAAATAGGCCCATGGGTTCAACCGCGTGCACCACATAAAGCGCGGCATTGAACGATCGAGTAAGGGCTAACGCATGCTGCAACACATAAGGGGCATAAAGACCGAGATCGGTCGCATACAGAATTGAACGAATCATCCAGGACCTCTTCTACTGCCGGCGGAAGGCCTGAAATAAAGCGTAGCAGCGCGCCAACCAAGCCGTCTGCCGCTGAGCACTTACCTAACTCTCTGGTCGCTCGTTGCTGACGCCATGCAAGACATGCCCTGTGGCGACTACGCCACTGGCCTTTTCGCAATGGCCGGCTTGGTCGTCGAAAAACATATCAGCGCCGAAAGTTTCCAGAATTGCCGACTTCTCTAAGCCGCCAAGGAAGAAGGACTCATCTAGACGAATGTCCCACTCGCGCAGCGTGCGGATCACCCGCTCATGGGCCGGCGCTGAACGTGCGGTCACCAGTGCAGTGCGAATTGGGCAACTCGCCTCGGGAAACTCTTGCTGCAAGCGATTCAAGGCCGCCAAAAACGGTTTAAACGGCCCGCCAATCAATGGCTCGCGTGCCGATTGGCGCTCATGGGCCTGAAAAGCTTCCAAGCCGCCCTGCTGATAAACCCGCTCAGAATCATCAGAAAACAACACCGCATCGCCGTCAAAAGCGATACGCAACTCACCGCTGTCTGCCCGCCGCGCGCCACCCGATAGAATACTAGCGGCGGCAAAGCCGGCCTGAAGCGCACGCCGTACATCCTCAGCATGAGTAGAGAGGAACAAGTGGCAACCGAACGCGGCCAAATATGGCTCGGGGCTGCGTCCGCCGACAAAGGCTGCGCGCGAGATCCCTAGGTTGTAATGCTGGATCGAGTTAAACGCGCGCAGCCCAGTATCGGCGCTGTTGCGAGAGACTAAAATCACCTCGACACGCGGCTGGCCAAGGGTGCTGTTGAGATTGAGGAGTTTTTCCACTAATGGAAACGCATCACCAGGGTTGAGGATCTCTTCCTCATGCTCGATCTGATATTGGCGATAGGCCTCGATGCCTTCGGCTTCGTAAACCTTGTGGCTGTCAACTAGGTCAAACAAGGCCCGCGAGGAAATCGCCAACACCAATTTGTCGCCCAATCCATTGCCCATCGCAAACTCCTAGTGCTGATTACGACTGTCGATAAAACTCAAAGCTTGGTACAGGCTCTGCATACGCGGCACTATTGATCTGCAAGCCGTTGTGACGCACGGCCTCGTACTCACTGCGCAAGAGAAAATGCACATCGAAGCCCGCCTGCGCCAACATCACACCATAAAAGCCGCCAATGGCCCCTGTGCCGATAATGGCGATTCGAGGGCGTTGTAAATTTGCCATTCAGGGAAGCTCCTCTGCCTCGACAGCCAGCACACGCTCTAGCGCTTGACAGCAATCGTCGCGATTAAATCCGGCACTCAGTTCGCCATAAAAATGACCATCACGTATAACAAAGACGGCCGGCAAGTGCCGCACCTGATAGCGCTCAACCAAACCGCCGTTATCGCCAGCGTCAATCCAGCACAGCCGGGTAATCGGTAGCTGCCACGTGGGTAATTGCTGACGCAACCAGCGACATCTGGCACAACCTATGCTGGTAAATATCACCAGCGACACGCCGGGCAAGGCCAATAATTGCTGATCCGCATCAAAATCTGTCAATTCAAGCTCGGCCACTATACTGCCTATTGCGATGTCAATTTGATGGCATTGGGAGTGGTTAGTCATGCGTCGATTCTTGCGTCATCCCAGCGATATGCCGGTGGAATTAGTTCTGCGCCGACAGGCTTTTGTGCCACGCCAGCGGTTGAACAATATCAGCCTCGGTGGTGTGGCGTGCAATTCGCCACGCAGTTTCCGCTGCGGCAGCGCCATTGAAATGCGCATCCCGCTACTCGGCGAGACCGCACGCTATCCGGGCATTGTCGCCTGGTGCCGCAAACAGGCTGATGATTTTTTGGTCGGCATCGCCTTTATGGATGAAGACACCCTATTTCGCGCGCGGATGGTTGAGCAAGTCTGCCAAATCGAGCATTACCGTCAGCAACGCGAACTCGAATCAGGCCACGCCCTGCCAATCGAAGCCGTCGCCTGCGAATGGATCGCAGCTCATGCCGACGAATTTTCCAGCGCCAGCTTTAGCTAACACCCTCTAATCATGGATTAAAGCCAACCGTGCCCATTGTCTAGCAAAGGTCTAACGCGCTAAGGTTCAGCCTCCCCATTGCGCCCATTTTGCTGCATACCGCCCAGGGGATCGCTGGCGGCCGGCACCTGTGACCTGACGACTCTGACCTGATGAATAGCACCATGGCTGATTTACC
>RCMZ01000969.1_pt1 | contig 10341 bp, 11 predicted proteins | sample 2041141 | NCBI WGS metagenome assembly RCMZ01 (sample SAMN09708263, study PRJNA481090) | Wastewater metagenome, whole genome shotgun sequencing project. | biome: sewage; isolation source: Davis station wastewater (DW) | place: Antarctica: Davis Station | collected 2010-03-01
TCGTCGGCGCCGGCTACCACGTGGCGCCGTCGGGCAACCCGGACGCCGTCGCCCTCGAAGTGCTCGGCCACGTGCTGACCGATGCGCCGGCCGGCCGCCTGCACAAGGCGCTGGTGGAAACCAAGCTGGCCAGCAAGATCGAATACAACGCGGTGAGCAACCTGGAGCCTGGCTACAACCTGTTCGGCGCGCTGGTGCCCGTCGACGGCAACCTCGATGCGGCGCAAACGGCCATGCTGACAGTGCTGGAAGACTTGAAATTGCAGCCCATCACGGATGCGGAAGTGGCGCGCGTCAAGCAGCAGCTGAACAAGCAGGTGGAACTGATCACGGCGAACACGGCGCGCATGACGATCGCCCTGACGGAATCGCTGGCGGCCGGCGACTGGCGTTTGTTCTTCCTGCAGCGCGACCAGCTCGACAAGCTGACGACGGCGCAGGTGCAGGCGGCGGCCGAGAAATACCTGAAGACGTCGAACCGCACCCTGGGCCGCTTCATTCCCACCGATGCGCCGGACCGCACCGTCGTGCCGGCCTACGCGGACGTGGCGCCGCAACTGGCCGGTTACACGGGCCGCGCCGTGGTGGCGCAAGGCGAAGCGTTCGACCCCAGCCCCGACAATATCGAGGCGCGCACCACGCGTTTCACCTTGCCAAGCGGCCTGAAGGGCGCCTTGCTGCCGAAGAAAACCAAGGGTGGCACCGTCAGCGTGGTGTTGAAGTTGCAGCTCGGCAGCGAAGAGAGTCTGCGCGGCAAGGCGCAGGTGGGCAGCTACACGGCCAACTTGCTGTCGCGCGGCACGGATAGCCTGTCGCGCCAGGAAGTGAAGGACAAGTTCGACCAGCTGGGCATGCAAGTGGCCATCTCGGGCGGCGCCGAGGGCGTGCGGGCCATGTTGGTGGGCAAGCGCGAGAACTTGCCGGCGGCCATGGACCTGCTGGCGCAAGTGCTGCAGAAGCCGGCCTTGAGCGAAACGGAATTCCTCGAATTGCAGCGCGAGCGCGTGGGCCGCGCCGAGCAGGAATTGCCTGAGCCGCAGCCGCTGGCCGTGAACGCCTTCCGCCGCCTGCTCGACGCCACGCCGGACGGCCACGTGCGCCACGTGGCCACCTTGCCGGCGGAGCTGGCGCAATGGAAAGCCATCAAGGTGGCCGATGTGAAAGCCTTCCACGGCGCCTATTATGGCGCCGCGAACGCCACCTTTGCCGCCGTCGGCGATTTCGATGCGGCCGCGCTGAAGGCGCAAGTGGCCAGCCTGTATGGCAACTGGAAGGCGCAGCAGCCGTACGTGCGCATTCCCGACGCCGTCAAGCCCGTCAGCGGCGAAAAAGTCACGCTGGAAACGCCGGACAAGGCCAACAGCGTGCTGTTCGCCATCCAGCCGCTGTCGCTGAAGGATGACGCCGCCGGCTATCCGGCGCTGCTGATCGCCAACCACATGCTCGGTGGCGGCGCCTTGCGCAGCCGCCTGGCCGACCGCATCCGCCAGCAGGAAGGCCTGTCGTATGGCGTCGGTTCGCAAGTGAGCGTGCCATCGCGCGAACCGGCCGGCTACTGGATGGCCTACGCCATCAGCGCGCCGCAAAACACCGTCAAGGTGGAAGCGGCCCTGCGCGAGGAAATCGCCAAGGTGCTGGCCGACGGCTTCACGGAGGCGGAACTGGTGGAAGCGAAAAAGGGCTGGCTGCAATCGGAAGAAGTGGGCCGCACGCAAGACAGCGGCCTGGCCAACAACCTGGCCGAATACTTGGCGCAGGAGCGCACCATGGCCTACGACAAGGACCTGGAAGCCAAGGTCGCCGCCCTGACCCTGGCGCAGGTGAACCAGGGCCTGCGCGACTACCTGAAGCCGGCCGCCGTCTCGATCGTGACGGCAGGCGACTTCGCCAAGGTGGCGAAGGAGGGCGACAGCGGCGCCAAGGCAACGACGTCGAAGTAAGGTGCTGTCAATACAATAAGCCCGCTGCAAGCTAACTTGCCAGCGGGCTTATTTTTATTCTGCGACGTTGATTCTGACCTCAACGCCCCGACACCGGACAAAACCTCGCGAGCGTCTGCGCATGGTGGCCGAGAAGCGCAACCGTACCAAAGGTGCGGTGAGCATCGCGGGCCGCCAGTCGCGCCGCGCGGCAGGTTTTGTCAGCTGTTATCCACGCGGCGCCATTTCGGCGACATAGATTTCCACGCGGCGATTGCGTGCGCGTCCCGCGGCATCGGCATTCGAGGCGATCGGCTCGCGCGCGCCACGGCCTTCGGTGACGATGCGGGTCGGCGAGACGCCGCGCATGGCCAGGTAGTCGCGCGTATGGGCCGCGCGTTCCACCGACAGCGGCTCGTTGATCGAATCGCTGCCCGTGCTGTCCGTATGGCCGATGATGCTGACCGTGGTGTTCGGGTTTTCATTCAGGGTGGCGGCGAAGCGGTCGAGAATCGGACGGAAGTTGCCCTTGATGTCGGCGCGGTTGGTGTCGAAGGAAATATCGCTCGGAATTTCCATTTTCAGGCGGTTATCGGCCGTCTGCGTCACTTGCACTCCGGTACCCTGGGTGGCTTGTTCCATGGCGCGCTTCTGGTTTTCCATGCGGTTCGACCAGATATTGCCCACCACGGCGCCCGCCGCCGCGCCCAGCAGGGCACCGCCCGCCGTGCGGCCGCTGCTGCCGCCGCCGGTGGTGCCGCCGATCAGCGCGCCCAGGCCCGCACCGACGCCGGCGCCCGTGGCCGTGCCGCGTTGCGTGGCGGACATATCTGCACAGCCGGTAGCGGCCATGGCGAGGACCAGCATGCCGATCAGGGATTTGGCGCCAGCGCCGTTTTTGTATGCTTTCATGGATTTTCTCCTAGTTTTGTTATTGGGACCTACCCAGAACTACCCGTACACGTTACTGCAAAATGCACCGGCTTGCCAATGGGCGCGCCCGGTGCATGAAAGGCGGTAAAAAAGCGGCGCCCGTTTGCACGTGCGCCGCTCCTGTCAGCCTGCGCTAACGACCGGGTCTAAAGCCCGCGTCCGCTAATCAGGCGCAGCAGGATCATGATGACCGCCACCACCAGCAGGATGTGAATGAAGCCGCCGATGGTATAGGAAGTGACCAGGCCCAGCAGCCAGAGAATGATGAGTACTACTGCGATTGTATAGAGCATGATATGTCCTCCGAGAGTAGTGTGTGGATGACGGCTGCCTGTCTTGCAAGGGACATCGTCATCGGTTTTTTGTCATTGCGTGGCGACCGGGTCGCTGAACGCTGATGCCATGACTTATTGTCTACTTTGTTTCTGAAATTCTCTGTACGCTGCCGTACACAACCCTTATTTAGCCTGTTGATTCGCTTATTTCGCCAGATTGCGCTCGCGCAGACGCCGTTCTTGCTGCCGCATTTTCTCGTGTCCGCCATCCATGCCCGGTATCCAGGCCAGCATGCCGGCCATGCCGACGGCGCCTGTCAGGCAGCTGAACATGCCGCCCGTCAATAACAGCATCACGCCGAACACGGGCGCGCTGGCTTGCGCCGGCGCCAGGTCCAGGGCGCAAAAGCCCAGCGCCGTGGCCAGCATGCCGCCGCCGATGAAGCCCAGCCAGATCCTGTTGCCGCCTGCCTTGTCGCTATCCATAGCATCTCCTCGAAGACCATCGTTGAACTTTCCTGAGTGCATCATCTCGCGCCATGGCGAGCGCATCTGTACGCCAACGAACATGATCAAAAAGAAAACGCCCGGACGAGCCGGGCGTGTGTTGAATCTGCAACTCATTGCGGCAGCATCGCCGCGCTACGCTTAGCCGATGGCGCGCAAGCCGCCGTTGACGACGCGCACGCGGTCGCCCTGGCGCCAGTTCGGCGCGGCGCTCTGGTGCACGGTGCGCGTCTTGCCATTGTCCAGGCGCACGACGATGTTATAGCTGCGCGTCGAGCGCACGCTGCCTTCGATCTGGTTGCCCGCCACGGCGCCGCCTACGGCACCGAGCACGGTGGCCAGCTGCTTGCCATGGCCGCCGCCTACCTGGTTGCCCAGCAAGCCGCCGACGACGGCGCCGCCGGCCGCGCCCACGCCGCTGCCTTCGGCGCGCGTATTGACTTCATGGATGGCTTCGACGACGCCGCAATTGCTGCAGACCTGGGGCGCAGGGGCCGCGGCCACGTATTGGGGCTGCGGCTGGCGCACGGGTTGTGGCTGTGGTTGCTGCTGCACGGGCTGCTGCACGGGCTGCTGCACTGGCGGCGGGGGCAGCGCCACCAGCGGCTGTGCGCCGGCGGGCGGCTGGTTCGCCTGCAGGCTGGCCAGCTGCTCGGCCGAGGCGTTGGCCGACAGCGGCGGCGCTTCGCTTTGCGAGGAGGGCAGCCAGCCCATCAGGGCGGCCGTGCCGACGCCGCAGAACAGCAGGACGGCGACAGCGGCGGCAAGCACCAGCGGATGGAGGGATTTGGTGGTGGTAGTCATGGAAGGCTCCTTGGTTTTTAAAATAATGAAATCGGGATGATGCGTCTTGGGGTCTTCAGCTTCTTGATGTGTTCAGGTATTGCTTGAGCGCAGTGTGCTGCGCCGTGTCCTTCGCTTCCGTGCGTCACCGTACATACAGGACCGGTGCCGCACCGTAGGCTAAGTAAAAATTATGTCGAGTTGTAACCACGACCAGGAATGACCAGGAATGACCAGGAAAAGGCAATGCCCACAATGACCGCCAGCTTGAATTTGCCCCGCGAGGTATCCCGCGACACAGGCCGAACCGGCCTGGGTTCGCCCGTGGGCGCCTCCGCCGCCGGCAACCGCTTGCTGGCCAGCCTGCCCGAATCGGACCTGCGCCACCTGGCGGCGCTGTTCCACAGCGTCACGGTCGAGGTGGGCGAGGTGCTGTACGAACCCGGCCAGCCGATCGCGCATATCTATTTCCCTGACGACTGCCTGATCTCGCTGCTGGCCGTGGCGGAAGGCCGCATGACGCTGGAAGTGGGCGCCGTCGGCCGCGAAGGCGTGCTGGGCGCCTCCGTTGCGCTGGGGCATGACCTGGCGCAGGTGCGGGCGGTGGTGCAACGTTCCGGTACGGCCAGCCGTATCGCGCGGGCCGACTTCTGCGCCGAATTCGTCCAGCTCGACTCCCTGCAGCGCCTGCTGTACCGCTACACCGACACCTTGCTGGCGCAAGCCATCCAGATCGCCGTGTGCAGCCGTTTTCACGTGCTCGAGGCGCGCCTGGCGCGTTCGCTATTGATCACGCGCGACCGCCTGCAATCGGAAAAATTCCACCTCACGCATGAATTCCTCGCCCACACCCTGGGCGTGCGCCGGGTCGGCGTGACCAAGGCAGCGAGCGCGCTGCAACAGCAAAAGCTCATCAGCTACAGCCGCGGCAATATCGAGATACTCGATTCGGCCGGCCTGGAAGCCGTTTCCTGCCGCTGCTACGAACTGGTCAAGGATGCCGGCCCCATCGGCATGGCCAACGTCTTCGTTTAATTCCCTCGACAAAATTTTCTGGGTTCGCCGACATCAAAAAGCGGACGAAAAAAAGCGGGACGGGCGCCTGGGCACCCGTCCCGCTCTTTCGTGCATGCTTACTTAGGCTTGACCTGATTGCCGATCACGCCGCCGACAGCGGCGCCGCCGACGGCACCGACGGCGCTGCCACCCGTCAGGACGGAACCGGCAACCGCGCCGACGCCGGCGCCGATGGCCGTGTTTTTATCCTGGCCGGACATGTTGGCGCAAGCGGTCAGGCTCAGCAGAAGGGCGGCAACGGAAGTGGTAGCGGCGAGTTTTTTGATGATTTGCATGATAGTTCTCCTATGAATTCGGACCTCGTGGCGCCGGCATGGTATGGGCCGGTGGGACTTCGTGTCGCCACGTCTTGTTGTTTCAGGCACGGTTACAGAATAGGATTCTGGCAAGGCAGGGTCTGTTCGGCAACGCACATAGGTGTGTAACAATTGTAAAAGCACACTATCGGGCGCTTCCGGCCGATGTCAGCGCCGCTGGCGCACGCTCTTTCCCGGCTTCGGTGCCACCGGCTTGACCCGCGCATTGGCCAGCAGGGTGGCGCATTCGTTCTCTTCGCCGGGGCCGGCGTTGACCAGCGGCAGCAGGGCTGCCACGGGCGCCACCACGGCCAGGGCCAGGGCGCCGCCGGCGCGCAGGGCCAGCACGCCCTTGTCGACGCTCACATCGGGCTTGCTGAAAGTGCCCTTCACATACAGCGGTGAGCGCAGCGAAAAGATGCGCAAGCCCTTGCTGTCGGGCTGCAAGGTCAGGTCCAGCTGTTCGTTGCCCAGGTTCACCGTGCCGTCGATATGCAGCACGGCATCTTCCGTGTCGACAATGAACTGGCGCGTGCGCATCAAACCCTTGTTGACGACGAAATCGGCCGCCATGCAATTGAGCTTGACCTGCTTGTCGCCCACCAGCTTGGTGACGACGATGCTGCCGATATTCAAGCCCATTTCTTCCAGCAACAGTTTGCTGATGCTGCCCCGGTTGATCAGCGCCCGTACTTCGCCGTTCGAGCTGCCCAGCAAGGTGGCGACGGAGTTGCCCGTGGCCGACAGCGAGGCGTCGCCATTGATTTCGCCCACGCTGGCCTGCAGGGCGGGCAGGCGGGGAAACAGCTGCTTGATGCGCAGATGGCGGGCGCTGGCCTTGAGTTCGGCGGCGATGCCGTTGGGAATGACCTTGCCGCTGCCGTCGAGCTTGATCTGCGACGTCAGGGTGCCGCCCGCCACATTGAAATTCAGGGGCGTGAGCGACAGCACGCCGTCCGTCAGCAGCACGTGGGTGTCGAGCTTGCTGATCGGCAATTCCGCGTCGCGCGTGATCTTGTCGGCCGTGTAGCGCACGTCCGCATCCAGGCTGGTCCAGCGCTCCGTCTTGAAGGTTTCCACCGGCAGCACCCGGCCGGCCGGCTGTGTCGACGTCACGCCCCGCTCCTTCTTGCTGGCGCTGGAATCGGCGCCCACCAGCGGCCCCAGGTCGACAAATTGCAGCAGGCGCGAGTGCACTTCGCCCGTCAGGCGCTTGCGTGGCTTGCTGGCGGAAAAGGCCAGCTTGCCTTCCACGTCGCTCGATCCCACCTTGCCGCTGAACTGGTCATACACCCACTCGCCGCCGCCGGGCGCCAGGGTGCCCGTCAAATGCCCTTCCGTGCTGAAGTGCGGCGTTTCCGGCAGCAGCACGCCCGTCAATGGATACAGGCGCGCCATGCTGGGGCCCGCTATTTTCAGGCGCACGTCGAGGGCGGCCAGGTCGGTGGGACGCGTCAGCGTGCCTTCGATGGCCATGCTGCTGCCGCTGGCGCGCATCTCGGCCTGGATGGGGAAGGGCGTGCCCTGGCGCTGCAGCGACAGCACGCTGCCCGCCTTGCCGCCACCCTGCACGCTTTCACCGCGGTATTTGCCGGACAGCGTCCAGGCGATGCCATAGCGCTTGTCGTCCGCCAGCGTATCGACGTCCGCGCGCATCGCCGTCTGCGTCACGCCATCGGTCAGGTACACGGTGCCCTTGCTGAAGACCACGCTTTGCAGTTCCAGCTGCCATGGCGACGCTTGATCCTGCTTCTCGAAGGTCCAGTTGTTGCGGCCATCCTTGCTGCGCAGCAAGCGGATCTGTGGCGTATCGAAACGCAATTCCGGGATGATGATTTTCTTCTCCAGCAAGGCCAGCGGATTGAGCGAGAACGCCAGCTGGCTGACAGTGGCCAGCTGGGCCGGCTCGCCATCCGTCTGCGCCATGGCGTCCGGATTGCCCAAGCGCACGTCCTGCGCCTGCAAATGGGGCCACGGCAGAGAGTCGCGCCAGGTCTTGCTTCCTGCGGCAGTGGCAGGCTGCTGCCACGTCAGCGACAGGTCGCCCGCGATGGCGAAGGGCCGCCCCAATGCTTCGCTGGCGCGCCCGTTGAGCCAGGGCTTGGCGCGGTTCCAGTCCATGTTCAGCAAGGTGATGGCGGCCGCGACGGGGACGGCGACCAGCACGGCGGCGCCGGCGAGGACGATCTTCTGGCGGCGGGACAGGGGCTTCAGGCGGGACATAAGGCGGGGCATGGGGAAATTCTTTCTGGACAAGTATTAGCGATGCTACAGGAATCGCCCCAAAGCCGGGTTCGTTTCTGATTTTGCAAGCGGACACGTGCGCTAGCGCACCTTGCCGGCGATAGTATTGTCGATTTCCTACCCTATGTGCGGCACCGAACGGATATGCGGTGAGCCGGGGCCTATAACGTCATACATCAAACGCAGTTCCTGATTTGTTTCACGTATCACTGACATCACTACCCTACATTCTCCAGGAGAAGAAAAATGACAAACCGAGATTTCCTCAACACCCCCTTGACCGCTTTGGCCGCCTGCATCACCGCTGTTGTCCTGATGACGGGCTGCTCCAGCCTGAAAACGCCGGCAACGGCCGACGTGGCCGTTTCGCGCGCCGCCGTCGATAACGCCGCCAGCGCCGGCGCCGCCGACCTGGCCCCCGATGAAATGCGTTCGGCCCGCGAAAAAATGCGCATGGCCAACCAGGCCTTGAAAGACCGCGACTACAAGACGGCACGCGACCTGGCCGACCAGGCGCAAGCCGATGCCAAGCTGGCGCAAAGCAAGGCCAACTCGGCCAAGGCCACCAGCGCGGCCGATGAAATCAACGAGAACATCCGCGTCATGCGCGAAGAACTCGACCGTGCCAACCAGCAAGCCCCGAAACAATAAACCAACAATAAGAACAGGATTCCATCATGAAAAAAGCCACTTACACCACCATTCCCGGCCTGCTGGCCATGGCCGCCCTCGTTGCCGCCTGCAGCTCCGCACCCACCACCACCAGCCTGCTCGACCAGACGCGCGGCGACTATATGGCGGCGCAATCGAATCCCATCGTGTCGACCTATGCGCCGCGTGAGTTCCGCGAAGCGAGCGCTGCACTGGAAGCGGCCAACGCCGCCGCCGTGCGCCAGGAAGACAGCGAAAAAGTCGACAAGCTGGCCTACCTGGCCAAGCAAAAGATAGCCACCGCGCAAGAAGTCGCCAAGCAGAAGGCGGCTGAAGCCGATATCGCCAATGCCGGCAAGCAGCGCGACCAGTTGCGCCTCGATGCGCGCACGCAGCAGGCTGACCAGGCCACGGCTCGCGCCCAGGCGGCCCAGGCGGATGCCGAAGCGGCCAAGGCCCAGGCACAAGCGGCCGAAGCATCGGCGCGCGATGCGCAAGCCCGCGCCGCCGGCCTGGAAGCGCAGCTGGCCGACCTGGCCGCCAAGAAAACCGAGCGCGGCATGGTCATCACCTTGGGCGACGTGCTGTTCGGCACGGACAAGGCAAACCTGACGGCCGATGGCATGAATACGGCGCGCAAGCTGGCCGATGTGCTGAAAAACAATCCGCAGCGCACCGTGCTGATCGAAGGCTTTACCGATAGCACGGGCGGTTCCGCGCATAACCTGGAATTGTCGCAGCGCCGCGCCGAAGCCGTGCGCAATGCACTGCTGGAACAAGGCATCAGCCGCGACCGCATCGCCACGAAAGGCTATGGCGCCGCCTATCCGGCCGCCGGCAATGACAGCGCGGCGAACCGCCAGCTGAATCGCCGGGTGGAAATCGTCTTGTCGGAAGATAACACGGCCATTCCCGCCCGCCGTTAAGAGGCCGCAACGTTGGCCCGAACGTTGGTCCAGGCGTTGACCCGAGCGCAGCCTGGCGTGCGCCGGGTTGACGTGTTGTACCAAGGCAGCACCGGCCGTTGTCTGGCCGGTGGATACCCACGCAAGTATTGAAAGGAAGCATCATGACCCAAACATCTGTTGAGACTCCCGCTGGCATCGATACGGCCGCCATCCGCGCCGCCGCCAAAAACCTCGATGACGGCGCCGTCACGGAAGGCTACCAGGGCAATCGCGAGGAATTGATTACCCTGCTGAATGGCGCGCTGGCCACGGAGCTGGTGTGCATCGCGCGCTACAAGCGCCATTACTACACCGTGAGCGGACGCGACAACGGTACCATCAAGGCGGAATTCCTGGAACATGCGCAGCAGGAACAGGAACACGCGGACTGGCTGGCCGAGCGTATCGTGCAATTGAATGGCAAGCCCGATTTTAATCCGGCAACATTGCTTGCGCGCAGCCATGCCGAGTATGATGACTCCGAGGACGTGCAAAGCATGGTGCGTGCCAACCTCATCGCCGAGCGCGTGGCGATCGAATCGTACCGCCAGATGATCGTCAAAGTGGGCGACACCGACCCGACGACTCGCCATTTGTTGATCAAGATCATGGCTGTCGAGGAAGAGCACGCCGATGATATGCGCGATCTAATGGAATAGTGTTTTTGAGTAAAGTAGGTATAGTAACTACATTCATCCACAGCTAAGGA
>RCMZ01001912.1_pt1 | contig 10297 bp, 7 predicted proteins | sample 2041141 | NCBI WGS metagenome assembly RCMZ01 (sample SAMN09708263, study PRJNA481090) | Wastewater metagenome, whole genome shotgun sequencing project. | biome: sewage; isolation source: Davis station wastewater (DW) | place: Antarctica: Davis Station | collected 2010-03-01
GAACAGGAAAAACTCGATGCCAGCATCGACTTTGCCCTCGGCGTGCTGCCGGATATCCTCGCCGGGGAATGGAACCGCGCGATGAAAAATCTGCACACCCAGAAGGCCTGACTCTAACTTCTAGGGGAACACCATGGGATTCAACTGCGGCATCGTCGGCCTGCCTAACGTCGGCAAGTCCACCCTGTTCAACGCCCTGACCAAATCCGGTATCGCTGCCGAGAACTTCCCCTTCTGCACTATCGAGCCGAACACCGGCATCGTGCCGATGCCAGACCCGCGCCTGGATGCCCTGGCGGCCATCGTGATCCCCGAGCGCGTGCTGCCGACCACCATGGAGTTCGTCGATATCGCCGGCCTGGTGGCGGGCGCGTCGAAAGGTGAAGGCCTGGGCAACAAGTTTCTCGCCAACATCCGCGAGACCGATGCCATCGCCCACGTAGTCCGCTGCTTTGAAGACGAGAACGTGATCCACGTCTCCAACAGCGTTGACCCGAAACGCGACATCGAAATTATCGACCTGGAACTGATCTTCGCCGACCTCGACAGCTGCGAGAAGCAACTGCAGAAAGTGGCCCGCAATGCCAAGGGTGGCGATAAAGACGCCGTCGCGCAAAAGGCCTTGCTGGAGCAACTGATTGCCCACTTCACTCTGGGCAAACCGGCACGCAGCCTGATTAAAGGCATGGGCGCCGACGAGAAGCAGATCGTCCGCGGCTTCCACCTGCTGACCACCAAACCGGTCATGTACATCGCCAACGTGGCCGAAGACGGTTTCGAGAACAACCCGTTGCTCGACGTGGTCAAGGCCATTGCCGAGGAAGAAGGCGCCATTGTGGTACCGGTGTGCAACAAGATCGAAGCGGAAATCGCCGAGCTTGAAGACGGTGAAGAAAAAGACATGTTCCTCGAAGCCCTGGGCCTCGAAGAGCCTGGCCTGAACCGCGTGATCCGCGCCGGCTACGAAATGCTCAACCTGCAGACCTACTTCACTGCCGGCGTCAAAGAAGTTCGCGCCTGGACCGTGCGCGTCGGTGCCACCGCACCACAAGCCGCTGCCGTGATCCACACCGACTTCGAGAAAGGCTTCATCCGCGCCGAAGTGATCGCGTATGACGACTTCATCCAGTTCAAGGGTGAAGCCGGCGCGAAAGAAGCCGGGAAATGGCGCCTGGAAGGTAAGGACTACATCGTCAAGGACGGCGACGTGATGCACTTCCGTTTCAACGTGTAAGCGCCCCCGCTTTACGCGAGACACCAAAAAGCCCGGCATGCCGGGCTTTTTTGCACCTGGGCCTCGCCCCAGCCTTTAGAAGTAGGTCGTCGCCCCCGCAAAGAACGCTCGGCCAGGCACATAGAACGTCGTCGAGCCGTCGCGCAAGTCTTCGTCCAACAGGTTTTGCACGCCGCCATTCAAGGTCAGCCATTTGGTCACGGCCAAGTTCGCGGTGAGGTCGTAGGTGGTGTAGGACTTGACGAAGTCATTACCCACGCCCCGCTGCTTGCCCACATGCTGGGCCGAAAATTCCGTATTGAGACGGTCGTTGACTTGCCAGTTGATGGCGCTGAAGGCCGACAGCTTGGGCGCGCTTATCAGGTCTTCGCCGGTGGACAGGTTTTTGCTCTCCAGCATGTAGGTGGCATTGGTGCGCCAGTCCAGCGAATCGCTCAACGGCACGCGAACCGAGCCTTCCCAGCCACGGGTGCGCGCCTCTTCAACGTTTTCCAGCATGGTCCACCAGCGGCCCTCATAGAAGCCCAGTGGCGCGTACTCGATCTTGTCCTCGAAGTCGGTGTGGAAGTAGGTCAGGCCCGCCTCCCAGCCGTCGCGGTCGAAGGACACGCCAATTTCCTTGTTCACGCTGGTTTCCGGCGTCAGGTTCGGGTTGCCGGCCATCCAGCAACTGCCGGTGGTGTAGCCCAAAGGCTTGAGCGAGCCGCAACCGCGCCCGCCCGACTCGGTGGCCGCCCCGGCGCTGCCTTCTTTCAGGCTAGGCGCGCGAAAGCCCTTGGACACACCGCCACGCACGGTCCAATCCGGGTGCGGATGGTAAACCAGGTACGCCCGCGGGCTATTGTGGTTGCCGTACTCTTCGCTGTGGTCGAAGCGGTTGCCCAGGGTCAGGGCCAGGTTGTCGAGCAGGAACAACTCATCTTCGATAAACGCCGCCGAATAATCGCTCTTGAGCGTGGAGCCGGCCACGGCAGCGCCTTGGTAGTCCACGGGCACGGTGCCGAGGGTGTCAGTGTTGGTCAGTTCTTCGCGCTTCCACTGCCCGCCTACGGTCAGGCGCTGATTGAGGACGAACTCGAACGGGATATTGAGGTTGCCTTCAACGATTTTCTCTTCGGCGCTGGCCTTACCCCAGTCGATGTCGTTCTTGAACTTGTTGAGGTACATGTCCACTTTCGACGTACCAAAACTCCAATCCCCGGTGTGGGAAAGGGTGTAGCTGTCGCGGATCAGGCGCCCGGCGCCAAACTGGCCAGCGACCGTTTCATTCCATTCCCCGAACGTTTTCTTACTCCCCCAGGAACGCTCCACCCCGTGCACCGCTTCAAACGACAGGCTCTGCTCGTCGTTGAGGCGCCAATCGAGCAACGCGTTGAGGCTGTGATCCTTCGAGCCGCCGGCGCCGTCGTCGTACATGAACTCGCCAGTCTTGTCGCGGCGCGCCTCCACTTCGTCGGCAGCGCGACGCGTGAGGTTGGCGCCCAGGCGCAGGCCCAGAGAGTCAGTCAATGGCCCGGACAGGTTGAGGCTGGTCTGGGTGGTCTGGCCACGGTCAGAGTCTTCGGGAATCGTAGTGTTGACGTTGGTCGAACCGCTCCAGGTCCGCGACACTTTGCGGGTGATGATGTTAATCACCCCGCCCATGGCGTCCGAGCCATAAAGCGACGACATCGGCCCGCGCACAATCTCGATGCGTTCGATCATGTTCGGCGAAATCCAGTTCAGGTCCTGGCGCGCCAGGTCGCGACGGTAGCTCAAATCGCCGGAGCCGCCGAGGCGTTTGCCATCCACCAGGATCAAGGTGTACTTGTCGTCAAGGCCCCGCAGTTTGATTTTCGATTGCTCCCCCACCGGCCCGAAACCGCCAGTCACCCCTGGAATGCGCCGCAGTAGCGTGTTGAGGTCATACACCGGTTGACGCTCGATTTCTTCGCGGGTGATGACACTGACACTGGCCGGGGCATCACGCAGGTCGGTCGCCCCGCCCGAAGCCGTCACAAACGAGGTGTCCAGCTCGGTCACTTTCGGGGTCTCGACCTCGCCAATTTCCTCTGCATGCAGCGCCGGCGCGGCAAGCAACACACCGGCGGTGAGGAAAAGAGAATTGAAAAGGCAGGGAGGTTTCTTCATTACAAACTGTCCTTGTTGCGCCGTGATGCACCGTTGCAGTGCATCGAAGGGCCGCAAGTGTAATGCAAATCAAAATCATTTATAAAAATAATTGAGTAAAACCTTACAAAAACCTGACACATCTCCTATCGCGAGCAGGTGGCGTTGAGTCAGTTTTATTGTGATAACTCTCAGGTTTTCGCCGCTTTTACCGGCAGATCGGCCGAAAAGCCGCCCACAAAAAAGCCGCGACACTGCGCGGCTTTCTCGTTACTTGGCTCGCCGTGAGGCTAACCAATCATAGGGTTTGCGCTTTTTTGGTGCGCGGCAGGAAGATCGCCAAAATCCCCAGCAGCGGCAGGAACGAGCAGAGAAAATACACGTACTCGATACCGTGAATGTCCGCCAAATGCCCCAGCAACGCCGCGCCGATGCCGCCAAAGCCGAACATCAGGCCGAAAAACACCCCGGCAATCATCCCCACATTTCCCGGCACCAGCTCTTGGGCGTAGACCACGATGGCTGAGAAGGCCGAAGCCAGGACAAAACCAATAATCACACTCAGGACGCTGGTCCAGAACAGGTCCACATGGGGCAGCAACAGGGTGAACGGCGCCGCACCGAGAATCGAGAACCAGATCACCGCCTTACGGCCGATCTTGTCGCCAATAGGCCCGCCAAAGAAGGTTCCCGCCGCCACCGCGCCGAGAAACAGGAACAGGTGCAACTGGGAACTGGCCACCGACAGGTCGAATTTCTCGATCAAATAGAAAGTGAAATAACTGGTGAAACTGGCCATGTAGAAGTATTTGGAAAACACCAGCAACCCCAATACCACCAGCGCCCACCACACCCGCCCCTTCGACAACCCATGGGTCGCGGCCTGGCCCTGCTTGAGCTTGAACAGGTTCAAGTGGCTCGCGTACCAGTGGCTGATGCGGTAAAGCACGAACAGCGCGAACACCGCGAACAAGGCAAATAGCGCCACATTGCCCTGGCCAAACGGAATGACGATCGCCGCCGCCAGCAACGGCCCAAACGCCGAGCCTGCGTTACCGCCGACCTGGAAAGTCGACTGCGCCAGCCCATACCGCCCGCCAGACGCCAGCCGCGCCACCCGCGACGCCTCCGGGTGGAAAGTGGAAGATCCAATCCCGATCAACCCCGATGCCACCAGGATCATCGCAAAACTGCCCACCTGGGACAGCATCAAAATACCAATCAGGGTACTGACCATCCCCAGCGGCAAGAGGTAAGGCTTGGGATGGCGGTCGGTGTAATAACCGACCCACGGCTGCAACAACGAGGCGGTGAGCTGGAACGTCAGGGTAATCAAGCCGACCTGGGTGAAGGTCAGGCCGTGGCTGTCCTTGAGCATCGGGTAGATCGACGGCAGCACGGACTGAATCAAGTCGTTAATCAAATGGGCCAGGGCCACGGCACCAATGATGCGCATCACCAAGGGACTGCTTTGCGGCGCAGCAGGCGCCGCGCTCGCGCTGGTTTGGGGGTTACTGATAGCCATGAGCGGTTCCGACAACAGAGGAGTGAACACTTGCGATGCGACAATGTGCCACTTTTATGTGCACACACGCCATCCCCTTAGCCTGCTAACGACTTTCACCAAGCAAAATGCCCGATCCCCGAATACGACAAATCCCCGGGTTCGCCCAAAAACCCGGGGATTTTGATAAATGGTTGATAGCGTAGATAAATTTTTAATAAAAGCGCTTGACGCTTTTACGTTACGGGCGAATAATGCGCGCCACTTGGCTACATAGCTCAGTTGGTTAGAGCATAGCATTCATAATGCTGGGGTCCGGGGTTCAAGTCCCTGTGTAAGTACCGGTTCGATGACATCGCAAGGTGTTCATCGAACCAACAAGAAGCCCGCCTCGTGCGGGCTTTCTTGTTTCTGCTTTGCCCCTTTTCTCTAACTTCCCCCGCCCTCCAGCAAATCCCCCAAAGCACCTGCCCATTGCGGCTCCCCGTTTGAACCCTCTAGAATAAGATCAATTCCCACTTACGAATTCATCTCATGAAACCCGCTTCGCCCACCGAAGTGCCGACGCTCGACGCCCTGTATCGCGGCTACCACGGTTGGTTGTTGAAGTGGTTGCGCCGCCGTGTGCATTGCTCCCATCAAGCGGCGGATGTGGCGCAGGACACCTTCACCCGCCTGCTCGCCGCCGGTCCTTATGTCGCGCCCGGTGAGCCGCGGGCTTACCTGGCCACTGTGGCACGGCGGTTGATGATGGACAGCGGCCGTCGGCGGCGCCTGGAAGAGGCCTATCGCGAAGAGCTTGAGCGTTGCGCCGCGTACCTTGAGCAGGCACCGTCGCCGGAGCAGATACTGCACGCCGCGCAGGTGCTGGAGGCGATTGACCGGGCGTTGTCGCAGATGAAGCCGCGCATCCGCCAGAGCTTCACCCTGCGCCACCTCGAAGGCCTGGATCAGGTGCAGATTGCCGAACGCCTCGGGGTGTCGGTGCGCACGGTGCAGCATGACTTGGTGGAAGCCTTGCTGGCGTGCGATGCGTGCATCCAGCCATGAGCCAGCCTTTGTCGCCCGATGTACTGCGCCAAGCCGCCGAGTGGTTGGTGCGCCTGGATCATCACGCCGATGCCGCCACCGAGCAGGCCTTTAACGCCTGGCTGGCCAGCGACCCGCGCCACCCCCAAGGCATCGCCCGCCTCCAGGGCCACCTTGCGCCGCTCACCCAGGCCCCGGCGCGGGCCGCGTTGCGCCGCACCCGGCAGCCGCGCACCAACGTCATCAAGCCGCTGGCCCTGGCCCTGCTGCTGGGCCTCGCCGCCGTGCCCGCCTACCAGTACGGCGAACGCGGCTATCTGGTGGCAGACCTGAGCACCGACCGCGGCCAATGGCGCCAGGAGTTACTGGCCGATGGCAGCGCCCTGCAACTGGAAGGCGATAGCGCCGTGGACCTGCGCCTGGACGCCGACCAACGCCGCGTGAGGTTGCTGCATGGGGAAATCCTGGTGAACGTGGCCAAGGACGCCCAGCGCCCGTTCTATGTCGACACGCCCCAAGGCAGCATCCGCGCCCTGGGCACGCGCTTTATCGTGGAACTGAGCAACGGCGCCACCCAGGTCAAGATGCTCGAATCCTCCACCCTCATCGACAGCGCCGGGCAAACCCTGACCCTGGGCCCCGGCCAGAGTGTGCGTTTCGATGCCCGTGGGCCGGGAAAGGTGGAGAACATCGACCCCGTCGCGCTGCAACAGGCCTGGAACCACCATCAATTGCTGGCCAACGACCAGCCCTTGGCCGAGGTGCTCGAACGCCTGGCCCGCCATCGCCCGGGGCTGTTGTCGTTCAACCCCCAGGCACTGCAAGGCTTGCGGGTGACGGTGCTGTTACCTGCCGACGACAGCGACCGCGCATTGCGCCTGCTGGCGCGCACCTTGCCCATTGAAGTACGCACCTACACGCCGTGGCTCACCCGGGTATCGCTGAAAAAACCCAAAGAAGAATAATTTTCAATAGCGATTGCGTGTTTGCGCTTTTGCCGCGTCCTCCCCTTGGCCAACATCCAAAGGAGCACCGACCTCATGTCCTCAACCCCTACCCGTGGCGGCCTGCTGCTGGCCAGCCGCCTGTTGCTGGGCTGCCTGCCGCTAGCGTTGCCGGCCCTTGCCTACGCGCAACAGCAAGTCCAGACCTTCGACATCGCCCCCGGCCCCCTCGGCGAAGTGCTGAGCCGCTTCACCCAGGCAGCCGGCGCGCCGATTGCCTTTGAGTCGCGGCAAGTGGCCGGGCTCACCAGCCCTGGCGTGCGCGGCAACTACAGCGTGGTTGAGGGCTTCGCCCAAGTGCTGGGCGACACCGGCCTGGTGGCCCGCGCCGGCGCCGATGGCTATGCCCTGGAAAGCCTGCCGCCCGCGGCCGGCACCCTGGCGCTGAGCGCCACCCAGGTCACCGCCAACCAGTTGGGCACCATCACCGAAGGCAGCGGCTCCTACACGCCGGGCACCATCGCCACCGCCACGCGCCTGGTACTCACGCCCCGGCAAACGCCGCAGTCCATCACCGTAGTCACGCGCCAGAACATGGACGACTTCGCCCTCACCTCCATCGACGACGTGATGCGCCACACCCCCGGCATCACCGTCTCCACCTTCGACAGCGAGCGCAACAACTACTACGCCCGCGGCTTCTCGGTGGAAAACTTCCAGTACGACGGCATCCCCACCCTGCGCAACTCGGCCTACTCCTCGGGCCAGACCCTCAGCGACATGGCCATCTACGACCGGGTAGAAATCCTCAAGGGCGCCACCGGCCTGCTGACCGGCGCCGGCGCACCGGGGGCGACCATCAACCTGATCCGCAAAAAGCCCACCCGCGAGTTCCAGGCCAGCGTCGAGCTGGGCGCCGGCAGTTGGGACAACTACCGCTCTCAGGTCGATGTCAGCGGCCCGTTGACCGAAACCGGCAACCTGCGCGGCCGCGCCGTGGCGGCGTACCAGGACAAGCACTCGTTCATGGACCGCTACGAGCGCCAGACCCAGGTCTACTTCGCCACGCTGGAAGCCGACCTCAGTGAAGACACCCTGCTGACCATCGGCGCCGACTACCAGAACAGCGACCCCACCAGCGCGGGCTGGTCCGGCAGCCGCAACCTGTTCGACCGCAAGGGCGAACGCCTGGACGTGCGCCGCTCGTACAACAACGGCGCGAAATGGAGCAAATGGGAGCAGTACACCCAAAGCGTCTTCGCCACCCTTGAACGCAGCTTCGCCAATGGTTGGGTGGTCAAGGGCCAATACACCCACCAGCTCAACGGCTATGACGCGCCCCTGGGCTCCGTGGAACTGGGCCCGGACCCAGCTACCGGCCTGTCGGCGATCTACGCCAACAAGTTCACCGGCGACACCCGCTCCGACTCCGGCGATATCTACGCCAGCGGCCCCTTCAGCCTGCTGGGCCGCGAGCATGAACTGGTGGTCGGCGCCTCCGCGTCCAATTCCCACTGGAACGGCAAGGACTACGGCAAACCCACCTACGTCAACGGCAATAAGGTGGTGGACTTCTGGCACTTCGACGGCAACTTCCCCGAGCCGAACTGGGGCAAGCCTACGCGCATCATCGATGAAACCACCCGCCAGACCGCCGGCTACACCACCGCCCGCTTCAACCTGACGGATGACTTGAACCTGTTCCTGGGCATGCGCGTGGCCAACTACTGGTTGACCGGCAGCAACGACTCCACCGAAACCGGCAAACTGGTGCCCTACACCGCACTCACCTACGACCTGAACGACAACTTCACCGCCTACGCCAGTTACACCAGCATCTTTATGCCGCAGGTCTACAACCGCGACCGCAACCAGAAACTGCTGGAACCGGACGAAGGCAAAAACTACGAAGTGGGGATTAAGGGCGAGTTCCTCGAGGGGCGCCTGAACACCAGCCTGGCCTACTTTGAAATCCACGAAACCAACCGCGCCGAACCGGATACCGAGTACAACGCGGCGCCCACCGACCCCTCGTTCGACTACGCCACCCAAGGTATGAAAGCCACCACCAAGGGCTTTGAAGCGGAGATGTCCGGCGAACTGGCGCCAGGCTGGCAGGCCCAGGCCGGCTACACCCACAAACTGATCCGCGACGAACATGGCGCGCAACTGTCCACCTGGGAGCCTCAGGACCAGGTCAGTTTCTACACCTCGTACCGCTTCAAAGGCCCACTGGATCGCCTGACCCTCGGCGGCGGCGCGCGCTGGCAGGGCGGCAATTGGCAAGAGGTGTACAACCGCCCCAAAGGCCGCAACGAAGAGTTCTCCCAGGACGCCTACTGGCTGGTGGACGTGATGGCCAAATACCAGATCAGCGACCACCTCTCCACCGCGCTGAACGTCAACAACCTGTTCGACAAGTACTACTACACCAACATCGGCTTCTATAACACGGCGTACTACGGCGACCCGCGCAACGTGATGGTCACCACCCGCTGGGACTTCTGACCCAGCCCGGCCCGCTCCCACAAGGCATTGCAGCCAAACCTGCAAGTGGGAGCGAGCCCTGCTCGCGATCAGGCCGTTACACCCCACCCATCCTCGGCGAGCAATACCGCGAAACTACCGACTCGCCTTGCTCTTATTGGCGACATCATCTTAGGAAACAGCCTATTTACTTCCTACAAACTCAGGACTCAAGGTGCGGCCTGCAACATCAATCATCAGATAGCCTTCTCACTGAGTTAGCGATAACCCCAACTCAGTGAACTTGAGTCCGGATAATAAAAATGTATACCAACGAAACTTCCCTTGAATTGCTCAGCAACCTGGACAATTCGTCCTTCACACAACAGCAACTTGCCGACCTCAACGAGCAAGCCCTGGCTATGATTAATCAACAACAGGCCTATAAAGAATCTCACCCGCCTAGTGCGATTTACCGGGTGGCAACCGAGGGTAGCCAAACCCGTAGGGGTGGCGTAGTCCAACAGGCAACGTCGCCAATGGCCTTTACCTTGGATAACGGCCAGAAAGTAAAGGCCGCGCAAAAAGGCGACCGCGTTGTGTATCCCGATGGCAGTACGGCGCAAATCGTAACGGCGGCAGGGGAACAATACAGCCACGTCGCACTGGTCGGCAGTTACCTAAGTAATGGCGATGAGATCATTAACACCCTTCAAGACCGCTGCCTAATCATTGGCCGGGTCGGCGTATCAAAGGCCGAGGATTTTCTGCCTGCCCTTGAATCGCTAAAGCATGAGGCATGAAGCACTTTCATTAATATTCAGCGCCACACAACTTGAGTTAACTCGAGGCTGTCGATTATTAGCGCCTGAAACATATGGGCCTTGACCGAACGAATTGGGAAAAAATGAAAGAAGGTTATTTCATTGGCTTAGGCGACCACACGACTTGCGGCGGCCAAGTTCTCACCGGGGATGACAGAGTCACACTGTTTGGTCTACTCCATGCTCG
>RCMZ01001043.1_pt1 | contig 10295 bp, 9 predicted proteins | sample 2041141 | NCBI WGS metagenome assembly RCMZ01 (sample SAMN09708263, study PRJNA481090) | Wastewater metagenome, whole genome shotgun sequencing project. | biome: sewage; isolation source: Davis station wastewater (DW) | place: Antarctica: Davis Station | collected 2010-03-01
AAATCAGCGAAAAAGCGCAGTTTACAGGTAGTAAATGAGCATTTTGAGCTGATTTTTAACAACGTCCTGACAACGTAGGTAATTATTCAGCGCTTCCTTAAAGTAAAAACAGATTTTTCATAACAAGGATTAACGATGCCCCGCCTTCTCTCAGGATTTGCTCTACCGCTGGTACTCTTTGCTGTGGCGCTGGCAGCATTCTGGCCGGGGGTATCCGGCGGTTTTTTATTTGACGACTACCACAACATAGTCACCAACAGCTTTGTACAAATTAAAGAGCTAAGCTTCGATAGCTTGTGGCGTGCGTCCAAAGGCTACTCAGACCACACTCGGCAACTGGCCATGGTCAGTTTTGCCCTCAATGCCTACTGGGCCGGCATTCACCCCTGGGCGTACAAGGTGACCGGCTTGCTGGTGCATGCGCTGAATGCGGTATTGGTGTACGCGCTGGTGGTGCAGCTGCTGACGTTTGTGCAGCGCATTCAAGCACCACATCGCCGCTGGGCGGCGCTGGCCGTAGCGCTGATCTGGGCACTGCATCCCATTCAGGTATCTTCAGCGCTGTATGTGGTGCAGCGCATGGAAACCCTGTGCTTTACTTTTTTGTTTCTTGCCCTGCTCTGTTATCTGCGCATACGCAGCCAGCAAATCAGCGGTAGCCGCGTAAGCATTTGGCTGTGGCCGGGACTACTGCTCAGTTTTGTGCTGGCCGCGCTATTCAAGGAAAACGCCGTCCTGCTACCGCTGTTTACCCTGGCGCTGGAAGCAACCGTTCTGGGCTTTAGCGGTAGCAGCGCCAACCAGCGGCGTTTTTGGCGCATCAGTTATGCAGCGGGTTGTGGATTAGCCGTGCTGGTTTTTGTGCTATGGGCCATACCGCACTATGCCAGCGTTGAGCCATACGGCGGACGCAACTTCAACACCTTTGAACGCCTGCTGACTCAAGGCCGTGTGCTTTGGCTGTATATCCAGCAAATGCTGCTGCCATTGCCGCACACCCTTTATTTTTATTACGATGACATGGCGGTATCCCGTGGCTGGCTACAACCGCTCACCACTTTGCCGGCTCTGCTGGGGATGGCGCTGCTGTTTGGTTTGGCTGTTTACTGGCGCAAACGCTTTGTACTGGCGGCGCTGGGCATTTTCTGGTTTTTTGCTGCACACTTTATTACCAGTAACGTGATTGGCTTGGAAATGGTGTTTGAGCACCGTAATTATTTTGCCCTGTTGGGCATGCTGTTGGTGGTACTGGAGCTGATCAGTCGCCTGCCGGCGCGCGACGGCCCCGGCATCAAGTACGTGGGCGTAGCCGCTCTGGTACTGGGTGTGAGCTTTCTCGGCGTAGTACGTGCCGCCACCTGGGGCAATCCGGTACTGCTGGCCACCGACATGACCTCAAAAAACCCCCACTCAGCCCGCGCTGCACTGGACATGGGCGTGGCCTATTATGAGCTGTCTGGGGGCGATGCCGATTCACCGTTTTATCACTTTGCCGCGCGACAATTTGAGCGCGCCTCCGAACTACAGGGCGCAAGCACCCTGCCGGATGTCAACCTGATCCTGATGAATGGTGGCGGTGGCTTTCCGGAAAAGCTGGTGGATCTTGATGCCGTCTGGCAGCGCTATCTGCAACGGCTGGAGGCACTACACTTGAGTGTAGAAACCCGCGACTCGGTTTGGTCCTTATTGCAGCAGCGTTTAAACGAGCGCTCAATTGATGATGAAAAATTGCAGCAGGCCATGGCGATTATTTTTGCACGCCAAGAACAACCGGATTACCGCCACGCGATGATGGCGGATTATCTGTTATTGCATCTGGGCAACCAAGAACAGGCCGAAATGCACTACCGCGAGGCAGTTAGCAAAGCGCGTCTAAGCAATAACCAGCAGCTGATTGAACGCATTGCCAACGAACTGACAGTGTACGGCTACCCAAAGCTGGCCACAAAGCTAACCGGACTGAGCCCGAACACTCCAGACATCTTGCTAAAACGACTTGAGCAAGACGGGGCCGTCTTGCAACAACTTAATCAGGGAGCACGCTAATGCAACAGCTATCCATCATCCTCCCCGCCAAAAACGAATCCGCCGCCATTGGCGCTACAGTGACTGGCATTATTGCCCTGCTGCCCGACGCAGAAGTGATTGTCGTTAATGATGGCAGCACAGATAACACTTTAGAAGTGGCAGAAGCTGCTGGGGCGCGTGTCGTGTCACATCCGTACTCCAAAGGCAACGGCGCAGCTATCAAAACCGGCGCTCGCGCAGCCTCTGGCGACATTATTGTATTTATGGACGCAGATGGCCAGCACGATCCTGCTGACATTCCGCGCTTACTAGCCCGCCTAGAAGAAGGCCACGACATGGTCGTTGGCGCGCGTCAGAAAGGCTCGCAAGCAAGTATTGGCCGCGGTATTGCCAATAAGTTTTATAACTGGCTTGCAAGCTACATGAGTGGTCATAATATCGAAGATCTAACCTCAGGCTTTAGAGCTGTACGTGCTGATAAATTTAAACAGTTTCTGTATTTGTTACCCAATGGTTTTTCCTATCCAACCACCAGCACAATGGCGTTTTTCCGTGCAGGATATTCAGTGGCTTACGAACCTATTCATGCGGCACAACGTATTGGCAAAAGTCACATCAAACTTGTTAAAGACGGTATGCGTTTTCTACTGATCATATTCAAAATCGGCACCCTGTACTCACCACTAAAACTCTTCGGCCCTATCGCCGCCAGCCTATTTGCAGCTGCAACATTATGGTACGGCTATACCTATGCTGACGCAGGTCGCTTCACCAACATGAGCGCGCTGCTCTATACCGGTAGCGTTATGATATTTTTGATGGGTTTGATTTCAGAGCAGATAACGGCGTTGATGTATAAGGACAGCGATTGACTGTGAGTTATCTACCGTTCAATTTTAACTTAATATTTTAGAACCAACATCAAGCTGTACCTTTGATCCACCCCGTGTACGTACTCCAAGCTAGAAAAGCTTGCCATGCACTTTACAGGATAAAATTACCATGAGTGAAGACTTTCTTGTGTTCGGTTCTCCTGCCATCGGCGAAGAAGAGATTGCTGAAGTTGAGGCCTGCATGCGTTCGGGTTGGCTAGGGACTGGGCCACGAGTAGCACAATTTGAAAAAGATTTTGCTTCCTATCAAAGCATCAGTGATAAACAAGTAGCAGCAGTTAACTCATGCACTGCAGCTCTACATGTCTCCATGGTAGCGGCCAATATCGAGCCTGGTAGCGAAGTTATTACAACACCACTAACTTTCTGCGCCACGGTGAACGCAATCATTCATGCAGGCCTAACACCCGTATTAGCAGATGTTGACCCTATTACACAAAACATCGACCCTGCTGCGATTGAGGCGGCTATCACACCTCGCACCCGCGCCATACTTCCTGTACATTTTGCCGGGCGGCCATGCGAGATGGATGCCATCATGTCCATCGCCAAAAAACACAAGCTGCTGGTAATTGAAGATTGTGCACACGCCATTGAAACAACTTACCATGGCAAAAAAGTCGGTACTTTCGGTGACTTTGGTTGCTTTAGTTTTTATGCAACAAAAAACGTCGTAACCGGTGAAGGTGGCATGATAATAGGGCGCAATGAAGCACTAATAGCTCGCGCCAAGGTGCTAGCTTTACATGGCATGAGCAAAGACGCATGGAACCGTTTTGGCGATAAAGGCTATAAACACTATCAAGTTGTAGAAGCAGGGTTTAAATACAACATGATGGACTTGCAAGCTGCCTTGGGCATTCATCAACTGGCGCGCGTAGAAACTAATTGGCAGCGCAGACAAGAGATCTGGCAACAGTACATGAATGCATTTGCGAACCTACCAATAGTCTTGCCTGCATTACCTGCCACCAATACGCGTCATGCCTATCACTTGTTTACTATCATGCTAGACGAAGCAAGGTGTGGAATTACTCGTGATGACTTCTTAAACGCAATGAATGAGCAGCGTATAGGTACAGGCGTACACTACTTATCAATACCGGAACATCCTTATTATCAGCAGCGTTTTGGCTGGAAACCTGAAGACTATCCAAATGCTATGAAAGTTGGTCGGCAGACAGTAAGTTTGCCGTTGTCGGCCAAATTGACGGCTAGGGACGTAGGGATTGTGATTGATGCAACCCACAAAATATTAACTTCGTAATTTGTGAGCGTCTATGCAAATAACATCTCAGATATATCATGCCTTTTATTTAGTTCTGGAAAAAATAATTAGATGGTCGATTCATCCAATATTTAGAGCAAAGATATTAAAAATATTAGGCGCAAACATAGGGAATAATGTACGCATTTACGAAATTCAACTAATCAATCTAAAGGAAGGCTTCAAGAACCTTCATATTGCAGATGATGTTCACATAGGAGCCGGATGCATTCTTGACCTAGAGGGTCATATCTATATTGGCGAACGCTCCACTCTCTCCCCCCGAGTAATAATATTAACGCACCAAGACCCCGGCAGCAGCCATATGAGCAAGCTATCAAGTATTTACAAGCCATCAACAGGCAAAACTTATATAGGCAGTGATTGTTGGATTGGAGCAAATACAACTATCATCTCTGAAGTTTGCTTAGGTAACTGTGTTGTAGTTGGGGCTGGTAGTGTTGTTACTCGTAATTTTAATGAGTTATCCATGATTGCAGGCACTCCAGCAAATATAATAAAAAACCTTAACATATAATTCAAGCCCTAACTTTTCTAGTAAATATAACTCCAAAAATCAAATCGATTACAAGCAGAAGCGCTCTGCTTGTAATCGCAATAGTTGCTATTACATCGGGTGGAAAGTCCCGCGCAAGAGCGACAAAAACAAGCTCTCTAATACCAAGTCCAGATGGTGTAACCAAGCTAATATAACCAACAAACCAAGCTATTGTATAGAAAGCACATAGCCATATACCTTCAAGCGGGGTGAGTTTGTCCCATGCAAGTCCGTAGCCAGCCCAAGCAATAAAATAAACAAGCCAGCCACTAACAAAAAACAACCAAATCTTAAATCCCTCTTTACTTTGAATACCAGCAAAACATTTAAATGAATTAGTTATATTTTCAATAGTGCTTATTGAAAAATTATCTAATCGCTTTAACAAAAAATCAAATATCGAACTTTTCGAAAAATACATATAAATTAATGTACCGAAGGCAAGAAAAAACACGCCCCATTTCCAGTCAAAAGTAAAAGCCAAAACACTTATAGAAACCCACAGAGCAAACCATATAGACAGCACTGTAAAAACCAAATTTATTACGATCCACTCTGTTGCGCTAACTCGTTCCCCCATCGCGACTTGATAAGCAATACTCCAAACACGACCAGGAAGGTGCTTTATGAGCTGGCCTGTAAAATACAAATTAGCCAATTCATGTTTTTTGTAAACGTTAGTTCGTATCTGCTCAAACAGCAGATAAAATGCTTCAAAAATAAGATATGCAGATAACATATTGCCAAGCAATACAAATAACAACCAGCCTGTTTTTATTTGCGACAAGCTATCTCGGAGCATAGGAAAAGCATCCCAAAGTAACCAAATAGCCCAGCCCAACGCAAGAAAAGTAACTGGCAATCCCAGCCATTGCAAACGCTTACGCCATGAAATATTTTTAGTCATTTTTTTGTTTTTTCAATAAAAAAACAAACCCAGGCGTAACCGGAGTTAAAAATCTTATAACTCCATAGAAAAACCGTACCAAAGGAATTACTTTATGTTTACCATTGGTTAAAAGTGCTGCTTCAATACGCTCAGGGATTATATTTTTCACATCAAAACCAGCCTTTTTAAAATGTCTTTTTAACCTCCAGTATGTCCAGGACGATGCATCAAGAGACTCCCATTCTTTTGATCCTAAAAACCTCATTACACCATGAGCAAAGGACCTCGGAAACCAATGTACAAAAGGCCAAAAAACATGAGGTTCTATTGGCCATAACAAATTTGGGCCCGCAAAATAACAAACCCCATCATTTTTAAGAGCTTTATAAATTGAGCCCAATAAAGCATCTACATTATCAACATGCTCATATACTTGATTGCACAAAACAACATCAAAAGCACGATCTCCTAGTTTTATCTGAATATCTTGATAGCCTCCAACATGAAAGTTAAGCTGCGCTTTACTTTTCTTGAATTGTTCCCATCTTCCCCATGGCTCTGGGTCAATCCCAACCATGTCCCCAATATGATCTGACAAAGTGTTTGCAATACCACCACTTCCGCAGCCAATATCTAACCACTTACCATACTCATTACCTTGCTCTTTTAAAAAAAATTTTAGAGTTTGGAGAATAAACAAGGCTTTTCTATCTCTATTTTCTTGTCCCCATCGTGGTTCTTGATTATTTTTTTTGGTTTCATCCATTATTCATAATCTTCTTTATTAAGTTTTCGGCTAGCTGCTGCAAATCGAACTCCTCAGCTTGTTTTTTCACCCCTTGCTCAAAAGCGGTGGTGGTGGTGCTCAATGCTTGTTGTAGAGCTATGGTATAGGCTCTACTGCTGATATCACTGGCCAAAATGCCGCAGTGCTCATTGCTGAGCAGTTTTGGTATATCTCCAACTGGCATACTAACTACAGGCCGTAGCATCTTCATAGCATCAGAGAAGATAACAGGAATACTTTCAATGCGTGATGGTATTAGTAGCCAGTCAGCCCTGGCTATAGAAGCCTCTGCCTCATCTTTATCCAAATAACGACCTAGTAGCACAGGTAGACCTTGAGCTTGTAAGGCTTTTACCTGTTCTTCAACCAAGCTTTGCATGGGCCCACCACCTTGAATCTCCACCACTTCAATGCTCTGCCAATCAGTAGCGTTGAGTTGTGCTAGCGCCTCTAGCAACAAGTCGACACCCTTATTTGGATGCCAGCGACCTAAAAACAAAAGCCTATAAGGAGCACTTTTTCGAGGAACTGGGGGACTCTGCAAACCAATACGGCGGGTACTAGGTAAGAAATCAATATTTCTACCAGAAATATTTTTAGCATCAGCTGCCAGTAAATATCCATCGGCATAAGCATTTTGTGCTTGCTGTATTACGCGAGCCAACATGCCACGTAGCACAGGTATACGTCCTAAACTCCAGACATCACTACCCAGCATCCAAACGGAATAAGAAATGCCGAGTTCTGTAGCTGCCTGCTTCGCCCAAGCCCCACTCGGCAAGGCCCAGAGCGCCAAAATATGCTGACTGCCTTGCGCTGCTATGCGAGTAGCTTGCATGCCTCCACGCAGCACTTGCACAATATCGCGTAAATCACCAAGGCGCCAAGGCTTGAGAGTAGAAAGAGGCTTGCATGGGGCTGCATAGCGTACAACCTGAACATTATCGTCCCATGTTTCTTGGACTGACACTGAACCAGGTGCAACTACTCGCACACAGATATGCTTCGCAAGCTCATCTACCAAATCAGCCACAAAAGAACCAGCGGCCTCACTACCATCACCACGTATAGGAAAAGAAGTTGTAATCAAGGTAAGAACTGGCAGGTTCATATTTTTCTCACTTGTATAATATGTCCATGCGTCATGTGCTGCCAGTCTGGCCAGATCAAGCTAAATAGCCAGGCGCTCATGTTAATAACAGATACGATCAATAGTGCAAACGGCAAGAGTACATATTTACGCCAGCCCTTAGCAGTATAAGCCCCACCAGCGATTGCAAGACAGAGTAAAAGACCTGCTGTACGTATGGAGTGCTCAGCTCTTTGAAATTTTATTACTTTCAAACCCGCAACTTGTGCTGCTCGCGTTAAACCAAACTCGGTAAATCTTTGAAAATCAAAAGGTGCATCATGCAGCGGATACAAAAAAGGCATGCTAATCCATGCATATCCCTCTCTCTTTAACACTCGTGATATTTCAGCCATTACCCGATGCGGATCGGGTACATGTTCAATCACTTCCAAACAGATCACCCCATTAAATATATTGCTAGCAAACGGTAGGTTAGCTGCATCGGCAAACACACTGGGTTTAGCTCCATACAGCTCGTGACCTGTTGCAGGGTAATCCAAAGCAATGTAATGCGTACTATTCGACAGATGCTTCTCAATCCAGCGATCAGCCGCCCCAATATCCAAAACTAAGCCGTTAATACTTTCTATACCGTCTGGTATTCTTTTCTGCCCGAGCAACCATTGTGGATGTATAGGAAGCCGCTTGAATAATTGCGCTATTTTTTTGATTGACAACATAGTTATTAGGCTCTTTTAGTAGAGATTAATCATAATCTTTATAAAGCTATATTTCAGCGCTCTGCACATATGCAACTACAACTTTCTAACTCTCGAATTAATAGATGTGTTCTACGGATAATAAAAGCTATTTTTTTGTAAAAATTTATTTCGGTCTCTTATTTTCAGAGTTATAGATTTCTAGTTCATACTCATCTATCTTTTTCTTGAAATATGGAGCTCCCATAGCAACAAAACTATCCGTCAGATGCTGTGAGTCTCGAAATACAATTACATCATCACCAGTATTATTTTTAGTTACAGCGGTGCACACTTTATTTGGGCAAACAAAATCTGCTGTTGCAAGCCAACGCACATTTTTAAATTGTTTTGCTGTGTTTTCTAAAATTTTAGCCACATGTGTATAGCGAGAGTTTTCAGCGGGTGCGCGACAATTTCCCATACCGCTAGAAACTCCTTTGCTCTTTAACAAACAATCTGGACCATTAAATGGCAATATTGGATTTGCTTCTACAAGGTAAATAGAGCTAACAGTAGCTAGCTTATCCAGAAAACGCATTGTACCGGCTTGCCACTGCTCATCCGTGAATTCCAAAGAAGCTGTCCCTCCAATAAACAATCTGTCTACCTTTTGTTTATCAAGCCATTCAATTGCCCTATCTCTCCACTCAGAACACTCTGTATATTCACGACCAATACGCGCATAAAAATACGGCTCATCGACCATTGGGCATGATGACTTAGTCAAAACGACAATGCGCCATTGTTTAGGGTCATGCATGTGAGTGATTGCTGAGAACCATTGTGCACCTATGCTATCACCTAGCAATACTGTTGTTTTTTCAGCATTTTCATTGCCATAAACACAAGGTTTAAGTTCAGAACTCTGATACCAATCATCACATCCGTCACCATAAATAACAGGCACATCTGCGACTGATCTTGCAACAAATTGATTAAATCCACTTGCCAACTGTTCTTGTGAAAATGTATACCAGCGTAGTAACTGTGAATTTAACAAAATCATTAGTGCTAGCGCGCTAATGATTTGCCAGCGTATCTGTAGTTTTGCAGGCTTACCGAAGCGAAATGGATTTTCAATTAATCTAAAAGTGGCGATAGCGAGCAATAAAGACAACATTATCGCAAAGATACTGTTGGTTAAATCGCCTTTAACCGATATAAGTTCATCACTTATAAGTAAAACAGGCCAATGCCAGAGATACCAAGAGTAGGATAAATGACCAATTTTTTGCATAGGCGAAATAGAAAGAAAAGCAGCAATGCGTTGATTCTTTAGTTCTCCTGAGCCAGACCACAGCAATAGCGCCGCCCCTAAAGTGGGGAGTAATGCCAGTAAACTTGGGTATACTAAACTCATCAATTAACAACAGCGCAGAGCCAATAAGAGCCAAGCCAAGAAAACCTGCGATGTTAGCTAGTTTTAGACTTGGAAGTTGGTATCGACCTAGCAGCCACGCAAATGCGCCAACTGAGAATTGCCATGCCCGTGCGGGTGTCATGTAAAACGCTATAGTTGGATTGTTCAGCGCAAAGTACATGCATCCCATAAAAGAAACTAATGCAATTATAGGGAAGGCGATGACCAAACGATTATTTAATGTTTTTGCTTTCGCTATGCCTAACACCCCAAGCAGTACAAAAGGCCAAATTAAATAAAATTGCTCTTCTACCCCGAGAGACCAAGTGTGTAGAAAAATATTTTTAGAATTTTCAGCAGCAAAGTAATCCACATCAGAGAAAGCAAAGTAAATATTACTCAGCCATAAAGCAGATGCTGCACCCGCCTTACTGTGCGCAATATTTTGCGATTCCGGTAATAGGTAGTACGCAGCCAGACTACTTAGAATGACCATGGTAGCTAAGGCTGGTAGCAATCGCCTCAGCCTGTTCGCATAAAAACGCGCTAGCCGTATGGTTTGGCTCGTTTCATACTCTTTAACAAGGATGCTAGTAATCAAATAACCCGATAATACAAAAAATATATCAACCCCAATAAACCCTGCATAAAAGCCAGGCACACCAAAGTGTGCAGCGAT
>RCMZ01000971.1_pt1 | contig 10292 bp, 8 predicted proteins | sample 2041141 | NCBI WGS metagenome assembly RCMZ01 (sample SAMN09708263, study PRJNA481090) | Wastewater metagenome, whole genome shotgun sequencing project. | biome: sewage; isolation source: Davis station wastewater (DW) | place: Antarctica: Davis Station | collected 2010-03-01
GGCGACGTAGCTGGTGCTCATGTCTCAACTCAGCAGGCTTCGTGCCAGGACTCACCACAGAGGCGGGTTTCTGCCGCCCAGACTCCTAGCGCGCTCTTCTTTTAGCCATTGCAAAACGGGATAAGCACCGGGTAGCACCGGGGCCACAGTCAACGGCAATGGTTGCCAAGCCATCGACTGTCCTTCCCGCATTTCAAAATCTCCCGTCCAAGCCCACACCTTGCACCAGTGCAAGCGAACCAAGGCATGTGGGTAGTCGTGTTCGGTCACCCGCCAGACGTTGGCGGGGCCGATGGTGATACCGAGCTCCTCCATCAACTCACGGCGCAGCGCCTGTTCGACAGTTTCCCCCGCTTCGAGCTTGCCCCCGGGAAACTCCCAGTAGCCTGCGTAAGGTTTGCCCGGTGGGCGAGTAGACAAGAGCATCTGGCCATCCGCACGCAGCAAGATGCCTACCGCCACCTCGGTGTGTTTGCGCGTATCCGGCGCTGTTGGGTGCGAGATGTCAGCCACTGTGCCGCCCCGCATAGTCGCGCGCAAACTGATAGGCCACACGGCCACTGCGCGAGCCACGTTCCAATGCCCAAACCAAAGCTTCGGGCCGCGCAGATGTGATCGCGGCCCCAGACACCCCCAAGGACGACAGCCATTGCGCGGTAATCGTCAGGTATTCCTCCTGAGTGAATGGGTAAAAACTGACCCACAAACCAAACCGCTCGGACAGGGAAATCTTCTCTTCCACCACCTCCCCGGGATGCACCTCGCCGTCTTCAGTGTGCGTGTAGGTCAGGTTCTCTGCCATGTATTCGGGTAAGAGATGGCGCCGATTGCTCGTTGCGTAAATCAGCACATTGGGAGTGGCCGCAGCGACCGATCCGTCCAATATCGATTTAAGCGCCTTGTAGCCCGCTTCTCCATCTTCAAAACTCAGGTCATCGCAAAAGATGATGAATTTCTCGGGCCGATCAGAGACCACATCCACGATATCGGGCAGGTCGACCAGATCCACCTTGTCCACTTCAATCAGGCGCAGTCCATTCGCTGAATACGCGTTCAGGCATGCCTTGATGAGCGAGGACTTTCCGGTTCCGCGCGCTCCCGTGAGCAACACGTTGTTCGCGGGCTTGCCTTGCACAAACTGCAGCGTGTTGCGCTCGATCTTCTCCTTTTGCCCGTCAATTTCCTTGAGATCGGTCAACTGCATGGCCGCCACATGGCGCACCGGCTCTAGCGCGCCATGGCCGCTGCTGCGTTTGCGGTAGCGCCATGCAATGGCCGCGGTCCAATCGGGCGCTCCCATGGGCTGGGGCAGAATGGATTCGATGCGGCCGATGAGTTGCTCGGCACGGGCGATGAGGTGCTCGAATTTTTCGTTCATTTGTTCCTCTAGCGCTTTATTCATAAGCGCTAACAGCTATCAAATCAAGAGCGATAGTCTGCGTTGATCGTCACATACTCGTGGCTGAGATCGCAGGTCCAGACGGTGTCGGCAGCGTCCCCACGGCCCAACACGACCCGCACGGTGATCTCGCTCTGCTTCATCACACGCTGACCGTCTTCCTCTCGGTAGTCGGGGTTTCGCCCGCCACTCACGGCAACATGCACGTCGTCCAGATAAAGGTCGATGCCGGTCTGGTCCAAGTCGTCAATGCCCGCATAACCCACGGCCGCCAAGATGCGCCCCAGGTTCGGATCGCTGGCAAAAAACGCCGTCTTGACCAGCGGAGAGTGGGCAATGGCATAGGCCACCTGACGGCATTCGTCGCCGGTTTTACCGCCCTCCACCCGCACGGTGATGAATTTGGTGGCCCCCTCGCCATCACGCACGATGGCCTGCGCCAATTGCTGCGCAACAGCCAGCATCGCGGCTTTGAGGGCTTGGCCTTCGGCGCTGCTCATCGAAGTGATAGGCGCATGGGCGGCCTTGTTGGACGCGATCACTACAAACGAGTCGTTGGTGGAAGTGTCGCCATCGATGGTCACCCGGTTGAACGAGCCATCGGCCAACTCGCGGGCCAACTGCTGAACGACCGAGGGCGCAACACAGGCGTCGGTTGCAAGAAAGCCCAGCATGGTGGCCATGTTGGGGCGGATCATGCCTGCGCCCTTGCTGATCCCCGTGATGGACACCATGGCGCCACCGATCTGCACCTGCGCAGAAAATGCCTTGGGCAAGGTATCGGTGGTCATGATGCCCTCCGCTGCGCGCGCCCAGTGATCGGCCTGCGCATCGGCAATAGCGGCTGGCAGGCCGGCCTCGATGCGCTCAACGGGCAGCGGCTCCATGATCACGCCAGTAGAAAACGGCAAGATCTGTTCCGGGGTCAACTGCAACTGACGCGCCAGCGCCGCACAGGTGGCACGGGCGCGCGCCAAGCCATCAGCGCCTGTGCCGGCATTGGCGTTGCCGGTGTTAATGACCATGGCGCGAATGGCCTGCCCGCTTGCGAGGTGCTCACGGCTGATTTGCACGGGGGCGGCACAAAACCTGTTTTGGGTAAACACGCCCGCCACGCTGGCCCCCGCGTCGATCAGGAATACCGTGAGGTCCTTGCGATGGGCTTTGCGGACACCGGCTTCAGCGACACCGATACGGATACCTGCGATCGGATGAAGATCGGCGGCGACAGGGGCAACAAGATGGACGGGCATGGAGGCAAGCCTTTTCTAAAAAACTGCGGTCGATTATCCGGAAAACCGCGCCGCACAAATGACAACACGGGCTGCAGCCCGTGTGGTGTGGTTCTAATCAGTATGTCGGCCTTTCGTCAGCCTGGGCATGCGCGCCCCAGGGAGATCTCGAGGAACGCTGAGCCTGAGATCAGGCCAGCTTACCGTGACATTGCTTGTACTTCTTGCCGCTGCCGCAGGGGCAGGGGTCATTGCGCCCCACCCGCATGCCCTCGGGCAACGCAGCCTGCGCACCTTGCGCATCTGCCGTGACCTCTACACCACCGGTCTCGGTCGGCGCTGTATAGGTCACATTGGCAATACTTTCGGCACGGCTTTCCATGTCTTGCGCAGCCTGATCCAGTTGCGCAGGCGACTGGATCTGCACCGTCATGAGCACCTTGGTGACCTCGTTTTTGACCTGATCGATCAGTTGGCGGAATAACTCGAAGGCTTCGCGCTTGTACTCCTGCTTAGGCTGCTTTTGCGCGTATCCACGCAGGTGAATACCCTGGCGCAAGTAATCCAGTGCGCTCAGGTGATCGCGCCAGTTGGAGTCGAAATTCTGCAGCAGCACCATGCGTTCGAACTGCGTGAAGTTTTCACGGCCAACCTGCTCCACCTTGGCATCAAAAGAAGCATGGGCGGCGCGCACCACCTTCTCAAGGATCTCATCGTCGGTGATGGCGTTGGCGCCTTGCACCTCCTGCTGAAGAGGAATCACCACGTGCCACTCGTCAGCCAGCACACGTTCAAGGGTGGGCAGATCCCATTGCTCTTCCACAGATTCGGCGGGCACATACTGGCGCACCAGATCGGTCATGCAATCCTCACGCATTGCGGCAATCATTTCAGACAGATCAATGGCATCCAGAATGTCGTTGCGTTGCTGGTAGATCACCTTGCGCTGATCGTTGGCGACGTCGTCGTACTCGAGCAACTGTTTGCGGATATCGAAGTTACGAGCTTCCACCTTGCGCTGCGCCGACTCGATGCTGCGGGTCACGATGCCCGCCTCGATGGCCTCGCCATCTGGCATTTTCAGGCGGTCCATGATCGACTTGACCCGGTCACCTGCAAAGATCCGCATCAGCGAGTCATCAAGGCCCAGATAGAAACGCGAAGAGCCAGGATCACCTTGGCGACCGGAGCGCCCGCGCAACTGGTTGTCAATCCGGCGCGATTCGTGGCGCTCGGTGGCGATGATGCGCAGACCCCCCAGGGCCTTGACCTTCTCGTGATCGACCTTCCACTGCTCACGCAGTACGCTGACCTTGGCCGCGCGGTCAGCTTCCGACAGGCTTTCATCGGCTTCTATCGCCGCCACATCCTTTTCGATGTTGCCGCCCAGCACAATGTCGGTTCCCCGCCCTGCCATGTTGGTGGCGATGGTGATCATGCCGGCACGGCCCGCCTGCGCAACGATGTCCGCCTCACGGGCATGCTGCTTGGCATTGAGAACTTGGTGCGCAAGCCCTTCCTTGATCAGCAGCTCATCAATAATTTCAGAGTTCTCAATCGACGTGGTGCCCACAAGCACGGGCTGACCGCGCTCGTGGCATTCACGGATGTCTTTGATGGCTGCTTCGTACTTTTCGCGTGTGGTTTTGTACACGCGGTCCAGCTGGTCATCACGCTTGCTCGGGCGATTGGGTGGGATGACGGTGGTTTCGAGGCCGTAGATTTCCTGGAATTCGTAGGCTTCGGTATCCGCCGTACCGGTCATGCCGGAGAGCTTGTTGTAGAGACGGAAATAGTTCTGAAAAGTGATGGAAGCCAGCGTCTGGTTTTCTGCCTGAATATTCACGCCTTCCTTGGCCTCAACCGCCTGGTGCAGGCCTTCGCTCCACCGCCGTCCCGACATCAGGCGACCGGTGAATTCGTCCACGATCACGATCTCGTCGTTTTGCACCACGTAGTGCTGGTCGCGGTGGTAGAGGTGATTGGCACGCAGCGCTGCATACAGGTGGTGCATGAGCGTGATGTTGGCCGGGTCATAGACCGAGGCGCCTTCTGCGATCAAGCCCTGGCTCGCCAAAATTCGCTCGGCGCTTTCGTGGCCCTGCTCGGTCAGGAAGACCTGATGGGTCTTTTCGTCTAGCGTGAAATCACCCGGCTTGGTGACACCCTCGCCAGTGCGAGGGTCGGCCTCACCTTCTTGACGCGTCAAGAGGGGCACCACCTTGTTCATGGCGATGTACATCGCGGTATGGTCTTCGGCTTGGCCACTGATGATCAAAGGCGTGCGCGCTTCGTCAATCAGAATGGAGTCCACTTCGTCCACGATCGCGAAATTCAGGCCTTGCTGAACGCGGTCGTTCGCTTCGTAGACCATGTTGTCGCGCAGGTAATCAAACCCGTATTCGTTGTTGGTGCCGTAGGTAATGTCGGCGCGATAGGCGGCCTGCTTTTCTTCGCGCGGCATGTTGGGCAGATTGATGCCCACAGTCAGCCCCAGGAAGTTGTACAGCCGCCCCATCCACTGCGCATCCCGATTGGCCAAGTAGTCGTTCACAGTTACGACGTGAACACCTTTGCCAGACAGGGCATTGAGGTAGACGGGTAACGTGGCCGTCAGCGTTTTGCCTTCGCCGGTCCGCATTTCTGCAACCTTGCCGAAATGCAGCGCCATGCCACCAAGCAACTGCACGTCAAAATGACGCATCTTCATGATGCGCTTGGATCCCTCGCGAACCACCGCAAACGCTTCAGGAAGAATATCGTCCAGTAACTCGCCCCCTGCAACGCGCTCCTTGAAATCCTGCGTTTTCGAGCGAAGCTGCTCGTCCGACAGCTTTTCGTACTCGGGCTCCATCGCATTGATGCGGTCGACGGTCTTGCGGTACTGCTTGAGGAGCCGATCATTGCGGCTGCCGAATATTTTGGTGAGAAAGTTGGTGGCCATGCGAGCAAGACCGCCTGGCCCGCTGCAATCAGCGCGTCAAGCGACCGAAGTCCCTAATATGAATTGAGTTCAGTTGGGTGCTTTGACCGCGATTGCAAGCAATGCAACACACACCAAAAGCACCAGAGTCGTAATTTTACCTGCCCGCTGCAGGTGTCGCGGTCGGTGCAGGCTGGAGCGCCGCCACCTGGGCCTCAACAGCAGCCCCACCCGCACTCAAAAACTTCTGTGGGTCCTGGAAAACGCCCTGCACCAGGACTTCAAAATGCAGATGTGGCCCAGTCGATCGCCCGGTCGTACCCACCTCTGCAATTTTTTGCCCACGGCGCACAATATCGCCTTGCTTCACCAAGGTGCGTGAGGCATGAGCGTACCGGGTAACCAACTGGTTCCCATGGTCGATTTCGATCATGTTCCCATATGCGGGGTGAAACTGCTGCGTGACCACCACCCCACCTGCCGCAGCCAGAATATCTGTTCCTGTGCTTGCCTGAAAATCCAAGCCTGTATGAAGCGCGGATTGGCCCGTAATAGGGTCCACTCGCCAACCAAAACCCGAGCCTGCAGTTCGCCCCGTGACAGGCGCTCGTGTAGGAATCATCTTTTTGCGAATGTGCTGATCAAAAAGACGAGACTCCAGCACCGTCATCAAATCAACCCGCTGGTTGGTCAGTCGCTCCAACTCATCCAGGGTGGACTGAAGCTCCTCCATGGACAGGCTATGTGCGCTCACGAGGATGCCACCTCGTCCATCCGCAGCCCGAGAATCCGTGGGCGCCATGCCAGCCAGACCGAGAACGCGATCACCAAGAGACTCAAGCTGCGTCAAACGCGCCTGCATTTCTCCCACGCGACGGGCCATGGCATCAAGGTTAGCTCGCATGAAGCGATCGCGCTCGGCGAATTCATCCTTGGCCACGAGGCCCGCCAATGATCCAGCGATTGGCCAGCCCTCTCGAGCCCCCTTGATGACAACCCAGTGATACAGGGCAGTAGCCATCAGCATGAAACAAAGCGATATCGCCAAACCCGCCAGAAGCAACCGCGTTCCCGACAAATGAATGGCTCGGCTACGTGCCAGCTTCGCGTCCGTGATAATCAAATGCACTACGAGTTCTCCGCGCCCACAGACGCCACATAACACCTTATGAATCGACGCCACCATGCCGTTACTCTGCAGCAAGCCAGCGAAGAATCTCCGACGCTGGCCAAGCTCGCGGCGCTGACACGTGACTCGAGCAATCGGCTCAAAGCCATCGAATTGCTGATACCAGCCACACTGCGCCCTGCGGTACAAGCGGGTCCGATTGACGGGGACACTTGGTGCCTGCTCGTCAAAAACAATGCGGCTGCAGCAAAGCTACGCCAGCTGATGCCTGCCTTGCAGGCTCATTTGCGCACTCGGGGGTGGGAGATTAACGCGATTCGCCTGAAAGTTCAAACCTGACGGTTTGTTTCAGAGGCACGGTGTGCAACGAATCACGGAGAAAATGGTGCCGGTTGTCGGAATCGAACTGACGACCTACCGCTTACAAGGCGGGTGCTCTACCAACTGAGCTAAACCGGCGAACGCGAGATTCTAACCCGCGATTGCGGCAATTTTTTCGAAATTGCCGCTATTTCACCCGTTTGAGTGAAGGCCTTGCGCCACCCGAAGGAGGCGGGGGCCGAGGCGCATCGTCTCCTTCATCCTTTTTGGCATCATCAACCGCCACGAGCTGAACTACGCGGTCTTCAGGTGATGTCGATTGGGTGATCACCTCTGAAGGAGCCGACGCGTCCGCCAGCACAGCAGCAATATCCGAAGCACCGGAAAGCATGTCAGTCGGTGGAGGGAAAGCCATACCTTGCCCATTTTCACGGGCGTAGATAGCAATGACACGTCCGATCGGAACCAGTATCTCGCGAGGTTTTCCGCCGAAACGGGCTTTGAACTCAATGAATTCATTGCCCAGTTGCAGCGAACTTGTCGCATCAAAACTGATGTTCAGAACAATTTCACCATCCTTCACAAACTCCCTGGGTACCTGCACAGAATCATCCACACGCACGGCAACATAAGGCGTCAACCCATTGTCGGTGCACCACTCGTAAAGGGCTCGAATGAGATAAGGACGCGTGGAGGTGGATTCCTGTGCGGTCATGAAAGTGAAGTCAGCTGCGTTGAATGAATAAAAGCTGGTCAACCGCAGATTACTTGCGCATGACCTTCTCGGACGGGGTCAGCGCTTCGATGTAGGCTGGGCGCGAGAAGATACGCTCCGCATATTTGAGCAACGGGGCGGCATTCTTGCTCAGGTCGATGCCATAGTAGTCAAGGCGCCACAAGAGCGGAGCAATAGCCACGTCAAGCATCGAGAAATTGTCGCCCAGCATGTATTTGTTCTTCAAAAACACGGGGGCCAACTGCGTAAGGCGGTCACGAATGTGCGCACGCGCCTTTTCCAGAGCCTTCTCGTTGCCCTTCGTGGCGCGTGATTCCAGAGAATTCACGTGCACAAACAGCTCTTTCTCGAAATTCAACAGAAACAGGCGAACACGGGCACGATCCACAGGATCACCAGGCATCAACTGCGGATGCGGGAAACGCTCGTCAATGTACTCATTGATGATGTTCGACTCATACAAAATAAGGTCGCGCTCTACCAGAATGGGTACTTGGCCATACGGATTCATCACACTGATGTCTTCGGGCTTGTTGTACAGGTCCACATCGCGAATTTCAAAGTCCATGCCTTTTTCGAACAGGACAAAACGGCAGCGGTGGGAGAAGGGACAGGTCGTACCCGAATAAAGCACCATCATGGTGTGAGGCTCCTAAAAATCAAAAGAGTGGGACGCCAAAAGCGCCCACTCTGTAAAAAATCCAAATGCACCTCTAAAGGTGCCTGTGATGGATCCAGCGTTTACTTGATGTCCTTCCAGAAGGCTGCATTCAACCTCCAGGCAATGACCGTGAACACGCCCAGGAATATCAGCACCCAAACGCCGATTCTCCAACGCGTATTCTGCGCAGGTTCCCCCATCCACTGCAGATAGTTCACCAGATCTCCAATGTTCTGATCGAACTGAAGAGGTGTCATGGAACCCGGAGTGATTTGCTCCCAGCCCTTAAAAACCTCTGTTTTGTGACCATGGCTCTCGTGCTCTTCGAACACGGGGCGGCGGTCACCTTGCAGTTGCCACAGTACGTGGGGCATGCCCACACTGGGAAATACGAGGTTATTCCAACCCGTAGCCTTGGTCTCATCACGGTAGAACGTGCGCAGGAAAGTGTACAGATAGTCAGCACCCGTGCCACCATGGCCCGCACGCGAACGAGCGATCACCGTCAGATCGGGCGGGTTGGCACCAAACCATTCCTTGGCCTGCTTCGGATCAATCGAGGCCTTCATGGTCTCGCCCACCTTATCCGTCGTAAACAACAAATTGTCCTTGATCTGCTGCTCCGTCAAGCCAATGTCACGCAGGCGGTTAAAACGCATGTAAGCGGCCGAATGGCAGCTCAGGCAATAGTTGACAAACACCTTGGCCCCATTTTGCAAAGAGGCCAAGTCATTGGTCTTGTTGGGAGCCTTGTCCCAGGCGATAGTGTCACCAGCGGCATGGGCCGCGCCAGCCGCCAACCCTAAAGCGGCGATCAACGTGAGGATGAGTTTCTTCATTGTTGGTATCTCCAGGCTCAGTGCGCCACAAAGTTCACGCGATCGGGCACGGGCTTGGTTTCGCCAATACGGCTCCACCAAGGCATCAGCAGGAAAAAGCCAAAGTAAAACAACGTCCCTGCTTGCGACACACGCTCGCCGATCGGCGACGGGGGCTGAACACCGAGGTAACCCAGGATCACAAAGATGACAACGAACACACCATAGAGGTACTTGTGCCAACTGGGACGATATCGAATCGACTTGACCGGACTGTTATCAAGCCAGGGCAGGAAAAACAGAATGACCACTGCGCCACCCATCACAACCACGCCCCAGAACTTGGCATCGATCGACAGCATCAACACGACGACGACCGCCGCAGCACCGGCGATACCGGCCTTCAGGAAACTCGGCAGTTTTGCCTTGACCACACCAAAACCAGCACCGAGCACCACACAGGCCATCAGCGCATACATCATTTCGCTGGTGATGGCGCGCAGCATGGAATAGTAGGGCGTGAAATACCAAACCGGAGCAATGTGCGCGGGAGTCTTCAGCGGATCCGCAGGGATGAAATTGTTGTACTCGAGAAAGTACCCGCCAAACTCCGGCGCAAAAAACACGACCGCCGTGAAGGCCATCAGAAAAACGCTCAGGCCGAAAAGGTCATGCACCGTGTAGTAAGGGTGGAATGGGACCCCGTCGAGCGGCTTGCCATTGGCATCCTTGGGTGCGTTGGGGCCTTTGATTTCAACGCCGTCAGGGTTGTTTGAACCGACATCGTGCAGCGCAAGCAAGTGCGCAACTACCAGACCCAGCAACACCAAGGGCACTGCAATCACGTGGAAACTGAAGAACCGGTTGAGTGTTGCGTCACCCACCACATAGTCGCCACGGATCAGCAGCGCCAGATCAGGACCAACAAACGGAATGGCGGCAAACAGGTTCACGATCACCTGGGCGCCCCAGTACGACATCTGGCCCCAGGGCAACAGGTAGCCCATGAAGGCCTCCGCCATCAGGCACAGGAAGATCAGGCAGCCGAAGACCCAGACCAGCTCACGCGGCTT
>RCMZ01000972.1_pt1 | contig 10280 bp, 9 predicted proteins | sample 2041141 | NCBI WGS metagenome assembly RCMZ01 (sample SAMN09708263, study PRJNA481090) | Wastewater metagenome, whole genome shotgun sequencing project. | biome: sewage; isolation source: Davis station wastewater (DW) | place: Antarctica: Davis Station | collected 2010-03-01
GAGCGCGGCGCGGGAAATCCGTTCGGCCATCGAAAACCGTCAACCGCTGCCCGCCCTGGGGGATCGTCGCGATCTGGCGGCCCTGAGCTATTCCTTGAGCCCTGAGTTTCGTGGCGATCGGGTCGGAGCGTTTATCTATGCGATTGGCAGCATGCTGGTGACTGCACATGGCGGGCGCACCCGGTTCTATATCTCTGACACGATCAACCCGCAATTCGTCAGCAACGCGGCGCGCAATATCGAAAAGGCCACCTGGCTGCTCAGCCAGCGTCAGGATGCCAATGGCGTGCTGCTGCTGTTTTCCAACGAGATCTCGGAAGAGGGCAGTAACCTCAGTTTCGCCGTCGAGTTCGGCAAGATCGTCGCGCGGCTCGACCTGCTGACCCAGATGCTCGATGAGCGCTACCGACGCATTGGCGTCAATTACGCGCAAAGCCTGTTGCTGATGAATTTTCTGCCGGTGCAGTGAGCGTTAGGGCCGTTGAGTGCGGTGTTTCCGTTTCCTCTGTAGGAAGTGCCCTATCTTGCACTGCACTGCTTGAAACGCCCATCTGTCGGCAATAGCCTCGGACTTTTCTTAAATATGAGGCCCTACCTTGGGTAAGCGAAAAACGGTTTGGCCCACGGATCGCGAAATCCGCCTGCGATTTATCCTGTTTGCGGTGATTGACGCCGCGAGTGCGCAAGGCGTCTCTGCCGAGCTGTTGTTACCGGCACACAAACTGCTGCAGGAGTCGCCGACCGAAGCGCAATTTCGCGACGCCCTCAACAGCATTCTGACGACCGACGAAATGTACGGTTTCCGCTTTCCGGCGGGGTCGGAGGCGGATGACTTCATGTGCGCGCTGGCGTCCGCCGCGGGCTAGGAGACAGGTAGTTTTTTCAGGGGTCGGGAAGGCTCTGCGCCTTGAATAAGGCGTGACCTGGCGAGCGTCCCGGTCTTCCCATCACAGTTCGCGTGCGAGGCCTTGCCTTCACGCCCCCGCATTCCAAGGACCCGCCCCATGTTGCTGCGCCAACCCCCGCTGCTTTTTGCTGCCCTGACCCTCAGTTCCCTTGTGCAGGCCGAAGACCTGCAACTGGCGCCGGTCGAAGTCACCACCAGCGAAGCCAGCGCGGCTGAAGTGGCGCAGGCGCAGCTCAAGCGCGTGCCCGGCGGCACCAATTACATCGATATGGGCAGCGTGCAACAGGGGCGGGTGAGCACCAACGAGGACGTGTTCAAGTACCAGGCCGGGGTGTACGCCAAGGCGGCGAATAACGAAGGGGTGAAAATCTCCATTCGTGGCTCGGGCATCAACCGTGGCCCCGGCAGCCATGCATCTGGCCTGTATGAAACCATCGACGGGCTGCCACTGACCGGCCCCGGCGGAACGCCTTATGAGCTCAAAGACCCGCTGTGGCTCAGCCGCGTCGAAGTGCTGCGCGGCGCCAACGGGTTTGATCGCGGCGCACTGGCCCTGGGCGGGGCGGTCAACTATGTCACCCACACCGGCTACGATGCGCCCAAGTTGCGCGTGCGCTACGAGGCCGGCAGCCATGGGTATGCCCAGCGGGAAATCAGCTCCGGGCAAGTGCTGGGCGATGCCGACTATTACATCAGCCTGACCGACACTGACTACGATGGCTTCCAGCAACAAAGCGCCGGCAGCGGCAAAGGCGTGGCGGCCAACTTCGGCTACCGGTTCAACCCGGACCTGGAAACCCGCTTCTATTTCCGTTACCGCGAAACCGCCAACGACAGCCCCGGCAAACTCACGCGTCAGCAGATCGAGCACAGCCCGCGCGCAGCCAATGCCGTCAACCTGGCGCGCGACTCCAAGCGCTTGCAGCCGGGTTCTACCTGGATCGCCAACAAGACCACGCTGCAATTGGACGATAACTCCCGCGTCGAAGCGGGGCTGGTGTACCACGACTACCCCATGGACCTGCGCGAAGGCACCAACCGGCTCAAGGTGGCGTATACCGATATCAGCGGCACCTTGAACTACATCCGCCAGGACACGCTGCTGGGGCGCGACAGCAAGACCACAGTCGGCCTGCGCACCACCCAGGGCCTGCCCAATAACGGTGTGTCGGAGTACGTGCGGGTGCCTGCCGGTGCCACCGCCGATTTCGCCCCGGGGACCAAGACTCGTGACTACAGTTACCTGGGGTCGGATACCGTGCTGCACGTGAGCAACGACCTGGAGCTGCTGCCCGACCTGTGGCTGACCACCGGCCTGGCGGCGATCTATACCCGTCGCGAAACCGAAGTCACCTATCCCGACACCCATGCCCCCTTGAGCACTCATGACTGGGACTATGCCCCGCGCGTGGGCCTGCGCTATGACTTCAACCCGCAGTTGCAGGTGTATGGCAACCTGAGCCGCTCGGTGGAGCCGCCGCATGCCTGGTCGATGATCTGGGGTTCCAACAAGTTCTTTGCCAAAGACTCGGGTAGGCCGGAGGCCGGCTTGACCCGCGAAGGCGTGAAGCTGCAAAACCAGACGGCCACCACCCTGGAAGTGGGCGGGCGCGGCGAAGCGTGGTTCGGCCAATGGGACCTGGCGCTGTACCACTCGCTGGTGCGCCATGAACTGCTGAGCGTCGAAACCCAGGCGGCTACGCCTAACTTGTCGCAGGTGGTCGCCGAATCCAACGCCAGCCCGACCCTCCACCAAGGCCTGGAACTGAGCCTCACCAGCGCGCTGTGGGACGGTGGCAATACCGGTCGCCTGGCCCTGCGCCAGGCCTACACCTTCAGTAACTTCCACTACCGCGACGACCCGCGCTTTGGCGACAACACATTGCCCGGTATCCCCAAGCACTATTACCAGGCGCAGTTGCGCTACAGCCATCCCAGCGGCTTTTTCAGCAGCCTCAATGGCGAGTATTCCTCGCGGGTGGCGGTGGACTATGCCAACTCCTACTACGCGTCGGCCTATGGCTTGTTGGGCGCCACCCTCGGCTACGACGCACCGAAACAGGACTGGCAAGCCTGGGTCGACCTGCGCAACCTGACCAACCAGCGCTACGCCAATACCGTGACCCCGGGTTATGACGACCATGGCAATGATATGGCGCGCTCGACGCCGGGTGACGGCATGGGCGTGTACGCCGGCGTTTCCTGGAGCTTGCGCTAAACCCTGGTAGGCGCCGGCAAGCCGGTGCCTACGCCGATACCCAGGCGCCATCGTTGGGCCCTTGCTCTGCCATCGTTTTACTGTCATCGTTTGCGCGATTGGTAATCTTTCTTGTTTGAGAAATTTTTGCGCATGCATGACTTTCCCGTGGCCGATTGTGATACAGCCCGCCGCCAGCAGACACTCACCGCGCTCTACAGCGACCACCATTCCTGGCTCCAGGGGTGGCTGCGCAAGAAGCTCGGCTGTTCGCAGCATGCGGCGGACCTGGCCCAGGATGCATTCGTGCGGGTGTTGCTGCTGGCCGAGCCCCACAACATTCAGGAGCCTCGGGCATTTCTCGCGACCACTGCCGGGCGCTTGCTGATTGACGGTGCGCGGCGGCGCAAGATCGAGAAAACCTATATGCAAGCCCTGGCCATCCAATACGAAGACGCCGGCATGCCTGACCCTGCGACTATTCATGTGGCGTTGCAGGCCCTGGAACGCATTGCGCTGATGCTCGCCGGCCTGCCGGACAAGGCCCGCGAGGCGTTCCTGCTCAGTCGCCTGGATGGGCTGACCTACAGTGAAATCGCGGCCCAGCTCCAGGTCTCGTCCAGCACGGTGAAAAACTACATCTCCAGCGCGCTGGTGCATTGCTACCAGACCCTTTATGGCGCGGACCCGCTCTGATGCCCGCCGAACAGATTGTCAGCGAGGCAGCGCAATGGTTGGCGTTGCTCAATGACGAGGACGTCAGCGCCGCCGACCGTCAGGCATTTGAAGCCTGGTGTGCGGCCGATCCACGCCATCGGGTGGCCTTCGAGCGCATGGGGGCGTTGTGGGGCAGCCTCGATGAACTGCCTGCGGCACCTGCACGCCTGGCGTTGAATCAAGCCTTCATCCCACGCAAAGCCGGGTACGCCGTGCGCGGCGGGCAAGCCCTGGCGTTGTTGGGGGTGTTGGTGGCCGGCTGGGCGAGCGTCGAGCAACTGCCGCTGTGGATGGCCGACCAACGCACCGGCGTCGGCGAGCGCAGTCAGGTGGTCTTGACCGATGGCAGCCAGGTGCAGCTCAACAGCAACTCGGCGTTGGACGTGAAGTTCGACGGCCAACAGCGTGTGATCGAATTGCTCAAGGGCGAGATGTGGGTCGAGGTGGCCAAGGATGGGCAACGGCCGTTCGTGGTGCGCACCGATCAGGGCACGGCGACCGCGTTGGGCACGCGTTTCCTGGTGCAGCGTGCGGTGGATGGCTCGACCGTGGTCACGGTGATCGAGTCAGCGGTGGCCGCCAAAGGCACTGACAGCGAGGCCGTGAAGGTGACGGCAGGCCAGCGCGCGATTCTCAGGCAGGGGCACGCCCAGCCAGCGCAAGCGGTCGGCAGCGGCGACCCGGCGGCCTGGACCCGGGGCTTGCTCACGGTGGATGACCGGCCGTTGAGCGAAGTCCTGCAAACCCTGGCCAGCTATCGCCATGGGGTGGTGCGGTTTGATGCCCAGGCGTTGCACGGGATGCGTGTGTCGGGGGTGTTCAAGCTCGATGACAGCGACGCGGCGCTGGCGACCCTGGCGGATAACCTGCCGATCAAGGTGGAGTATTTCACCGACCTGCTGGTGGTGATCAAGCCCCTCTGATCTGCCTGAAGACACCCGTTCAAATAAAAACCGGTCTCATTCATACCCGATTTCCCGACATGGCCGTCATGGAATATAGAACCCTCTTTTCCAGGACCTCTCATGTCACGCTTTGCTCGTCCGTTGCACCCGCTGGCGCTGTCAGTGGCGATGGCTTTTGCCGCTGTGCCCCTGACCATTCACACCGCATGGGCTGATGAAAGCAGCCATTTCTCGATCCCTGCCGGTGACCTGAGCCAGGCCCTCAACGGCTTTGCCGAACAGGCCGGGCTGGTCCTGGCCTTTGATCCGGCCTTGACCCGCGGCAAGCGCAGCAGCGGTTTGAACGGGCAGTTGAGCAGCGACGCGGCACTCGCCCAGTTGCTGGCGGGCAGCGGTTTGCGTGCCCAGGCGCTGTCTGCCCAGCGCTATCGCATCGAGCCGATTCCCCAGGCGGATGGCTCGGTGGAGTTGCAGGCCACCACCATCAGCGGCGCTGCTCAAAGTGAAAGCCCCGTCGGCCCGGTGTCCGGTTATGTGGCCACGCGCAGCCTGTCGGGCACCAAGACCGACACCGCGCTGATCGAGACCCCGCAGTCGATCTCGGTGGTCACCAAAGACCAGATGCGTGCGCAGAATGCCGAGAGCCTCAACCAGATCCTGCGCTACAGCGCCGCGGTCGTCCCGGAAACCCGTGGCGCCACCGCCTCGCGCCTGGACCAGTTGACCATTCGCGGCTTCTCGCCGGTGACTTACCTCGACGGCCTGCGCGTGGCATCGAGCCGCGATGCCTCGCCGCAAAAGGATGCCTTCGACCTGGAACGCGTGGAGGTCCTGCGCGGCCCAGCCTCGGTGTTGTACGGCCAGGGCAGCCCCAGTGGCGTGATCAATATGGTCACCAAGCGCCCGTTGGATACGCCGTTCCATGAAGTCGGCGTGGAGTACGGCACCTTCGACAAAAAGCGCACCACCTTCGATCTCAGCGGCCCGCTGGATGAGCAAGGGGTGTATTCCTACCGCGTCGCCGGATTGTTCGACGATGCCGACGGGCAGGTGGAGCACACCGAGACCCGTCGTCAATCGCTGTCCTCGGCCTTCACCTGGCGCCCGAACGAGGACACCTCGCTGACCCTGCTGGGGCATTTTCAGAAGGATCCCAAGGGGGCTTCCTACGGCTCGATGCCGGCCTGGGGCTCGGTGTTGCACAGCCCGCTAGGGCGCAAGATCGATGTCGACTTCTACGATGGCGAGAAAAACTTCGAGAAGAGTGACCGCGAGCATTACTCCATCGGCTATGCCTTCGAGCATCACCTCGACGACGTCTGGACCGTGCGCCAGAACGCCCGCTATATGCGCAGCGAAGGGATCTACCGCAGTATCTACAGCAGCAACCTGCAGGCCGATTACCGCACCTTGAACCGCTCGACCATCGCCACCGATGTCGACATGGACGCCTACAACCTGGATAACCAGTTGCAGGGCAAGTTCGACACCGGCCCGGTGCAGCACACGCTGTTGATGGGGCTTGATTACCAGAACACCAGCGTCGATACCAAGGCCGGTTACGGCAAGGGACCGGACCTGGATATTTTCGACCCGGTGTACGGTGCGCCGGTGACCACCCCGGCATTTTCCAGCGACGCGACCCAGCGTAGCGAGCAGACCGGTGTGTACCTGCAGGAGCAGGCGAAGTGGGATAAATGGGTACTGTTGATGGGCGGTCGTTATGACTGGGCCAGCACGGATAACAGCTCGTTGAGCTTGACCGACGGCAAGAAAACCAAATCCTCCCTGGACAGCAAAGCCTTCACCGGCCGCCTGGGCGTGGTTTACCTCTTTGATAACGGCCTGGCGCCTTACGCCAGCTATTCCGAATCCTTCTCGCCGCAAACCGGTACCGGCTACGGCGGTTCGGGGTTCAAGCCCACCGAAGGCAAGCAGTACGAAATCGGCATCAAGTACCAGCCGCCAGGCAGCAACAGCTTTATCACCGCAGCCATCTTCGACCTGCGCCAGAACAACGTGCCGACCATGGATCCGGATCCCACCCACCTGTGTGGCAACGGTCGCTGCCAGGTCCAGGACGGTGAAGTGCGCTCCCGTGGCTTTGAACTCGAAGGCAAGGCCAGCCTCAACGACAACCTGGATATCACGGCGGCCTATGCCTACCTCGATAACCGCATCAGCAAATCCAACAGCACCGTGCGCTACGCGCCGATCACCGACATCGGCGTAGGCCCGGCCGTGCCGACCCAGGGCACCACCACCTACGCTGTGCCGCGCCACACCGCTTCGGTGTGGGCTGACTACACCCTGCATGACGGCAACCTCAAGGGCTTCGGCGTCGGCGCGGGTGCGCGTTATGTCGGCTCGTCCTGGGGCGATACGGCCAACACCTTGAAGGTTCCCGGCTACACCTTGTTCGATGCGTCGGTGCACTACGACATCCCGCACATCAACACCCTGGGCGACAACCTGCGCCTGGCGCTGAACGCCACCAACCTGGCGGACAAAGAGTACGTTGCGTCCTGCTATTCGTACTCGTGGTGCTGGTACGGCTCGCAACGCACGGTGCAGGCCAGTGCGACGTATCAGTGGTAAATGCCGATAACGAGTGAGGATTTTTCCTACAGCGGCCTTTTACCCGGGCCGTTGACTCTCTATTATCCGCCCCCAGCACCTCCGGCCATGGAGACGCTCCATCAACTAAGGAAGTCGTAATGCACATTGGAAAAATGCTGGGGTTGGCCCTGATGATGTTGGCAGTGAGTGGCTGCGCCAGCTTCACCAAGGACGAAGTCGCGCCAGTCACCCTGCCATCGAAGGCGAGCTTCGCCAACAAGCCGAACGTCTATGTCGACTTTGATTTCTATCAGGGCGAACCGACCAACGCTGCCGCTGCCGAAGTCCCCCAGGCGCGGGACATGCTGCGTCCGCAACTGCAAAAGATCCTCACCGATTCCGGCCTGTTCGGCCGCGTGACCCTGGATGAGTTCCAGAAGCAGCCGGGCGACTACAGCCTGCGCCTGAAGGTCTACAACCATCCGCCAGGTGGCGGTCAGATGGCATTGGCGTTTATCAGCGGCTTCACCTTCACCATTATCCCGGCGCTGGGTACCGACCAGTACACCATGAGCCTGGAGGCCTTGGACCCACAGGGCCAGGCGCTGAGCAAAGGCAGCAACCACGATGCGATCAACACCTGGTTGGGTATCTGGTTTATCCCGATGATGGCCTACACGCCAAAAGAAGCGGTGACCGATACCTTCACGCGCCAGGTCAATGCGCTGCTCAAGCAGATGGTCGAGAGCAATAACCTGAAGTACTCGGCACTGGATGCCGGTGTGCCGCGGGCCTGATTTTGGCCGCAAAAAAAGGGAGCCGGCTGACCGGCTCCCTTTTTTTTACCCGGGTTTTTACTTGAGTGCCTGAATGAACAGCGGATCGCTGTACAAGGCCTTGAGCAAGTCACGCACCAGCGGGTTATAGGCATTCGCCGCATTCGGAATCGCAATGGGGCCGAAGAATGAACTGGACCATACGCTGGTCACTTCCTTGGTGGCGTCGTACACCACGGCGTCATCCTTGAGCAACGTAAAGCGCGCGGCCAGTGTGCCGTGGCCGGAACCCACGCCAGCTGTCAGCTCGTTCTTCACCAGCAGTACGTCAAGGCGCCGCGGCGCGCTTTGATTCAGCAGGCCGGCCAGGGACAGTTCCTGGGTAAGCGCCGCCTGCACATGGGCCGGGATACTGCCGGTGGGCGAGCTGATCGGATTGGCCCGGACCATCAACGAACCCTGGCCCGAGGCGGCAGTAACCTTGGCCTGGCTGATGGGTTGCAGCGCTGGCGTCTGCTTGAGGCGCTGGACGTTGTCGAAATTGGGCTCGTATTGCGTCATGGTCACGCCGCAACCTTGCAGCAGCAGTAAGACCAGTGGGGCCAACATAAGAAACTTCTTCACGGCATTTCCTTGCGTGAGGGGGGTAGGGGGGCGCGATTATGGTCAGCCGCTGGTAGGGCGGCAACCCGCGCGGGAAGGGGAGATCGCCAAGAAGGCATTTTGCTGGCCCCCATCTGCTGCATGTTTCGCCAAAATCACTTTTATTTTCAGGTGGTTAGGTGGATTCCAATGCGCAACGTAAAAATCACGCTGATTGCCTTGGCCCTGGCGAGCGGGGCGGCGGCAGCCCAGGGCAAGGCGCTGCGTGAAGGGGATCGGTACATGTGCAGTTGGGGGGCGGGTACGGCGGCCAGGGCCCAGGAGCTGAAGTTGGCTGGCGTTTCGTTGTATGCGGCGCGGCAGAAGATCCAGCGGTACAAGTTCGACAAGTCGTGGATGCGCATGATGGCCATGGGCATCACCGAGCAGACTTATGACAGCCCCTCGCGGCTCAAGCCGACGGCGGTGCGTTCGAGTTTTTATGAAGAGTGCGTGCGCTACAAACTGGCGCGTAGATAGACACGCTGCAGACTGGTTTATTAACCTGATAGTTATTAGGGTTTTAACCCGGCAAGTTTGGAAGTTGCACCAAAAAGTGGCACTAAAGATATCGCGAACCATGAAAAATGTGTGGTTATTGAATGACTTAGCGCTGTTTCAATCCGACGAAAGGCTAATAATAAACTTGTTACAGGTTGTCTCGGTGGTTATTATGACCGGGCGTTCACCTCCCACGGTTTATGCATTTTTAAATCCCAAGTTTCCATCAGCTACTTGGGATTTTTTTTGCCCGGGATTTGACCTTCATACCTGCTTGGCAGATAAGTGTCCGTGGTTTTTCTGGCGTCATTGCGCCGGCGCTTTCGGGGAAAAGTGTGGGGTGGCTAACACTTTCGTAGGATTGCCTACACGCGTTGCACAACCTGATCTACCCTGCATGGATCACGTCCATCGCGTCATGTGCGAGCAAGGGTGCCCAGGATGATTCCGATCGTTGAGTTGAGCCGCATCATGGCGTCCGGTTTCGTCCCGCTGGCGTGCGACTGTAGCGTCAACCCCCAGGGTTTCTTGACCATCCGTGTCTTTGAGCCGGAGTCCGGTCGCGTCGACCTGCTGTTGACCGGCGTGTCGCCCCAGGGCCTGGATAGCATCCGTGCCATCTCCAACCTGATCGGCGAGCTGCGCACCGAGCTCAAGGCCGGGCGCCGTGGGTTTGCGGCATTCGGCTAGGCGTCAGAGCCGGCGCAGAAACGAGCGCACAATGCGCTTGGTGGCGTCGGTGGCGTCCAGTTGCTCCAACGCACTGTAGGCATGCCACTGGCAATCGATGATTTCATTGCAGGGCCGGGCCTGGTCGATGTTCACCACCGAGGCTTCAAACACGTGATGCAGCGTGTCACTGGCTTTCAATTCCTGTAGATACAGCAACCCATCCACGTTCAGCCCGGTTTCCTCCTGCAACTCCCGCTCGGCCGCGCCGACCGGGCGCTCATCGCGCTCGACCTTGCCCCCAGGCAATGCCCATTTCGACCTGGCCTTGCGCACGAACAGAATGCGCCCCTCGTGTTCGCAAATCACCGTTGCGCGTATTTTCATCGTCTGTGCCCCCGCAGCTG
>RCMZ01001903.1_pt1 | contig 10270 bp, 9 predicted proteins | sample 2041141 | NCBI WGS metagenome assembly RCMZ01 (sample SAMN09708263, study PRJNA481090) | Wastewater metagenome, whole genome shotgun sequencing project. | biome: sewage; isolation source: Davis station wastewater (DW) | place: Antarctica: Davis Station | collected 2010-03-01
ATGCGCGGGCCGCTGTCGCTCAGCTGCTGATAATCGCTGAACGGCGCCAGGTGATGGTCACGGCTCATGGCCTGCCATTTCTGGGTTTGCGGATTAGTTGCTTGCTTTGTCATATCTCAACCTATTGCTTTGAACAGGTGCCGCGCACAAAGCGCGGCACCCATGATGATCAGACTGCGTACAGCAGGAACTCACGCTCCCAAGAGCTGATCACCCGCTTAAAGTTTTCATGCTCGGCGCGCTTCACCGCGACATAGCCGGTGATAAAGGGCGCGCCTAGGAATTTCTCCAAGGCCTTGCAGTTTTCCATGCGTTCCAAAGCATCTTCGATGGTCAGCGGCAAACGCAGGTTACGGCGCTCGTAACCGCGACCTTTAACGGGCGCACTCGGCGAAATCTGCTCAACCATGCCGATATACCCGCACAGCAAGCTGGCAGCGATGGCCAGATAAGGGTTAGCGTCGGCACCCGGCAGGCGATTCTCGACCCGGCGGCTTTGCGGGCCGGCATCCGGCACGCGCAAACCAACAGTACGGTTTTCTTCGCCCCACTCAACGTTCACCGGCGCCGAGGTGTCCGGCAGGAAGCGGCGGAACGAGTTAACGTTCGGCGCAAACAGCGGCAACAACTCAGGAATGTACTTTTGCAGACCGCCAATATGGTGCAGAAACAGATCGCTCATGCTGCCATCGGCGTTGGAGAAGATGTTCTTGCCGGTTTTGATGTCGATGATGCTCTGGTGCAAGTGCATGGCACTGCCAGGCTGGCCAGTCATCGGCTTGGCCATAAAGGTCGCGCCAACATTATGCTTCAGCGCGGCCTCACGCATGGTGCGCTTGAAGATCAGCACCTGATCGGCCAATGACAAGGCGTCGCCGTGACGGAAGTTGATTTCCATCTGCGCGGTGCCGTCTTCGTGGATCAGCGTGTCGAGGTCAAGATTTTGCAGCTCACACCAGTCGTAAACGTCTTCGAACAGCGGATCGAATTCGTTGGCGGCTTCGATGGAGAACGACTGTTTACCGGTTTCTGCCCGGCCGGAGCGACCAATCGGCGCCTCTAGCGGGAAGTCTGGGTCTTCGCAGCGCTTGGTCAGGTAGAACTCCATTTCCGGGGCGACGATTGGCTGCCAGCCCTTATCGGAGTAAAGCTTCAAGACTTTCTTCAGAACGTTGCGCGGCGACAACTCAATGGGGTTGCCTTGCTTGTCGTATGTGTCGTGAATCACCTGGGCTGTGGGCTCAATGGCCCAAGGCACGAGGAACACGGCATTTTCGTCCGGGCGGCAAACCATGTCGATATCGGCAGGGTCCAGCAGGTCGTAATAAATGTCGTCTTCCACGTAATCGCCGGTGACGGTTTGCAGCAGCACGCTCTCGGGAAGGCGCATACCCTTCTCGGCAATGAACTTGTTAGTCGGCGAGATCTTGCCGCGGGCGATGCCGGTCAAGTCGCTGATCATGCACTCCACTTCGGTGATTTTGTGTTCTTTGAGCCAGCTCGTGAGCTGGTCGATCTTGGTAGTCATACAGACCTCAGGGGTGGGGTAAAAACTTAGTCTTAATAGCTAAGCTCAACGTTAACTTGTCTGCCTGTGCCAAATTCCAGTGCAGGGCCAAGAACAAACAAGGTGAAGCAAAGCGGTTTGCGCGCAGACGCAAAAATACCGCAAACGCCCTTCAAGAGTGCGTCAGTGATAATTGCAGCTTTAATAAAGAGTAAAGTAGTTAGCCAGCAGCGCTGCTGACGAACGCGCGACACGGCGCTTAGCAGAGCCGTCAGACCAGTGACCAGCGGCACGACGCACAAGCCGATCAGGCTAGGCACGCGGAATGAGTTCAGACCGTTGCACATTTTGCAGACGGTCACGCCAATTGACGGCAGGCGAGACATGGAGCACCCGTTTTATTGAAGTTATGGGTTGCGACCGAGATTAGCCTTGTTCGATTTTTTACACAATAGCCCTGTAAAAAATCAAACACAGGCCACTAGGCAACGGCCAGCAGAACAGCGACCAAAGGGTGCCAATGCCCTGAAAAGCCCCAATATTGGCCATCAAGCCCCTTTTTAGGGCACAATAGCCGCGCTATTGACAGAGGTAGGGGTTTAAGATTGACTCGGCCTGTGCCATTCGCATGATTGATATTTTTAACAAGAAAGGTGTTGCATCATGTCGGTCCCTCCGCATGCCGTTCAGCTCAATGAAGCGAACGATTTTTTAAAGAAACATCCCGAGGTTCAGTTTGTTGACCTCCTGATTGCCGATATGAATGGTGTAGTTCGTGGCAAGCGCATTGATCGCGCAAGCCTGCACAAGGTTTACCAGCGCGGCATTAACTTGCCCGCCTCTCTATTCGCTCTCGATATTAATGGCTCCACTGTAGAAAGCACTGGCCTAGGCCTCGATATCGGTGACTCTGACCGCGTGTGCTACCCAATCCCCAACACCCTATGCAACGAGCCTTGGCAGAAGCGTCCTACCGCTCAACTGTTAATGACCATGCACGAAATGGAAGGCGAAGCGTTTTTCGCCGACCCTCGCGCAGTGCTGCAGCAAGTGGTGAAGAAATTCGACGCACTGGGCCTGACTATCTGCGCCGCCTTCGAGCTGGAGTTCTACCTGATCGACCAGGCCAACGTGAACGGTCGTCCGCAACCGCCACTGTCGCCACTGTCCGGCAAGCGTCCGCAATCCACTCAGGTCTACATGATTGATGACCTAGATGAATACGCTGAATGCCTGCAAGACATTCTCGAAGGCGCACAAGAGCAAGGCATCCCAGCCGATGCGGTGGTCAAGGAAAGCGCCCCGGCGCAATTCGAAATAAACCTGCACCATGTTGCCGACCCGATGAAGGCTTGCGACTACGCGCTACTACTCAAGCGCTTGGTGAAGAACATCGCTTATGACCATGAAATGGACACCACTTTCATGGCCAAGCCGTACCCCAACCAAGCGGGTAACGGGCTGCACGTGCACATCTCGATCCTTGATAAAGATGGCCGCAACATCTTCACCAGTGAAGACCCTGCGAGCAACGACGCACTGCGCCACGCCATCGGCGGCATCATCGACACCATGCCGGCATCGATGGCGTTCCTCTGCCCGAACGTCAACTCGTACCGCCGCTTTGGCGAAAAGTTTTTCGTGCCGACCTCGCCGACCTGGGGCATCGACAACCGCACTGTAGCGCTGCGCGTACCCAATGATTCGGCCGACGCCGTGCGCATCGAACACCGCGTCGCCGGCGCCGATGCCAACCCGTACCTGGTTATGGCCTCGGTATTGGCCGGTATTCACCACGGCTTGACCAATAAGATCGAGCCGGGCGAGCCGCTGGAAGGCAATGCCTACGAGCAGACCGAAGCCAGCCTGCCGAACAATTTGCGTGATGCCCTGCGCGAGTTGGACGACAACGAGGTCATGGGTCGTTATATCGATCCGAAGTACATCGACGTGTTCGTTGCCTGCAAGGAAAGCGAGCTGGCGGAGTTCGAATATTCGATTTCCGACCTCGAGTACAACTGGTACCTGCACACCGTTTAAGCGCAACACCCAACGCCGGCCTCAGTGCCGGCGTTGTTTTATCTGCTGCATATACAGCGTTTATTGCACGACGGCGTAGCCGGCTCTTAACGGTCGCTACACCGCTGTACTCATGGCGTGCGCCTGGCGTTTGGCCGGATGTAAGCCCAAAACATTGCCGTGCGGCGTCTAGGCGTTCGCACTTTGTCGTGTATCGCCACTTCTCGGAGATCGTTATGACGCGTTTTCTTGCCGTGCTTTCCCTGACCCTAACGCCATTGCTGGCCTGCGCCGAAGAGGTGATCAGCGTCTACAACTGGAACGACTACATCGCCCCCGAGGTGCTGCAGAGCTTCGAGAAAGAAAGCGGCATCCGCGTCGACTATCACACCTACCAAACCTCCGAAGAGCTTGAAAAGCTGATGGCCAGCGGCGTGATGATGGACATTGCGGTGCCGTCCCATGATGCCCTGCCAGGGCTTATTAAAACCGCCGCGATTCAGCCGCTGGACTTCACCCTCCTACCTAATCGCCAGCACCTAGACAAACAACTGCTGAGCAAGCTGGCCGCCTTCGACCCCAAGAACCAATACGCCACTCCCTATCTCTGGGGTTCGGTAGGCCTGGCCATCAACACCGTAGAAGCCGAGAAGGCCTATGGCGGCCCGCTACCCCACAGCTGGAAACTGCTGTTTGATACCGATCAGAGCAAGCGTCTAGCGAGTTGCGGCATTGCCGTGATCGACGCCCGTGACGAAGTTCTCTCGGCACTGATGATGTACCAAGGTCGCAGCTTGGCCACCAGCCCGCCCAGCCAGATCAAGCGCGCTGGTGCTGTGCTGGAGCAACTGCGGCCACACCTGCAATACGTCAGTAGCAGCCGTTATATCGACGACCTCGCCAAGGGCAAGCTGTGCATCGCATTGGCCTGGGTGGGCGACGCCTTGGCCGCGCATGACTCGGGCCAGCCCATCGAGTTTGTGATCCCTGATGAAGGCTCGATCGCGTTTATCGACAGTTTGGTCATCCCCAAAATCTCCAAGCGCGCCGATCTCGCGCACCGCTTTATCGACTACTTGATGCGACCTAAAGTCGCCGCGCAAATTACCGAGGCCACCTTGTACCCCAGCGCTAATAGCGACGCCAAAGCCTTTGTCGACCCGGCCATCAGCGCGCTGCCTGGCCTCTACCCTGATCGCGCCACCAAGCGCCGCTTGGCCGCGCTGGAAGTCATGCCCGAGAAGAACGTCGTGAGCATGGATAAGATTTGGGGTGCGTTTACTGCACCACTGTGACTTGCCGCGACGCGCCGGGTAACGTCCAATAGCGTCTCTACCGCCAAGGAATGCCCCATGTCGCGCGCCGTCAGCAGCCGTAAACCCCGCGCCAGCAGCCAGCTGCGCATCGCCGCCATTCTCGATGCCGCCCGCAGTCTGCTGGCCGAGCACGGCGTTGGCAGTCTATCGGTGTATTCGGTGGCGGAACGGGCACAGATGCCACCGTCTTCGGTGTATCACTTCTTCGCCAGTGTGCCGGCTATTCTTGAAGCCCTCACCGGCGAAGTACATGCCGCCTTTCGCGCCTGCCTGCAACAACCTATCGACCCTGCCAGCCTGCGTGAATGGCGGCGCGTGGTGGAGCAGCGCATGCTGGCGATCTACGCCGCCGACCCCGCCGCGCGTCAGTTGATTCTCGCCCAGCACGGTCTCACCGAAGTGACCCAAGCTGACCGCCTGCACGACATCGAACTCGGCCAGTTGCTGCAGGCGCTATTCGACCAACACTTCCAGCTCCCCAGCCTGCCCGATGATGTCGATGTGTTCGCCCTGGCCATGGAGCTCGGTGACCGCGTGTATGCCCGCTCGGTGCAGCAGCACGGTCTGATCACCCCGCGTATGGCCGAGGAAGGCATGCGCGTGTTCGACGCCTATCTAGGCCTATATCTACCGCCATTAATGGCTAAACGCAGCGCATAAATACCGATATTTATCTGTATTTAAATCATGAATAGACTACCGATAGAAAAATACTGCTTCTATTACGGATTTTTATCGGCTATAAAATCAACAGCTGTCGCGCGCTAACTGCCGACACTTCACCTTCAATCATCATCTGCTAGCGTCAGATGACTTTTTTATCCATCCTTGCGAGGTGCTGTATGTCCCGTATCGTTTCTGTCGCCGCCACCCAGATGGCCTGTTCTTGGGATCGCGCCGCGAATATCGCCAACGCCGAGAAGCTGGTGCGCCAAGCCGCTGCCAAAGGCGCGCAGATCATCCTGATTCAGGAACTGTTCGAGACTCCGTACTTCTGCCAAAAGCCCAACGCCGACTACACTCAACTGGCCACTTCAGTTGAAACCAATGCGGCCATCGCGCACTTTCAGAACGTCGCCAAAGAGCTGCAAGTAGTACTGCCAATCAGCTTTTTCGAGCTGGCCGGACGCGCGCGTTTTAATAGCATCGCGATCATCGATGCCGACGGCAGCAACCTTGGCACCTATCGCAAGAGTCATATCCCCGACGGCCCTGGCTACCACGAGAAGTATTACTTCAACCCCGGCGATACCGGCTTCAAGGTGTGGAACACCCGTTACGCCAAGATCGGTGTGGGCATTTGTTGGGACCAATGGTTCCCTGAGTGCGCGCGCAGCATGGCGCTACTTGGCGCCGAAATTCTGTTCTACCCGACCGCCATCGGCAGCGAGCCGCATGACCCAGGCATCACCTCGCGCGACCACTGGCAGCGCGTCCAGCAAGGCCATGCCGGCGCCAACCTGATGCCGCTGGTGGCGTCCAACCGCATCGGCAAAGAAGAGCAAGGCGACTACGACATCACCTTCTACGGCTCGTCGTTTATCGCCGACCAGTTCGGCAAAAAGGTTGAAGAGCTGAATGAAACCGAAGAGGGCATCCTGGTGCACAGCTTCGACCTGACCGAGCTGGAGAAAGTGCGCAGCGCCTGGGGCACCTTCCGCGATCGCCGGCCGAACCTGTATGGCGCCATTGCCACCCTCGATGGCGTGCTCAAATCCGAGTAAGCGTGCAACCCGGAGGACGGCCTGAGCACGGCGCTCGCCATCCTTCCCCGCTCCCTGTTTTGGTGACTCTATGACCACGTTGACCAGCACTCCTAGCACCGACGGTTTCTATATGCCCGCGGAATGGACCACCCACAGCCAGACCTGGATGGTCTGGCCACAGCGTCCGGACAGTTGGCGGCTCGGCGGCAAGCCAGCACAGGCCGCCTTCACTGCCGTCGCCAAAGCAATTGCCGAGTTCGAGCCGGTGACTATCGGCGTGTCGGCCGAACAGTATGAGAACGCCTGCGCGCGCCTCGACAAGGCCAATATCCGCGTGGTGGAAATCACCACTGATGACGCTTGGGTGCGCGACACCGGGCCGACCTTCGTGGTCAACGATCAAGGCGCTGTGCGCGGCGTCGACTGGACCTTCAATGCGTGGGGCGGCTTCGAGGGCGGCCTGTACTGGCCATGGCTGCGCGACGACCAAGTGGCCCGCAAGATTCTGCAGATCGAGCGTTGCGACCGCTACCGCACTGAGGGCTTCGTGCTCGAAGGCGGCGCCATTCATGTCGATGGTGAAGGCACCCTACTGACCACCGAAGAGTGCCTGCTCAACCACAACCGCAACCCGCAGCTGTCACGCGCCGACATTGAAGCTCAGCTACGCAGCCACTTGGGCATCGACCGAGTGATCTGGCTGCCCAACGGTCTGTTCAATGACGAGACCGATGGCCATGTCGACAACTTCTGCTGCTTCGTGCGCCCCGGCGAAGTGCTGCTAGCCTGGACCGACGACCCGCACAACCCCAACTACGAGCGCTGCCAAGCGGCCATGCGCGTACTGGAAAACACTCTCGACGCCCAAGGCCGCACGCTGGCGATACACAAGATGCCAATTCCTGGCCCGCTGTATGCGAGCGAGGAAGAATGTGCCGGTGTCGACCCAGTAGACAGCAGTCAAGAACGCAGCCCGCATGTGCGTCTTGCCGGTTCCTACGTCAACTTCCTGATCGTCAACGGCGGCATCATTGCACCCTCGTTTGACGACCCAATGGACGCCGAAGCCGAGGCGATACTCCAGCGTCTGTTTCCCGAACACCGCGTGGTTATGGTGCCGGGCCGCGAGATTCTGCTCGGCGGCGGCAATATCCACTGCATCACCCAGCAGCAACCAGCACCGCAGCAACGCTAAATTGCGTGCCGAAAAAAACCCGCCGATTGGCGGGCTTTTTTACCGTGGCAATACTCAGTCCTGCATGGTTTCGGTGAATTGACCGATGGCATCCACCACGCGCTGCGCCTCATCGCGGATTTCCAGTATCACTTCACCCGCCCGATTAACCAAACGCACACCTTCTTCAGCCTTACTCCTGCTACTGCCCATACCGCTCACGGCTTGCTGAGCCAGCTCATGGTTGAGGCGCACCACTTCGTTGATTTCTACCGTGGCCTGGCTGGTGCGCGCCGCGAGGTTACGCACCTCATCGGCCACCACGGCAAAGCCACGACCCTGCTCGCCGGCGCGCGCTGCCTCGATGGCCGCGTTTAGGGCGAGCAAGTTAGTCTGTTCGGCAATGCCACGAATCACCTGCACGATGCTGCTGATGCGCTCAGATTGCTCGCTAAGCGCCTCCACCTTCTGCGCGACATTGCCCAGCTCATCGGCGATGCCACGCACCACGTGCACAGCCTCCTCCACGGTGCCCGCACCCTTGACAGCGCTGGCGTCGGTGTCGCGCGCGCTGGTAAAGGCTAATTGTGCGGCGGCGGCCTCGGCCTCGCGGTGCTCGACTTGCGTGGTGATATCGGTGGCAAACTTGACCACGCCATAGAGTTTGCCGCTGCTGTTATACAACGGGTTATAGGTGGCACGCAGCCAAGCAATCTGCCCAGACTTGGTGATGCGCTTGAAGCGATCGGCAATGAACTCACCCTGATTCAGGCGCTGCCAGAAGCGTTTGTACGCATCGCCACCGGCCGTCTCACGCTCACAAAACAGGCTGTGGTGCTTGCCGCGAATTTCATCGAGGCGGTAGCCCATGGTGTGCAGGAAGTTCTCGTTGGCTTCGATCACTTCACCCTTGAGATTGAACTCAACCACCGCCATGGAGCGGTTAATGGCATTCAGCAAACTCTCATGCTGGTGTTCGGCATCCAGCTGCGCCGTGATATCGGTCGCTACCTTGATCACTTTACTGACCCGGCCGTTGGCATCGAGAACTGGCATATAGCTGGCTTGCAGCCAAATTTCGCGGCCACCCTTGGCGATGCGCATAAAGCGGTCACTGAAGCTCTCACCCTTGGCCAAGCGTTGCCAGAACTGTGCGTAGGCCGCGCTGCCTTGCGTGCTATCGGCGCAAAACACCCGATGATGCTTACCGCGCAACTCATCGAGGCGGTAACCCATAACCGTTAAAAATGGCTCATTCGCATCGAGAATTTCACCCTGTGGGGTGAACTCGATCATGGCCATGGTTTGCCGGATGGCCGCCATGCTTTGCTGACTGGCGGTCAGTTCGGCCTGACATTGCTGTAACTCGCGACGTGCACTGGAACCGAACATAGCAACCTCATGGTTTGGAAAGCAGAACTGAGCATAGACACAAAGTATTGCTGCAGCGTTCGAAGCTATCGGCGTGCGGGTGGGCTTTCTTTAACGCCCAAATTCAACTGATCTAACGAAAAACCCCGCCGACGGGCGGGCTTGTTTCGCACCTGCTGCAACTCAGGTTCTCGGTGCTGTCGCTACAGCCTATTTAGTGGAATTTTCAGATAGCGCACGCCGTTGGCTTCCGCTGGGGGCAACTCACCAGCGCGCATATTCACCTGCACCGAGGGCAGAATCAGCGCCGGCATATTAAGCGTCGCATCGCGCGCACGGCGCATGGCGACAAAGCTGTCTTGATCGATGCCAGCATGAATATGCACGTTGTGCGCGCGCTGCTCAGCCACGGTAGTCATGCAGGCATGTTCGCTGCGCTGCGCCGTTAGGTAGTCATGACAGAGGTACAAGCGGGTCGCGTCCGGCAAGGCAAACAAACGCTGGATCGAACCGTACAACGCCTGCGCATCGCCACCCGGGAAGTCACAGCGAGCGGTGCCGTAGTCCGGCATAAACAGCGTATCGCCGACGAATGCCGCATCGCCAATCACATAGGTCAAACACGCTGGCGTATGGCCTGGGGTATGCAGCACCTGAGCCTGCAGAGCGCCGATCGCAAAGTACTCACCATCGGTGAACAGCCGATCGAACTGGCGACCATCGGTGGCAAACCCAGGCTCTGCGTTAAACAGCTGGCCGAAGGTGTTTTGCACCTGCGTGATTTGCGCGCCGATGGCCAGCTGCCCCCCGAGCACGTCTTGGAGGTAGTGCGCAGCAGATAGGTGATCGGCGTGCACGTGGGTTTCCAGCAGCCAGTCCACCGTCAACCTCAGCTCACGCACATAGGCGATTAGTCGCTCGGCGCCAGCATGGCTGGTGCGTCCCGCCGCCGCGTCGTAGTCGAGCACCGAGTCAATAATCGCGCAGCGCTGTGTGGCGGGATCGCTGACCACATAGCTCCAGGTAGACGTAGCCGGATCGAAAAAAGCCTTAACCAACGGATTCATCAGACACGCTCCCGGCGCTCAAGCACCTCGAACAGCAGCATACCCAGCAACATGGCGGCGACAAACAACAGCACCTGCCAATGGCCGGTGAGCACAATCGCCACGGCCGG
>RCMZ01000973.1_pt1 | contig 10266 bp, 9 predicted proteins | sample 2041141 | NCBI WGS metagenome assembly RCMZ01 (sample SAMN09708263, study PRJNA481090) | Wastewater metagenome, whole genome shotgun sequencing project. | biome: sewage; isolation source: Davis station wastewater (DW) | place: Antarctica: Davis Station | collected 2010-03-01
TGTTCGCCCCCTATACTTGCTTCATCTGCTGTACAGGCAACCGATATGCCTGACTACAGACAGGTGTGCCGCGATGGCACACCACTCCCTTTCATGACCGTGGCGAGCGCCGGCAAGGCGCGCGACATGGTGAGCAACGCTCAACTCTTGACCCACACATTTGGGTTTTTGGCCCGCGCCCCCGCGGGCCTTTTTTTTGCTTGCCAGCCGAGCTCTTGCGCAAAAACAGGAATTGCCCGCCACGCCCATGATATGGTTGCGGCTTTCCCCACTTCCTCACGCATCATGCCCGCCACACTGCTGCAACTCTGCTTTGCCGACCGCTACCAGCGCCTGCGTTACCGCACGGCGCTGGTCCTGTACTTGCTGGTCATCTTGATCGGCGACATCCCGGGCGTACGCGCCGACGTGGGTGAGTACGCGTCGGGCGGCGTGCTGCATTCGTTCGGCTATGGCGTGCTGACCCTGATCCTGTTCAGCGGCACGGGCGGCGGCATGGCGCGCCGCGCGCTGTTGTCGGTGCTGACGGTGGCGGCCATGGGCGCGCTGGATGAATTCATCCAGAGTTTCCTGCCCTACCGCCACGGTTCCGTGCACGACTGGCTGGTGGACATGGCGGCGGCGATGCTCGTCTCCCTGCTGCTGACTTTCCTGTGGCCACGGATGGTCGACGCCGCCCTGGGCAAGTCGGCGCCCCTGCCCGACGCCTGAGTCCGCATGCACGCGGCAAGCGTCAGGCGCGGTCCGTTTCGCTGACCAGCAATTCCAACGGCAGCTGGCCCTGGCTGCTGCGCGCCCCCTGCGTGCCCAGACGCCGCAACAGCGCGCGCGTCTCGCGCCGGCCGTGCGCACCCACGGCGCGTGCCGCGTCGCGCTGCATGTCGAGCAACTGCTCCGAACGCGCAACGCGCACCAGGCCGTGCAAGGCCTGGGCCAGCACATGGCGCGACCGGGCATCGGGTGCGGCGCCGCCGACAGCCAGCACCAACTCATCGATCAGTTTTGCGGTAGGACCTGATGACATTTTTTCTCCTGGTTGAGCAGTGAGGAATGGTGCGTGCACACCGAACATCACAATACCAAGCACAACAGTTGCCTAGTTGATCTAGCTCAATCAGCAACGACAGCCATCGAACGTCTCCCATTCACGGTGCTCTTACAAGCAGCAATCGCCGCCATCCGCATCACCACGGATGCTGATCACTAGTGTTCGACCACGAGGAGACCAAGATGAGATCGAAAAACACCCTGCTGCTGACTGGCGTAATGTGTACCCTGCTTGCCGCCTGCCATTCGACGGACGACACCGCGATGGCACGCAGCACCAGCGGCGAAACCTATGCCGCGCCGGCGGGCACCACGCCCGCCGGCAGCACGGCCGGCACCACCACCGATACCAGCGGCACCATGAGCAGCAGCACGAGCAGCAACACGGGCAGCAACGCGGCCAATACCATGAGCAGCAATGCGGGCAACAACATGGGCAACGATGCCGCGCAAGGTCAATCCAGCCTGAACATCAGCTCGGCAACCGTGCAATCGATCGACGCCGTACCGCGCGGCATGGATCAGAGCAGTGGCGACATGCAGGCAGGCACCTCTGGCACGGCCGGCACCACCTCGGGCGCCACGGGCAGCATGATGTACCGCGTCACCCTGCGCCTGGACGATGGCACGACACGCACCTTCGTGCAAAATACCCAGCCCGCCTTCCAGATCGGCGACCGTGTCAGCGTGCAGCGGGGCGTGATGCAGCGCTATTGACACGGGCGACACCGGCCAGCCCGCTGCGTGGCCGCACGGCACCGCTGGACAACACCACCGCGCACATGCGCCCCGGCGGTGGCGAACGGTGTGGCGACCTTGGGCTTGAGACTGCTGACCTGGGGCTTGAGATTGCTGGCCTTGGGCTTGAGATTGCTGACCTTGGGCTTGAGATTGCTGGCCTTGGGCTTGAGATTGCTGGCCTCGGACTTGAGATTGCTGGTCTGCGTTGACATTGCGTCCTGGGACGTCCTCGCCATGCGCACGGCAAGCCTGCCAGCCTAAGCCAGCGCAAGGGTCAGTGGCCGGCTGCGCCCCTGCACCATGGCCGATGGCCAGGATGGATCGTGTGTCAGGTTGTGCAAATGGCCACCGTCGAGCAGGAAGGTATCTTCCACCGTGCTGCCGGGCAGGCTGGGGTGGAAGGCCAGGGCCATGCCGCGCTTGAGGAGGATTTCCGTGTGGGCGCCGGCCGCCACTTCCGGCGCCAGATAGCCATGGATGCCGCCCTGGCGCCGGGTGCGCACCGTGTCGGGCTGGCCCGCATAGGCATAGGCGCTGTCGAGCGCGTGGTAGACCATGCTCAGCGCATGGCCCGTCTCGCAGGCGTCGAGCGCCACGGCTTCCAGCGCCAGCATGGCGGCATCGGCATCGTCCATGGCATTCGCCGCGCCACGACCATTGCCGCCGCCAGCCCCGTGCTGTGGCGCGGGCGCGAAGCGCCGTTGACGGCTCAGGCTGGCGCACAGGCCGAAACGCCGCGCGCACAGGGCCAGCACGGCTTGCGTGCCGAGCATGGCATGCGCGGGCGGCGCGCGGTGATACCGGCGCTGGCGCTCCGCGCCGCTGGCCAGCACATGCACGGCTTGCAAGCCGCGCAGCCAGAGCGCGCGCACGCACGCGGCGGCCAGTTCCTGTTCGCTCCAGTCGGGGCGGGCCTGGCGCAGCGCGTCCGCCGCCGCGCTGGCGGCCAGCTGGCCCACCTGCCGGTAACGCAATTGCTCCGACTCCAGCAACACCAGCCGCTCTTCGCGCAGAACCACGGGCAGGCTGCGCTCATGCAAGCCAGGCCGGTCCGACAGCACGGCTGCGCCGCCAGCCGCGTGCTGCACGAAATGCTCGCGCAGCTCGTACAGTTGCGGCTGCATCCATGGCGACACTTGCCACGTCCACGGCCCGCGCACTTCCTCTTCGCGCATGCGCGGGGCTTCCGCTTCGTCGGTGAGGATATAGGCGGCATCGCGCGTGACCAGCACTTCCGCCCACCCGCACTCGGCCGTATGGCAATGGCTGTTCGACGCGCCCGCCGTGGCCCACGCAAACCAGTCCACGCCGCGCAAGCGTATGGCCCCTGCCCGCTCCTGCTCCAGCCAGCCGCGCATCTGCGCCAGCTTGTGCGCCACTTCCAGTTCCAGCGGCCAGTTCATGATGACGCTCCCGCCCGCCATCTTGCCACCGCTCCCGCCCGCGACCACACCGTGTCCTGTTGATGCATGACTGCCCCCCTTGCGCACATGGAGACGTAAGACCCGCATCCGCCAAAAAAGTTCAGCCCTTTCGTCCCAGGTTTGCAGTCTACGACGTCCGCCTGTTTTTTCAAGCGCCTATTTGGCCAATTCGATCAGCACGGCCGTGTACATCTGCAAGTTCAACAGCAACTGTTGTTCCGTGATGAATTCATGTTCGGAATGCCCCGTGTACACCGTGTGCGGCATGGCAGGGCCGAAGCTGACGGCGTTCGGGAACAGCCGCGAATTGGTGCCGCCGCCGATGGCGACAGGTTGCGGATTGGCGATGCCCGTGTAGTGTTCGAAGACGGATAACAAGGTGGGAATCTGCGGCGCGCGCGTCTGCAGCCACGGTTCGCCGATCTGCGCCTGCAAGGTGGCCGGCACCTGGCGGCGCGCCTTCCAGCCGTCGAAGGCGGCCATCACCTGCTGTTGCAGTTCGGCCGCCGTCTTGCCTTGCGGACGGCGCAGGTTGATATTCAGTTCCAGCGCGCCGCCGTTCTGCTTGAGCACGGTAGGCGCCACCGTCATCGGGCCCATGAAACCGTCGTGGTAGGCGATCTGGCCGAAGCGCTCGCCGTAAATGCCCGTGCCCACCAGTTCATTCAGGAACGACAGCATGTCGGCCGCCTGCGTGCCTTGCCATGGCTGCACGGCCAGGGCGTCGGCCAGCATGCTGATGGCGTTGACGCCGTCTTCCGGCTTGGACGAGTGGGCCGACACGCCCAGCGCCGCCACCGTCAAGGTGCCGTCCTCGCGCGCGTAGCTGTAGCGCATGCCCTTCTGCTGCTGCGCGCGGGCGCGGATGGCCGCTTCCAGCTGCGGCGTCGCCCCGGCAATGACGGCGGTCGCGTCTTCCGGGATCTGGCTGGCGAAAAAGCCCCCCGTCAGGCTCTTCAGCACGGCGCCGCCTGCGGCCGGCATGGCCGTGCGCGGCGGCAAGGCCAGCTGGATGGAACCATAGCCCTTCTCGGCCGTCACCACCGGGTACTCCGCATCGATGGTGATGTTCACTTGCGGCGGCGTATGGGTCTTGAGGAATTGTTTCAACGGTTCCCAGTCCGATTCCTCGGCCATGTAGACGTACAGTTCGATGCGCTTGCTCAGCGGCACCTGTTTATCCTGGATGGCCTTCATCGCATACAGGGCCGTGGCGATGGGGCCCTTGTCGTCTTCCGTGCCCCGTCCCAGCAATTTGCCCGGTTCGCTCGTCCGGTCCAGCTCGAATGGCGAGCGGGCCCACTTGGCGGGATTCACGGGCTGCACGTCGCCGTGCGTGATCACGCCCACGCGCTCGCTGCCTGTGCCCATGCCGATCACCACCACATGGCCATGATCGTGGAAGTCGAAGCCCAGGCGTTGCGCCTCTTGCGCCAGATAGCGCTTGAAACCCGTGTGCTGGGGATTGTCGGCAAACGGCACGGCCGGGTCGGCCACCGTGTTGTAGCTGACCATCTTCGCCAGGCTGGCGATCAGCGGCCCGGGATACGTGGCCAGCGCGTAGCGGGCCGTTTCCTGTGCCTGCGGGCTGACGGGCGCCGCGTGCACGGCGAAAGCGGATGGGATCAGCAAGCTGAGCAGGGACAGACGGGCAAGTTTCTTGAGCATGGGACGGCACGTGGATTAGGGGGGGCCCACTCTAGCATTCCCCCGCCCGCTTTCCAATCAACGCGAGTTTTTTACCGATCAGTACGCAAAATCCCGATTCGCATTATGATGTGCGCAAGCCGTCTTCCCGGCCATGGCTGACCCTGTTGCCATGAGGGGATAGACAAATCGTCCATTGTGATTTTCCACCACGTCCCGATATCGCTATCATGATTCCATTTTCCATACTCGACCTGGCCCCCATCGCCGAAGGCAGCGACGCCAGCCAGTCGTTCAAGAACACGCTCGACCTGGCGCAGCACGGCGAACGCTGGGGCTACAACCGCTACTGGCTGGCCGAACACCATGGCATGCCCGGCATCGCCAGCGCCGCCACGGCGGTGGTGATCGCCCACGTGGCGGCCGGCACGAACACCATCCGCGTGGGCGCGGGCGGCGTCATGCTGCCCAACCACTCGCCGCTGGTCATCGCGGAACAGTTCGGCACATTGGAAGCGCTGCATCCGGGCCGCATCGACCTGGGCCTGGGCCGGGCGCCCGGTTCCGACCAGACGACGGCGCGCGCCCTGCGCCGCGACCTGCAGTCGGACGCCGAGCAGTTTCCGCAAGACGTGCTGGAACTGATCGACTATATGTCCGACGAGCCGCGCCAGCGCGTGCTGGCCGTGCCCGGCAAGGGCGCGAAAGTGCCCGTGTGGATACTCGGCTCGAGCCTGTTCGGCGCGCAGCTGGCCGCCCACCTGGGCTTGCCGTATGCGTTCGCCTCGCACTTCGCGCCGCAAATGTTGCTGCAGGCCGTGGCGTATTACCGCGAACATTTCAAGCCATCGAAGCAGCTGGCCAAACCGTACGTGATGCTGGGCTTTAATGTGTTCGCCGCCGACACGGATGCCGAAGCGCACTTGCGCGCCACGTCGATGCAGCAAGCCTTCGTCAACCTGCGCACGGGCCGCCCGTCGCGTCTGCAGCCGCCCGTGCCCGGCTACCTGGAGCAGCTGGGCCCGCAGGAACGGGCCATGCTCGATTCCGTGCTGTCGTGCACGGCTATCGGCGCGCCGGACACGGTGAAGGCCAAGATGGCCGCCTTCATCGCCGAGACGGGCGCCGACGAGCTGATGATCACCTCGCAGATCTTCGAGCACCAGCACCGCCTGCGCTCGTATGAAATCACGGCGCAGGTGCATGCGGAACTGGCACGGCAACAGTAACTGAACGTCTTCCTCCCCGGTATATCCCCATATACCCTTTTCCCGGCCGTCGGCAACGATCGCCGGGATTTTTTTGTTCACCGCCTGGCCGCAAAATCGGCCCTGCCCGGCAAGAAATGCGCAGCCCCGCTATCATGCTCATCCAAAAGCATCATTCCAAGAAAGTTGTATCGCATGAAATCCGCACCAATCACCGTCGACGCCAGCACCCTGCTGACGTCGACGCGCATCCTCCTGTTCGCCCTCTCCGCCGGCGTGCTCGTCGCCAGCCTCTACTATGTACAGCCGCTGACGTCCATGCTGGCCGCCTCGTTCGGCGTCAGCGTGCCGCAGGCGGGCTACCTGGTCACGGCCACGCAGATCGGCTACGTGCTGGGCATCGTCTTCCTGGTGCCCCTCAGCGACGTGCTGAACCGCCGCAAGCTGCTGACGTGGATGCTGATCGCCAAGATCGCCGCCCTGCTGCTGGCCGCCACCAGCCAGAACATTGTGATCTTCGCCATCGCCAGCGTGCTGATGGGCATCACTTCCAGCGCCCTGATGGTGGTCACGGCCATGGTGGCGTCGTACGCGCCCGACCACAGCCGGGGCCGCATGGTGGGCACCGTGATGACAGGGTTATTACTGGGCATCTTGCTGGCGCGTACCGTGTCCGGCACCGTGTCGCAGATCAGCGGCGGCTGGCGCACCGTGTATGTGCTGGCGGCCATCGTCGTCGCGGCCCTGCTCGTCATGCTGCGCCGCATCCTGCCCAATGAAGCCCCACGCGGCACGCTGCAATACGGCAAACTGATGGCCTCGCTGGCCGACATCATCCGCCAGGAACCGTTGCTGCGCCAGCGCGCCCTGTTCTCGGGCCTGGGCCTGGGCACCTTCAGCGTCTTCTGGACGGGCCTGACCTTTTTGCTCAGCGGCGCGCCGTACCACTATTCGGAAATGCAGATCGGCCTGTTCGGCCTGGCAGGCGCCACCGGCGCGTTCGCCGCCAACACGGCGGGCCGCATGGCCGACCGCGGCTATGCGCGCCAGGCCACCTGGCTGCTGGCCGTCGCCTCGATCGCGGGCTGGGCCCTGATCGGCTTTGGCGCCCATTCGCTGGTGCTGCTGTTGATCGGCATCGTGCTGCTGGACATGGGCGTGATGGGCCTGCAAGTGACGCACCAGTCCATCATTTATAAACTGGCGCCGCATGCGCGCGCGCGCGTGACCACCGTGTTCATCGCGGGCGGCTTCATCGGCGCCTCGGCCGGCTCGGCGCTGGCCAGCGCCAGCTATGCGGCTGGCGGCTGGCCGGCCCTGTGCATGGTCGGCGGCGCCATGCCGCTGCTGATGCTGCTGGTGTGGAGCAAGTACCGGCACGCACAGCGCAGGCTGGAACGGGCGGCTTGATCCGGCGCTGCGGCGCCTCCAGTGTTGTCGGGTTGCGCGCTGGCGCGCTAACCCGACCTACGCACTGCTGATGTGGAGCAAGTACCGCCACACGTAGCGCAAGCTGGAACGCGCAAGTCAAGCCTGAGGCGAAAAAAAAACCGCTCACGATAGAGCGGTTTTTTTATGCCGGGACAGTTACTTCGTTGACGCGCGCGCCTTGCCAAACGCATCGCCCGCCTTCCAGGCCGGCATCTTCGCGCCATTCGCCACGGCCTGCCCCAGGTTCAAGGTGAACTGCGCCTGCTGCGTCATGCCGGACAGGTCCCAGCTGGCATCGTACTCATCGGTGACTTGATGGTAGCGGGGGCCATACGCGGCCGCCTTGGCTTTCGACGCTGCCACGTCCTTGATGTACTCGCGTCCGCCATTGATGGAAAACGCGGGCACGCCCGCCTTGGCAAAGCTGAAATGGTCGCTGCGGAAGTAGCCGCCAGCCAGGTCGGGACGCGCGGCCGCGATATGCATGCCCATGGCCTTGGCCGTTGCCGCCGCCATGGCCCCCAGCTCCGTGCGCTCGCTGCCCTGCGCGCCGATGTCGTGCGTGGCGCCGACAAAGTTCAGGCTGTCCAGGTTCAGCGCGGCCGCCGTCTTGTTCAAGGGCCACAGCGGGTCGGCCGCGTAGGCGGCGCTGCCCAGCAGGCCCTGCTCCTCGGCCGCCACCCACAGGAAGATCTGCGTGCGCTTCGCCGGCTTTTTCACGGCTTCCTGCGCCATGGCCAATAACCCTGCCGTGCCCGAGGCGTTGTCGACGGCGCCGTTGTAAATCGTGTCTCCCGCTTTTTCGTCACCCTCGCCTTGCTTGCCCAGGTGGTCCCAGTGGCCGCTGTAGATGACGGCTTCCTCTTTCAATGTCGGGTCCGTGCCCGGCACCATGCCCGCGATATTGAATTGCTCCACCTTGCGCACGATGGACTTCATCTCGCCCGACAACTTGGCGTTCAAGGCGACAGCCTGGAAGTCGCGGCTTTCCGCTTGCGCGCGCAAGGCGTCCAGATCCTGGCCGCCGGCCGCGAACAGCCGGCGCGCCGCGTCTTCCGCGATCCAGCCCTGCAGCGGCGTGCCCGCCGTGCGGTCCGCCAATTGAAAACGTTCGCTGCCGCTCCAGCTGTTCTGCACCACGCTCCAGTCATACGAGGCCGATGGCTTCGTATGGATCAGCAGCACGCCAGCAGCGCCCTGGCGCTTGGCTTCCTCGAATTTATACGTCCAGCGGCCGTAATACGTCAGCGCCTTGCCGGCGAAGCGGTTCGGCTCGGCGGCAGTGGGCTGCGGGTCGTTGACCATCATGACGACGATCTTGTTTTTGACATCGGCCCCCTTGAAATCGTTCCAGCCTTCTTCCGGCGCCGTGATGCCGTAGCCGACGAACACCAGAGGCGCGTCGAATGTGTGCGCGGCAACGGAGTCGCCCGTGGCCCAGACCCAGTCCGGGCCGAACGCCAGCGGCACGGCCTTGCCGCCCGCCACCGCCTGCAGGCTGCTTTCCTGCGGCAAGGATTTCACGCCGGCGATCTGCACGCTCTGGCGGTAGCTGTTGCCGCGCACGGGTTGCAGCCCGGCCATCAGCGCCTGCGTTTCCAGGTACGCCACCGTCAGGTCGGCGCCGCGCTGGCCCGTGCCCCGGCCTTCCAGTAAATCATTGGACAGGAAAGCCAGGTGGGCGCGCAGCGGCGCTTCCTGTACCACGGGCAAGTCCTTGGCGGCAGGCGCGGCGGCGTGCGCGGAAAACGCCAGCGCCAGGCTGGAAGCGAGCGCCGTGACGGCCAGGGAAGAAAACAGCTTCTGCATAAGATCCTTTTGATAAGAGGAGGAAGTCAGTCCGGCGGATAGCCGAGCCGGCGATTGTATGCCATGGGGAAAGATGCATCAAAATGCGGACGAAAAAAATCCCCGCAGCAAGGCGGGGATGTCAGGAAAGAAAAGTTTTACACTAACAAGGCGGCCGCCAAGGATTCGATCTCCTCGGCCGACTCGTCGAGGATGGTGTGCAGGGTGCTGCCGCCAATCCCAAAATCGATCTTCGCCGCCGCCTGGCGCCGCGCCGCGCTTTCCGGCGGGTGCAGGGGCGAACCGACGGGCGCCAGGTCGTTGGCCAGCACCAGGGTCGCGCCCAGGGTGCGCGGCGGGAACGGGCTGCCGCCATGCCACATGCCTTCCACGGCCTGCAAGACCATGTCCGGCACTTGCAACTGGCGCAGCACGCCGCGGCCGATCAGTTTTTCGCCGTATTCGATCCAGTCTTCGGTATTGTCGTCCAGCAAACCCGGGTATTCCTCGGCGCGCGAGAGCAGGTAAAAACCGCCCACCTCGTGCACGATGGCGGCGAACATGGCCGTTTCCACATCCACATGCGTGACTTTGCGCGCGATGACCTGGCTCAGCGCGGCCACGTGGGCCGTGTGCTCCCACAGCTTGGCCGCCTTGGCGCGCAATTGCGGGTCGGTGATCTGGCTGCCCAGCTGGCGCACGATGACGGACGCCACCATCGATTTCAAGGTGGCAAAGCCCAGGCGCGAGACGGCCGCGCGCACATTGGCGATTTCATTGCCGGAACGGTTGTAGGCGGCCGAGTTGGCCAGCGCCACGACACGCGCCGACAGCAGCGGCTCGGCCATGACCATGCGCGCGGCCGCCTCAATATGGCAATCGGGGTCGTCTAGCGCTTCCTGCAGCTTCAAGGTGGCCTTGACGTTGGCGGGGAACGTCAGCTCGCCCTTGCTCGCTTGCAGCGCGATAATCTTGAATAC
>RCMZ01000974.1_pt1 | contig 10254 bp, 11 predicted proteins | sample 2041141 | NCBI WGS metagenome assembly RCMZ01 (sample SAMN09708263, study PRJNA481090) | Wastewater metagenome, whole genome shotgun sequencing project. | biome: sewage; isolation source: Davis station wastewater (DW) | place: Antarctica: Davis Station | collected 2010-03-01
CGCCGGCAAGCCAGCTCCCACCTTTGTTTTGTGCCCAGCCAACATCCCCTGTAGGAGCGGGCTTGCCCGCGATAGCGCCAGCCCAGCCAACATTGCTGACGGCTGACACACCGCCATCGCCAGTAACCCCGCGCCCACGTGATCAGAGGTATTTAAGCCAGGCAATATCCCGCCGCCGGGCCTTCAGCCGGGCAAACCAGCGCACGGGCAGGTACAACGCCAGCGGCAGCAGCAACGCCACCAGCCACACCGCCCCCACGCTGTCGAACCCCAAATGCGTGCCCTGGTTCAAGCCAAACAGCGCCACGCCCAGCACGTACATCACCTTCAACACATACAAATGCAGCAAATAAAAGAACATCGGCGCCGCGCCGAACACCGACAGGGTGGCGATCCAGCGCCGTTGCCCGGCGCGTTCGAACGCCAGCAGCAACAGCAGCCCCACACCCAATGTGAGCGCGAGGAATAGCAGGGAAGGCGGATATTTGGTGATGTTGAAGAAACTCATCAGCGTCTGCACGTGGCTGTCGTACACCTGCCAAGCCGCCTCACCGTAGCCATTGAGCGTGCGCAACGCCACAAAGCCCACCAGCGCGGCCACGCCTGTCAGTAACAGGTACCGCTGACGCCGCGCCGCTGTCATCGAGCCGGCAAACCACGGGCCGATGCCGTAACCCAGGGCAATCACCCCGATCCACGGCAACACCGGGTACGTCGTGCGCAGACGCAGGGAGTCGCCGACCTCGATCCAGCTGCGCTCATGCAGGATCGTCCAGGGAACGTGCCACAACGACCCCGCTGCGACGTGCAGGCCATCGAGCAGGTTATGCCCGCCGATGATCAGCAGCGCCAGGCCGATCAGCAGCGGGCGCGGCAGCCACACCAGTGCGGCGAGGGCGATCATGCTCACGCCGATGGCCCAGATCACCTGCATGTAGATCACGCTGGGCGGCAGTTGGAAGGTCCAGGCGAAGTTCACCAGGGTAAATTCCAGCACCACCAGGAACAGCCCGCGCTTGAACAAAAACGCCGAGACATCGCCACGGCCCTGGTATTTCTCGCCGTACAGGAACGCCGACAAGCCCGTCAGTAACACAAACACCGGCGCGCACAAGTGGGCCAGGGTGCGGCTGAAAAACAGCGCAGGTTCCGTGCTGTCGATGTTCATCGGGTCGCTGACCTGGCGGTGCAGCAGGAACGTCTCGCGCACGTGGTCGAGCAACATGAACAGGATCACCAGGCCGCGCAGGGCGTCGATGGACAGCAGGCGTTGGCGTGAGCGAGGAACAGCGTCAGTCATGGGGCGAGGTCGTCAGCAGAAGAGGAGGGTGGTTATCTTATAACATTGGACGGCAAGCGTGGATTGCCGAGTCGGAATCGGCTCATTCAGATGCTAGGGTAGGCCACAGACCTAACGACCCTGGAGTCACTTATGAGCGCCCCGATTGATTTCAAAACCGTCGTGCAATTCTGGACGGCGGCGGGCCCATCACGCTGGTTCAAGAAAGATCCACAGTTCGATGCCGAATTCGGTGCACGCTTCCATGAGGCCCACTTCCAGGCGGCCAGGGGTGAGCTGGAACACTGGCTGAGCGAAGCCGAAGGCGCGCTGGCGCTGCTGATCCTGCTCGATCAATACCCGCGCAATACCTTTCGCGGCACTGCCCATATGTTCGCGACCGATCCACTGGCCAGGGCCTACGCCGGGCGTATGGTCGACGCGGGACTGGACCGCCAGATCGACCCGGCATTGCGCGCGTTCTGCTACTTGCCCTTTGAGCATTCCGAGCTACCCGAGGACCAGCAGCGCTCCCTGGCGCTGAACCAACAGCTGGATGCCGACACCTATCACTGGGCCAAGGAGCATGCCGAGATCATCCAGCGATTCGGCCGCTTTCCCCATCGCAATGGGGCGTTGGGCCGGGTGACGACCGAGGAGGAGCAGGCGTTCCTTACGGGCGGTGGGTTTTCCGGCTAGGTGGTGGGAGCCCGCCGTATTCCGTCGAGGAATGCCCCTATAAAAAGGCTGCATTGTATTTATCGCCACACATCTCGTAGCGTGGCTGCTCACCCAAGGAGATGCCGCCGTGACGAACCTGCCGATGCGCTTGTATGTCGATGCCCAGTTCACCAGCCCGTATGCGATGTCGGTGTTTGTAACCCTGCGGGAAAAAGGCCTGCCGTTTGAGGTGCGCACCCTCGACCTGGACGCGTTGGAGCAGCAGGCGCCGGTGTTTGCCGGGCTGTCCGTGACGCAGCGTGTGCCGACCCTGGAGCAGGGCGGGTTTGCGTTGTCCGAGTCGTCGGCGATTACCGAATACCTGGAGGATGTATTTGCTCAGGTGCCGGTGTATCCGAGGGATCCGCGCCAACGCGCGCGGGCGCGGCAGATCCAGGCGTGGTTGCGCAGTGACTTGCTGCCGATCCGCCAGGAGCGCTCCACGCTGGTGGTGTTTTGCGCGGTCAAATATGGCCCGCTATCAACCCAGGCCCAGGTGGCGGCCGACAAACTGATTGCGGCGGCGCAGCAGTGGTTGGCCGAGGGCGATGACTATCTGTTTGGCCAATGGTCGATTGCCGATGTGGACCTGGCCGTGATGCTCAACCGGCTGATCCTCAACGGCGACCCGGTGCCCGCGCGGCTGGTGGCGTATGCCCAGCGGCAGTGGCAGCGGCCATCGGTGCAGGCCTGGGTCAACCAGGCACGTCCGTCGTTGTAGCGCCCAGCGGCCACTCCTGCGCGACCCGGCGGTCGAGGTCTTCCCAGTCCTCCATGCCAAGCACCCGGGTGGTGTTCAGGCCGCGCAGGTAACCGCGTAGTTGCTGGGCGGCGGCGCAGGCTTGGTCGGTAGCGGCAGCGGGGTCCTGCAGGGCGTTTTCGTACTCGACCAAATAGTCGGCGACGCGCTCGCGAAACTCCGGCAGCACGGCGTTGCGGATGCGATCAAAAGTCTTCTGGTGGGGTTTCATGAATAGGTCCTTCTTATAGATTTTATTGGTGTCTGTGTCGCAACCGTCAGTTTGGCATGGCTTCGCGGCTGAAATTCTCCACCGCAGACACCAACCCCTTGGCAGCCAGGGCCACCAGTTCGCCGCCTTTCTCCGGGGTTGCCAGGGCCGGGTCGGAACCCATCCGGCCATCCGGGTGGCGGGCGCGGAAGTCCTGGGCCTCGCGGATCGGGCCGGAGGGTGCAATCCTTGGCGAGTAGTCCGCCGTCTTGATCGAGTCGGGGTATGCCCACTGGGTAATCGCGATCTCGGAAGGGGTGGCATGGGTGCCATGCCCCGTCGGGAATTGCGCGCGCGCCAGTTCGCCAACGCCTTCCAGGTCCCACCAGTTGCACAGCTTCAAGGCGAAGCCGGCGGGGCGACGGGCGAAGCTGGCCTCGGCGTACAACTCGGAAAAGGCCGCTTCAATGGTGGCGATATTGCCGCCATGGCCATTGAGAAACAGGATCTTCTCAAAGCCATGGGCCGCCAGGGAACGGGTCCAGTCGCCAATCGCGGCGATAAACGTCGATGGGCGCAGGGAGATGGTGCCGGGGAACCCGAGGTGATGCTGGGCCATGCCGATATTGAAGGTCGGGCCGACCAGGATATCAGCGTCTTTTTGCGCCTGATGGGCAATGATTTCCGGGCACATCCAATCGGTGCCCAACAGGCCGGTGGGGCCATGTTGTTCGTTGGAACCGATGGGAATCACCACGGTACGGCTGCGGTCGAGAAATTGGCCAATCTCGATCCACGTTGACTGGTGCAAAAGCATTTGAGGTTCTCTCTCTGGTCAGGCTCGGCCCTCCAGATACTACCTCAACCGGCGCTGGCGATCTGGCGCGGCTTGCAATTGAGGTAGGCCGAGGATTTCAACCAGCGCTGGTCGGGATACCAGGAGAACATGAACTGCCCATCCTTGAGCTTGTCCACCACCTGGCGCGCCACTTGCGGGCGCACGGCGGGGCAGCCCTGGCTGCGGCCGATGCGGCCTTCACGCTTGCTCCACAGGGGGCTGACGTAGTCGGCGGCATGGATCACGATGGCGCGGTCGCGGGCCTGGTCATTGAAGCCGGGCTCCAGGCCGTCCATGCGCAACGAATAGCCGTGGGTGCCCTGGTAGCTTTCCTGGGTGCGGAACAGGCCCAGGCTGGATTGATGGCTGCCTTCGCTGTTGGAGAACTGGGTGGCGAAGTTTTCCCCGGACTTTTGCCCATGGGCCACCAGGTCGCGCAGCACCAGCTTTTTTTGCCGCAGATCGAAAATCCACAGGCGACGGGCGGTCGAAGGCTGCGAATAGTCAATCACGGCCAGGCGTTCGGAGCGTTCCTGGCCATTGTTGACAGCACACTGCATGGCGCTGAGGGCGCTTTTGAGGACTGCGGGATTGAGTTCTGGAGCCGAGCGCGCCAGGCTGCTATACAAGGTATGAGGTTTGGCATTCTCTGCGAAGGCACCCGTACAGAACGCGGCCAGGGCGACGGCGATCAGGCCGAGTCGGCAGTCAATATTGAGCATGTATATCGCATCCCCGCCGTAGATTGGAGCTAAGCCATTGTTCAAAAAACACGCATGTTACTTGAGCCTTTGCTTGCTCGTAGCACCATTGGTCGCCACGGCTGATGAAGTGCTGGTCGAGCCGTCAAACCCAGTACAGCTGGCACTTGGGCAGTTGTCGAGCGTTTGCCCCGGTTTGGCTGCGCAACTGGATGCACCCGCCGAGGCGCGGTTGCAGGCTTTTTACCAGCAACAAGGCAATGTCGCCCTCTGGCCGGAGGACGGACGCCGAAAGGCGTTGCAGGATCAATTACTGTTGCTGGCCGACGACGGCCTCGACCCGGCGCACTACCGGCTGGCCGACGTGGCGGCCACCAGCAACGTATTGTGCAGCGACTTCGAAACCAGCCAGCACTACCTACAAGCCTTGCATGACTTGCACTATGGCCGTTTGCAGCAGGCCCATTACGAACCGTTGTGGCATTCCCAGCCGCCGAGCGAAGACCCCGCCGTCGCCGTGCTGGCCCTGGCCACTGCCGGGCTCACCGACATGCCAGCCGCCTTCGACCAGGCCAGGCCCAGCGCAAAGCTGTATCGCAGCCTGCGCACAGCCTACGCCACACAGCGCCTGCAACCCTTGGCGCAATGGGGTGTGATTGCCAACGGCCCATTGCTGCGTCCCGGCGGCGAAGACCCACGGGTGCCGGCCCTGGCCCGACGCCTGGTCAGTGGCGGCCAGTTGGCGAGCGTGCCCAAGGGCAATCAATACGGCAATGAACTGGTGGAGGCGGTGAAGCGCTTCCAGGCCAGCCACTCGCTGCAAGCCGACGGGGTAATCGGCCCGGGCACGGTGGCCGAGCTCAACGTCAGCCCGGCGCTGCGGCGCGAGCAGTTGCGGGTCAATCTCGAACGCTTTCGCTGGCTGGCCCAGGACCTGGAGCCGGACGGCATCCTGGTCAACGTCGCAGCCGCGCAGTTGAGCGTCTACCAGGGCGGCGTGCCCGTGTGGCAGACCCGCTTGCAGGTAGGCCGCGCCGAGCGGCAAACGCCGTTGCTCAAGTCACGCATCACGCGCCTGACCCTCAACCCCACCTGGACGATCCCGCCGACCATCATGCGCGAGGACAAGTTGCCGGCAATTCGCCTGAACCCGGAGTACTTGCGCCAACAGAACCTCAAGGTGCTCGACAGTGAAGGCCGCGCGTTGTCGCCGGAGCAGGTGGACTGGTCGCACCCTGGCAACATCCTCCTGCGCCAGGACGCCGGCCCGCGCAACCCGCTGGGCAAGATCGTCATGCGCTTCCCCAACCCGTTCTCGGTGTACCTGCACGACACGCCCAGCCAGCCGCTGTTTAGCAAGGGACCACGGGCGTTCAGCTCGGGGTGTGTGCGGGTAGAGCAGCCGATGTTGCTGCGTGATTTGTTGGTGAACCCGGCGGAAAAGGCGCGGACCGAAGAGTTGCTGGCAACCGGGCTGACCCATGAGTTCCGCCTGGCGACGCCGGTACCGGTGTTGCTGGGTTATTGGACAGTGCAGGTGGATAGCCAGGGCGCGTTGCTGTACGCGCCGGATATTTATGGCCGTGATGGCGTGCTGTTGAAGGCGTTGGGTGCTGTCCTGTAGGCGCTCCCACCTGAACGGGGATCTGTTCAATGTGAGACCCCGTTGGCATCCTTGAAAAAATAACCATCAGGTAGTTCTTAAACCCTCAAGAAACTGACCAGACTTGCCGACGTGATGGGTATATACCCAGGAGCGTTCAATATGAGCAGTCAACGTTTGGCAGTCGGTATCAGCCTGTTTTTCGCGCTCGTCAGCGCCAGTGGCCAAGCAGCAACCACCGTGGCCCATGGCGTTATCCAGTTTCGCGGCAGTATCGTGGAGGCCACCTGCACCGCAGGGAGCGGGGCAGGGTCGACGTTGGCGCTGCGCGGTTGCCCGATGTTTGCACCCGGGGGCAACATCAGCGCCTCTGGCGTCGAGCCGGTGCGCACGGTCAGTGCGCTGGACCACTCAACCGTCAAGGTCAAGCTGGTGACCGAAACCAGCGGCGATGGTCGTTACTTCGATCGGCAATACAGCCTGAACGATGGGGCGGGCAAGCCGTTGCGCTCAGGGGCTTACCTGGTGACGCTGAATTACCCCTGACAGCACCTTCACAGGTGGGTCAGCGGCAAGCAAACGGTGAACGTGGTACCGCTGCCCACCTGTGAGCTGACGCCCACATCCCCACCATGGGCCTTGGCGATTTCCCGCACGATAAACAACCCCAGCCCCACGCTGCGTATGTCGCAGTTCTGGTCGGTGCCTCGGGTCATGGGCTCAAACAGCACCTGCATCAGCGCGTCGGCAATCACCGGCCCATGGTTGTGCACCGAGAGGCTGGCCCCGTCGTGGCCCAGTCGCGAGGTAATAGTGATCGGTTGTTGCAGGTCGCCATAGGCCACGCTGTTGGCCACCAGGTTGCCGATGATTTGCTGCACACGGTCGCCATCCAGGCAGGTATCGGCAGCGCCCACGGTGTGATGCACCAGGCACGCGCGGGGGAAGGCCACCCGCAGCTCATCCACTGCGCGCCGGGTCACGTCGTGCAGGTCCAGCGGGTTGGGGCTTACGCCGATGCCAACGCCGACCCGGGCCTGGGTGAAGTCCAACAGGTCGGCGATCATCCGCTGGGCGCGTTCCGATGACTGGCCGATATGGCCAATCAACTGGGTTTCCTTGGCGGTGCGCTCGCCCCGGGCGAGGAAGTCGGATGCCATCTTGATCGCGGTCAGCGGGTTTTTCAGGTCATGGCTGACGATGGCGACCATTTGCTCGGCAAACAGCGCCCGCCGCTGCGCCTTGATATAGGCCTGGTTGAGCTCGGCCTGGGCGTGCTGGAGGGCGGTTTCGGCAGCAGTCTTCTCCAGCAGCAGGGCTTCGGCCAACTTGCGGGCGTTGAGCAGCTCGCGTTCGTACTTGTCGCGGTCGGTGGTACCGAACAGCGCCAGCTCATGTTGCACACCGTTGGCGTATTCGCGCTTGATGGCGTTGAGCAAAATGGTCACGGTGTGGCCATCGCGATGGCGCAGGTCCAGTTTTACCTCGGTGATGCGGCCTTCCACCTGCATCAGCGGGGCAAGGTGGGTCTGGTGAAAAATCCGCCCGCCCATGGTCAGCAGGTCCTGGAAACGCCGGCCCTGCAGCTCGGTCGCCGGCATGCCCAGCCAGTCGCTGAAACACTGGTTTACCCGCAGCAGCGTGCCGTCTTCTGCGGTGACCGCCAGTGCACAGGCGGCACCGTCGAACAGCGCCTGGGGATCGGGCAACTGTTCACTCGCCATGGGCAACGGTCCATGGCAGCAGGAAGTGCTCCATCGCCGCCGCGCAAGCCGGTGCCGCGCTCATATGCGGGCAATGGCCCACATTGTCGATCAGGCGATAGGCGCTGTGGGGCAATACGCGGTGCAGGTACTCGCCCACGCAGACCGGGGCGATCAGGTCATCGCTCGATTGCAGGATCAATGTGGGGGTGGTGAGGCCGCCGATATCGGCGCGGTTGTCCGACAGGAACGTCACCCGCGCAAACTGCTTGGCAATCTCGGGCTCGGTGCGGCAAAAGCTGTTGGTCAGCTCTTCACTGAGTGCCGGTTGCCCCGGCGCGCCCATGATCACCGGGGCCATGGCGCTGGACCAACCCAGGTAGTTGCTGTCGAGGGTGTCAAGCAGCGACTGGATGTCTTCGGGCTTGAACCCGCCCACGTAGTCGTCGGTGTCGATATAGCAGGGCGAGGGGCCGATCATCACATGGGCGGCAATGCGCCCGGGCGCTGCGCGGTCGGCCAGGGTGCCAATCATTGCGCTGACCGAATGGCCAACCAGAATCACCGGGCCACTGGCGAACGCATCGATAATCTCGTTCAGATCTGCGGCGTAACCGTCCAGGGCCGCATATTTTTCCTTGTGGTAGGCCGCCGTGTCAGACAGGCCGGCCCCTACCAGGTCATACACCACCACGCGAAAACGCTCGACGAAATGGGGCAGCAGGTAATTCCACATGGCTTGGTTGCAGCCAAAACCATGGGAAAACACCAGCGTCGAGGAACCATTGCCCATTATGTTGACGTTGTTGCGATGGCGAAGGTCCATGGGCGTGCTCGTAGTGGCGTGTTGCTATGAGGTTTTCGCGTCAGTTTAGAGAGTCCACCGCATGGGGTCACTAGATATAGCGCTGATAGGGTAAAGTCGGCGCTTTCAGGACGAAACGTCAGGTAACAAAGTATGGGGCGGTTTTTATGGCAATCGGCCTGGGGCCTGGTGCTCCTACTGTTCAGCGCACTGGCCTTGGCGCAAACGGTGCCGCCGGCCTTGGTGAATGTGGCGCTGAACCAGCGCGTGATCGATCTGACCCACACCCTCGATACCGCGACGCAGCAGCGCCTGACCGAGCAGCTTGCTGACCTCGAACAGCGCAAGGGTGCGCAGATCGCCGTGATGCTGCTGCCGAGTACGGGCGACGTCGATATCCAGACGTTCAGCACCCAACTGTTGCGCGCCTGGAAATTGGGACGCAAGGGTATCGACGACGGCATCTTGCTGCTGGTGGCCAAGGACGATCGCAAGGCGCGGATCGAGGTCGGTTACGGCCTGGAAGGGCTGGTCACAGACCTGTTGAGCCATCGGATTATCGAGGAGCAACTGACCCCGGCGTTTCGCCAGGGCGATTACGCTGGCGGTGTGCAGCGCGCCGTGGACGCCCTGAGCGTGCTGGTCGAGGGCGGCGACTTGCCGGCAGTGGACCAGACCCTTGAAACAGTGGATGAAACTGCGGTGTTGCTGGCGCTGATTCTGGGGGCCATCGGCGGGGGGCTGCTGGCCTCGGGCAAGCTGCATTGGCGCCGTGGCCTGATTGCTGGCCTGGTGCTGACCGTGCTGCTGACGGCACTGGCCGCGATCAATGGCAAGGCCTGGCCGATCTATGTGCTGGCGCTGCCGTTTTGCATGTCGATCAGCGCAGCGATATTCGGCGCGTTGTGGCAGGCCAAGGCGGTGTTTTATTGCGTGTTGGCGCTGATGGCCTACAGCGTCGGCCTGGGGTTGGTGGATCACTACCTGACTGAAGTGTCCTTTATGAACTGGCTGGCATGGCCGCTGGCCGCGCTGGTGGTGCTGGGCCTGTACCTGGTCCTGCTAGCAGTGATGAGAGCCGCCTGGAACCACAGCCGCCTGGGGTTTTGCGTGCAGACGCTGATGGTGCTGGGGGTGTATGGCGCGGCGGGGTACTTGCTGGAGATGGGCCTTGATGGCTGGTTGTTCGCCTTGCCCATCAGCTCGTTCGCGGCGCTGTTCATTTACGGTCAGGGCACGGGCGGGTCGAGCTCCGGTTCCAGCGACCGTTCAAGCTCCAGTTCCAGCTCAAGCTCCGGTGGCGGGTTTTCCGGTGGCGGCGGCTCCAGCGGCGGCGGCGGGGCCTCGGGGAGTTGGTGAAGCCCGCTGCCGGATCAGAGCGTCATCACCATCTCATGCCAGGCCATCCCGCCGTGGTCTGACGCCGAGGGCTGCACATACTGGTAACCCATGCGCGTGTACAACGGCACATGCTGCTCCTTGCACATCAGGTGGATGGTCTGCTTGCCCATCCCGCGCATGCGCTGCACAAAGGCCTGCATCAACTGCGTGGAATACCCCTTGCCCTGGTGCGCCGGGTCGACCCCCACCGACATGATCACGACATTCGGCGCATCCGCCGAGTGCCCCACCAACTCTTTGAAGGCCTCATCCGA
>RCMZ01000975.1_pt1 | contig 10248 bp, 10 predicted proteins | sample 2041141 | NCBI WGS metagenome assembly RCMZ01 (sample SAMN09708263, study PRJNA481090) | Wastewater metagenome, whole genome shotgun sequencing project. | biome: sewage; isolation source: Davis station wastewater (DW) | place: Antarctica: Davis Station | collected 2010-03-01
GGTCGGCTCGGCCCCCGGCCTGCCCGCTGGCGTGGCCATTTCAGGCCGCATTGACCGGCTGGTCATCACCCCGGACCGGGTGCTGGTGGTCGATTACAAGACCAACCGCCCCGCACCCGATCAGATCGAGGCGGCGGACCCGGCCTATGTGCTGCAACTGGCCGTCTATGCGGCGGTGCTGAAACGGCTCTATCCGGACCGGGCGGTCGAGGCGGCGCTGGTCTGGACCGATGGTCCCAAGCTGATGGCGGTGCCGCAAGGCTTGATGGAGAGCGCGCTGGAGCGAAATCGGTCGGGCGGGACTTAAGTCCCGCGCGGCTCAGATTTCGCGACCACATAATTCTGGAGCCTGATTAGATCAGGCTCCAGTTGCCGCGCGTTGAAATCCGCGCCGGATCACCCCACATCTGCTGCGAAGGCCGAATCGCGACGATGCGGCCCGTTATTTTCAGCGTTCGGCCGCACGGCTCGCAGAGCCCGATGACCGCGCTTCAAGGAGATGCCTATGGCCACCGTCAAGGTCACTGACGAAAGCTTCGACACCGACGTCCTGAAAGCCTCGACCCCGGTCCTGGTCGATTTCTGGGCCGAATGGTGCGGCCCCTGCAAGCAGATCGGCCCGGCGCTGGAGCAGATTGCCGACGAACTGGCCGGTCAGGTGACGATCGCCAAGGTCAATATTGACGACAGCCCCCTGACCCCGTCCAAGCTGGGCGTGAAGGGGATTCCGACCCTGATGCTGTTCCGCGACGGCCAACTGGCTTCACTCAAGGTCGGCGCCATGCCCAAGGGCAAGATCGTCGAATGGCTGGCCGAAAGCGGCATCAAGGCTGACGCCTAAATCATGAAACAGCGGGCGCTTTCCGGGATCGGGAAGCGCCCGTTTCTTATGTGGCCCGCTTCAGGCTGGCCACGTCTCGGGACTGGCGCCGAGCACTTCCCCGGCCAGATACAGTGAACCGCAGATCACCACCCGGCCAGCGCCCAGACGAAGCGCCCGACTGAGCGCCGCCTCGACCGAGGACGACGACTGCGCCCCCAGACCATGACCGCGCGCCACCGCCGCCAGACCGGACGGATCCGCGGCAGCCCCTTCGAATCCAACGGTAAAGACATGGGCGCCGGTGTCCTTCAGCGCCTGGAAATAGCCGCCCGCATCCTTATTGTTGAGCATGCCGACTATCAGGGCCAGCGGCTGGGGCGCCTTGGCCTGACGTTCTGACAGGGAGAGGGCCAGAGCCCGCGCGGCATGCGGATTATGCCCGCCGTCGAGCCACAACTCCGCGCCCGCTTCGCGCGCCATCTCGGCATAGGGCCCCGCCGTCAGACGCTGCATCCGCGCAGGCCAGCGCACGGCCGAAAGGCCCGCCGCGATGGCGGCCTCCGGCAGACCCAGTTCCAGCGCCGCCGCCACGGCCAGACCGGCGTTGTCGATCTGGTGCGGGCCGGACAGGGCGGGCGCGGGCAGGTCGAGGAACTGTTCCTGATCCTGAAACACCATGCCGCCGCGTTCGGCCCAGGCGTCGAAATCCACCCCCATGACGGTCAGGGGCGCATGGACGGCCTCGGCCGAGGCGGCGATGGCGGCCATGGCCTCTTGGCTCTGGCGCGCGACCACGCCGCGCGCGCCTGCCTTGAGGATGCCCGCCTTCTCGCGCGCAATCCCAGCAACGGATGTGCCCAGGAACTCCGCATGATCGAGATCGACCGGGGTGATGACGCTGAGCAGAGGCCGGTCAATCACATTGGTGGCGTCGAGCAGACCGCCCAGCCCCACCTCGATGATGGCCAGATCGGCAGGCGTCTCGGACATGGCCAGAAAGGCCGCCGCCGTCGTGCTTTCAAACACCGTGGCCTCGACGCCTTCAACGGCTTCAACGCGGTCGAGGATGGCGTTGAGGGCCACGTCCTCGATCAGGGCTCCGGCCAGCCGGATGCGCTCATTGAAACGCACCAGATGCGGCGAGGTATAGACGTGGACCCTCAACCCCGAGGCCTCGGCCATGGCCCGGATCAGGGCCACGGTCGATCCCTTGCCATTGGTGCCCGCGACATGGACCACCGGCGGCAGGCGGTCCTGAGGATTGCCCAGGGCCGCGCACAGGGCGCGCATCCGGTCCAGCGACAGATCGATCTTCTGCGGATGCCGCGCCATCAGGCGCGCGGAGATCGGGTCCATCGCCAGCAGCCCCTAAATCAGGCGGCGCGCCGCCGACCGCCCATCAGCATGGACAGGATCGAGCCCAAGGTGGCGGGCAGGTCGGCGCGAGCCACAACCTTGTCCACCATGCCTTTTTCCTGAAGATATTCTGAGCGCTGGAAGCCCGGCGGCAGTTTTTCGCGGATGGTGGTCTCGATCACGCGCGGCCCGGCAAAGCCGATCAGGGCGCCCGGCTCGGCCAGATGGACATCGCCCAGCATGGCGTAGCTGGCCGTGACGCCTCCCGTGGTCGGGTCGGTCAGGACCACGACATAGGGAAGCTGCGCCGCCTTGAGCTCCTGAATGGCCAGGGTCGAGCGCGCCATCTGCATCAGGCTGAGCGCGCCTTCCTGCATGCGCGCGCCGCCCGCCGCCGTGAAACAGACCAGGCCGACGCCGCGTGCGACGGCGGCGCGGGCGGCGGCGATGAAGCCCTCACCCGCCGCCATGCCCAGCGACCCGCCCATGAAGGCGAAGTCCTGCACAACGACCACCGCCGGCGTGCCTTCGATGTCGCCGAAACCGACCGACATGACGTCGCGGGCGTTGTTGGCCTTGCGCGCCGCCGCCAGACGCTCGCGGTAAGGCTTGCCGTCGGAGAATTTCAGCGGGTCTTCCTGAACCTCGGGCGTGGCGATCTTTTCATAGCGGCCATCGTCAAAGGTGAAGCGCAGACGCGCCTCGGCGCCGATGCGCATATGACGGCCGGACGGGGTGACCCACAGGCTGGTCTCCAGGTCCGAGCGGTACAGCATCTCGCCCGAATCCGGGTCCTTGACCCACAGATTGTCGGGGGTGTCGCGTCGGCTGACGATCTTGCGAACGCCAGGGGCGAAACGGCTGAGCCAGCCGCCGCGCTTCTCGGCGCCAGCTTTATCGGTGTTGTTCTTATCGGACATGACCGATCCTTAGACGGTTTCGGCGAGGCGTGCAGCCTTGACCGCATCACTGAGCGCCCGAACCTTGGTCAGAACGCGCGGCGCGGCAGGTGCATTGGCTTCAAGAGCGGCGGCGACTTCATCGACAAACACCGAGCCCGCGACCACCGCATCGGCGACGCGGGCGATCTCGGCGGCACGCTCGGGCGTCTTGACGCCGAAGCCGACCGCAACCGGCAGGTTTGAGGCGGCGCGCACACGCGCCACAGCCGGAGCGACCGACAGGGCCTGCGCCTCTTTCACACCCGTCACGCCTGCGACCGAGACATAATAGACAAAGCCGGAGGTGCCGCGCGCGATGACCTTGAGCCGCTCATCATCCGAGGTCGGCGTGGCCAGACGGATCAGCGAGACGGAGACCGCATCCAGCGCCGCCGCCAGAGGATCAGCCTCTTCGGGCGGGCAGTCGACGACGATCAGTCCATCCACGCCCGCCGCAGCCGCATCGCGCGCAAAGGCGTCATAGCCGTGGCTTTCGATCGGGTTCAGATAGCCCATCAGGATCAGGGGCGTGTCGGCGTCGCCTTCGCGAAAGGCGGCGGCCAGTTCCAGCGTGCCCTTCAGGGTCATGCCGCCATTGAGCGCCCGGAGCGCCGCCTTCTGGATCGGCGGCCCCTCGGCCATCGGATCAGAGAAGGGCAGACCCAGTTCGATCAGGTCAGCGCCCGCTGCGGGCAGGCCGCGCAGAATGGTCAGAGCCTCGTCGCGCGACGGGTCGCCCGCCATCACATAGGGAATAAAGCCTGCGCGGTTCTCGGCCTTGAGCTTGGCAAACCGCGCGTCAATGCGAGCCGTAGTCACTTGCCCGTTGCTCCCGCGCCTGTGGCGCTCGGGGCCGTCGCTCCCGCGTTCACAGCGCTCGGATCCGAGGCGCAGATATTGCCGGGGATGGTGGCGAAGCCGAGGAAGCCCAGGCTGTCGGGCGCGGTCGGACGCGACTGGTCATAAAAGGCCTGCATCTGCAGACCGTCGCAGCCGCCAGCCGGGCGGCGCTTGACGAAGATGATGCGGTTTTCGTCGCCATCCGCGATCAGCCAGCCCTTGGCCTTGAAGTCGTTGATATAGGCCTCGGCCAGATCACCGACGCTGGTCAGGGGGGCGCTGACGCAATAGGCCTTGCCCGCCAGACCATAGAGACCGCCGCAATCCTGAGCGACAGTGGCGCCGGTCAGCAACGGCGTATCGGTCGCGGGCTGGCCTTGGGGTCCGGTAGGGGCGGCGGGCGCCTGGGCGGGGGCCTGAACGGGAGCCTGAACCGGCGCCTGGGCGGGCGCGGGCCTCGCCACGGGTCCGACCGTCTGGGCCGAAACCGTTCCGGTTCCGAGGACGGCGCTCAGGAAGGCGGCTGCCGCAAGGCTCACAAGATGGGTCATCACAGCTCCACTCCCAGATGTTTGGCGACGGTGAAAATATCCTTGTCGCCGCGTCCGCTCATATTGACGACCACATCGCCGCCCTTGCCGACTTCCTTGGCGATCTCGCCGACGCGCGCCAGGGCGTGGCTGGATTCCAGCGCCGGGATGATGCCTTCCAGGGCACAACATTGCTGGAACGCGGCCAGAGCTTCATCGTCGGTGGCGACGCGATATTCGGCCCGGCCAATGTCATTCAGCCAGGCGTGTTCCGGCCCGATGCCCGGATAGTCGAGGCCGGCCGAGATCGAATGGCCCTCCAGAATCTGGCCGTCGTCGTCCTGAAGCAGATAGGTGCGGTTGCCGTGCAGCACGCCGGGACGCCCGCCCTTGAGCGAGGCCGCGTGTTCTGGACAGTCCAGGCCGTGGCCTGCGGCCTCGATGCCGATCAGGCGCACGCCCGCATCATTGATGAAGGGATGGAACATGCCGATGGCGTTGGACCCGCCGCCGATGGCCGCCACACAGGCGTCCGGCAGCCTGCCCTTGCGCTCCAACATCTGGGCCTTGGTCTCGCGCCCGATCACGGTCTGGAAATCGCGCACCATCTCCGGATAGGGGTGCGGCCCCGCCGCCGTGCCAATGATGTAATAGGTGTCGTCGACATTGGTGACCCAGTCGCGCATCGCCTCGTTCATGGCGTCCTTCAGGGTCGCCCGCCCGCTGGTCACAGGCACGACTTCGGCCCCCAGCAGCTTCATGCGGAAGACATTGGGCATCTGACGCTCGACGTCGGTCGCGCCCATATAGACGATGCATTTCAAGCCAAAACGCGCGCAGACTGTCGCCGTCGCCACGCCGTGCTGGCCCGCGCCGGTCTCGGCGATGATGCGCTTCTTGCCCATCCGCATGGCCAGAAGCACCTGGCCCATGCAGTTGTTGATCTTGTGCGCGCCCGTGTGATTGAGGTCCTCGCGCTTGAACCAGATGTCGGCGGCGCCGTGCAGTTCGGTCAGGCGCTCGGCGAAATAGAGCGGGCTGGGGCGGCCGACGAAATGGGTCAGGAAGCCGTCGAGTTCGGCCTGAAAGCTCGGGTCCGCCTTGGCTGCCGCATAGGCCGCCGTCAGCTGATGGATCAGCGGCATCAGGGTCTCGGAGACGAAGCGTCCGCCATAGGGACCGAAACGGCCCGCATCGTCGGGAAAGGCGTAGTGGTTGGGCAGTATGGCGTTCACGGCTGAACTTTCAGGGATGCAACGTCGAGGGAGGCGTGGTCTGGATTAGGCAAGGCGTAGGCGCGGGTGAGGACCAAATCAGGGCGCCGAACCGAGGCGCCTGAGTTGCGCCTCAAGCCTGCGGCCGTCTCACAGCCTCCAGAAAGGCCGCGATCAGGCCCGCGTCCTTAACACCCGGCGCGGTTTCGACGCCAGAGGACACGTCCAATAGGGGCGCGCCGCTGATCTGCGCCGCCGCCACGGCATTGTCCGGCGTCAGCCCGCCCGCCAGGAACCAGGGGGCGCGAAACACCCGGTCAGCCAACAGCGACCAGTCAAACCGCGCCCCCACCCCGCCGGGCAGGACCGAGCCCTCGACCGGCTTGGCGTCAAACAACAGGTGATCGACAAACGGCTCCCAGGCGTTGGCCGGGGCGAAATCTTCATGGGTGCGGATGGGCAGGGCCTTGATGATGCCCGCTCCGGTCAGGCCGCGCACCTGTTCGGCCCGCTCCGGCGTCTCATGGCCGTGGAGCTGGATCAGGTCTGGCTTCAGCGTGCGTTCGATCTCGCTGAGCAGGGCGTCGTCGGCGTCGACGGTGACCGCGACGATTCCCGCCCGGCCCCGCGCCCGCTCGAACAGTTCGGCGGCGTCGGCGGGGGCGATATTGCGCGGGCTCTTGCCAAACATCACCGCCCCGACAAAGGCCGCGCCGCCATCCAGCGCCGCGTCCAGGGTTTCGACCGTGGTCAGGCCGCAGATTTTCACGCCCCAAATCTTAGTGTCCATACTCATGGGATCGAGGTGCGCCGCACCCGGCGCGAGGTCAAGACCGGAGGCTCACCCGACACGGCCTCAGACGATATAGAGATCGGCGTCTGGATCGGGCTTGCCGCGCAGGGCCGCCGAGACGATCTGGGAGGCAATCACCGAATAGGTGATGCCATTGCCGCCAAACCCCATCACCGCCCAGGCGTTGTGCATATCCGGCACGGGGCCGATGGACGGCAGGCCGGTGCTGCTTTCACCGAACGCCCCAGCCCAGGCGTAGTCGAGCTCGAACTCGATATCGGGCAGCAGGGTCTTGAGTTTTTTGAGTATCGCCGTCTGTTTGCGCTTCAGCTTGGCCTTGTCGGTGTGGGCCAGGGGATCAGCTTCGTCCTCGCCGCCCACGACGATGCGGCCATCGCCGCCCATGCGGAAATAGAGGTAGGGGTCCGAACCCTCCCACACCAGCATGTCGCGCAGCCACGTCGGGCAATGCTGGCGCGGTTGCGAGGCCAGCGCCCAGCTGGAGATGATCTTGGCCCCCGGCGTCGGCACGCCCTTGGGAAACTCATAGCCGCAGCAGAAGATGACGGTTTTCGCCCGCACCGCATGGCCCGCATCGGTCAACAGGGTCGCGCCTTCGGGGTCGCTGACGGCCTGGAGCACCTCGACCGGCGAATAAATCTTGGCCCCACTCGCCTCGGCGCGCCGCAGCAAGCCCGCCGCCAGTCGGGCCGGATCGGCGCTCGCCGAGCCCTGCGACAGGATGGCTCCGGTGCGGTCGATGCCGAACCGGGCGCGCAGGGCCTCGGCGTCGAGATACTGGCTCTCCAGCCCGATGGCCGTCCGCGCCTCAGTCTCGGCCTTCAGGGCGCGCGAGCCGTATTCGTCGCCCGCCAGATAGAGGCTGTCCTTGGGTTTCAGGCCACAGAGGATGCGGTCCTCGGCGACAATGGCCTTCAGGGCATCGACCGCCTGACGCGATTTGAGATAGGCGCGTCTGGCCTTGTCCGGCCCGATCTGGTCGCTCAGGGCGTTCAGCGTCAGGTCGATTTCCCACTGCAGCATGGCGGTGGAGGCCAGGGTCGAGCCCATCACGGGCGGGCGCCGATCCAGCAACGCCACCGAATGATCGCGGCTCAGTTCTCGGGCCATGAAGGCGCCGCTGATCCCCGCCCCGACAATAGCCACATCGACAGCGACGGCCTGATCCAGAGACCGCACCGGCACGCCGAGGCCCGGGCTGTCGGCCCAGACCGATCGTCCGGTGCGCAGATCGCGCTTGATGGTGGCTCCGGCCATGATCGGCTCCGCTTTGCTGGTCTGGGCTTAGGGCTCCAGAAGCACGGCGGTTCCGATGGGTGATCCGCTCAGGCGAAGATAAGGTCTATCTGGTCCTGATCCAGCAGCCGGTATTGGCCGGGCGCCAGATCGTCGGGCAGGGTCAGCTGGCCCATGCGTTCGCGGTGCAGGGCCTCGACGTGATTGCCGACGGCGGCGAACATGCGCCGCACCATATGATAGCGGCCCTCGGTCACGGTCAGGCGGGCCTCGGTCGGCGACAGGACCTCCAGAACAGCGGGCGCCAGCGGCTTGTCCTCGCCTTCCAGCACCAGACCGCCTTGTGCGAACAGGTCGCCTTCGGTCCCGACCAGAGGCCGGGCCAGGGTGGCGCGATAGACCTTGGCGACATGTTTCCTGGGCGAGATCACCCGGTGCAGCAGATCGCCGTCATCGGTCAGCAGCAACAGACCCGAGGTTTGTTTGTCGAGGCGCCCGATGGTCGAGATGGCCGGATCGCGCCGCTTCCAGCGTTCGGGCAGCACATCATAGACCAGAGCGCCCTCTTCCTTCCTCGAACAGGTCATGCCCAGCGGCTTGTTCAGCAGCATGACCAGCCCCTGAACCGGGTCCAGCGGCTGGCCGTCGATCTCCATCCGGCTCGGCAGATCGGGCGTGACGGGGATGCGTTTGGACACATCGGTCAGATCGACACCGTCCAGGACAATGCCGCCAATCTTGCCCAGCCGCGTCATTTCCGAACGCGAGCCATAGCCCATCGAGCCGAGCAGTTTATCCACTCTACTTGTTGGGCTACCGCGCTTCGCGCTGCTTGAGCCCGGGGCCTTTGTCACTTCACGGCCTCGAACAACTTGTACGGCCCGCTGTCCTGCATCGGGGTGACGCGCTTGAAGGCTTCCTTCAGTTCGCCCTCATAGGGCAGGTGGCGGTTGGCCACGAGCCACAGGGTCCCGCCCTTCTTCAGCAGTTCGGCGGCCTTCTTCACAAAGGCCTGACCCAGACGGCGATCCTCGGCGCCGCCGTCATGGAAGGGCGGGTTCATGACCACGAAATCCAGATGCCCCTTGCCGTCGGCGGGGGCCTCCAACAGGCGGGCGTCGGTCCAGTCGAACACCGCGCGGGCGTCGTCGATGTTGCGCTTGGCCGCCTCGATAGCGCGGCGGTCCAGATCGACCAGCGTCAGGGTCGTCACGGCGGGCGAGCGCAGCACCACCGTGGACAGCGCGCCATAACCGCAGCCCAGATCGGCGCCCGCGCCCTTGAGCGCCGTGAGATGCTGGGCCAGCAGCGCCGAACCGGCGTCGATGCGATCCCAGGCAAAGACGCCCGGTTGCGACCAGGCGTCCAGCCCCTCGACCTGCTGCATGGCCCCGGCGGCAATGGCCTCCTCCACGCCGGTCAGGGCGGCGGGCTTGATGACCACGCAACGGCGATGGTGGGCTTTGGCGCTTTCGCCAACCTCGACGCCAAAGGCGATCAGCTCCTTTTTCAGACGCGAGCCGCCCTTATCTTTTGGGGCCATCACGTCCAGCCGCCCGCCGATCTTGAGCGCGCGCAAGGCCTGCGCCAGCACATAGCGCCGCTCCAGCACGCCCGGAGGCGCATAGATCATGGCGCTGTCCAGCGAACCGTCAGCCAGACTTTCCAGCGCGGTCGAGCCGGGGATCAGCGGCGAGGTCTGGGTCGCATCGCCCGGCGGATCGAAAACCAGCGGCGGCCGGCCATAGAGGATATTGGTCATGGCGCGCTCCATAACGCCTTAGTGTCCACTTGCGAAGCGAACAGCGGAGCAGACGCAATTGCGTCCCGCCCCAGCCAACAGATGACACCCCGGAACGGATCAGGCACAAGTCGCCGATGCTCGCCGATTCAACCTCCCTCGCCCGACCCACAGCCCTGGGTCTGACTGAGGCGCGCGAGACCCTGCACCGCGTCTGGGGCCATGCCGATTTTCGCGGCCTGCAGAGCCAGGTCGTCGTCGAAATTCTGGCCGGACGCGATGTCCTGGCCGTGCTGCCGACCGGCGGCGGCAAGTCGGTCTGTTACCAGATCCCCGCCATCCTGCGTCCCGGTCTGGGCCTGGTCGTCTCGCCCCTGATCGCCCTGATGACCGATCAGGTCGAGGCGCTGAAACAACAGGGGGTGGCGGCGGCCAGGCTGGATAGCGGCGTCTCGATGGAGGACCGTTCGGAAATCTGGCGTCAGGCGCGCGCGGGCCAACTTGATCTTCTTTATGTCTCGCCCGAAGGTCTGGCCCAGCAGCATCTGATTGACCGGCTGACCGACCTGCCCCTATCGCTGATCGCCATCGACGAAGCCCACTGCGTCTCGCAATGGGGTCATGATTTCCGCCCCGACTATCGCACTCTAGGCCGTCTGTCGGAGCTCTTCCCCGGCGTGCCGCGCATCGCCGTGACCGCCACCGCTGACGCCCGAACGCGGGACGACATCGTGCGTTCGCTGCGGCTGGAGG
>RCMZ01000976.1_pt1 | contig 10245 bp, 7 predicted proteins | sample 2041141 | NCBI WGS metagenome assembly RCMZ01 (sample SAMN09708263, study PRJNA481090) | Wastewater metagenome, whole genome shotgun sequencing project. | biome: sewage; isolation source: Davis station wastewater (DW) | place: Antarctica: Davis Station | collected 2010-03-01
CGCCTGCTGCCGCCGACCTCGCGCTCGATGCGGCGCATGGGCAAGATCACCGGCCGCTCGGACGACATGCTGATCATCCGCGGCGTGAATGTCTTCCCGACGCAGATCGAGGAGCAGATCCTGCGCGACAAGCGGCTGGCCGGCACCTACCAGATCGTCGTCACGCGCGACGGCCATCTCGACAACATCGAGGTGCGCTGCGAAGTGCAGCGCGAACTGTCGGGCAAGCTCGCGAGCAGCGAAATCCAGGCCATCGTCAAGGAACTGCAGCACCGCATCAAGACCCTGATCGGCGTTTCCACGCGCATCACGGTCATGGAATTCGACGCCATTCCGCGCACGCTGACCGGCAAGGCCCGCCGCGTGCTCGACGAACGCCCCAAGCTGTCCTGAGCGAGGCCGGACGATGAACGAAAGCTCGAAACAAGCCTACATCTGCGACGCCGTGCGCACCCCGATCGGCCGCTACGGCGGCGCGCTGTCGAGCGTGCGCGCCGACGACCTCGGCGCCATCCCGATCCGCGCGCTGATGGAGCGCAACCCCGACGTCGACTGGTCGGCCGTCGACGACGTCATCTATGGCTGCGCCAACCAGGCCGGCGAGGACAACCGCAACGTCGCGCGCATGTCGGCCCTGCTCGCCGGGCTGCCGATCACGGTGCCGGGCACCACGGTCAACCGCCTGTGCGGCTCCGGCATGGACGCGATCGGCCTCGCCGCGCGCTCGATCAAGGCCGGCGAAACCGCGCTGATGATCGCCGGCGGCGTGGAGAGCATGTCGCGTGCGCCCTTCGTGATGGGCAAGGCGGACAGCGCCTTCTCGCGCAACGCGCAGATTTTCGATACGACGATCGGCTGGCGCTTCGTGAACCCGCTGATGCAGCAGCTCTACGAAACGCATTCGATGCCGCAGACGGCCGACAACGTGGCCGCCGACTTCGGCATCGCGCGCGCCGACCAGGACGCCTTCGCGCTGCGCTCGCAGCAGCGCTGGGCCGCCGCGCACGCCGCCGGACGCTTCGCGGACGAGATCGTTCCGGTGCGCATCGCGCAGAAGAAGGGCGAGGCGCTCGTCGTCGCCACCGACGAGCATCCGCGCCCGGAGACGACGCTGGACAGCCTGGCGAAGCTCAAGGGAGTGAACGGCCCCGCGCTGTCGGTCACCGCCGGCAACGCCTCGGGCGTCAACGACGGCGCCTGCGCGCTGATCGTCGCTTCCGAAGCCGCCGCCCGCACGCACGGCCTGACGCCGCAAGCGCGCATCGTGGCGATGGCGACGGCCGGCGTCGCGCCGCGCATCATGGGCATCGGCCCGGCGCCGGCGGTCAAAAAACTGCTCGCGCAGACCGGCCTGACGCTCGCCCGCATGGACGTCATCGAACTCAACGAAGCCTTCGCCGCGCAGGGCCTCGCCGTGCTGCGCGACCTCGGCATCGCCGACGACGATCCGCGCGTGAATCCGAACGGCGGCGCGATCGCCCTCGGCCACCCGCTCGGCATGAGCGGCGCCCGGCTGGTCACGACCGCCGCCTACGAACTCAAGCGTCGCGATGGCCGCTACGCGCTGTGCACGATGTGCATCGGCGTCGGGCAGGGCATCGCGATGATCATCGAGCGCATCTGAACACCCCGAACCACAACAGGAGGAGACAACCATGAAACAGGCATTCCGCAAACTCGCATCGGTCACGGTCGCCACCGTCGCCGCCCTCGGTTTCGTCGCCTCGGCGCAGGCCGCCGATCCGATCAAGATCGGCTCGGTGCTGTCCGTCACCGGCCCGGCCGCCTTCCTCGGCGACCCCGAGCTGAAGACCCTGCAGATCTACGTCGACAAGATCAACAAGGAAGGCGGCGTGCTCGGCCGTCCGCTGCAGCTCGTGCATTACGACGACGGCAGCGACGCCAACAAGGCCAACAGCTTCGGCAAGCGCCTGATCGACGACGACAAGGTCGACCTGATCGTCGGCGGCACCACCACCGGCGCCACCATGTCGATGGTGCCGCTCGTCGAGCGCGCCGGCGTGCCCTTCATCTCGCTGGCCGGCGCCGTGGTCATCGTCGAGCCGGTCAAGAAATGGGTGTTCAAGACGCCGCACACCGACCGCATGGCCGCGGAAAAAGTGTTCGAGGACATGAAGAAGCGCGGCATCAGCAAGGTCGCCCTGCTCTCCGAAACGAGCGGCTTCGGCGGTTCGGGCAAGAAGGAAACCGAAGGCGTCGCCGGCAAGTACGGCATCACGCTGGTGGCCAACGAAACCTACGGCCCCAAGGACACCGACATGAGCCCACAGCTGACCAAGATCAAGAACACGGCCGGCGTGCAGGCCGTGTTCGTGTTCGGCCTCGGCCAGGGTCCGGCGATCGTCACCAAGAACTACAAGCAGCTCGGCATCGCCCTGCCGCTCTACCACGCGCACGGCGTCGCCTCCGAGGAGTTCATCAAGCTCGCCGGCCCCGCCGCCGAAGGAGTCCGGCTGCCCGCCGCCGCCCTGCTCGTCGCCAACAAGCTCGACGCCAACGACGCGCAGAAGCCGGTGGCGCAAGGCTATGCCAAGACCTTCCACGACGCCACCAAGCAGGACGTCTCGACCTTCGGCGGCCACGCCTACGACGGCCTGATGCTCGCCGTCGACGCCCTCAAGCGCGCCGGCAGCACCGACAAGGCCAAGGTGCGCGACGCGATCGAGGCGACCAAGGGCTACGTCGGCACCGGCGGCAAGGTCAACATGTCGCCGACCGACCATATGGGCCTCGACCTCTCGGCCTTCCGCATGCTCGAAATCAAGAACGGCGACTGGTCGCTGGTGAACTGAACGCCCGACCCGGCGCCGGCTTCGCCGGCGTCGGGCGGAGGCGGTTCCAAGCGGATGCCGTTATCGACGCGCCGAAAAAGGAGTCAACCGCCATTATGTCGCTGATGCACTAGGCATTTCCACTGGGCATTGGTCTAATCAGCCAATGCCTAGACTTCCTTCCTCATTGAAATGGTTGATCGACCGGCGCGCTCGGGTCGCCGGCGAAATCGAAAAAATTGAAGCATTGCTAGCTAAATGTCAGAAGCTATCAGATGAACTCATTCCTCTGAAAGAGCTTCTTGCATCCGTTGACCAAACGCTGGCTCTTCATGACATTACCGTAGATGTTGAGCTAATTCAGGCCATCAAGAGCCAAGAGATACGTATCAGCGTTCCCCACGGCGAGCTCACGCGGGCAATATTGCTTTGTCTGAAAATCAATGACGGAATACCTTGTAGCACCAACGAAGTGACTGCGTTTGTGGCTGCCAGATTCGCGAATCTGCAAGGAGAAACAAGCTCAATGCCTGAGTTACGTGAATCTGTTCGATATCGCCTCAAGGATTTATGTAGTGATGGGTTTGTACAGCGTCACCACGATCCGCAGAAACGCTTACTTGGGCGGTGGTCGCTAAAAGGCCCCTCATCAGGTGATAAAGCTTAACCAAGATATTCAAAGCCAAGTCGCCTACCCTGAGCATATCCTCTCCATGCTCTTGATATATCGCACCGTAAAGCTCTTTGGAGTACCTCGGTGAATCGTTCACCTAAGCTGCTCTTACGCGACATCTCCCGCCAAGCAAATTCGGCAGCATAGAACGCCAAGTACTGTGGGCGCATACCATGATGCGTTCCGTATTCGGCTCGTCGCATCCGAGAGAAGTAGGATTCTGCTTGGTTATTGTTTACACCGTTGTCAGTGCAATACTCCACACTATGCCTGACGGTTTGATGGTCGAACCAAGCAGCCAGCGGAGCATAGGCTTTGCCATCATCAGTTTGAATCGTCGCTCCTTGACCCACGTATTTCTGAACTAACGGAACTACACTCTTCTGGTCTTCCGCCTTTACCACGGATACGATCGTTCTCCCTCCTGTCATCGTCTCTCTCATGACGATGACGATACGGCGATTCCGTAGCTTCTCCTGATTCCACGGCTCGATCATTCCCCCTGGCTTGGGAGGAACAATCGAAGCTTTGCGGTTTCTCAAAATGTTGTTCGCAAGCCCACTTGTCATTTTTGTTCGGCGCCGAGGGCGGCGTGGTTTGCCACAGAAATGGCCACCGTCAATCTGAACGACCCCGCTTAGCTGAGAGAGATCCTGCGTCTGAAAAATTGCTTCACGAATCTTCCCCAAGTTTTGAAAGGCAGTACGAAAAGTTACTCCTAATTGGCCAGAAGCCTTGTTGGCCGACAATCCTTTTGGCTCGGAAGCATATAGATAGATCAACAGCAATAGCTGTTTGAAGGAAAGTCTCCTGCCTAGGAAGGGAGTATCGGTCGTGACGCTAAAAACTCTTGCACAATGCTTGCAGCACCACTGTCGTCGCGCTCTGCGCCGGTAATGCTGATCAATTGCCCCGCAGGCCGGGCAAGGCATCGTCGTCGTACTGCCCCAGCGACATCGAACGAAGGTCTCCCATGCCTGCTCTTCACTTAGCCCCATGATGTGGGGCAATGTCAGATTCCGAAATCCCTTTGACTGGCTGATATGTTGCGCCATTTACGTCTGCTCCGAAGCACTGTGCGGAACGGACGAGCACCACCTCAAGCAGCCACTGCGGAGGCTGCTCGTCCGAGAAACCGACGTCGTTTCCGTCGGTGTTCGGCGCAGATCAGGATTGAATTCGTACGAGACTCTCCCTCAAACCTCGAGGGGCTTGACATGAGAATCCTGATTCAACACAATTCGGAGCACAGGCGCCTCGCTTGTGCACACCGAAGGGCTCGGCCAACCTCTGCAAAGGTTTCCGGGCCCTGTGCTTTTCTACGCCATAGATCGCGTCATTTAGTTGGTCATTCGGCGTCTCCTCCAGGTAGTTCTTTCTTCCCTTGCTTGGCGTGTTCCAGTAGCCATGCCGCGACGTCTGTCGTCAATGCAAACCAGCCGCGTCTCCCTGGCAGGGCAAAAACGTCAACGCCTACCTCTCCTCGCTGCTTACTTCTATGAAACGCGGCGTAACTCTTAAAGCCCAGCGCCGAATACAGATCACGGCCTCCCAAGGTTGGCCCGTAACGATCTAGCAGTTGCTCAACAAGTGCTTTCCCACACATGGCCGTAGGCATGATTAAGTATCCAAGATCATTGAGTTGATGGATGTTGACTACAAAAACGCACCGCAGCTAGGCTCGTGGAATCGTGATTCAAGTGACACCACCGTTCGATGACAAGAAAAAGGGGCGGGCAACCAAAGCACTGGGCGGAAATCGCCCGGGTTCAGGCATGGTATGAAGAGGTCAAGCGATGTTCGCTCTGGAGCGACTACAAGCTGGATTTCGAATTTGCTTGGACGGAGGAAGGAATAAAGTCGCGGGATGAATCTCATCCTGCAGACCGTCCTCGTACATTCGAGTGGATCAGAAAAGCAGCAAGGAAGCCTCGAGGGCGTGACTCCCGATGGCGCGATATGGCGGAGCTAGTTCGCGTGGTCGACGAACATCCTTGGTTCAAAGGGACACGCAATCTCTATGAGGCCGACCTATGGGATCTCCTGCAAGAAACAGCACCTACTCCAGACGCCACACAGACTCGTATTGAGCGGCTCTTAGCCGCTCATGGGCTAGTACGTCTTCCAGTCGAAAGGGCGATAGCAAGCGGAGGGGCGCTGGTAATGGAGTTTGGGTTGCCATCATTGTTTGGCCGCTGCTTGAAAATATGCCTTCAGCACATTGATCGCTTATCTGGCATCGCGCTAACGTGGTTGCTCTTTTTGCAACTGGAACCGGCTCACAATGCCCGCATTCGAGCGATGGTTGAGTCCATTGCTGATGAACTGCTCGATCACTTCTTCTTCGACTATTTACCCGACAAGCATTTGGAATACTATACCGATGCAATCGGCACACTCTTGCAGACACGATTGGATTTGTCGTCCAGAAGCCTTAACGGATACGGCAGCCTGGAGACTATTGGCACGTGGCTGATTGTTCCGGGATCAGCGGTTGGAAAGCTATCGACGGAGGATTTGTTTCACGATCCATAGGTCGTGGGTCGCCAAGCTGCAGTGATGTTCGGCAGCAAGGTAATCACATATTTATATGGACTCAGAAATGCTCCGCCTAGTAAAAAATCTACGAACGTCCTTGGCAAGAATGACGCGAGAGCAAAGAGCCGCGCTCGTTTTCTTGGCTCTCGGGGGATTGCTCTGGCTGGCAATAAAGCTTCCCACGGTGATCGGCGTGGTTGTCGTGTTTTCAACCCTTGTCATGTTCATCAAAGCGTTGCTGCTTCGGATTTGGGAGCTCGGCTGTCAAATCCGAAGGCCATTGTTCCGTCGAGCCATACGCATCATCAGGGCAATGCGTAATTTTTTTGCAATCGCTCCAGAAGTCGAGTTCTTGCATGTCAGCACAATTCTTCTTGTTCTGGTTTCATTCGCTTACATTCTAGCCACCAAGAACCCCTCTGGATTCAATATGCTTGGCCAGATTCTTTTAGGCCTCATATGTATCGCAGCGACAGTGGATACCGGGCGCCAAGTAGTTCAACTCACTCGGATCACTTGGGCGAGAACAATCGGGAAGATCATCCTTGCAGGAGTTGGGGCCGCTCTGTTTTATGTGGCTACCGCTATATCAAAACAGGTAGCTCACGGAATCACGGCGAGTGACCCAAAATATTATTCCGAGTTCTCCGGGCTATTCGCAGCATTGGCATTGCCGATTTTGTACTTACTGCTGGGTTCTTTGGTCCTCGGACTCTGGGCAGTTGTGCAGCTAGTAATTGCATTCATAGTTATGGTGCTGGGTGGTGTCTTGAGCGGAATCACCTCCAATACACTGGCATGGAAGTTGTTCCTCTACCGGCTGCAACAAGGGAAAAGACCACCCCAAAGTTATCGGGCTCCAACAGTCGACTTTAGATGGATAGTTCTATGGATGCGTCCGGTCAGTTTGATCCTCAGTGTTGGCCTGATTCTTAGTGCGCTAGTGTACCTGCTTAATGAATATGGCAAGTCACTTGAGGTAATCGCCGTTAAGAGTCTCGTAGCGCTGGAATATAGACGAGGCAGTAAGTGTTTGGGCCTCCCAGCAGAAGCTGAGGTTGCTTACCTCGAACGAGGCATGATTTCTGTGAGCAAAAAGGAAAACGGTCAATTTAAATTTTCAACGCAAAATTGCGAGCTTCCAAAAGAATGATCACCGACCAAGTGAAGTAACGCCCCTGGGGGGGAATTGCTTTGACATTAAAGTCTCCCATGACTAAGCAACCGGCGAAAAGAAAAGCGAATGAACAATAAGGGGTCCGCATGGACGAATTGGGGTTTGATTTCAACACGACAGTAGCTTCGTTTCAGCACCAGCTGGATCAGCCGTATGTGCTGGTCAGGCTGACACAACAACAGGCGACACAGCTTGTTGATGAGATGGCTGCCGCCCTAAGGCGCTGCTACATTACCGACGAGTTATTGATTGCTCAAGCTGCTGCCACTGAATATCCCCAGTCTGCGATATTGGCTTCAAGACTTCCTGACCCGGGATCGACGATGGCTGGCGATTTCGGTGAAATCCTATGCTACTTCTACCAGTCCACTAAGGAATTGCCAGCCTTCGCTATTGGCGCCAAGAAATGGCGCCTCAAGCAAGATAGAACAAAGCCGGCCCCGCGGTCTGACGTAATTCATTTTCTGATGCCCAGCCGGCCGAATTCAAGCGTAGAGGACGCAATCCTGTGTGCCGAAGTCAAACTCAAGTCGACCACTGGTAACTCAACGCCGATTGCGTCGGCAATTGAAGACTGTGCGAAGGATCGAACGAGCCGACTTGCTGAGACTCTTGTTTGGCTTCGAGAACGGGCAATGACGGAACAACTCGGTGACGTGGATATTCCATTGCTTAACCGCTTCATTAACCTGTTCGACCACCCTCCCGTATCGAAGCGGTTTCGTGCGGTCGCGGTAGTCTGCGAGAGCCTATTGGACCAAGAGCTTCAGTCGGCCCCCAGTGTCCGGAACCCAGACTTCACGCTTCTGGTCATCTCTGTACCGAATCTGAAGCAAATTTATGAGGCCGCGTTTGCTGCGGCACACGCTACGGTGCCTTTGCAACAATGAGAGCGGCCCTTCAAAACTGGATTAACGATGCCGACAGCGTTCGCCATCTGCGCTTTTTTTCTATCATGCAGATGCCCATCCAGCTTGCTCGCATCACCACCCGCTTAGAAGACTATTACATTTCGCTTGTGGGAGAGTTGTTCCGATGCATCGACTTGCCTGAGACATCTCGATCAGACTGGGCACAATTGGGCAATGCATTTCTGCAGTTTTCGGCTGAAACCTCTGACGAGCAGTTAATGCAATACGGTGTTTCCAAGGAGGACGCAACACTTTTTGCGGCAGCGTCGTTCTACTTCGGTGACTATCCGGCATCTGCTTGCCTAGCGATGCGACGAGGAGGCCGTCCAAGCGAGAACCAGAGCTTACGTGCGGGTTGTTTTGATTTCCTCGCTAGGCCAGCAGAGCTGCGTGCGCAAACTGCAATCGATGCACGCGAACTTCTTCGTATCGGCGACCAACAGCAGTTGGATAGTCTTGCGCAAAACTCCCTCATTGCAGAACGAAGGGCATTGCATGAAGGAGCAGGGGCTTGGATAGCCGCGAAACTTCTGAGCCGATTGTTAGAGCGGTTTCGTCAGACCAATCTTCGGGCGGTGCTGCCCAACGGGCACCTCGAGTTTTGGACGCCGCTCATTAATTCTCTAATAGATCGCCAACCCTCGACGTGGGAGTTTTTCCCTTCCCAGATCGAAGCGATCCGCGGCGGCCTCCTTTCGTCCAACGAAAGCTATTCACTTCAGATGCCCACTGGTGCCGGCAAGACCACTCTCTGCGAGACACTGCTCTACTGGTATCTGAAAAGTCATCCCTTAGAAGTAGCAATCATGCTGGTGCCCTACAGATCGTTGGCCTCGGAATTGCGCGGGACTCTTGTCCGCCGGCTCAATTCACTAGGCATTGCTTCTCGGTGCGCCTACGGGGGAACCGTTCCATCTGGCGATGAGCTTCACGGTCTCGCTGATGTTCAGGCAGTCGTTGCCACTCCCGAGGCCCTGTCGGGTCTATTAGGAGCGGATCCCGAATTCGCTGGGCGCATTGGGCTGGTCATTTGCGACGAAGGTCATTTACTCGACGGCGAAGGGCGTGGGATAGGACTTGAACTATTGCTTGCACGCCTAAAAGCTCGGCAGGCACGACCAACTCGCTTTGTGTTCATATCCGCGATTGTGCCAAATATCGAAGAAATTAATGCTTGGTTAGGGGGTGTCAACCAGACAGTGATCCGGAGTACCTACCGACCAGCTATTGCAGAATTCGCCGTACTCAGACCTTTAGGCAGTGGAACTAGTATGGCAATCAGTCTGAATATGCATCCGCATGAAGCAGTTGAAAGGCAGTTTAGTATCGATGCCTTTCTGGATCGGCATTCCTTCTCGTATCGGAACCCTGCCACTGGTCGCCAAAAAACCTATAGCTTCAACTCAATCAAGACGCAGGCGATTGCTACAGCCCGCAAAGTGCTCCCGATGGGAGCAACAGCAATTTTTGCGGCAAACAAAAGAGGAAAACAGGGTGCCATCGGAATCGCTGAATCGCTAGTCGAACAACTGCAAGAAGAGCTACCCATCCCAAAGCCGATTGATTTTGCACGTCAGGATGCGTTGCAAAAGTCGATCAGTTATCTGGAAGCCGAATATGGGCCGCGTTGGATCGGTACTCTGTGTGTTCAAAATGGTGCAGTTCTTCACCATGGCGACATCCCGCAGGAAACGCGGGAAATTCTCGAAGGGCTCATACGTGATCAGAACGTAAAACTGGTCATCTGCACCAGCACGCTGGCCGAAGGAGTTAACCTTCCGATCCGAACTTTGGTGCTGTACTCAGTTCAGCGGCGACGTAATGATGGCCAGATCCAGAATATGCTGGCACGCGATATTAAGAACTTGGTTGGCCGAGCTGGAAGGGCAGGTGCGAATACAAAAGGTCTTGTCATATGCGCCAATCCAGAGCAATGGCACCTCGTACAGCCGGTCGCTTTGCAGGGAGCCGGTGAACCGGTCAAGGGATCGCTCCTAAATCTGATCGAACTGATAACACGGTTCCTGTCTGGTAGAAACATTGCACTCAGCAATGAATTCCTAGAACACAACACCATCATTCACCCATTAATCGACGGTGTTGACGCGACCCTGATTGAATTGCTATCGGACGAGGTTGGTGAGGAAGAATTTG
>RCMZ01000977.1_pt1 | contig 10228 bp, 9 predicted proteins | sample 2041141 | NCBI WGS metagenome assembly RCMZ01 (sample SAMN09708263, study PRJNA481090) | Wastewater metagenome, whole genome shotgun sequencing project. | biome: sewage; isolation source: Davis station wastewater (DW) | place: Antarctica: Davis Station | collected 2010-03-01
TTTGATCGTTTTTGATTGATTTACCGCTTTCAAAATCGGCGGTGGCTGGAGTCAGTCAGAAATACATGACTACTTCAGACCATCCCTAGTGCGGACACCGATGATGATGATGTTTCGTACTGACGCCCTGGCTTTGGGAGTACTGCTTGCCCTCTGGAGTAGGCACTCCTCATATGAGCTGTTCAAACCTGTTGCCTTGGGACGGTTCAAATTAGGTATAGCAATTGCTGCAGGTGCTTTGTTATGCATGTCGGTCTTGGGCTCGGACCAATTGCATAACGTAAGTATCAAAGTCGGCATGATTGCATTGCTATCTGCTGCGTTAGTTTGGGTGGCGTCTTACGATCATGGCTATCTGAGCATTCCTCGGCCATTTTCGAGTGTTCTAATTTGGCTGGGTTCTCGGTCATACGGTATATACCTGATCCATATTCCGGCTTTTTTCTTCGTCCGCGAGATCTGGTATAGGCTGCGTGATAAAGCGGAGTTAGGGCCTGATTTTTTCGGCCCCTTGCTGTTGACTGCAACGGTGCTGATTGTGCTGCTTTGCGAGCTTAATTATCGACTTGTTGAGATGCCACTGAGGCAAAGAGGCAAGTTGATTGCGGAGCGCATACAGAGCGAAGCGTTAACTTTCTCTGAGAGACCGTAAGTCTTGGATATGTAAATACGTCAATGAGAGTACAAGTAGCACTAAGACGTGCATGAAAGGCACCGCTAACACATAGAAGATTTTGCAGGGGCATGCATCACTCTCCATATTTATTACATGGTTATCTACTTTTGGTGGCCGTCGATATGGGGCGATTCAATCTTCTTTTCGATGTGGACGAGAGGCAGGAAAACGGAGCATGAAAAATCTTTTGGTTACGGGGCAAAGTGGGTTTGTGGGGAGGCACTTACAGCAGTTGCTGGCCAGCAGTAGTTGTTGGAATTTAATACCCAATGGCCAATTGGAGCTTTGTAAACCGGCATCGCTCGATGAGACTTTGCAGCCTATTTGTCCAGATGCAATTATTCATCTCGCTGGGCAAACCTTCGTGCCTGAAGCCTTTCGTGATCCGCAACGTACCCTTGAGGTAAATCTGATCGGCACGCTGAACTTGCTGCAGGCACTTAAACGCCGAGGTTTTAGTGGTACGTTTTTGTATGTAAGTTCTGGCGATATTTATGGTCAAGTTGCTGACGACTCTCTACCCATCAGTGAAAGTTTGGCACCGCAACCAAGGAACCCCTACGCCGTGAGCAAGGTCGCCGCTGAGTTGCTGTGCCTGCAGTGGAGCTATGTAGAACCCTGGCGGATCATGGTGGCGCGGCCGTTTAACCATATTGGCACTGGGCAAGGCGAGGCATTTGTCATCCCGAGCATGGCGCGCCAGCTGATTCGCGTGCGCCAGGGTTTGCAGCTGCCTCGACTTGAGGTCGGCGATGTCGACGTCACGCGTGACTTCCTCGATGTTCGAGATGTGCTTCAGGCGTACCTAGCCTTGTTGGAGCGGGGACGAAGTGGCGAAATATACAACGTCTGTTCCGGTATCGAATTGCGGGTTCGCGATATGATCACGCAGATGGCCGAACTGGCGGGCGTTGATGTCGAATTGGTTCAGGACGCTGCGCGGATGCGCCGCGCCGAGCAGCGGCGCGTAGTGGGTTGTGCCGATAAATTACAACAAGAGACTGGGTGGAAACCTGGCGTATCAATCACGGAGACCCTGCAGAGCGTGCTCTCTGACTGGGAAGCAAGAGAACTATAAGAATGTCTAAAGTTGCGTTGATTACGGGTGTTACCGGTCAAGATGGTGCCTATCTAACCAAGCTGTTGCTGGATAAGGGCTATGAAGTACATGGCTTGGTCGCTCGGCGGAGCAGTGATACCCGCTGGCGTTTGCGTGAACTCGGCATTGAAGGTGAGCTGCGCTATCACGAAGGTGATCTGGCCGATGCTTGTTCCATCCAGCGCGCCGTAATAAAGGCCAAGCCGCACGAGGTATACAACCTTGGTGCGCAGAGCTTTGTCGGTAGCTCATGGGACCAGCCGGTGACCACCGGTATTGTCGACGGTCTTGGGGTAACGCACTTACTCGAAGCCATTCGCCAGTTTGCTCCCGATACGCGGTTCTATCAGGCATCCACCAGTGAGATGTTTGGTCTGATTCAGGCCGAGCGTCAGGACGAGAACACGCCCTTCTATCCGCGCAGCCCCTATGGTGTGGCCAAGCTTTACGGTCACTGGATCACTGTGAATTACCGTGAAAGCTTTGGCCTGCATGCCTCCAGCGGCATCTTGTTTAATCACGAGTCGCCATTGCGCGGCATCGAATTTGTCACCCGTAAAGTGACCGACGCTGTGGCGCGGATCAAGCTGGGTAAGCAAAGCGAGTTGCGCATGGGCAACATCGACGCCAAGCGCGATTGGGGCTTTGCCGGTGATTACGTGGAAGCCATGTGGCTGATGCTGCAGCAGGAACAGGCCGATGATTACGTGGTGGCCACCGGGGTGACCACCACGGTGCGTGATATGTGCAAGCTGGCCTTTGAGCATGTTGGCTTGAACTATGAAGACTATGTGGTCATCGATCCGCAGTTCTTCCGTCCCGCCGAGGTTGAGGTGTTGCTGGGTAATCCAGGCAAGGCCGAGCGCAAGCTTGGCTGGACACCGAAAACCAGTCTGTCCACCCTGATTGAGATGATGGTTGACGCGGATCTGCGCCGCGTTGGCAAGGAGTAAGGCTGTAATGATCATCCCCGTCATCCTTTCCGGTGGAGCCGGTACGCGCTTGTGGCCAGTATCGCGCGAGGACCATCCCAAGCCATTTATGCGCTTACCGGATGGTCAGTCCTTGCTGCAGAAGACCTACCTGCGTGCCGCCAACCTGATTGCCGAGGGCGGTGAGATCGTCACGGTAACCAATCGTGAGCATTACTTTGAAAGCCGCGACCACTTCGCCCAAGCCAGTCTGAGTCGTCATCGCGCGCGATTCTTGCTAGAGCCGCAAGGCCGTAATACCGCCTCCGCCATTGCGGTGGCGGCCCTGGCGTTGGCGGCCGAGCACGGTGAGGATGCTGTGTTGGTGGTCATGGCGGCGGACCACCTAATTCATGATTTGCCAGGGTTCAAGGCCGCGACTGAGCACGCGGTGGCATTGGCTCGAAAGGGCTTTCTGGTTACTTACGGTATTCGGCCTACCGCGCCAGAGACAGGCTTCGGTTATATCGAAGTCGGTGAGGCGCTGGATGAGCACGGTGGCTGCCGCGTTCGGTGTTTCGTCGAGAAGCCTGATCGGGCGACTGCGCAGGAGTACCTCGAGAGCGGTCGCTTTCTGTGGAACTCGGGGATGTTCTGTTTTACCGCGGGCAGCCTGATTAGCGAGCTAAACCTGCATGCGCCGGAGTTACTGGAGCTGGCCCGTGCTTGCGTGGCGCTGAGTCCGCGTGCTGAGAGTGCGCAGATGCAGGAGTTGCACGCCCAAAGCTTTGCGGCCTTGCCGGATATCTCCATTGACTATGCCTTGATGGAACGTTCAGACAAGGTTGCCGTCGTGCCTGCAGCCTTTGACTGGAGTGATATCGGCTCGTGGCATGCCTTGCGCGAGTTGGTTGATGCCGACGCCCAGCAGAATCGGGTGCAAGGTGATGCGATTTTTATCGATAGCCGCAATACCTTCGTGCAGAGCCAGGGTCGTCTAGTCGCCACGGTTGGGGTCGACAATTTGATTGTGGTCGAGACGCCCGATGCGATTCTGGTCGCGCATGCCGACTGTGCGCAGCAAGTCGGCCAAGTTGCCAAGCGATTGAAATTGGAAAATCATCAAGCCTATCGTCTGCATCGCACGGTGTCGCGGCCTTGGGGCACCTACACCGTGCTCGAAGAGGGTCCGCGCTTCAAGATCAAGCGCATCGTGGTCAAACCCGGTGCCGCTTTGTCGCTGCAGATGCACCATCACCGCAGCGAGCACTGGATTGTGGTGCAGGGTATGGCGCGGGTAGTTAATGGTGAGCGCAGCCTGCTGGTTAACAGCAATGAGTCGACATTTATCCCCGCGGGCCATAAGCATCGCCTAGAAAATCCGGGCGTTATCGACTTGGTGATGATCGAAGTACAAAGCGGTGAATACCTGGGTGAAGACGATATCGTTCGCTTCGAAGATCAATACGGCAGGGTGCAGTAATGGCTGTAGGGATGGCTCGGGCGGTATGGAATTACCGCGGTTTCGTGCTGGGCAGCGTGCAGCGCGAGTTTCAGACGCGCTATCGCAATTCATTGCTGGGTGCGCTGTGGACGATCCTCAATCCGCTGTCGATGATCATTGTGTATACGGTGATTTTTTCCCAGCTGATGAAGGCCCGTCTGCCGGGCGTCGACAACAGCCTTGCCTATGGCATTTACCTGTGTGCCGGAATTCTTGCTTGGGGCTTTTTCGCGGAAATCATTGGCCGTAGCCAGTCGGTGTTCCTTGAGCACGCCAACCTGATCAAGAAACTGAGCTTCCCACGGATCTGTCTGCCGTTGATTGTGGTGCTGAATGCCAGCGTGAACTTTGCAATTATTTTTGCTTTGTTCCTCGGTTTCCTGGCTGTGACGCAGAACTTTCCGGGTTGGGCGGTATTGGCGGTGATTCCGTTATTGCTGATCCAGGTCGCTTTTGCCATTGGTCTAGGCATCATCCTTGGCGTGCTGAATGTATTCTTCCGCGATGTCGGTCAGTTGGTCGGTATCGTCCTGCAGTTCTGGTTCTGGCTGACGCCCATTGTTTACCCAGCCTCGATTCTGCCTGAAGGCATTCGCCCACTGATTGAAGCTAATCCCATGGCGGCGCTCATTGCGGCCTACCAGGGGATTTTTGTTTACGACCAGTGGCCTGACTGGTCATCGCTCGGGCCGGTTACAGTGCTGGCGGTGATGTTCTGCCTGCTGGGCATGCGCCTCTTTCGCAAACGCTCCGGCGAAATGGTGGATGAACTCTGATGGGCAGTATTCAAGTGGTCCAGGTAGGTAAAGCCTACAAGCAATATCCCACTCGCTGGTCGCGGCTGGCCGAATGGCTGATACCCTTTTCGGCGCCCAGGCACCAATTGAAGTGGGTGCTGCAGGATGTTTCGTTTACCGTTAATCCCGGCGAGGCGTTGGGCGTTATCGGCATCAATGGTGCGGGTAAAAGCACGCTGCTGAAGATGATTACCGGCACGACTCAGCCCAATGCCGGGCAGATTCATATTCAAGGACGTGTCGCTGCCTTGCTTGAGTTAGGTATGGGTTTCCATCCGGATTTCAGTGGCCGGCAGAATGTCTTTATGGCTGGCCAGCTGCTTGGGCTGAGCATGGAAGACTTGCAGGCGCTGATGCCGGAAATCGAGGCGTTTGCCGAGATTGGTGAATATATGGATCATCCGGTGCGCACCTACTCCAGTGGCATGCAGATGCGTCTGGCATTCAGCGTGGCCACTGCTAGGCGCCCCGATGTGTTGATCGTCGATGAAGCGTTGTCAGTGGGGGATGCCTACTTTCAGCACAAAAGCTTCGATCGCATCCGTGAGTTTCGTAAGGCCGGCACCACGCTGTTGATCGTTTCCCACGATCGTCAGGCGATCCAGAATCTGTGCGATCGCGCGATTCTCCTGGCGCAAGGGCGTTTAGCCCTCGAGGGCGCCCCCGAGGAAGTGATGGACTTCTACAGCGCGATGATTGCGGAAAAAGAGCAGCAGACGGTCCGTCAGGAGCGTTTGGACAACGGCAAAGTGCGGACAATTTCTGGAAGCGGCGAAGCCGGCTTTGCTGATATCGCCTTGCTCAATGCCCAGGGCCAGCGGGTCGAAGTGCTGGAGGTTGGGAGTCAGGCAGTGCTTGAAGTGACTGTCGACGTTAAGCAGTCCGTTCCTCGCCTGGTACTTGGTTTCATGATCAAGGACCGTATGGGCCAAGCCATTTACGGCATTAATACCCATCGACTACATCGTGCCCTTGAGAATGTATCCGCGGGTGAGCGCATTGTTTATCGCTTTGCTTTCCCTGCGAATATTGGCAAAGGCAATTACTCCATTGCCCTGTCACTCTCACGATTCGACTCGCATCTGGACACCAACTACGAATGGCGCGATTTCGCGCTGGTGTTTCATATGATCAATATCAACAAACCGGACTTTGTTGGTTGCAATGCGCTGGATGCCGATTTAAGCATTGAGCGCTTGCGACAGGCAGCCAGTGTCTGAATCTGTGTGAGAGCTGCATGCGTTTTTTGATTGAATGTACTTATGTCTACGAGCATCCGCAGGACAACTCCGGGATTCAGCGGGTTGTACGCAATATCATTCGCGAATTAGGGGCTTCTAAACCCGCTGTCGAGTGTGTGCCGGTGATGATGAATGGTGGCCAACTTTATCAGGTGCTGAGCCTGGCCCCGATAGAGGTAGACCATCGAGCCAGTCGTCGTCAGGCGCTTATCGTCAAGCTAGACCACTGGCGAAATCGCTACTGGTGGTGGCATTCACGGTTAGAGCGCCTTTGGCCTTTTAGTGCGTCTAAAACTGCGCGTCGCTTACTCTATTGGCCGTGCAAACTGGCCAGCCTGGCCATTAGTCTGCCGTTACGCGCATTGCTCTGGTTGAACCGCAACGCCCTCCCTGCGCCTCAGCGTGCAGTGCCGTTACAAGTGCAGGCCGGTGATCAACTGGTGCTGTTGGACTCATCCTGGCATGACGATATCTTCCCTCTGACCGAAAAGCTCAAGCGCCAAGGCGTTGGCATCGTTTCAGTGATTTACGATTTGATCCCGCTTACACATCCGCAGTTTTGTGATGCAGGACTGGTCAAGGTGTTCGATCGTTGGTTTGACTGGATCGCAGCGACTGCCGATGGCTTTATGGCTATTTCCCAGACCATCAGTGAGCAAGTCGATAGTGAGATTCAGCGGCGTCTCGGCGAGGCTGAAGCCGCGAAGCGCTGGCATGGTTACTTCCACCTCGGTTCGGAGTTGGATTTACTGCGTAACGAGGCTCGTGTACACCCTGATCTGCAGCGCATGTTTCGCGATCCAGCGCCGGTTTATCTGATGGTCAGCACCATTGAGCCGCGTAAGAACCATGCTTATTTGCTTGATGCATTCGAGTTGTTATGGGCTCAGGGCAGCAATGCGCGATTGTGCATCATTGGCAAAATTGGCTGGAAGTGCGAAGCCCTGGTGGAGCGCATCAAGCGACACCCGCAATGGGATAAGCGCTTGTTTATGTTTAATCGCATTAATGACAAGAGCCTTGAGTTTGCCTACGCCAATGCGCGGGCGCTGGTTTTTCCGTCTTATGTCGAGGGCTTTGGCTTGCCGCTGGTGGAGGCGATGCAGCGAGGCCTGCCTGCGATGGCCAGCGATATTCCGGTGTTTCGAGAAATCGGCGGTGAATTTATGGCCTATTTCAATCTGGACGATCCGCAGACCCTGGCTGACAGGGTCACCCAATTCGAGTCCAGCGACGAGTTTCCGGCCAGTAGGTCCGTCGCGGATTGGCAGTGGATAGGCTGGCGCGAGGCGAGCCAGCAATTGGTAAACGGCACTCTAGAAGGGCTGCGCCAGGGGCAGTCACTTAGTCAGGCCGATGCGACTCGCTCTTAACGCCAGCATCCTGCGTGCGCCGCGCACCGGCATCGGCCAGTATCTGGTCGAGCTGGTGCAGGCGCTGGCGGCCGATCCGGAGCTGGAGTTGGCGCTGTTCAACGGCTGGAATTGGCAGTCTGAATTGTCTGGTGCAGCGCTGCCGGGCTATTCCCGAGCGAGCGGGTTGATCAAGCGCTGGGTGCCTAATGCTTATGTTTTACGCCGGCTAATTGAGCAGCAGCGCTTTAGCCGCGGTTGTGCGGATGTCGATCTTTATCACGATCCGAGCCTGTGGCCATTCGAGTTTGACGGACCGGTGGTCATGACCCTGCATGACCTGACCCATGTGCATTTCCCCGAAACCCAGCCCAAAGATCGCCTCGTCGAGATCGAGCGACATGCCGCGCGAAGTGTCGCGCGGGCCCAGCGCATTCTGGTGGACTCGGACTTTATTGGTGCCGAGGTGTGTCGCTATTACGGGGTGGCGGCAGAGCGGGTGACGGTGGCGCCATTGGGCTGTGCAGCGCGCTTTCATCCCCGCAGTGCTGAGCAGTTGACCGCGCCGCTGCAGGCCTTGGGTTTGTATCCGGGCGAGTACTTGTTGTGTGTTGGCACTGTGGAACCGCGCAAGAACCTGCAACTGGCCCTGCGCGCTTATGAGCAGTTGCCGGCGGCTGTGCGCTCGCGCTGTCCGCTGGTGATCGTGGGCATGCCGGGCTGGCGCACCGAGCAATTGGCGGCGCCGCTGCAACGCGCCATCGCCAGCGGGCAAGTGCGGCTGCTCGGCTATCAGAGCGATCTTGCTGTTGCCGAACTGCTGGCGGGCGCGCGCTTGTTGGTGTTTCCGTCACTGTATGAGGGCTTTGGCTTGCCCGTGCTGGAAGCCATGGCCAGTGGCACGCCAGTTCTGCTGACGCGCAGCTCGGCGTTGCCGGAGGTGGCCGGTGAAGCAGGTACTTATATCGATGCGCAGGATGAAAAGGTGTGTGCCGCAGCTATGCAGCGGCTGATCGATGATCAAGTCTATTGGCAACAACAACGGGATGCCGGTCTGCTGCGCGCCCAAGCATTTTCCTGGCAGCGCTGTGCGCAGATCACTGCGCGCGTATACCGACAAGTGGTGAAATCCTGATGCGCGTTTTGCACTTTTTTAAAACCTACCTGCCAGAGTCGGTGGGCGGCATCGAGCAGGTGATTTATCAGCTCTGCCAGAGCGGCATTGCCCACGGCATTCATGGTGAAGTGCTGACCCTCAGTGCCAATCCGCAGCCCTGTGAAGTCATGGTCGCCGACCACAAAGTGCATCGGGCCAAGCTCGACATTCAGCTGGCCTCCACCGGATTCTCCTATAGCGTGCTCAAGCGCTTCCGCGAGCTGGCCGCACAGGCCGATGTGATCAACTACCACTTTCCCTGGCCGTTTATGGATCTGGTGCATTTCTCCTCGGCGGTGAAAAAACCGGTAGTGGTTACCTATCACTCGGACATCGTGCGGCAGAAGAACTTACTGCGCCTCTACAGCCCACTGATGCACCGCTTTCTGGGGCAGGCTGATCGCATTGTCGCGGCTTCCCCCAACTATCTGGCCACCAGCCAGGTCCTCAAGCATTACCGTAACAAGACCGTGGTGGTCCCCTATGGGCTGGATAAAAGCAGTTATCCGGTTCCGACGGACACCTGTGTCGAGGGTTGGCGCCAGCGTTTCGGCGATCGCTTCTTCCTGTTTGTTGGCGTGATGCGCTACTACAAGGGCCTGCATATTTTGCTGGAAGCGGCGCAGGGTACCGGTTACCCGATTGTCATTGTCGGTGCCGGGCCTCTGGAGCAGGAGTTGCGTGAGCAGGCGGCGGCGCTGGGGCTGGATCACGTGCACTTTGTCGGTCGCCTGGGCGAAGAAGACAAGGTGGCTTTACTGCAGTTGTGCACGGCCATCCTGTTCCCTTCCCACCTGCGCTCCGAGGCCTTTGGCATCTCGTTGCTGGAGGGCGCCATGTACGGCAAACCGATGATCTCCAGCGAGATCGGCACCGGCACCAGCTACATCAACATTCATAACGAGACAGGTCTGGTAGTGCCGCCCAGCGATCCGTTGGCCTTCCGTGCGGCCATGCGCACGCTTTGGGACAACCCGTTGCAGGCGCAAGCCATGGGGCAGAAAGCCGCGCTACGTTATGAGCAGCTGTTCACCGCCGAGCAGATGGGCCAGCAGATGGCGAAAATCTACCGCGAGGTGGTGGCTGAAAAGCCGGCGCGCTGAGGCAACCTCAACACACAAAAAACCCGGCACATGGCCGGGTTTTTTGCAGTTGCGGCTGGCGATTACTCGACGGCTTTAACCATGTCCTCGATAACCTTTTTGGCGTCGCCAAATACCATCATGGTCTTGTCGAGGTAGAACAGTTCGTTGTCCAGACCGGCGTAGCCGCTGGCCATCGAGCGTTTGTTGACGATCACGGTCTTGGCTTTGTAGGCCTCGAGGATCGGCATGCCGGCGATAGGCGAGGTAGGGTCGTTCTTCGCGGCCGGGTTGACCACGTCGTTGGCGCCCAGCACCAGTACCACGTCGGCTTGGCCGAACTCGGAGTTGATGTCTTCCATCTCGAACACTTGCTCGTAAGGCACTTCGGCCTCGGCCAGCAGGACGTT
>RCMZ01000980.1_pt1 | contig 10188 bp, 9 predicted proteins | sample 2041141 | NCBI WGS metagenome assembly RCMZ01 (sample SAMN09708263, study PRJNA481090) | Wastewater metagenome, whole genome shotgun sequencing project. | biome: sewage; isolation source: Davis station wastewater (DW) | place: Antarctica: Davis Station | collected 2010-03-01
TGGGCGTCCGACACGCTCATCCCGCCGAACTTGGCTTTCCAGGCGTAGATCGTGCCCTCAGACACGCCGTGCTTGCGCGCCAGATCGCCCGCTTTGGAGCCGGCCTCGTTCTCCCGCAGGATCCCGATGATCTGCTCTTGCGTGAATCTCGCTCGTTTCATTCCGTCCGTCCTTTAAAGGGCCGGACTCTAGCTCCACGTGGAGGAAATTCTCAGGGGCACGTCACGACGGCAACGAGGCCGGAAGCGGGCCACCGGAACCCGTGCACCCATGGCCCTGCCGGACGGCCCCACCAACGCTGATCACTGGACTTCGCGGCCGACAGTCTGTCGTGGGGGCGGCGCTTCCGTATCCCGTGCATCGTGGACGACTTCACGCGCGAGGCCCTGGCTCTGGTGGTCGACACCTCGATCGGCGGCCAGCACATGGCCCGGGAACTGGATCGGCTGATTGCCGGCGCGGGCGTCCAGCCATAATCGTGAGCGACAATAGGACGGAGATGACCAGCCGGGCGATCCTGGAATGGACTAACCGCACGGGCGTGGCCTGGCATGACTTCCGCGCCCTTTGTGAATTCGCGTAGACCCCGGCCGAATTTCAAAAACGAGCTGCCTGGGCACCCGGCCTCGCCAGTTCGAGACTATAGTTTTCGCACTTATGGTATAGTATTAGTCATCCAAAAGACGCCAGAACAGCTAGCGCGCCGGGATAAAATCACGCCGATTCAATAATCCGAACATTGGGCTTCTTCGTTACAACAAGAAGAATATAGCAGCCACCCAATATTAGATTTGAAATCGTGAACATCTGGGCCATTAGGTGAACGGACACGCCCATCAAGTACAGGGAAAATACGTATATGAATGCCACAAACAAGTTACTAATCGTGTAGTAAGCAGCGCTATACGCATAGTTAACTAAGTTAACAAAAATCTGGTTGGCAAAATGTATTATAGCCCCAATAAATATAGTGTACCCGTAGTCGATGCCCGAATATATAACGGCCGCAGCTAGCAAGGCCAATACACAGTTCCATAAAATATAAACCCGAACAAATTTACTGTAGTGATTCGTCAAAGCGTCAAATATGTGCTTTTGAAATATCCGTATTAACGAAGTCCATGCAGTCTGGATCCCGGACACAACGAAAAAGTAAAGGGCGTACTTTGAGTACTCGCCCGAAGAAATTATTGGAAAAAGTATTAATTTGTCTAACCCATTACGGATCCAGAACAGGCCATGAGTCACGCCAAAACTAAGACCATCTGCGATATCTCTTTTATCAGGCAACGCTGAACCTGATCTTTTGAATATCAAAGATTTAGATCGAATAGCTAATAATACAGCCGTAACAGCAGCCAAAACAATCGCAAAGTAACGCCAGTTCTCACTGTGAGTCACTCCAGCTACTAGGTTTCCAGAGAAAATAACTACGCCCGCGGCACACAACACAAAAAAAAGCGTCCTGTCAGATAAGATTCGGAAGTTTGAATATATTATATCCACTATAATCATAGCGAATGCCGCTATTATATATAGATTGTTTGATGGAAAAAGAACACACGACAATATAAGTATCGATAGCGAGATAGATATTAGCCATCTAAAGTCCCAAATTGTAGATCCAGGACTCCGATGCAGCCGTCTTGAGTACAAAAAAGGCAGTCCAAGGGCCGTTACATTGTAAGATAGCGTAAAAATTGAATTTAACAACGTAAAGTTGTTAAAAGAAGGCTTGTCGGTCAAATATAGAATAGCTCCTGAAACAAAAAATCCGCCCTTCAATAGAAGTTCTAGCGCGAATACTGGGACTAGTTTTCTCGGGTTCATTTTCTCGCTCTGAAGAAAAATAGACCGCAGACAAGAAAAGCAGCAAAACCATGAGTGACAAATGTGGTAATCAAGGCACTGTTATTAAGCTGCCAGACATATACCAATAAAACTGAAATTATAGCCGGATGGCTAAATCTAGCTTGATAAAGAACGGCACCAAGCGCGATTCCGAGATATAAGATCGCCCCCGGGAAACCGAAGTTTACAAATCCATCAGAGAATATCCCATTGTTAAGACTCGTGCGAAATCCCCATAAATAATACCCCATTTCCCACGTCGGACCAGGTCCGTCATAAGCACCGAAGACACCCTTTAGGATCGAGTGGCTCAGGAAGAGCGGGCGATCTGCGTAGTAGTGAACATACTGGTCGTTAAGCCAGGCGGGAATCAAAAGAAGACGCCTGGTGAGAAATGAATGCGCAGCCCAGCTCGCGGACCCTAAAGTCTGAGGAACAAAACATAGCACTGCGAGCAATATTGTTAGCGCACCACCAATAAGTGATGCCGTTTTTTTATCTCTCGGATAACAGACTAAGAAGGTTATGAATGTAAAGAATAAGATAGATTTTTGCGCTGACGTTGAATACAAAACAGCTAGGCATGCAGCGGTCAATATAGCGTAACCAATGCGCCTCTGCTGAACATACGAACCAAATGCAATTAAAGCAAAAAATTTCGTTGTTGTTGAAAAGAGCATATTTTCTACGAAGTTTCTCCCGCCAGTAACTTCAAATCGAACGTCATAAACGCCTTCAAACAAAAACAAAGCGCTACTAAATTTAAATCCATTTGCTGCAAAAAAGTATAGAGCTACAAATATAGAGATCGCAAAACAGATATTTACAAACTTTTCTTGTATTTCATTTTTTGACACGCATGGGGATGCAGCATTTTCTGTACTTGGGCAAAGAAGGCAAAACACTACGAACGCAATCGTGTTCAAAGCTGATATCGTTATATCAGCCTTATAGAAAGTGTAGAACGATATATTTGCCAGTACAAAGAAAACCCAAGTAAATATTTTAAGCAGAACGTTTCCGTTCCGCAGAAAAATTGCAAAAACTGATAAAGCCATGAGTATAATTACAATGGCCAACTTAGGGGCGCTTATATCTCGCGCTAATCCAGCATAAAATACCGTTGAAGGAATGTACGACAAGTATCCCATCACCACAAATGCCGTGAAAGCGATAACAAATAGCATCGCAATAACTTTGTTGATGGGGGCAGTAATTATACTAATCATATTCATTGAGCTTATTAAATGTCGAGAGATCTCTTGAACTGAACTTTTTAGCGGGATTTCCGCCATATATACCGCAGCGTTCGAGAAGCCCGTGCACAACTGAACCTGCCTGTATGATCACTCCGTCCTCAATGGTAGTGCCTGGCAGGATTATGACGTGGCTACCCACCCAGACATAGTTACCAATGGTTACTTTTTTAACGATGAACGTATTATCGTAAGGAATTGAGGACGTAGAATAATAATTGTGGTTCTGCGTGTAAATTGAAACACTCTTGCCGAAATGGCTGTTGTGGCCAATACTTACTGGGCCGGGTCCGTCAACCCACACGCCGTTAATATGCACGTTACTTCCGAACGTCGTCAAAGAGTTGAACTTGCAGATTCCGTTCAACGTCACCCCTTCAAGAGCAACATTATTATTCAATGCGACAGTTACAATTCGGCTTAAACGCTTCCTAAGGAAGCGAAAGGCGGAACGCATTAGAATTTCCCTTCAAAATATCTAGGAACTCGATTCCCGGAGACTCAACGAGTACAACTTTTTTATTAGCCGCCGCATCAACAAGGACGGTCGAATAGCTTCCTACTACAACGTCGCATTCATCCAATTGTTCTTGTAGAGATGCAGATTCAGCTTTCATTCTAGGGTGGTGACGATACGTTACTTTCATCCCCGCGGATTTCAAAAATTTGTAAGCGTCAAATAGCTGGGTGTGAACCGTCTCCTGACCGATTATTAAAACCCGCTTCTCGCCGAAGAAATTTAGGAATGACGTAATATCAAAGCCCCGAAGAGTCTCCACCCAATTCCCCTCGATATCGTTTGGATCAAGCGGGATCGGATGTCTCTCGAGAAACGAAGCCCACACTGCATTTAGCGCGACAAACCTATCAGGAAAATATCTACCTATAGATCCGCAATAGCCAATGTGACAATGGGATACGGCACCGTGTTGGTACTCGGTAGTTGGTATGTTGAGAAATTTCGCTGCGGCTATGACAGCGTAGTGTGAGTACGATACGGTAAGATCGATCTGGACTGGCGCTGCGTCCTTAAGCAACCGCTTGAGCCATAAGTAATATAAAGCGTCGCCCACATATTCAAAGAGGCACCGAAATCCGAGTATCGATAAATACTTTTTAACATAGAATGGCGCTATTATTATCGACATTGACCAGCATATGAAGCGTAGACTCTCCAATTTCACCGCAGAGGGTAGTGGAGAGTAGTAACTCATCACGAGTGAATCTGCATCAGGAACCAAGACACGATCATTGCCGTTAATGACGGTAACCACTTTGGCACTTTTTGCGCCAGAAAGCGGCATTACGACCCGTCTGACAACGTCCCAGTAGTTTATTTTTTTGCGAGCGATTTTTCCCAAGCCTGCCCGGCCAATGACGCGCTCGAAGTCACGACGTCGAAAGGCGTAGTACGGACAATATCCGAAAATCTGCACTGCGGATCGCGGGTCGCATTTTTCCCGTGCTGTAAATTCTTGAATCGCACGTAACATGTTGGGACCAGTGTCGACGCCAGTCACGACATCGTTCCGTGGCGCATAGTGCGGCTTGTCACTACTAGGCCAGACCTGATGAACCATTGCCCCATAAGCGCCACACACCGCAGCAGCCCCAAGCGTTCATGCTCCCTGTAGGCGGCCCACTGATAAGGCACGTTAGCGAACTTTTTGCTGGATATCCCATCAGAGTGAATCCTGTAGCTACAGGAGGCTTGGTCGACGAGGTAAGCTGGGCCAGCACGCTTCAACAGGGCCAGGAAGAACAGGAAATCCTGCCTCTTTCGGATGTTTGGAAATGTCACGTCCCGGCCGATGATGTCGGCATCGTACACTAAGCTTGATGTCCTAATAAAACAGTGACTCAATAACTTATTATACGAAGCAGAGCGCGGCAGTCGCCCGCTGTCGGCAAACTTGGTGCCTTTTGAATCTATGAGGTCATATCCAGTGTAGGTTATCGCGTGGCCGTTCGCCGCCATGTGTTCAATTTGCTGTGCGAGTTTGAATGGGGCCCACAAATCATCGGCATCGAGTAATGCGACGTAGCGTCCCTTAGCTGCTCGAAGGCCCCGCGTCCTGGTTGCCCCAGCTCCGCTGTTTTCGCTATTCACGATTAGCTTGATGCGATCGTCTTTAACAGAAAGAACAAGTTCGACTGTATTATCTGATGAATGGTCATCAATTACGATGATTTCGAAATCAGAAAATGTTTGATTTAGAACTGATCCAATAGTTTCAACTACGTATGGCGACGCATTGTATGTGGGAATAACAACTGAAACGGTTGGATGTTTCATTTTATTTCTCCAAATCCGATTCAAAAGTTAAACAACATCTTGCTTCTGTGGCGGAAAACTAGACATGCTATAAACATATTTTGGGTTAGCCCACTAATGGGTATGAACGTTTGTAAGATAGTTGGTGAAGATCGATGGCATCAGATTATTCAGATTCAGCTCGGCGAGCTGAAAATCAACTAGATGATCTATATCTATAGCCAGTTCAAACGGTACACGAAGTGGTAATACTGCGTCGCCAGTCATCGATCCAGAAAGAAGTGTTTTGGTTCGGATGATGTCGATTTGCCCGGTATGCCAAAGCACTTCGGGAAGGCTGGCACGAGGCATGTTGAACGCTTCCTTCACGCCCGTCAGATTCATTGCCGGGACTATTTCGCCACTAGCGAGTTGTTTCCACATTTTATACGGTGAAATCGGCGCTGGCGTGACAGATCGTACCGAACTGGCAGATGGCGAAGCAGAGAGCATATCCAGCCCTTTTACTATCCACTCTGGATGACGGAAAGGAGTAGTGGGCCGCAACTGCACGAAATACTCAGGCAGTAGCGCCTCTTCGCGTTCAAGCCACTCGATGCAGTGTTTGAAAACATCCAGATCTGTGGCGGAGTCGCTTGCTAAAGCGGCCGGCCGCATGAACGGAACATCTGCCCCAGCCCGTCTGGCCGCAGCAGCAATTTCCGCATCGTCGGTTGAGCACAACACTCGGTTTACACATGAACTGACAACGCCGGCCGCCACCGACCAGGCGATGAGAGGATACCCCCCTAGCAGCCTAACATTCTTGCCTGGAAGGCCTTTTGAGCCCCCCCGGCCTAACGTAAGCGCATATGTGAGGCCAGGTTGAATCAAGGAGATGGGCAACTTAACTTCCGAACCACTTTTCTAGCTTGTTGAGCGCATACCAGAATCCTGCACCGTCGTTCTTATGCCCCTGCCAGATCTCCGGGATGAAGCTGGCGGTCGGGCATGTTGCGTTGAGAATTTCCGCAAGCATGGCGAAGTCCATATCTCCATCCCCAATTTGGAGGCCTTCGCCGTCAACCCCACGTGCGTCGACTATGTGAAGGTGAGCAGTGTGCGGGCCAACCAGACGAGAGAATTCAGCCATCGACCACTCAAAATAATTGCACGCCAGTTGGGAGTGTGAAACGTCAAAACAGATGCGCATTTCGTTACGTTCACAGAACGTGACAATTTCTTTCGCGTCTATAAAGAGATTATGATGGCTCTGACCTCCGAAATGCCAAGGGAAGGGCGGCATTGTTTGGGGTATAATTTCTACACCATCTGTATCAATATTACTCAGAGCATCTTCAATACGGCTGTAGAGGCGCTCACGAGACGCGATCGGGAGAAATCCCTCTGCGCGATACCCGCCCATGTTCGTGATTATTACAGGGCGCGTACTCTTGGGGTGCCATTTCTTTAGAGCTCGTGTCATGTCGCAGACGCGCTGTAGCTCGGATATTGATCGAGACCAATATTCGTCGTCATCAGATGCTAGATCAAGAATATGATCTCCAGAAAATAGTTCTGGAGAATGAACAGCAAACTCTACATCTAGATCGTGATCAAACCAATCGCTCAGATTCTCATCCATGTCCTTGTATGACAGGTGGTACTCTAGCAAGGTTATGTTAGTGGAAGTTTGCATTTTCTTATAATCATGCCACCGAACTGGCAGGCCCCATGGTCGCGCGAACTTGTAGTCGCGAGCTCCCATCGCCTCATCAACAAGGTCTGTTGGAAAGAACGGCATGCCTGACTCGATGTTTCGGTTTGCGGTCCGTCCGACGAGATCTGATAGGCGGTTGGGTTGAAGTCCCTGACCGGGGCTCTGAATGATCACGTCATTTTCTGATATCGTGTCCCCGACTAGGATGCTCCTGGAAGCGTGCAGGCTTTTTGCAAGAATTTCTCTGTTCATCATCTCGCCTTGCGTGATGATGCGCTCTCCACCATTTCCCATAGAAAGTTCCGTGGCACGGATAGCGTCCACCATTTCCCTGAACTCATTGGGAAGCAATGAGACTTTGTGATCGTTCCCCTCCATACCACGATCCACCGTGAAGTGTTTTTCAACGACCTTCGCGCCTAAAGTCACGGCAGCCACAGGCACGAACCACCCGCGCTCATGACCAGAATAGCCAATTGGACAATCGCCTATTTCAGCGAGGCGAGGCATGTAATTAAGGTTCACGTCTTTGAATGGCGTGGGGTAAGTGGAGTTAACGTGGAGCAACACGTACGGGGAGCCTTCGGCTTTCAAAAGCTCAACGCTGCCCTTTATCTCGGCTTCGCTTGCCATTCCCGTTGAGCAGATGAGAGTTTTTCCGCTCTGCGCCATTTTTCGTAAGAGTTTGTGGTTTGTCAGATCAGCTGACGCGACCTTGTATCCCGCCATGCCATACTCTTCGAGACTATCGAAAGATTTTTCATCCCAGGGCGTACATAGTGGCTCCAATCCCTTAGATCGGCAGTAGTCAAAGATATCGAATAGCTCTTCTCGAGAAAGATTATACTTCGCAAGTAAATCCAATGTATATTGCGCGCCAAGATCCTGAGCGGCGTCCGAAGCATTCCCCTTTGAAGCATAGAGCGTATCCATGTCGCGCATTTGAAATTTTGCGCAATCCGCACCAGATTCAATTGCAAGGTCCACCAATTTCTTAGCCAGATCGACGTCGCCATTATGGTTATTGCCAATCTCAGCTATTATGAACGCAGGATGATCCGAGCTAATCTCATGCTTTCCAATTCGAAGCACGCTATGACCGGACCTTGCTATTGCAATTAGGTGTTTAGAATCATCAACAAGCGGTATTATTCGAACTCTACTGTTTAGCTTTGAGGATAGCTCGGAGCGCGGCGTGTCAATGTGGAAACTTGTATAATCGTTATTGGCAATTTTTCTAACAGAAATGTTCAAGTCTATAGACGGCGTCGTAGTCATCCACCTGCGGATATCACCATCCGTCAAAATACCTTCGACGCGCCCGCTTTCAGACACGACAACGAGATGTCCTGATTTATTGGTTGAAATCTTCTCAAGCGCCACCTTAAGTGAATCTTCAGAGAAGACTCTATAGTAGCCTGTATTTCGTTCAATTATCATTTTGGAGTACCGAGTATATAATTTGTTTGGTGTTGATTTGAAACGTTAGTAAATTTGCTTGCGAAAGACATCGCGGGCGAGCCGAAGCTGGCCATTTGCCTGCATTCCTAACAGGCTCCGAACTGAACATAGGTCGCCATGGCGGCCAATTTCGAGCGTGATGCATATCCGACTAGCCCCCCCCAAAAAAAATGCCTCTCTGCGACATCTCTACCCTATGGTAGTTTCACCCTCTACGACCTGACGCGGCTGTTTAGAGGCAAACCCACGATCATTGAGCGCACATATACCCAAAGTGGTCACACTAGAGGTTGGATCATTAGGACCCGTCACTTCTAATGCCCTGCTCGTCGATGAAGATGGGCGCCGTGAGGCGCTCCATCGCCTCAAGAGCGACGCGTGCGGCTTCCCCCCGATCGCATCGGCCCACATTACGGTTCGTATATCTATAATAGTCCCCCATATGCGTCTAATTGCATAGCATTATTGCAATGCGACACCGTAAGCTTAATGACCCCGGCCTGATTTAATGGATCAATGTTACAAGAAAGTTGCGGCAACGTCGATCGGCTAGGACAATCAATCGCGTCAGTGAGCACCACCTCTCTACCAGCATCGCCGAGCCTAGGCAGTGTGTACAAACTGGATTCCCAAATCCTCTGATTGCTGATTCAAGGCTGTTCTTTGCGGAGAGCGGCGTTGGTTCGGGGTTTGATGACGGACGAGGAATGGGCGTTCTTCGAGCCGTTCGTGATCGAGACGGGGCCGCGGCGAGGACGGCGGCCACGGGATCATCGGCTGGTGCTGGACGGCGTGTTCTGGATCGCCCGTACGGGGACGGCCTGGCGGGACCCGCACAGCCACTTCGGCGCCTGGAACTCGGTCTATCGCCAGTTCAGGCGGTGGACGCAAGCAGGGCTCTGGGACGTGATGCTGGAGGCGTTGAACGCGACCGGCGAAGGTCGCGCCAGCGTCCAGATGATCGTTTCCACCATCGTCCGCACTCACCAGCACGCCGCCGACGCGCTTAAAAAGGGGATGCGGACCAAGGTCTTGGGCGCTCTCGCGGTGGCTTCTTGACCAAGATCCATCTCCGCTGCAACGCTCAAGGTCTCCCTGTCGCGGTTTGTCTGAGCGGCGGTCAGGTCTCGGATGTGAAGGGCTATGCGCCGCTGATGGACCAACCCGGCCCCAAGCCCCGCGTCCTGCTCGCCGTCAAGGGATACGACGCCGACTTCAACCTGGCCGATCTTGAAGCCTGCGACATCGCCGCCGTTATCCCGACCAGGCGAAACCGCAAGGTTCAGCCTGTCATCGACGCCTACGTCTACGCTCTCAGAAACCACGTCGAGCGCTACTTCTCCAAGCTGAAACACAGCCGCAGACTGGCCACCCAATACGACAAGACCGCCGACAGCTTCCTCGGCTTTGCCCTCGTCGCTTCAATCCGACTCTGGATCAAACACTTTGTCCACATCGCCTAGGTGTTTGATCCCAAGTTTTGATGGTGTGATCCTTTCGACAGAATGGAAGGAAGCTATATGGGCCAGGTACGTCACGGGAGCGCCACGACTACGCACGCCGTCCGAGCAGCAATACAGCGATCGCAAGCTTCGCTCGCGACGCTGAGCCGGGAGTTGGGGATCAACTCCAAGACGGTGGCGAAG